>WNFL01079320.1_pt1 | contig 113126 bp, 109 predicted proteins | sample 5400361 | NCBI WGS metagenome assembly WNFL01 (sample SAMN13153351, study PRJNA577476) | soil metagenome | isolation source: 40 cm soil on Douglas fir-dominated hillslope | place: USA:California | collected 2013-09-17
ATCGCGATGGCGGTGGGTTTCTCAGACAGCGGTTATTTCAGCCGGGTATTTCGGCGCCAGGTGGGCATATCGCCGGATGCCTACCGGCGCACCTGAAACCGTACGTTACGTATAAACTCAGGTTCCCAAGCGGTAAACAGAGTTTTCCATGCGCTTGAATGCAGGGGAGACTTTTTAATTATAGAGATTTGGAAGGAAATGTCCTTAACGCAAATGCTTTTGTCCAATGTTTGTCCGGGAAAAACCGGTATCATAGGAATGATAGCCTTAGTGTTAATATTCTAACAGGAGAGATGATAATGAAGAAACAGGCAATTTTCTCACGTGTACTGGCTCTGGTGACACTCATGGGGTTGTTATTCTCAACCCCGATTACCATGACGGCCAGGGCTGCAAATGCCTCCTTGGGCGCAAGCGACTTCCTGAAAGCAAGCGGGACGGTGCTCAAGAATAATTCCGGAACCGGCTCGGTCGTGAATCTGCGTGGGACCAATCTGGGTGGCTGGCTCCTGCAGGAGGGCTGGATGTCGCCCAACGGCGAAGCGGCCCTGGATCGCGGCGGATGGACGGCGAGCGCCTCCAGTACGGAAGGCGGCGGCAATCCCGCGAACGCGCTGGACGGCAACGCGGGCACACGCTGGAGCAGCGGCCAGGGGCAGGCCAGCGGGCAGTGGTTCAAACTCGACATGGGCTCGCAGAGAGCGTTCGATGAGATTTCGCTGGATGCAGGCTCTAGCACCGGCGATTACCCGAGTAACTTCAAGGTCGAGGTATCCAACGATAACGCGAACTGGTCACTGATCAAGAATGCGACCGGCGCTGGACAGTATGTGGTCGTCCACGTTCCCGATCAGCTTACCCAGCGCTACATCCGCATTACGCTGACAAGCGGCAAGGGCAACTGGTGGTCCATTCATGAATTCAACGTGTATGTCTCTGACGAGTACAACACGCGCCGCGTGCTGACGAATCGCTTTGGCGCCTCCACCGCAGCCAGCCTGATCGCCGGTTATCATGATAACTGGATCCAGACCGGCGATCTCGACAATATCAAGAACATGGGCATGAACGTTGTGCGCGTGCCGATCTACTGGCAGGTGCTGATGAATACCGACGGCAGCATGAAGCCGGATAGCGATGCCTTCCGCGAGCTGGACTGGGTGGTGACGCAGAGTTCCAACCGCGGTGTGTATGTGATCCTCGACTTCCATGGTTCACCGGGGGCGCATTGCCCCTGGCAATCGTGCGGGCAAATGGGTTCGAACCAGCTCTGGAACAATTCCACCTACCAGAATTGGACGGTGCAGATCTGGCAGCGGCTGGCTGCCCATTACAATGGCAACCCCGCTGTGGCAGGTTACGATTTGCTGAATGAGCCGCTCCTGAGCATGGGAGCCGGGGAGAATTCCGCCCAGGTCCAGCAAAAATTCGATTTCTACAACCGCCTGTTTGGCGCCGTACGCGCCATCGACCCGAACCACCTGATTATCGTCGCTGCGTTCTATAGCTTCGGGCAGGCATTGCCCCCGTCTACATACGGCTGGACAAACGTGATGTACCAGACGCATCACTACAACTTCAATCAGCAGGATGATTGGAACGCGCAAAATACCCTGATCGAATCAGGCATCAATGACCTGACCCAGTACCAGGCGCAATGGAACGTTCCGGTGTACGCGGGCGAATTCTGGTTCAACGGGTTCAACGACCTGTACGGCAAGTGGCTCTCGGGCCTGAACGCCCACAATATTTCGTGGACGAACTGGGCCTACAAGAACCGTAATCCCGCAGGCAGCGTTGGGGCAGGCGGCGAGTCGAACGGCACGAACTGGGGCTTCTATCTGAATGACCAGAACCCGATCCCCAATCTGAGCAGTGACAGTTCGGCGACGATCGCATCCAAATGGAGCCAGTTTGGCACCGGCAGCTTCCAGGCCAATACTGCCCTGATCAATGTCTTCAGGGCCTATACGGCCAGCTATGGCTGGTCGAGCATCAAGGCCATGGCGAACAACAACTACGTCAGCGCCGATCTGAACAACGGATCCGTCCTGTATGCGAACCGCGCAACGGTGCAGGGCTGGGAGAAATTCCAGATCGTCAACAACCCGGACGGCAGCGTTTCCTTCCTCTCGATGGCGAACAACATGTACGTGACCGCGGACGTTAACAACGGCGGCAAGCTGGTTGCCTTAGCGAAGGGGATCCTCGGATGGGAGAAGTTCTGGAAGATCACGAACAGCGATGGGACTGTCTCGTTCCAGGCGCAGGCAAATAATAAGTATGTCACCGCTGACTTGAACAACGGATCTGTTCTCTACGCAAACCGCGACGTGATAAACGGATGGGAAAAATTCATCATTGCATCTGCGCCCTAGATTAATGGCTTTGAGATGAAGAGAACGGCAGAACCAAGGCAAAAGGTTAAGAAAAACTCCTGTGCTCTCGAGAGCACAGGAGTTTTTCTTATTGCTTCGATTGAAAGGAAATGTCCTTAACGCAAAAGGTTTTGTCCAATATTTAGTCGGACGAACTCAGTATCATAAAAGTACGTAAAGTTTTATGAAATGTACTATATCAGGACAGGAAAATCCTATAATCCACAATGGTCATGTTATATATTTAAAGGTTATCTACTTTCAGTTCTGGCAGTTTCCCTCAAGAATAGGAGAATGGAATGAATAAAACTGTATTTCCTTATATTGTACGGATTGTCGGCAGCCTGATCATGCTGCTCAGCCTGACGCTCGGGCTGATGGCCGCCTCCCCGGCGCGCAGCGCGGCGGCGCCCCTGGGACAGACCATCTGGCTGCGGGCCAGTGCCAACAACCTGTACGTCTCAGCCGACCAGAACCTGGCGAATATACAGCTGGTCGCCAACCGCTCAACCCCGCAGGGCTGGGAGATGTTTACGGTGGTGGACGCTGGCGGCGGCCTGGTTGCACTGAGAGCCTCCAACGGTTTGTATGTCTCGGCTGACCAGAACCTGGCCACGTATGCGCCGCTGGTCGCCAACCGGACGTCGGTACAGGGTTGGGAAATGTTCCAGTGGATCGACGCCGGCAGCGGTCTCGTAAACCTGAAATCCAGCGGCAACGGGAAGTTTGTCTCAGCGGACCTGAACCGCAGCGCCAACCTGGTGGCCGACCGCACTTCGGCGCAGGGCTGGGAAACATTCGCCTGGGGCAGCAGTACATCCAGCTGGCGCCTGGTCTGGAGCGATGAATTCAATGGTTCCGGCGCCATCGATGGCAACAAATGGGCCTTCGAAACCGGCGGCGGCGGCTGGGGTAACGGTGAACTGGAAACTTATACCAACAGCACCGCCAATGTTTACCAGGATGGCGGCGGTAACCTGGTCATCAAGGCGATCAACAACAACGGCTCCTACACTTCAGGCCGCATTAAGACCGCCGGCAAATATGATTTCACCTATGGCAAAGTGGAGATGCGCGCCAGGCTTCCTTACGGGCAGGGCATCTGGCCGGCTTTCTGGATGCTGGGTTCCACGGGCGGCAGCTGGCCGAACAACGGCGAGATCGACATCATGGAGAATATCGGCAAGGCTTCCGAACAGAACACAGTGCACGGCACCATCCATGGCCCCGGCTATTCGGGCGCCGGCGGAATCGGCGCCGCTTATACCGGGCCGCGCTTCGCCGATGGTTTCCACACCTTCACAGTCGAATGGGAGACAAATGTGATTCGCTGGTACGTGGATGGCAATCTCTATGAGACCCGCACCCCCGCAGACCTTGGCGGCAATACCTGGGTCTTCAACCACAACTTTTTCATCCTGCTGAATATGGCGGTCGGCGGGGGCTGGGCCGGCTATCCGGATGGCAGCACCGTCTTCCCGCAGTATTACACGGTCGACTACGTACGCGTATACCAGCGCTAGGCGCTGCAAAACAATGCCTGGGTGGGGCAGTCCGTATGGATTGTCCCACCCCCATATTTGGCAGACAGGTCCCGCCATCTTTTTCTCTCTGGTGAGTGCCTCTGCACTCTTGGCATGATGAGCGGAGATGCACGTAAGTCCTTATTCTTTTCATCCGGCTTGGGTCCCTGATCTTTCCTACATGAGCTGCTTTGCGCCATCTTCTGCCGCTGGAACTGCAAAGGAGGTACCAACATTAAATATCGATCGTGAACAGAAAACGTAATTAATCACCGGCTCTGGCTGTTTTTCTGGGGAGAATCCAGTCAAGAGAATTCATACATCTTATGTGTCAAGGAGAAGAAGCAATGAAGAAAACCACGTTCACTCAAGCTCATCGCAAGTTGGGGGCAATCGGCAGCTTCGTGTTGCTGCTTAGCCTGATGCTCGGGCTAATGGCCGCCTCCCCCGCGCGCAGCGCGGCAGCCCCACTCGGGCAGACCATCTGGTTGCGGGCCAACGCCAACAACCTGTACGTCTCGGCCGACCAGAACCTGGCAAATGTGCAGCTGGTGGCCAACCGCACCTCGGTGCAAGGCTGGGAACAATTCGTGGTCGTAGATGCCGGCGGCGGCTTTGTGGCCCTGCGGGCTTCCAACGGCCTGTATGTCTCGGCGGATACGAACCTGGCCACCTACGCCCCCCTGGTCGCCAACCGTACCTCTGTACAGGGGTGGGAGCAATTCACCTGGACAGATGTAGGCGCCGGGCAGGTGACCCTGCGGTCCAACAACACCGGCAAATACGTCTCGGCGGACCAGAACCGCGCTTCCTACCTGGTGGCCGATCGCACCACGGCCCAGGGCTGGGAGACCTTCACCTGGGGCACGAGTGGTTCGCCGACGCCGGTGCCGACGACACCTACCGGCGGCGGCAACTTCCCGGCGCGTTTTGCGGCCCCGTATGTGGAGACCTGGAACAATACCTCCGTCAACGGGCTGGCCAACTCCACCGGCAACAAGTTCTGGACCCTGGCCTTCATGCTCGGCAGCGGCTGCTCCGCCGCCTGGAACGGCACCGACCCGATCAGCAACAACCTGTATGTCAGTGACGTGGCCAGCCTGCGCGCCCAGGGCGGAGATGTGATCATCTCCTTCGGCGGCGCCTCCGGCACCGAACTGGGCCAGGCCTGCGGAACGGTAAGCAGCCTGCAGGCGGCCTACCAGTCGGTCATCACCAAGTACAACCTGAAGTGGATGGACCTGGATATCGAAGGCGCGCCCATCGCGGATACGGCTTCCATCGATCGCCGCAACAAGGCCCTCCATAACCTGCAGGCGGCCAACCCCGGCCTGCGTGTCGCCTACACCCTGGCAGTCGATCGCAGCGGGTTGCCGCAGCAGCAAATCGACCTGCTCAACAACGCCAAGGCCAATGGTGTCAATGTGGGCGTGGTCAACATCATGGCCATGGACTACGGCCCGTGCTACACTGATATGGGCCAGGCAGCCATCGACGCGGCCAGCGCCACGCGCAACCAGTTGAGCGCCAACGGCATCACCGCCAAAGTGGGTGTGACACCCATGATCGGCGTCAACGACACAACCTGTGAGAACTTTACCACCACCAACATGCAGCAATTGGTGACCTACGCCCAGGCGAACAGCTACATCAGTTTGATCGCCTACTGGGCCATGGGCGCCGATGGCGCGCATTCCTATATCAATATCGCCAAGACCTTCCATTAGGATTAAAGGCTTGAAAGGTGTGCGCTGTGAGAGCTTGCTCTCACAGCGCACACGGATGCCAATCCGCCTGCCGGCGGTGAAAAGGCCAGCTAAACGCAAGACTCACATTTACTGGAATAGAGGAGATCATAGTGATGAATATATCCGGATTGATTCAACCCAGCGGCACTGCACGGATAACGACGAGTATCATCCTGTTGTTAAGTTTGATGATGGGACTGATCGCAGCTGCGCCTGCCCGCAATCGTACGGCAGCCCCTCTGGGGCAGACCATTACGCTGCGCGCCAACGCTAACAGTATGTACGTCTCGGCTGACCAGAACCTCGCCAACGTGCAGCTGGTTGCCAACCGCGCCACTGCCGGCGGTTGGGAGCAGTTCGCTGTGGTAGATGCCGGCGGGGGCCTGATTGCCTTGCGCGCGTCCAACGGCATGTACGTCTCGGCCGATACGAACATCGCCGCATATGCGCCCTTGGTGGCCAACCGCGCTACGATCGGCGGCTGGGAGCAATTCACCTGGACGGACGCCGGGGCGGGGCAGGTTACGCTGAAAGCAAATTCTACCGGGCTCTTTGTATCTGCGGACTTGAACCGGAGTGCGAACCTGGTGGCCGACCGCGCGGCTGCCGGCGGCTGGGAAACCTTTACCTGGGCCGCGGTTGGGGCTGCCCCTACAGCCACACGAACGAATACCCCCAGCGTGCCGACCAGCACGCCCACGCGGACGAATACCCCCAGCGTACCAACCAATACACCCACTCGTACGAACACGCCTGTGGCCAGCACGAACCTGGCCTTGAATAAGCTGGCGACCTCGTCTTCCAACGAGACCAGCGCCTATACGCCCAACCTGGCTGTGGACGGCAATACCACCACGCGCTGGAGCAGTCTCTACAGCGACCCGCAGTGGCTGCAAGTAGACCTGGGCGCAACCGCCAGCATTACACGCGTGGTCTTGCGCTGGGAGGCGGCCTACGCCAGTGCATTCCAGATCCAGACTTCCAATGATGCTGTAAATTGGACGACAATCCAGTCGGTTTCGGGCAATACGTCCACACTCAATGACTTAGGCGTCTCGGGCAGCGGCCGTTATGTGCGTATGTATGGTACAACGCGCGCCACAGTCTATGGCTATTCACTTTTCGAGTTTGAAGTTTACGGTACCAGCGGGCCAACCTTAACGCCCACCGTGACGGCAACCGGGTCGGGCGCGCCGCCGGATTTTGGACCGAACGTGATTATCTTCGACCCGTCGATGTCGACTGCGTCGATCCAGGGCCAGATTAACAATGTGTACGGCATCCAGCAGGGCAACCAGTTTGGTTCCGAGCGTTATGCCCTGGTGTTCAAACCTGGCAACTACAGCGGCCTGGATATCCCGGTCGGGTTCTACACCCAGGTGCTGGGGCTGGGAGCTTCCCCCGATAACGTCAACATCAGCGGCAACCTGCATTCGGATGCCTTCCTCTCGAACAATAATGCCACCTGCAACTTCTGGCGAGGCGTTGAGAATTTGTCGATCACACCTTCGGGTGGGACGATGCAGTGGGCGGTTGCGCAGGCGACCTTCCTGCGGCGCCTGCACGTGCGCGGCAGCATCCGGCTCGACCAGAACGGCGGTTGGTCGAGTGGCGGCTGGATGTCCGACGACCTGATCGACGGCAACGTCAACTCCGGCACCCAGCAGCAGTGGATCGCCCGGAACACGCAGTGGGGCAGCTGGTCCGGCTCAAACTGGAACATGGTCTTCGTCGGCGATACCAATGCGCCGGGGAACACCTGGCCGAGCCCGCCCTACACCACCGTTGGGCAGGTGCCGGTCGTGCGTGAGAAGCCCTACCTGCAGATCGACGGCTCAGGGAACTACAGTGTGCGCGTCCCGTCGCTCAAGACCAACAGCTCGGGCTATGACTGGGCCGGCGGCTCGACGCCCGGCACGGACATTCCCATCAGTCAGTTCTACATTGCCCATGCGGGGACGGATAACGCTGCGAGCATCAACGCGCAGCTCGCCGCGGGCAAGAACCTGATCCTTACTCCCGGCGTCTACGGGCTGAACGGCACCATCCAGGTTACGCGCGCCAATACTGTGGTGCTGGGCCTGGGTTACGCCACCCTTCGCCCGGATACCGGCCTCGCTGCCATGACCGTCGCGGACGTGGATGGCGTGATCGTCGCCGGCGTGCTCTTCGACGCGGGCACCACCAACTCGCCCGTGCTGCTCGAAGTCGGCACGAACGGCAACACCACCAGCCATGCTGCCAACCCCATCTCGCTGCACGATGTCATCTTCCGGGTGGGCGGCGCGGCCGTTGGCAAGGCTAGCGTCAGCCTGCGCATCAATGCCTACAACACGATCGTGGATCACACCTGGATCTGGCGCGCCGACCACGGCAACCCCGGCGCGGTGGGCTGGACTACCAACACTGCCGCCAACGGCCTGGTGGTAAACGGTGCCAACGTCACCATCTATGGCCTGTTTGTCGAACACTACCAGCAATACCAGGTGCTCTGGAACGGCAACGGTGGGCGGGTGTACTTCTACCAGTCCGAAATCCCTTATGACCCACCGAACCAGTCCAGCTGGAGTTCCGGTTCCGGCGTCAACGGCTGGGCCTCGTACAAGGTGGCGGATAGCGTCACCAGCCATGAAGCCTGGGGTTTGGGCATTTACAGCGTGTTTACGAATGCCGGTATCTTCCTGACGCGGGCCATTGAGGTCCCGGTTAATGCCAACGTCAAGTTCCACGATATGATTACCGTGTGCCTTGGCGGGAACGGCGGGATCAGCAATGTGATCAACAATACGGGTGGCTCCACCGCGCCCAATGTGGGCAATACACCCAAGGTCACGAACTTCCCGTAAACAAGGTTGATCCCGACTTTTATCGCAGATTACTCTTTTGAGGAGTACATCACTATTTTGTGATAAACGCATAGCTACTCACATGGTGAGAAGCGTTTGGCAGGTTGAACAGTGTGCGCTGTGGAAGAAGTTTTTCACAGCGCACACTTATATTATTTGTGTATTGTGCTGTGAGCCAGCTGCGGGCGCAGACATCCAACTGCTCTTGTTCAGATTATAATTAATGAAGCCCATCATCATGACAACGTTGCCAAAATTCTTCACAGAAAATTATGTTCAATAAGCGGCCATTCCTGCGGATCTTTCCTTGCATCATGGTAATGAGTCTGACACTCGCTTCCTGCAATCCGGTGGTCCCCCCGCAAGATTTACTTGGCAATCCGCGCATGTTACTGGCCGGTCACACGGATTGGGTAACTGCCATAGCAATTACACCGGATGGAAAGAAAGCCATTTCTGGCTCGCGCGATATGACAATCAAGGTCTGGGATTTGGCTGCAAGACGCTTGCAGTATTCGCTCACAGGCCATAGAGATGGAATTTCATCGCTTGCAGTATCGCCGAATGGCCTTCAACTTGTTTCCGGATCGTGGGATAAAACCATCAAAGTCTGGGACCTGTCCAGCGGTCAAATGCTGCGCTCATTGGAAGGACATACCGATGGGGTTTCCTCTTTAGTGATAACACCCGACGGAAACAGGATCATTTCGGGCTCATTGGACAGAACCATTAAGATTTGGGATCTTACGGACGGTCACATACTTCGAACACTCGCTGGAAGCCCGGATGCAATTTCTTCTTTGGCTATTACTCCAGATGGAAGTCAGATCATTGCAGGTTTATTAGACGGGTCAATCCAGGTTTTAGATTCGACCACCGGCCAACCCGTCCGTGTGTTCGCCGGTCATCTAGAAAGCGTGGATGCCCTGGCTGTTTCTCCGGATGGAAAGCAGGTGGTCTCAGGCTCCAGCGACAATACCATAAAGATCTGGGACCTGGCCAGCGGCCAACTGATCCATTTCCTGGGTGGTCATACTGCCGCTGTGACTTCGCTTAAAATTGGGCCCAACGACAACCGCGTAATTTCCGGTTCTCTGGATAAAACGATAAAAGTCTGGGACCTGGCGACCGGTCAAATGGTACGCTCGCTCGAAGGCCATCAAGATGGGATCGATGCTGTGGCGGTCACGCCAGACGGGGGCCGTGTTATTTCGGGCTCCAGGGATGCTACTGTAAAGGTATGGAACCTGGCCGATGGCCAGCTGCAGAACTCGCTTGAGGGCCATACGAATATCGTTTCATCCATCGCTGTTACGTTTGATGGGAGTCTGGCGGTTACCGGATCATTTGACCATACGATCCGGACATGGGATTTGGAAACTGGCCAATTAATTCGCTCGTTTACTGACACTGCGAGTATTTCCAGCCTGGCTGTGACTTCCGACGGAAAGCAAGTGCTCTCAAGTTCTGGTGAGTCGACGATCAAGGTTTGGGACCTGGTGAGCGGCCAATTGTTACGCTCACTTGCCGGACATACAGATGCTGTGAACGCAATCGTTTTGACAGCTGATGGCAAGCAGATCATCTCGGGCTCGAGTGACAAAACCGTCAAGGTCTGGGATTTGGCGAGCGGCCGATTGTTACGCTCACTTGCCGGGCATACAGATGCTGTGAACGCAATCGTTTTGACACCTGATGGCAAGCAGATCATCTCGGGCTCGAGTGACAAAACTGTCAAGGTCTGGGATTTGGCGAGCGGCCGATTGTCACGCTCACTTGAAAATGGAACAAGGCCGATTATCAGCCTGGCGATGACGCCAGATGGAAATCAAGTTGTCGCCGGAACGATTGATACGGCTCTTGAAATATGGAACTTGACCAGCGGTCACTATGATGGCGTACTCACCGGCCACACGGATGGAGTACGCGCGCTGGCGATTACTCCGGGCGGGAAGAAGCTGGTTTCAGGATCCTGGGACAAAACGATCAGGCTTTGGGACCTGTCAACGGGCCAGACACAGCTGCTCTATAATGGAAATCAAGCTATCATGAGTCTGGCTTTCTCGCCGGATGGCCATTCATTGATCTGTGGCGATTATGCCGGGCAGGTGTTGATCTTTGAATGGAGCATCGATACAAAATAGCCGCATGTTTTTGGCTTTATTACTTCATGTTTTCCAAGTTAGTTGACAAATCCCGGTCTCTCTTTCGAAAAGAGAAGGACTGTCGGGCATTATTCTCCCAATTTTTCTGTGCTCGCGGTAAATTGCAAACTTAATTTCGTATGAATCGTTCGTAAAACCGCAGCTTTTATCCAGGTGTTAGACGACATTTTGTAAATATAATTAAAGTTCAGTTCTTTGCAATATGTAGGATGGCTTCCTGTTAAGGCAATACTTCGACCCGATCCTGTGTGAGAAAGGCGAGTAGGAGATGATAACTGGAGCAAATCCAGGGCAGTGCCCATCCATGTTATACTAGCTTAACCAGTCTCTCTATTAATAATTGCACCTCTTTTTTTATTTGTTTTGAATGATTTTTTGCACAACCAGTTTATTTAATTTCCCGCCCAATCATTGCTTTTATCGCTTCGTTTCCGGAAGTTCAATTTATTTCAGGGCGGTTGGTGATTATATTGATCAGGCATTATTTCCCTAAGCATAGGGCCCGGATCTAAATGCCAGTGAACTACTGGGGCCATTTTGCGCCGGTTATATCTTTGTCCGTTTGATTTAAATCTAAGTGTATGTTGCTGGAACAATTTAAAATACCATCCAATTAAATTTAAAGTGAGGTTTCCTTGGAAAATAAAATTGAAGAAATCATCCGACAGATGACTCTCGATGAAAAAATCTCTATGCTCGCCGGAGCGGACTTTTGGCATACAGTATCGATCCCGCGGTTAAACATTTCGTCCTTTAAAGTGACCGACGGGCCCAACGGAGGACGTGGGTCGCAAGGTGGATTCGGACCGTCCTCGGTATGTACCCCTGTTGGAATTGCCCTGGGCGCCACCTGGAATATCGAACTGGTTGAAAAGATCGGCGAAGTGCTTGGCGATGAAGTCAGGCTAAAAGGCGCAAACATCTTGCTTGCGCCAACCGTTAACATTCATCGTTCGCCAATTGCCGGGCGCAATTTCGAGTGTTATTCTGAAGATCCCTATTTAAGCGGAGAAATGGCCACTGCTTACATAAAAGGTATCCAAAGCAAGGGTGTAGGCGCCTGCATCAAGCATTTTGTCTGCAACGACCAGGAATTCGAGCGAATGTCCATCAGTTCAGAGGTGGATGAACGTCCACTGCGCGAAATATATCTGGAACCCTTCCGTAAGGCCATCCGTTCGGCAAAACCCTGGGCAGTCATGTCGGCTTACAATCGTGTTCGTGGGGTGTATGCCAGCGAGAACGACTACACCTTGAAGACTATTCTCAAAGGGGAGTGGGGCTTCGATGGCATCGTCATGTCTGACTGGTTTGGTACATATACGGATACTGTCCCTGCGGGCGGGTTGGATCTGGAAATGCCAGGCCCGGCGCGTTCGATGAGCGCCAGAAATGTTACTGAAGCGCTTGAGTCCGACGAGCTGACGGAAGAAGGGCTGAATAACAAGGTCTCCCGAATACTGAGAGTGATGGCGAAAGCCGGTTTATTTGAAAACCCAGAATATCAACCCGAGCGCGGCGAGGATCGACCTGAACATCGCAAGCTTATCCGGGAAGCCGCCCAGGAGACAATTGTCTTGCTCAAAAACGAGAAAAATATCTTGCCGCTCAAGGATGTCAAGTCCATTGCGGTAATTGGCGAAAATGCCCGGTGGGTACAAATTCTTGGCGGGGGCAGTTCGGCAGTCGTCCCTCATTACGCAGTATCGCCATTGGAGGGTATCCGCTCACGAGCTGGCAGCCAGGCAAAAGTCAGCTATGCTCCGGGATGTTTCATTCATCGCAATATCCCGGCCCCCGATTCAGATACGCTGACCACAACCGAGGGCAAGCCCGGTCTCTTCCTTGAAGTATTTGATAATCTCGATTTATCTGGAGAGGCTGCATTCTCGCAGGTCAATGAGCGCGTTCATTTCGGTTGGTTTGGTGATTGTCTTCCCAATGTCAACCAGAGCAAGTTTTCGTTCCGTATGGCAGGTTTCTTTACACCCAAAGAAACTGGCCTGCATACGTTCGGACTTGGTTCGGTGGGACGCGCGCGTTTCTTTCTTGACGACAAAGAAGTAATCGATAATTGGACTATACCCATCCCGTACACGCAGAAAACGGCGGAATTGCAAATGACCGCCGGGCAACATTACGCGGTTAGGGTAGAATATAACTGGGAAGGCAACCCGCTTTGGCGCTCCATAGGTTTGAGCCATCTGCCTCCGCAGGCTTCAGATTTAATGGCCGAAGCTGTGGAATTGGCGAAATCATCGGATCTAGTCATATTGGTGGCGGGGCTGACTCCAGAGTGGGAATCTGAGGGCTATGATCGGGTGGACATGAAACTCCCTGGCATCCAGGATGAACTGATCGAAAAAGTGGTTGCTGCCAACCCGAACACGGTTGTAGTGCTCAACTGCGGTTCACCCGTCGAAATGCCCTGGTTGGACAAGGTCCCGGGTGTCATCCAGCTCTGGTACAACAGCCAGGAACAAGGCAACGCCCTGGCGGATGTTCTTTTTGGGGATATTAACCCTTCAGGAAAATTGCCGATTACCTTTCCAAAGCGCCTGCAAGATAATCCATCTTATATCAACTTTCCAGGGGAAGCGGGGAAAGTGTTTTACGGTGAAGGTCTATTCGTTGGCTATCGCTATTATGATAAGAAAGAACTCACACCGCTCTTTCCCTTTGGGTTTGGCCTCTCGTATACTACATTTGAATACAGTAATCTGCGTTTCAGCGCTGAAGAGTTCAAACTTGTTGATGGTTTGGCAGTCAGCCTGGATGTAAAGAATATCGGCAAACACGCTGGCAAGGAAATCGTTCAAATCTATATCCGGGATGTGAGTTCAAGCCTGTTACGCCCTGAAAAGGAGCTCAAGGCTTTTGCAAAAATTACACTCGAACCAGGTGAGACGAAAACGGTAACAATACACCTCGACAAAGAAGCCTTCTGGTTTTACGACCCTCTACACGGCGGCTGGATCACCGAGCCTGGCGAATTTGAAATTTTGGTTGGTGCTTCCTCACACGATATTCGTCTGTCGGGCAAAACAACGCTCGTATCTGATATTGTTCGCGACAACAATGCCCGTTTGCATACCGGAATCAAACTTAAGACCATATTGGACGACCCGCAAGGTTACGCAACTTTTTCCAGGCACTTTGGTGAGTGGATTAAAGCCCCGGATCTCCAAAAGGTGCTTGAAATGACTTTGGAGGAAATTGCCGCCTTCGCGCCCAATATTGTCACGCCTGAAAAACTGTCTGCTCTTGCCGACGATCTTGCAAAAGTTTAGAGGCTTGCATGTCTGAAATCGAAATTTCTTTGAACAATTCTTATACTGACGCAGCTGTGGGTTTTCAACCGCTCTTGGCGACCTTCCAAGAACAGCGTCGCACCAATGTTTCACTGGTGATTTACGCCTGGGAACATGCCTGGGCAGAATTCATGAAGATCAGCCTGTATGAACACGGGCCGATCATTTCCCAGACGGGCAATAGCTGGATGGGCAGCCTGATCGCGCGCAACAGTTTACGGACCTTCAAGGACCGGGAAATGGCCGAACTCGGAGGACAGCGGAATTTTCTGCCGGAATCATGGCAGAGCTGCCTGGATTTTGATAATAAAAGTGTGATTGCCATCCCCTGGATTCTGGATACGTATCTGGTTTACTATCGCCGCGATTTATTGGCAAAAGCGGGACTGGACGAAGCGACTGCCTTCTCTACGCCGGAAAACTTTCATGTCTCGTTGCAAAAGCTTCAAGACAATGGAGTGAATCATCCATTTGCACTGCCGACCTTTGCAGATCTCAGCAATATTCACCTGGTTGCCAGTTGGATCTGGGGCCAGGGGGGAGACTTTATCGACCCTGAAGGCACGCGCATATTATTCAGCAAACCAGAAACCCGCAAGGGCATGAAAATGTACTTCGATCTATTTCGGTTTATGCCGCCGGAAGCAAAACAATTGACTCCCTCGGATTGCTGGCAGTTGTTTCTCGATGGGAAGATCGCTGTTACAATGCGCAACGCGGAGTTTTTATTCCAGCTAAAGAATCAAAAGTCTCTGGCAGCATTTGCTGAGAATGTCGGCGTTGCGGTCATGCCTGGCGTTCCACTGCTGGGTGGTTCTCACCTGGTTGTCTGGAAGCATATCCGGGCCCAACAGGAACAAGATACGATCCAGCTGATAAAATTCCTGACTTCCCCCGATGCTCAATTAAGCTTGTTCGAGAATACTGGCCTGATTCCAGCCAACCTGGAGGCCTTAAACCGGATTGACCCGGCTTCGATCTTTGCCCCGGCAATTCAATCGGTGAAAAAAGGCAGGGCATTCCCCCGGATTCGAATGTGGGGTTTGGTCGAAGATAAACTGGTTGCTCCCATTGCGCAGATCTGGTATACGTTGTTGAGCACATCAGACCCGGATGTAAATCAGATCATTGCCGATTATCTTGATCCGATCGAGACCAGGTTGAACATTACGCTATCGTAATAAGAACCGGTTGCTGCCCATCCTTTAACCCCGGATACGGGGCAGCAGTATCTGTATTTAAGAATGTGGCAGGCAGGAACCGTCTTTTTGCTGGAGGCTCGCATGTCGGAAATCGAATTTTCCATCAACAATTCCTCTGAGAATCCCGCCGAGGCCATTCAACCTCTCCTGGCGACATTTAGGGAACAGAATCGCGCCAATGTTTCAGTAGTTGTGTACGACTGGGCGAATGCCTGGACAGAATTTATGAATATCAGTCTGTACGGGCATGGGCCGGTCATTTCCCAGACGGGCAACAGCTGGATGGGAAGCCTGATCGCGCGTAACAGCCTGAGGGTATTCAAGGACAGGGAAGTGGCGGAACTCGGAGGGCGGCAGAATTTTCTGCCAGAATCATGGCAAAGCTGCCTGGATTTTGACAACAAAAGTATGGTAGCCGTGCCTTGGCACCTGGATACTTATTTGGTTTATTATCGCCGCGATTTATTGGAGAAAGCAGGTATCAATGAAGCGACTGCCTTCTTAACAGCCGAAAACTTTCATTCGACGTTGCAAAAACTTCAAGAGAATGGGGTAAATCATCCGTTCGCTGTGCCGACCAATACATCCCGCAGCAATATCCATGTGGCTGCCAGTTGGATTTGGGGCCATGGAGGCGATTTCACGGATCGCGAAGGAACGCGTGTGTTGTTAAGTCAGCCGGAAACCCGCAAGGGCCTAAAAATGTACTTCGACCTGTTCCGGTTTATGCCTCCGGAAGCGAAGCAATTGAACGACCCTGATTGCTGGAGGTTGTTTCTCGATGGCAAGATCGCCGTCACCATGCGCAACCCCGAGCTTTTATTCCGGCTAAAGCGCCACGATTTTCCCACAACGTTTTCCAAGAATGTTGGCGTAGCAGTCATGCCGGGCGTTCCGTTGCTGGGTGGTTCCAATTTGATCGTCTGGAACCATATCCGTTCCCAACAGGAGCCGGATGTAATCGAACTGATCAAATTCCTGACTTCAACTGATGCGGAACTTGCCTTGTTTGAAGCCACCGGTCTGATCCCTGCCAACCTGGCTGCTTTGGAGCACATCCCTCCGGATTCGATCTTTGCCCCGGCAATTCAATCTGTCAAAAAAGGCAGGTCCTTCCCGCGCATTCGCATGTGGGGCTTGATCGAAGACAAATTGGTGATTGCCATGTCGCAGATATGGAATGCATTGCTGGATACTTCAAACCCGGATGTGAACCAGATCACCGCTTATCATCTTGATCCGATCGAGACCAGGTTGAACATTACGCTATCGCAATAAGACCCGCTTCCCAACCATCCTAAATGCTGGGGATACTGGTCAGCAGCATCTGTGCTGAAGAAGGTAGACGGCAGGAACCGGTTTTTTGCTGGAGGCTTATATGTCGGAAATCGAAATTTCCATCAATAATTCCAATGAGTTCCAGTTGACCATTCAACCTCTCCTGGCGATATTTAAAGAACAGCATCGCGCCAATGTCTCGTTAGTCGAATATGACTGGAGCATTGCCTGGACGGAACTCATGAAGATCAGCCTGAACGGGCACGGGCCAGTCATTTCCCAGATAGGCAATACTTGGATGGGCAGCCGGACCGTACTAAATAGCTTGCGGGCATTCAAGGATCGGGAATTGGCGGAACTTGGAGGGCGGCAGAATTTTCTGCCAGAATCATGGCAGAGTTGTATGGATTTAGATAATAAAAGCGTCCTTGCCATCCCCTGGCTTCTGGATACGTATTTGGTCTACTATCGCCGCGATTTGCTGGCAAAAGCGGGTGTGGACGAAGCGACTGCTTTCTCCACACCGGAAAACTTTCATTCGACGCTCCAAAAGCTTCAAGAGAATGGCGTGGATCACCCATTCGCAGTGCCAACCAATAGATCTCGAAGTAACATCCACGTGGTTGCCAGTTGGATTTGGGGCCAGGGGGGAGACTTTATCAATCGTGAAGGAACCCACCTCCTATTAAGCCAGCCGGAAACCCGCAAGGGTATCAAAATGTACTTCGACCTATTCAGGTTCATGCCGCCAGGAGCGCAACAACTGGATGACCCGAATTGCTTGAATTGGTTTCTCGACGGGCAGGTTGCTGTAATCATGCGCAACCCGGAGCTTTTATTCCTGCTAAAGAATAAAAAGCTCCCCACGGCGCTTGCTGAGAATGTCGGCGCTGCAGTCGTGCCGGGCGTTCCGCTGTTGGGCGGTTCACATCTGGTGGTTTGGAACCACATCCGACCCCAACAGGAACAGGATGCGCTTGAACTGATCAAATTCCTGACTTTCACCGATTCGGAACTGGCGTTGTTTGAGAACTTTGGCCTGATCCCGGCCAGCCTGGAGGCTTTGGAGCGCATCCCCCCAGATTCGATCTTTGCTCCGGCGATTCAATCTATCAAAAAGGGCAAAGCCTTTCCTCGCATTCGCCTGTCTGGCTTGGTCGAAGATAAAGTGGTGGCTGGCATGTCGCAGATATGGGATGCATTATTGAGTACTTCCGACCCGGATATAGATCAGGTTATCGCCGATCATCTTGATCCGCTCGAAGCCAGGTTGAATATTACACTGTCGGAGTAAACCTCGGTTTATGATTACCTGCCCCGTAGTTACGCTGCTACCGATCAGATTCCTGGCGGGATTGGCCCAGAAAAGTCGAATTGTTGTTGAGCAACCGCTGATGAAAGGATTACAATTGCCTTCATCAGCGGTTGCTTATAACGTATTTCGCTCACCATCTGACAAGGAAAAGGACGCATGTTCCCTCCAACAAAAGCTGGAAAATTCTTCTCAATTGCCTTTGTCTTGATATGTATGATTCTATTCAGCGTATTGACAGTCTATTTTCAGATTATGTCGTTGGAAAAGCCATATACCTATTATTTGGAACAGGGGTTACAGATCCAGCGCCATACAGCCGTATTGAATGGCACAGCCGGCAACCCCTGGCAGTATCGAATCCTGGCGGACTACATGGTCGAAGGGACAATCCGGCTTTTCCAGAACCTGGGTGTACCCCATTCGGTCGCAAGTGCTTTCATCTCGTTTCGTTTTGTTCAAAATTGTCTCATTTTTTTACTAGCCTATCTTTATTATAGAAAGCTGGGCCTTTCATCGGCATATGCTTTGATCGGGCTAAGTTTGCTGGCCTGGGGGATGACCTATGCTTACTACGACAGCGACCTGCAGTTCAATACTTACTTTGATATGATCTTTTATTTGCTGGCAGGCCTGGCCATTGTTCTTGATAAGCCTTTATGGATGATTCCCCTGATGCTCTTCGCTGCATTCAATCGTGAAACCAGCGGGTTGATTCCTTTCATGTCACTGGCATTGATCCTGCCGTTTAGGGCGCAGGCCGACGGCTCAAGACGAAAAACGATCATTATTGCGGCCACCAGCCTGGTAATATTTACAGTCATTTTTGTGAGTCTCCGGCTGATTTTTCCCAACCAAATTGTCAGTGTGCCCCACGGGCACTTCATGGGCCTGGACCTTTTGCAATACAACCTGTTCCGTGCCATCACCTGGGCGCAGTTATTCGCAACCCTGAGCATCATCCCGGCCCTGGCTCTGTTTGCTTATAAAAAGTGGCCTGCGGTTTTGAGAACATTTTTCTGGGTAATTGTGCCACTCTGGTTCCTCATCCATCTGTTTACAAGCGTGATGGCCGAAACAAGGGTTTTTCTGGTTCCGCAGGTGCTGGTCTTTATTCCGGGTGCGCTGTTTCTCTTGAAAGCCGATACCCAATAAACGGGTAGGGGCACGGCGCCGCCGTGCCCCTACCCGTTTTTCCAGGTGCGAACAAGCCGTTTGGGCGATGTGCGCCGCGGGCCGGAAGGCTATACTCCTGTTAACAAGAAAAGGAGAACCTCATGTCAAATGTACTGCTGGACCTTTCCAACGCAATGGCAGCTGCCGCTGAAAAAGCCGGGAAATCCACCGTGCTGGTCAACGCTCGCCGCCGTATCCCTGCCAGTGGCATTGCTTTTGCCGCCGATCTGATCCTCACTGCAGACCACGTTGTCCAACGTGACGAGGATATCACTATCACCCTGGCCGATGGTAGCGAAGTCCCGGCCAAGGTTGCCGGGCGCGACCCTGGTTCCGATCTGGCGGTGCTACGGCTGGAGAAGACTGTTGCCAGTCCCGCCGAAAAAGCCCCTGAAGCAAAAGTGGGACAGATTGTCCTGGCCCTGGGCCGCCCCTCCGCTGAGGGCATTGAGGCCAGCTTGGGCACCATCAGCGCCATCAGTGGACCGGTGCGTACCTCCCGTGGCTTGCTCGACCGTTACTATCGAACGGATACCACGCCTTATCCGGGTTTCTCGGGTGGGCCGCTGGTGGATGCCGAAGGGCGTGTCGTCGGCCTGAACACATCTGGTTTTGGGCGCGGTACCGCCATCACCATCCCGGCGGAGATTGCCTGGAAGGTGGCTGATGAACTCGCCAAACACGGTTCGATCAAGCGCGGGTATCTCGGCATCCGCTCCCAGCCGGTAGAGATCGCGCCGGCGGCGCAGAAGGCGCTTAAACGTGAGCAGGCCACGGGACTGTTGATCGTCGGCCTGGAAGACCAGAGCCCTGCCGAAAAGGGTGGGCTGCTTGTCGGCGATACCCTGGTAGGCATTGGCGGTCATCCGGTTTCCGACCCCGACGAACTGTTTGCCAGCCTGTCCGGCGAAGTGGTTGGCAAAGCCACGTCGATTGAGATTCTGCGCGGCGGCGAACCGAAAACTATCTCTGTGACGGTGGGAGAACGATAATGGATGCTTTTGCGCTGCTCAACGCTGCTCTGGATGAGTTACTGACGCGCGTCCGCCCGGCGACAGTCCTGGTGCGCAACGGACGCCAGGGTGCGGGAGCAGGATTGGTCGTAGGTGCGAACCTGGTGTTGACCAATCATCATGTCGTGGCCCACGGACGCAGCACACAGGTTGTCCTGGAAAATAATGAAGTTTACGAAGCCCATATTGTGGCGCGAGACCCCGAAGTGGATCTGGCCCTTTTGGAAATCTTTTCAGACGGGCCGGTTGGAGAGCCAGCCGTATTTGCCGGTGCCGAGCCGCGCCCCGGGGAAATGGTTTTTGCACTGGGCCATCCGTGGGGCGAACGCAATGTCCTGACCGGAGGCGTGCTTTCGGGTTTTGTCACATTCCATAACCGGCATGGCGAATTCAAGGCATTGCGCGGCGACGCGCGCCTGGCCCCTGGGAATTCTGGCGGGCCACTACTCAACGCGGCCGGTGAAGTGGTCGGCATTAACGCCATGATCGTTGGCGGCGACCAGTTCGTGGCTATCCCGGTTTTGGTCATCCGTGAATTTCTGGCAAAAGCATTGCCACAGCACAGGCGGGCTGGATCGCGCCGTCCCATCCCGGAGGGCGTGATTTGATCCGGGTGGCAATCGTGGCCCCGGTCATGGCGATGCGCGTGGGGTTGCGCCAGGTATTGAGCAGCCTGCCCGACGTGGATGTCGTCTTCGAAGCGGCGCATATGGACGAATTGTCTTCCTCCCAGGCGGATGTATTGGTGCTTACGTCTGCCGAAGATTTGAGCGCACTGACAGTGGATCATGCCCCGGCCTTGCTGTTGCTGACCGATGTTCCAGATGATCTAAACAGGCTTCAACAACGTTTCTCGCTCGCGGCCTGGGGCGCCTTACCGGTCAATGCCAGCGAAGAAGAGCTGGGCGCTGCACTGCACGCCTTGGGTGAGGGTTTATGGGTTGGTGCACCCATGCTGCTACAGGGTTTGCTTGCGCGGAAACCTGTTCGAGCGTTGGACGATGATGTCGATTTCGTGGGAGAGACACTGACGGGTCGTGAGCTCGAAGTCTTGCAGTTGACCGCTCAAGGGCTGGCGAACAAGCAAATTGCCCTCGCACTTGGTATAAGCGAGCATACCGTCAAGTTTCATCTTTCGTCTTTGTATGCCAAGCTGAGAGTAACCAGCCGTACCGAAGCTGTGCGTGCCGGTGCGCGGCGCGGGCTGGTGGTTTTGTAAATAAAAATCGGGGCAGGTCAATGACCTGCCCCGAGGTGTGTTTAGAGAGCCGGGTGACTAGGGTTTCCCGTGGCCATGCCCATGTCCGTTACCGCCATCACCACCATGGCCATGCCCGTTACCATTACCGCCATCACCACCATGGCCGTTTCCATTGCCATTATTGGTATCGGGGGAATTTTCGTCGGTTGGAGCGTTGCCAGTATCGTCGACTTTCTGCGCATGTTTGGACATAATCGCGCCCAGAGTTTGCAGGGGATTATGTTTGTCCATAATCGACTGTTTGAACTGGCCCCAATTCGTGGCAAATGTCCCATCAGGTAACGGGAAAGCGCTGTAATCGCCACTCTTCTTGGCATCAATGATTGCACCACACAGGGAGGCGTCACCGGCCAGCGTAAAGGACAGCCAGCAGGACTGTGCGATAACACCATAACCAACCCCATCTTTGTGATAGTCGTCAAGAGTCTGATAATCAATATCGAAAAAGGCAGCAAGCGCCGCGCCGACTGGATTCTGCCCTTTATCATCAACAGGCGGGGTTATGACGTCCGTTGGGTCGATGGTGATAGTCTGGCCGATCATACTGTCGTTGACAACTGCCGTCGCAGGGTCATTGGTCGACACCAAGCCCAGGTTAAACGCTGTATCCAGGCTTAGATTTACAGTGGTGCCATCCGTCAAGACGACTGCGACAGTGGTCACGCCCGCGCTGTCAGTTTGCAATGTGATGGATTGAATGGTGCCGGTAATCGGTGCTGGAGGAGTAGGGGTGGGCGTTGGATCTGCTTTGGCAGGTGCAGCCAATGCGGGGCTGATTTGTGCAGCCAAGATAACCAGGGTGAGCAAAGTGCTTGCAAATATTTTTGTCCGTAACATGTCAAATATCCTTTCTTTATTTAGAATGACGTCAATTAATATGATTCGATTCTAACTATGGATAGAAATTGCCCATATAGCACAAAAGTAACCTTTATGTAGTTATTATGGGGCAGATACTGCCAAGCCCCAGCCTGCACTACCGACTTATACTACATAACGGATGAGAGGCGAAAAAGAGTCGTTTCGTTGACCAGGCCGGGCGTAACCGGTCGTACCGAGGCGGTGCGTACCGGCGCGCAGCATGGTCCAGTGTTGTAGAAATGCATAATATAAGCAAAAGTCCCCTCACATGGAGGGGACTTTTGCTTATAATTCAGGCTTGTGGAAGAAGACGGTTAACTTCAGCGCCATTCCTTGCGCCGAAGCAGGATCGGGACGATGATAATGCCAACGATCAGGATACCGATCAGGACAATCCTGTCGCTATTCCCCGTCTGCGTGATCGGTGGGGTGGGTGTTGGTTTGATTTTTCCGGGTGTGGAAGTTGAAATGGGTGTAAGAGTGATCTTCTGTACAGGGCGCCTGGTGGAGGTCGGTCTGATCTTGCGTGGCGTAAGAGTGATGTTCTGTAAAAGCTGCGTCGTGGAGGTCAGTTTGATAATTTTGATTGGTGTGATGGTGGGGTTAAGCGAGGCCCGCCCGCCAGAAATCAGCGCTGCGCTGGATAATGCTACAAGGAACACAATGATGACCAGGCGAGGGAGGCGGAGTTGTCTAATCATTAGTTACTAAATTCACTAAATCGGGTGATGAAGTTTCACCCTAGTATAACACGGGCTGAAATAGGGTAATTCTTATCAAATATTAACTTATAAAGTATAATGCCCCCCGGGTTGGTTTCACCCGGTTGGAAATTCAGGTGCCTCACAAACAACCCGCCAATCTTCGTTATAGTAGTATATCGTTCCGGGAATCGTTATCGACACCCGGAACGTTTGTGGAATGGACTAAATTTATTTCTGGAAATGGTTGGCAAGCCTGAAATTTATTTATTAGATCAACTTCGCAGGAGAGTATATGGAGAAGTTGTTTGAACAGAATATGATGAAATTGTTTGAAATCTTGAAGAAGCCGGGCATTCAGATTGCGCTATTGATTGCAAGCATGGCAATCGTGAGCGGGGCCGGCTGGGCTTTTTACCAGACCCAGATTCCGCCGGAACAGCCCATCCAGTTCCCACACAAGGTGCACGTCAATTTGCAAATCCCATGCCTGTACTGCCACCCGGGCGCCTGGCGCCAGGCCTCGGCGGGGCTGCCGACGGTGCAGAAATGCTGGGCTTGCCACGGGCAGTTGAAGAAGTATGAAGGTGTGGCTGTTAATCAGTGGCCGGCTGAACTGCAAAAGCTGGCCAGCTATGTACAACGTAATGACCCCGAACCTCCCACCTACAAGCCTATCGATTGGGTGCCTGTCTATCAGGTGCCTGATTTCGTCCATTTTAATCATCGCCCACACATTGCTGCCGGGTTGAACTGTGAAAACTGCCACGGCGATATGAGCAAGAAGACGGTTGAGACGCTCGAGCAAACAGTCAATATGGGCTGGTGCTTGAACTGCCACCGTGGGCGTACTGAGAATAATTCCCAGAACAATCCTGATAATGATCCTGAGCTGACCGCTCAACTTGCTGAGAAGCGTATCAAACTGCTTGATTGTGGCACCTGTCATTACTAGCCTCACCTTCTCCCCTCTCTACGTGTGGAGAGGGGAGAAGGATTGAAAGGATAGAGAATCAATGAGTGAAAAAATTTCCCGGCGCGATTTTCTAAAGATTGCAAGTGCCGGTGCTGCTGTTACTACCGTATTGACTGGCTGCGGCCCGGCTTCGCGTTACGTCTCACGCGAGCCCTACACCAAGATGCCGGAGTATACGCTGAACGGTCAGAGCACCTTTTACGCGACGACTTGCCGCGAGTGCGCGGCGGGCTGTGGTCTCGTCGTCCGCACGATGCAGGGCCGCGCCATCAAGGCGGAAGGAAACAAATACAACCCGGTCAACCTGGGTAAGACCTGCGCGCGCGGCCAGGCGACACTCCACGGACTGTACAACCCCGACCGCGTCAAAGGCCCCGTCAATAAACGTAGCAAGGGAAGCAAAGAATACGATGCGAATGCAGACTGGGACACTGCCATCCAGGTGGTGGCCGATGCCCTGGCAAAAAACCAGCCTGGCGAAATCGCCTTCCTGCTGGGTATGGCCCCCGACCACTTGTTCGACCTGGTCTCCGATCTGTGCAAGGCGCTTGGCGCGCCCGCCCCTGTCCGTTATGGCGCCCTGAGTCTGTTCGAAGCGCGCGCCACACTCGGCGAGGCGGCACGTGCTGTCTTCGGGAAACCTGATTTCTTATTTTTCGACCTTGCCGGTGCAGATGTGACTTTCTCTTTCGGCGCGAACTTCCTCGAAACCTGGCTTTCTCCGGTAGCCTATACACGCGGTTTTGCTAAAATGCGCCACGGAAACCTGGACAAACGCGGCTACCTGGTCCAATTCGAAGCGCGCATGTCCCAGACGGCGGCCAAGGCAGATGAGTGGATCCCGGTCGTTCCGGGCACCGAAGGCCTGGTGGCCGCCGCGTTAGGCAAACTCGTCAGCGAGGCGAAGTTCGGTATCGCCTCGCCCGCTTTTGCAGATGCGGATGTTGTCAAAGCTTCGGAGCTTTCCGGCGTCTCACTGAAAACATTCGACCGCCTGGCGAAAATGTTCACCGAGGCTGGACATGCACTTGCCATCCCCGGCGGTTCAGCCCTCGGCCAGACCAATGGCCTGGAGAACGGCAAAGCCATTCTCGCGCTCAACGCACTGGCCGATAACCTGGGCAAAGCAGGCGGCGTATATTTCACCCCGGCTTCCCCGTTTGGGGACGAATATCATCGCCCGGCGAATGCCAAAGAAATCAGCGACCTGGTTGGCAAAATGAAGTCGGGCGCAATCAAGGCCATGTTTATCCACGGTGTCAACCCGGCCTTTGAAATACCTCAGGCACTCGAATTTGTAGCCGCGCTCAGCAAAGTCCCAACCGTCATCTCTTTTGCATCCTTCCCGGATGAAACGGCCTTGCTCTCGGATTATATCTTTCCCGACCACACCGGCCTGGAATCCTTCGGCTACCAGCGCGTGCCGACCGGTTCGGGCCAATTCGTGCTTTCGGGAGCACAGCCGGTAGTGGCCCCAATCTACGATACCAAATCCACCGCGGACGTGTTGCTGGCTGCGGCAGCCAAAACCGGTGGCAAGCTGGCAGCGGCGCTGTCCTTTAAGGATGAGGTTGAATTCATCCAGGATAAGCTCGGCAACCTGGTCACTGCCAAGGATGGGTTCTTCGGTGCCGCCGAAATCAATTCCTTCTGGGCGCAGTTCCAGCAGTTCGGCGGCTGGTGGCAGAACAGCCAGGCTTTGGGCACCCCCTCCGCCGCCTTGGATAAGGCCTTGAGCGTCACCCAGCCCCAGTATCAGGGGGAAGGCGAATTTTATCTATTGCCCTTTGTTTCCCCGGTCTTGGGCGAAGCAGGCGCAAACAAGCCCTGGCTCCAGGAACTCCCTGACCCGACGACCACCGTCACCTGGGGTACCTGGGTCGAGATGAATCCTAAAACCGCCGAGGAACTTGGTATCGATAATGACGATGTCTTGTTGATTACTTCGCCTGCAGGCTCGCTGGAAGTGCCCGTCTACAAATATCCAGCCATCCGCCCGGATACGATTGCCATTCCCTTCGGGCGCGGCCACACTGCTTACGGGCGCTATGCCGAAGGGCGTGGTGTGAATCCTGCCGATTTATTGAATCCAACTTTCAACAGCGTTGGCGACCTTGCCTTTGGTTCTGTAAAAGTCAAAATCCAGAAGACCGGCAAGAAGAAACAACTCGCCCGTTTTGAAGGTATCCTGGGCGTTTATGGTTATGGTAGCGAGTCAAAGTAAAGGAGATGATCATGAGCCACACACATGAACACGAAGATGAGCATGAGCACGCGCATCCCCATACGCACGAGCGTGTACAAGAACAGGTAGAGGAGCGTAGCGGCAAGTGGGGTATGGTGATCGACCAGGATCTGTGCACCGGTTGCCAGGCCTGTGTGGCTGCCTGCGCCATGGAAAACAACATCTCCTTTATTGGTGACGTCCGGGAGGACGATGTTGCCTATGGCCGCAGTATGCAATGGATCCGCATCGAGCGCTTTTGGGAAGGTGAATATCCAAACGTCTCGATGACCGATTACCAGCCAATGATGTGCCAGCAGTGCGGTAACGCTCCCTGCGAGCCGGTCTGCCCGGTGTATGCCTCCGTGCATAGTGCCGCGGAAGACCTCAACCTGCAAGTCTATAATCGCTGTATCGGCACCCGTTATTGCGCCAACAACTGCCCCTATCAGGTGCGCGAGTTCAACTGGCGCGACTGGCCGCTGCCCGAACCGATGAACAACCGGCTAAATCCGGATGTGACTGTGCGCCAGCGTGGTGTGATGGAAAAGTGTACCTTCTGTATCCAGCGCATCCATAAAGGCGAGGACCAGGCAAAATCGGAAGGCCGTGATGTCATGGACGGGGAAGTGGTTCCCGCTTGTGCGCAGGCCTGCCCCGCAGATGCCATCGTCTTTGGGCGTCTTGACGACCCCGAAAGCCAGGTTTCCCAAAAAGCGCTCGATGGCCGTGGCTTCCACCAGCTTGAAGAGCTGAATACCATGCCGCGGGTAACTTACCTGAAGGGAGGCTCGAAGCATGGCCGTAACAGCTAATGCCCTGCCGCATGCCCATGCGGAGGAAATACACGAGGAGGATCATCGCGAGCATCTGATGCTCGACCCCAAGCCGCGTGGCGAGATGAACGCCATGGCAATGGAGTCGATGCTCTCCACCACCTGGAAGTTCTGGCTGGTGATGGTCATTTTGGCCGCCACCGTGGCCTACTGCCTGTTCTATGAATGGGGCGTGCTGATCTTCCAAGGTCAGGGCGTGGCCGGCGTGACCCGTCCCGATTACTGGGGTGTTTTCCTGGTCGACGTCGTCTTCTGGATCGGTATCAGCCACGCCGGGACCTTCATTTCGGCCATCCTGCGTGTCATGAAAGTCGAGGCGCGCCGTCCTTTCACCCGCGCTGCGGAACTGATGACCACCTTCGGGTTGGTGCAGGCCGGCTTGAGTGTTTTCCTGCACCTAGGCCGTGTCTGGTTGGTTTATTGGATGATCCCGCTCCCCAACCAGCGCACGCTGTGGCCCGATTTCCACTCGCCGCTGATGTGGGACTTCATGGCTATTACGACCTATCTGCTCTCGAGCACCATGTACCTGTTCCTGCCGCTCATCCCCGATCTCGCCATGGCGCGCGACCGCACAACCGGCTGGCGGAAAATTTTCTACCGCGTGCTGGCCCTGGGTTTCCGCGGGGAGGAGCATGAGTGGAAACACTTGACCACGGCCATGAACATTTTTGCTTTTGCCATCATCCCGGTTATGTTTTCAGTGCATACCATCGTTTCCTGGGATTTTGCCATGGCCACCCGCCCGGGCTGGTCTTCCACGGTCTTTGGCCCGTACTTCGTCATCGGCGCGCTGCACTCGGGCATTTCGGCGGTCCTGCTGGTGCTCTTCCTGATTCGTGCGACGATGAAGAACATGGATTATTTCCTACGCCTTGAGCACTTCGATTTTCTGGGCAAGCTCAGTCTGGTGATCTCCATGGCCTGGGCATACTTTTACTTCAACGATTACATCGTGCCGTGGTATGGCGGCGGCAGCGTCGAAAAACTTTTGCTCGATTTTCTTGCGCACGGCCCGGAAGCCGGGCTCTGGTATACCATGTTAATCTGCAACATCGCAGTCCCGTGGGCCATCCTGTGGAATAAGAATTGGCGCAGGAAGCCCTGGCTGATGGCGCTGGTCGGCATCGCCATCAATATCGGTATGTACCTTGAGCGATATATTATCATCCCTGTGACCGTCACCATCACCCGCAGCCCCTTCACCTCGCGCCTTTACCACCCGGCCATCGAAATCCCGATCACGATTGGCATGTTTGCACTTTTCCTGCTGCTTTATATGGGCGCATCGCGCCTGATCCCGCTCATCCCGGTCTGGGAAGTGGAAGAAGGCCAGGCGGCCCACAGCCTGCGCAAGGTTGGCAAGACGGAAGTCGTCTCGCTGAGCGAGCTTGAATAGGGTTAAGGAGGAAGAAATGTCTGAAAACTTGACGATACTGGCCCTATTTCAAGATATCGAGCCCGCTGCCAACGGGATCGAAAAACTTCACCAGCTTGGCATCGGCAACAACCACATCGATGTCGTCTCCGGCATTCCCATAAAACCGGAGATTTTAGGCCGCCCCGCACCCCGTACCAACGTCCCTCGTATCGGCATGCTCGGGGCAGGTCTCGGCCTGTGCCTTGGCCTTTTCTTCCTGCAGGGCATTCCGCTGCTCTACCCCCTGCATGTCGGCGGCCAGTCTTTATTCCCAATCCCGCCGACCCTGATCATCAGCTTCGAAATGACCATGCTTGGGCTGATGGGTTTTTCATTCATCGGCATGTTCACCGAAAGCCGCTTCCCTTCCTTCGAGGCAGTACATTACGTCCCTGAGGTCAGCGACGGAAAAATCGCGGTCTTTTTTAGCTGTCCGGTTGAATTGCAGGACAAGGCGATGAGTGCTCTTACTACCGCAGGCGCAGAATCTGTAAAGCCTGTGGAGGCGCAAAAACTATGAAATCGATCCATCCCGCTTACAAAATACTGCTCTCGATTGCTATTGCACTGGCGGCTGTAGCGACCATCGTCGCCTTTGGGCTCTATGATGTAATCAAGGTCGAGTGGGTCAGTTTCATGGAAATCCAGGCTTCCTATAAGCCAATGGAAGAACCCCTGCCCGTTGCCTCGCGCTCGATCCCGATCGAGGGAGTGGCGGCATATGTTGCCGGTATAGACCCATCCATAACGAAGAACCCCGTCCCTGCGGACAAAATCTCGGTGGAACGAGGACGCCTGCTCTATTCGGTAACCTGCATTCAGTGCCATGGCGAAGAATACAATGGCAATGGTATCGTCGGGATTGCGCTGGTCACTCATCCCGCTGATCTGACCAGTGCCGTGGTACAGAGCAAGCTGGACGTCGATCTGTTCAACACCATCTCCAATGGAATCATCGTAAAGGGCCAGATCCACATGCCTGCTCTCAACGAGAACCTGACTTTCCGTGACCGCTGGGACCTGGTTAATTTTATCCATTCATTGAAGGCTGCGGCTGAGCAGCCTGCACCTACCCCGAAACCGTAAGAGGCCAGTCATGAGAGATACATTCAAAACAATCATGCTCGGGGTCCTGGTTGGCCTGGTTGCCCTGGTAATTTTATGGCCCGGCCTGCTGTTTATGTGGGGCTGCGCGTCAACAAATTCCTGCAGCGGCACCCACCTGCCTGAGATGACCTCCGTCCCGACCCTGCCTGCCGCGACCATGCCGCCCCCCAAAGTGGGTGCCCTGGCGGTGTCGAGCGCACCTAAATGCCGCATTGCGGCTGTAAAGCTGATTGGCCTGTGGGTGACTGCCGGGTATTCCGAGACTGAGCCGTTCACGTTTACCGATATCAAAGGTACGAACTGTACGGCCACCTTCAAAGACGACGTCCAGCAGTTGTTTATCACGCCCAATCTCTGGTACAACGGCGCTCCGGCCTGTACCACCTGCCATTATGCCGACGTGAAAAAGGCCATCCAGGGTATGGATTTGAGCACTTATGCCGGCATCCTGGCCGGTTCACAGCGTATCAATGGCGAACCGCAGGGCAAGGACATCCTGGGCGGCGGGAACTGGGAACAGGCCCTTCTCTATCAAAGGCTGTATGCTCCAAATGGCCAGACCTTGATTAACCGCCCTGCCATGCCGTTTGGCCGCCCGGCTAACGTTCCGGCCGATGGGCCGATTGTCTCTGCCGGGACGCCGGAAGCCACTGCCACACCATAGATTGTCCTGAAGAAACCGCAGCCCTCATCCAAATTTGGATGAGGGCTGTTTTGTTTTCCTTATTCCGTTTTCTTGTCTTCTTCAGGCAATGCCTGTTCTTCTCTGGCATCCTCTTTGTTTTCCCTTTCCCTGGTTAACACGTGGATCAGGATCAGCGCCAGCCCGAAGAAGGTGGGCAGCAATCCGGCCAGCATCCACGGGCCGAACCCGAAGGGAACGTCGGTGTTGATCAGCGCACCCAGCGGCCAAAGCCCGATGATCAGCGCCAGGCCAATGGCGGTAATGATGATGCCCCAGATCAACGCGCCTTTGCCGTTTCCATTTGTCCGGGACGGTTTCACCAGCCCCTTTTCGGCCAGTTGCATCGTTTCCTTGTAATTCAGGTAACGCATTGCATAGATAAAGCCGAGGAAGATCAATATAATTATGATACTGCCTGAACAAGCCATGAATCTGTCCATGTTCTCTTTTCTCCTTGTCTATTTGAAAGATTGAAGTGTGATATTGCCGTTATTGGTATTAACGGTCAGTGTTGCGCCGCCGCCGTTGATGGTTCCGCTGCGGTGATTATCGCTGATCTCCCCGTTGATGGTCAGGCTGAAATCGGACGTGATCTTGCCGAAATCAGTCTTCAAGTCTACATTGAGAGCCGTCTCTGCAGGCAGGCTGATCTTGATATTGCCGAAATCACTCTCGAGGTTATGTGGGCCTGCACCCAGCGAGCCGGAAAAAGTTACCGACCCATTGTTGGATGACAGGTCGACCGTGGCATTTTCAGCGTTCAACACCTCAATGGCACCGAATGAAGAGTGGGCTTTGATAGTACCGTGCATGCCTCCATCCGCGGAGATTTTACCGTTCTGAGTGCTGAGATCATAAGAATCGGCACTCACAGTCGTCAGGGTCAGGTCGCCAAAATCACTTTTGGCGGTAATCTTGCCGCTGATGTCCAGATTTTCCACTTCCAATTTGCCGTTATTGGACTCGAGATGCGCACTCCCGGCCTGGCTGTTGCTGACGTGGATGTCGCCAAACTGACTGTTGGCTTTCAATAATCCACTTGCGTGTACGTCCGTCAGCGTAATCTGTCCGTTTGCAGAGTCAGCAGTTACATCCGAGCCTGCAACCCCTTTCAATGTGATACTGCCAAAATCAGAGGAAAGTGCGATCTTCTCGCCAGATGTAATATTCCGGGCGGAGACTGCCCCGTTGCTGGATTGGCCCAAAACAGCCCCGCTGAGATCTGTGAGCGTCACATCTCCAAAATCGCTGCTTACGTCGGCAGCACCGCCGGTACCGTTCAGCGAAACATTACCATTGGACGAATGCAGTGTTGCCGCGCTCTCCTTCGGCACCGTGATCGTGAATTTGACGCTTCCACCGCCCGGGCCGATATGCATCAGGTCCACGTCTGCCGGCTGCTGGACAGAGACGTGGATGTGGTTCCCGTCCTTCTCGATAATGACTTTCAAGTCTTTCAGCGCCGCCTGCGCATCCGCCTCGCTGCTGCCCCAGGCGGTTTTTTCGGCTTTGATGTTCACCTGCCCATCTGTGCCGGTCTGCACGCTGACGTCTCCAAAATTGTTTTCGAGCGTCAGCGCTACAGGTCCGTTTACCGTCAGGTTTTTTTCTTCGGTTGCCTGAGCTTTCACGGTGTTTGCCCTGAAGCCGTGGAAGCGGAAGCCGTTGGCATCGGCCATGCTGACTCCTTGCCAGAAGGCGAACATGCTGGCGCCGCATAGGCCGATCAGGACTACAATCAGGATACTTGCAATGAACCATTTGTTTTTCATGCTTTGTTCTCCTCCAAAGGGATGTTCTATAGAGTTTGACAGGCTGGTCTGGAAAAAGTTTCAAAAAAACAGAGAGAAGAGAAATAAGCGAGCAGGGAGAAGGAATGAGTTTCCCGACACTCCTTTCAACGCCCTCCTGCACTTCACCTTGAAACTTTTTCCTTTTCCTCCGGTCTAATTACTGAAGGATACTGTGCGTGGAAGCCAACGAGACACAACTGATCCGCCAGGCCCGGAAAGGCGATACCGAAGCATTTGCGGCGCTGCTTGCGCTGCACGAACGCTTTGTATATAATCTCGCTTTACGCACGCTTGGCAACCCGGATGACGCCGCCGATACCGCCCAGGAAGCCTTCGTGCGCGCCTGGCTGGCTTTGCCGGCTTTCCGCGAGCAGGCCCAGTTCCGCACCTGGCTCTACCGCATCGTGCTGAATTTGTGTCTCAACCGCTTCCCGCGTTTGCGCCGCGAGTTGAACGCCCTGACCCAGGATGAAATGGCCGAGATCCCCGAGCCGGCCTCTTCCGGCCTGGATCCGCTTGCCAGCCTTGAACTTCAGGAACAACACGCTTTCCTGCACCGCGAGATCGAGCGGCTACCGGAACAATACCGCCTGCTGGTCAGTCTGCGCTACCAGCACGAGCTTTCCTACGACGAGATTGCCAGCCTGGTGGGCTTGCCCGTCGGCACGGTGAAAACAGGCTTGTTCCGCGCCAAGGCCCGCCTGCGCACGGCGTTGTCCGTTGTCGTAGATGGAGAAGAAGAATACCCGACCGGTGTATTACGGTCTGCCAAGGAGCAACCGATATGAATCCCAAACCCGACGAATTGATCGAAGATGCCCTGCGGACCTACCCGCTGGCGCAGGTGCCTGCGAATTTTTCGCAACGGGTTATGCGGCAGGTGCGCGCAAAGCCCGCTTCGCAGCGCTTCCGTCTAACCTGGATGGATTATGCCCTGGGGTTCTTCCTGACCCTGCTCCCGGCGGTTGGCTTCGCGCTGTGGTCTTTCCTGCCCCCCCAGGTGTTGCTGCACCTGCAGTTCCAATGGCAGCTTTTTCAGGTTGGCAGTATCCGGCCCGTGGTGGCCGTCTCACTGGGCGCGGCCGGCGTGCTGCTATTCCTGGCGCTGCTCTTCAGCCTGAATTTCATGCTGCGTCCCAGGCTGGTGACGCGCTGAAACGTCTTTTTTCGCCGGCGGCAGCCGGCGAAAAATGCCTGCCTTACGATTTCAATCGTAAGGCAGGCATTTTAATTTTCCTTACAAGAAGTTGCGCTTTCATGCGCCAGGGCGGGGCTTCGACAGCCCTGCGGGCCACAGGCAGGTTCGACCTATCAACTGGCCCCGCCGGGCACAACCCATGCGGGAGCAGGGGTGATTCTCTTTACGTCATGGTCTTCATCTCGGGCGGAAGATGGCCGTTGTCGTTGTGCGACATCAGCATGATATGGCCGTCGGCTTCGATCACGATTTCGCTTACCCCGCAGTTATAGATATCCGCGTTTCGCCAGGCCTCCGGCGGGACCATCAGTGCGCGCATCACAAAGTAGCGCATGATGTTGCCATGACAAACGATGATATCGTTGCGGTCCTTGCCGCGCGCAGGCACAAAATACTTTTGCCAGGCCTGCCTGGCCTGCTCGAAACCCTCTTCGATCTCCCGAACGCTGGTATCGTCGCTCCACAGCCCCACCCAAGGCGCTATTTCCGCTGGAATGGTGATGCTGCTAGTATCGACGTTCATGTGGGCCTTATGCCATTCGATGGCAAAATCCGGCATGGCGGGAATACACTCCCAGAGCAGCGGCGATGGGCGGATGGGAACATCCGCAAATTCGAGCGCAATGATCCGCGCGGTTTCCATTGTCCGGCGCAGCGATGAGGTGTGGATCACGTCGATCTTAAGCGTGGAAAGGCGGCGGGCGGTCAGATGCGCTTGTTTCCATCCGAGCAGGCTTAAGCCGGGACCGAATTCGTCCGGCCCGGCAATGGGTTCACGTTGGGCGTGCCGGACAAGGTAGATGTGCCGTACTGCCATTATTTCTCCAACTGGTCACACAAGTTGCGGGCCATCTGCTCGCGCAGTTCGATGAGTTCGGGGAAATCATAGAAGAAGAGCACTTTCTCACCGGCGATGGTTTCCACGGATGGTTTGGGTCTCAGGATGAAATAGGCCCAACTTTCGGCGATATCTTCCTCCGGACTGGTGGGCGCGTAGTCGGTGACGAACTGGTCTTCATATTTCTGATAGAACGCATCCAGCCTGTCAGTATACGTGTCTTCATCTTCGATGGCGTCGATGTCGCTCCATTCGTCATAAATCTTACCCCAGAAACGGCCCACGAACAGGTTGATGTAGGAATTCTTGCGGCTGCAGCCCTCGCCGGGGAAATAATAGGGGCAGGCCTGCACTTCCGCGTCGTAAACGGAATCGCTCTCGGGGTGGTCGAAGATGGCCTGGCTGGGTGGCACCTGCACGGGGTTGAGCGTCAGCAGGTGCCCGAACTCATGCACCAGGGTATAAGTCAGGTCCTTGGGGTCACTCGTATCCATGATATCGACCACCAGGTCCCACTGTTGCGGGTCGCTGCCGGACTGGGCTACCGAAGCCAGGATATTGTCCTTCCCGTCGGTAAAGATCACATAGTGGGTCAGGAAGCTGCGTTGATCCAGGGGGATGATGGCGGCAAAGTAATCCCAGATTTCCTTTTGCGAGAGTCGGTCATCCTGATAGGGTTTCATGCTCTTGGGGACGTCGTCCAGGATCGGATGTTCGATCTGATTGCCATCGACACTGTAGGTCAGCAAGGTGTATTCCTCCCCGGTAGCAAACTCGCGCCGCAGGGTCTTTTTATTATTTGCAGCCCCGCCCGCGTGTACAATATCACCGAGTTTGTCGACGCAGGCGCTGATGCAGTTGCCGTTGGGGCAGGTATCCGCTGTAGCGCTGGGAAGGATTGTGGTAGCCGTAGGCAGTGGCGCGGGCGTCTCGCCGAGCAGGATGCGCGTGGCCGCCATGCAGGCCAGGGAGGTGCTTGCCAGCAAGGTGAATACAAAAACAGGGGCCAGGCGTCTGATCGGGTTCATTGGTTTTAATTACTCACCTTACGCACTTCCGGGATTTTAAACCCAAAGAGCTTTAACCACCCTGGCCCGCCCCGCGCACCCCACGAACTGCGTGGGGCAGGTGGCGGGCGAAGGGCACCCCGTAAAATCATCAGGGCAGGCGAAGTAGCACGACACCTGTCACCTGCCCCGCCGGACTTCGGCGGGGTGCGCGGAAGGTGCCAGGGAGAAGACCAAATTCTTTGGCTTTTAGCCAAAAAGCTCGATGTTCTTAAGATTTCCTTTGTGGTCCTTTGTGGTTAATGGTTTCTCTTTTTCAGTGCTTTGCGTAAGGTGAGTTAATTATACCGAACCATCCTGGTTCTAATGTCCTGGCGAACTATCGATTTTGTCTGATTCCGGGTGGAACTTATCAATTGCGTGACACCACTTGCGGTCGGGAGTGTTCTATAGGCAGTACAATTAGACCAAAACAAAAAATCAAAAAAGGCCTAAATGATTCGAAGGCTCCGAAAGTCTAAAACCTTTGTGGTGAAAAAGGAAACCCATGTCTATTCAAGACGAATACCAGCGCTGGAAAAAAAATACGCTAAAAAAAGTGACCGAGAAGTATCCGGAGCGAAAAGCCCGTTTCGAGACCACTTCGGGCATCGAACTGCCTGCCATCGGGTTGCCCGTCGATGAAGATCCCGATTACGCCGGGAAGCTGGGTTTCCCCGGCGAATACCCCTACACCCGCGGCGTCCAGGCGACGATGTACCGCTCACGCTTCTGGACCATGCGCCAGTATGCCGGCTTCGCCTCGGCGGAAGAATCCAATCGCCGTTACCGTTATCTGCTCGAGCATGGCCAGACCGGGCTTTCCGTAGCCTTCGACCTGCCGACCCAGATCGGCTACGACGCCGACGATACGATGGCGCTGGGCGAAGTCGGCAAGGTGGGCGTCTCGATTTCGTCAATGGAAGACATGGCCCAGCTCTTCGACCAGATTCCGCTCGATAAAGTCTCCACCTCGATGACGATCAACGCTCCGGCGGGCGTACTGCTGGCCATGTACATTGCCGTGGCGAAGCGCCAGGGCATCGAGATGAAGGCCCTGCGCGGCACGATCCAGAACGACATCCTGAAGGAATACATTGCGCGTGGCACGTACATCTTTCCGCCTGCGCCGTCCATGCGCCTGATCACGGATATCTTCCAGTTCTGCGCGCGCGACGTGCCGAATTGGAACACCATCTCGATCTCCGGCTATCACATCCGCGAGGCCGGCTCCACCACGGTACAGGAAGTGGCCTTCACGCTTTCGAACGCCATCGCCTACGTGGAAGCGGCGCTCAAGGCCGGCCTGGCAGTGGATGAGTTTGCTCCGCAGATCTCATTCTTTTTCAACGCGCACAACGGCGTGCTGGAGGAAGTGGCCAAGTTCCGCGCCGCGCGCCGTATGTGGGCGAAGATCATGCGCGAGCGTTTCAAGGCGCAGAAGCCGTCGTCGTGGCAATTGCGCTTCCACACCCAGACGGCCGGTTCCACGCTGACGGCCCAGCAGCCTGAGAACAATGTGGCGCGCGTCACGCTTCAGGCGCTTTCCGCCGTCCTGGGCGGGACCCAATCTTTGCACACCAACAGCATGGACGAAGCCCTGTGGCTGCCAACCGAGAAAGCCGTGCGTGTGGCCCTGCGTACACAGCAAATCATCGCCTATGAATCCGGCGCTGCGGACAGCGTCGACCCGCTGGCGGGCGCTTACCTGATCGAATACCTGACCGACGAGATCGAGAAGCGTGCCGAAGACTACATCGCCCGGCTGGACAGCCTGGGTGGCGCGCTGGCGGGTATCGAGCAGGGTTTCATCCAGAACGAGATTACGGAGGCCGCCTATGAAGCCCAACTGGCCATCGAAAAAGGCGAGCAGGTGGTGGTGGGCGTCAACCAGTTCCAGGTGCAGGAGGAAATCACACTTGAGCGCCTGGCGGTTGACCCGGCGATCGAGATTGCGGCACGCAAACGGCTGGCTGAAATAAGAGAAAAGAGAAACAAGGAAAAAGTTGCCGAGTTGAGTGCGCATTTGGAGACCGCCGCAAAAGGCTCCGAGAATCTGATGCCGCTCTTTGTGGAATGTGTCGAGAACGAAATGAGCCTGGGCGAGGTGTGTAATACGCTGCGCGGGGTGTGGGGCGAGTACATCCCGCCGGTGTTTTAGATTGTGCTATACTTTCATTGTCTATGCCGAAGCCAAAGCCTGTTACCGATTTCGTTTTTACCAATCATGCTTTGCTGGAAATGAAACGGCGTGGTATCAGCGAAGATACAGTATCCGTCGCGCTGGCAAAACCAGGGCAAATGGAATTGGTGCGGGCAGGGAGGGTGGTCTATCAAGCCAAAATTGATTTGGAATATCCGCCCAAAACATATATCCTGCGCGTGTTTGTGGATATTGACCGGAACCCGCCGCAAGTGGTGACAGTTTACAAGACCAGCAAGATTGAAAAGTATTGGAGGTAAACCATGAAAGTCATCTATGATCGTGAAACCGATATCTTGACCGTTATTTTTACCGAGTCGTCTGTCTCTGAAAGTGACGAGGACAAGCCCGGTGTGATCCTGGATTATGATACGGATGGTAATCTCGTCTCGCTGGAAATTCTCGATGCGTCGAAGCACGTGAGTGTGCCGGGAAAGATTGAATATCAGGTCTCGCCGATAGCTGGGTAGGATATAAAAGACGTTGGGGCGAGTTACATCCCGCCGGTGTTTTAAATGTCTAATGTCGTTTGGCGAATAATTTTTATATGCTTCTCTCCACTCGTGATGATCTCATTGCCACAATCAAGGCCAACCGCCAGGCGCTCAAGCGTTATGGCGTAAAATCCCTGGCGTTGTTTGGTTCTGCTGCAAGAGGCAGCCTGCGGAAGAGTAGTGACGTTGATATTCTGGTTCAATTTGACCGGGCAACCTGGGCGAATTATATTGGTTTGAAGTTTTATCTCGAAGATTTGCTCGGTCGCGAAGTGGACCTTGTGACGCCCAAAGCTATCAAGCCGGCCACACTGCCATCCATCGAAAAAGACTTGGTGTATGTCGTCTCGTAAACCTGATTTGCAATTTGAAGATATGCTGCAAGCTGAATAAATGCGATTGAATAACAACATCCGGGTTCACAAGAACTCGGATGTTTTGGAAGGTGAAGTCTGCAATACTAGGGTGTGAGGTGAGTACATTCCGCCCATGTTTTAGGAGTAATGTAAAAGTGAACAAAATTAATAACGTTGAAATATATAAAAAAGCTTTCCAGAATTTTCTGGATCTTTTTGTTACTCCGGAAGTTCAGAAAAGGCAAGAAGCCGGCAAATTACCGAAGCCTTTGGATTTCCGTGCTGCTCAGATTATTTTTTATCCCGATGGTAGACGACCCGAAATCCGTATAAACTCAGAAGTTTTAGCATTAGCAAAAATGAAGTTGAAGGAAGGCGTAATCAAAGAGATTGGTGAAGCAGTTTACGAAAATGAGTTGGATGGATTTGAAAAGATTACACTTACAAACAACGACGACCCAAATTGTGGTCATGTGACAATGCTTAAGATAAATAATGAATGGTTTTTAGCATTTGATGCTATTTATGACAAACAGCTTTCTAAGCAACATCTTGAAACTGCGAAACAATTTATTGCTGCCACAGAGTTTGCCTTCAGTCAAAAACATTGGTCAACATTTGTAGATAATCTTTTTAGTGCAGCCGAACTAATAGCGAAAGCAATCTTATTAGGTTCATGGTCTGGCCCGAAATTCCGTAAAGATTCGAGTCACAGGGCTGTACATAGCAGATTTAATAAATATACACATCTCGGAAATGCTGACCCTAAATTCACCGAAGCCTTAAATAAGCTATCTAAATTGCGTTATCCAGCTAGGTATGTTGAGGGTGAATTGAATCTTTCAAAAGACGAGGCTCAAAAGTATTTAGATGTTGTAAAAAAGATGTATGAAGACATGATCGCGTTTTACAAAAAATTTGAGTTTCCTTCAGATGCTACATCCTAGATTATCACCAAGGGTTTATTTGTATGCCCGACAATCCTCATCCTGATATCACCTTACGCTTCTTGGCCGAGCCCGCCATCGTGAAATTTGGTGGATAACATATATCACAATCTTCTCAAGCGAGTCATGGAAGGCTGGCAATGCAAACATGTCTTGTTTGAAAACGAGTCAAGGAAGGTTTTCCAGCATGCCCAATGAAACCCAACGCGAGATCACCCTGCGCTTCCTGGCCGAGCTGATCGGACAGGTTTTTGGGGTGTATAATTTAAGTAGCACCGGAACTTTATAAAAATGCAGGCTGAAAGTAATGTATTTTAGATCACTTACCCTACAACTTAAGGTAGTTCCGGCACGAGAGGTAACTTGCCCCTGATTGCCCGCCTGCGAAAAGACGGGCATGATGTTTATGCGGTCATTGAGATGTCGCAGGTATCTCAGACGACGAAGTGCTAAAGCAAGCGAATCAACATGGCGTTGTTTTGCTTACGGCTGATAAAGATTTCGGGGAACTGGTTTATCGTGATCGAAGATACACGTGTGGTATTGTACTTATCCGTCTTTCAGGCTTGACGATGGCTGAAAAAATTGAGATCGTTGCCAACGTCATCAACGAGCATGCCAGCGAACTGGAAAATGCGTTTACTGTGATCTCAAAGCGGAACTTGCGCATTCGTCCAAGAATCTAATATAACTATTTACTTTTATTTGCTCACGGAGAAATAACCCAATGACAACTCCTCTTGCCTCCGACGAAAAATCAACCGTGATCATGGTATATACCCAGAACGGGCTTATCCGCGGCGAGGTGATGACCAAGGAAAATGTGCGGGTCAGCATCTGGCTGCGTACTGACGGCGCGCCGCGCTATTTCCGCCTGTTGAACGCGCATATGCTTTTCTTCGGCGCCGGCCCGGCCAAGTCTTCCAACCATGCAGAAATTTTCGTGCCGGTCGCGTCGGCGATCGCTTTTCACATTGCCCCGCCGGCGCAAGAGCCTCTGGATTATGAGGAAGGTGAGAAGAACAGGGCCATACAGCTCGTCTCTGCCGGGGTGGGAAGCTTTGTTTTCAAAGGCAAGATCCGTTTCTCCGCGCAGAGCGGGTTCAATTCCAGCCTTGAAATGGTACACGGCTGGTTGTCCATGTACGAGACCGAGATCACCAACCCCGGCCTGCCGCAAATGCCGGCCATGCTCGTGCCCATGCTGCTGGTCAATCCCGGCCAGGTCACTTTTGCGTTGTAACGCATAATAAAATAATACTCTGGCCTGTTTTGTTCAGCGTACGTCCCATGTCTGATCAGACCGTTCTCTGGCAGCAAGTCGGATCCATCAAGCACCGGGTGCAGAAAATACTCGGTGATAAACTGTCGCACGCCTTCCGTACCACGCACATCTACCAGTCTTACACGGCCATGTGCGGTGAGGCCTTCTGGGCTCACAAGAATGGCCAACTGGACGAAGAGTTGATTCTAATGCTGCACGACGCCGCCGAGAAGGTCATCGAACTCTGGAACACTCAACAGGGAACCCATGCCCAAAATCAAAAAGATTAACCATGTAGCCGTCGTCGTCACAGACATGGAGAAGTCACTCAGCTTCTGGCGAGACGCCCTTGGCATCGAACTGCACGAACTGCGCGACGTGCCCGCCGAGATGTCGCAGGTGGCTTTCATGCCGCTGGCCGGCAGTGAGATCGAACTCGTCCAGCCCACAACAGATGATTCAGGCATTGCCAAATACCTGGCCAAGCGCGGCCCGGGCATGCATCACATCTGCCTGGAAGTGGACGACATCGAGGGCATGCTGGCCCAGCTTGCTGCCAGGGGCGTACGCCTGATCAACGAACAGCCGCGCAGCGCTGCCGATGGGAAGAAATATGCCTTCATCCACCCAGAAAGCACGGGGGGTGTACTGGTGGAACTGTACCAGATATAAAAAACCTTTAACCACCCTGGCCCGGATCGCACACCCCACGAACTGCGTGGGGCAGGCGACGGGCAAAGTAACACAAAGGTTTTCCTTCGTGCCCTTTGTGGTTTAATAAAGCTATGCGCGAAATTCTGTGGGAAAAATGTGGATTAAACGAAACCGCTCCGGTGCTGGTGGCGGTTTCTGGCGGGGCGGATAGCCTGACCCTTTTGCATGTCTTGCATGCATCCGGCTACCCCTTGATCTGTGCCACGTTTAACCATCGTCTGCGCCCCGAAGCCGGGGATGAAGTTGAGCACGTCCGGCGTATTGCCGAAGGGCTGGGCCTGCCCTTTGTAAGCGACTCTGCCGACGTGGCGGCGTATGCCACGGCTGAGGGTCTGTCGGTGGAGGAAGCGGCGCGGACATTGCGTTACCGTTTCCTGTTCCGTGCAGCGCGCGAAGCCGGGGCGCAGGCAGTCGCTGTAGGTCACACCGCCGACGACCAGGCCGAGACCGTGCTGATGCATTTCCTGCGCGGAGCGGGTTTATCCGGGCTGAAAGGCATGCCCCATCGTGCGGTATTACCCGTTTTTGACGCCGAAATCCCGCTCGTGCGCCCGCTGCTGGGCTGGTGGCGCGCCGACACCGAGCAGTATTGCCGTGAGAACGGCCTTTCTCCGATCTACGACCCTAGCAACAGCGACACGACCTACTTCCGCAATCGCCTGCGCCATGAGCTGATTCCGCGACTGGAAAGTTATAACCCGCGCGTCAGGGAAGCGCTGGTGCGCACAGCGCTGGCCCTGCAGGGCGATGACGATCTGCTGGCTGAAATTATCGAGGCTGCCTGGCAGCAGTCTGTGCTTGAGCAGGGGGCAGGTTACATCGCCTTTGAGCGCGCGGCGCTGGAACATATGAGCGCCGCGCTGCGGCGAAACGTATTCCGACGGGCGGCATTTATGCTGCGCCCCGGCCTGCGCGATGTGGATTTCGATGCCCTGGAGCGTGCCGCTTCGCTAAAACCGGTTAACCTGGCAGGCGGGTTGAGCGTTTTTCCTGAAGACCAAAAGGTCTATCTCTCTGTCTGGGAAGCAGACCTGCCCTCGGCGCAGTGGCCGCAGGCCGAAGATGGTAAATTGGTAAATTGGGAACTGGTGATCGAAACGGTGGAAGAGGAAAATCTGTTCGCACGGGCGCAGGAAAATGTCGATCCATTCACAGCCTGGCTGGATGCCGATTTGGTGGAAGGCAACCCGCAGATCAGGACAATGCGCGCAGGGGATCGTTTCTGGCCGCTGGGTATGCCGGGGAAATCCGTCAAGTTGCAGGATTTTTTCGTCAATATCAAACTGCCAAGACGGGCGCGCGGGAAATGGCCCCTGGTGTGCGTCAGGGAAGAAATTGCCTGGGTGGCCGGACTGCGGCTGGCGCACCCGTTCAGGGTGACGGAGAAGACAAAACGTGCCCTGCGCCTGCAATTACTGCGTGCTGCGCAGCAGTAGATCGTGCCGTACAGCAGTATGCAAAGAGCAGCAAAAAAAGGCTCCAGTGAGGAGCCTTTTTGCTTCTTACCTGTTACTTGCTCTTCCCCGCCAGTTGTCGAAGCTTGAGATGTAACTCGCGCCATTGGATCTTGGAGACGCCCAGGTTTTGGCGGATCTTATCGGGTTCAACGCCACGCCGAAAATCGCCCAGTGCATAGGTCCAGCGGCACATATCGAAAGACAGGTGCTTGTCGAGACCGGCGTCGTTGCCGATATCTTCGAGCAGGTATTCGAGGCGGCGCGGCGACCACGGGAACAGGCGGTCGACCGGTTTGTACTGTGCCGCGTATTCTTCATAAGCCGGCAGCCAGTCCTCGGCCAGGGGCAGTTTTCGTTCCTTATAGCGGCTGACGGGGCTGGCGTAACGGATAAAGACGATTGGCCCTTCCGGCGCCGTCAGGTCGATGTGGTTCAGGTGGATACCCAGGCATTCGCTTTTCTTGATGCCGGTGGTCAGCAAAAGGTAGAGCAGGGTATACGGGCGCGCGTCTGGTTTTGGGTTGCGGCGGTAGCGATCGGCTGCCAGCATGACCGCCTGGACTTCCTCGTCGGTCAGGATGACCGGCAGGGGGCTCATGACCGAGTGCTGGACGACCTTTTCGGCCGGGTCGAGCATCAGCACGCCGTTTTTGTGCAGCCAGCGGAAGAAGGATTTAGTGGTGGTGATGCGCCGGGCGAGGGTCTTGGGGCTGCACGGCACGGGACGCTCGTGCTGCATCCAGTCGAAATAATTGTTCAAATCAGCAGTGGTGATGGCGCCCAGAGCGCGGTCTGGTGGGAAGTAGGAAGCCATCAGGCGCAGGTCGGAAAGAAAGGCCTTTACCGTATAGGGGGAACGCCCCTGGTCGTTCAGGTAAATTTCATAGGCGTTGACGGCAGGCTGTATCGACGTGTTGGCAGTGATGTGGGCAGTAATAACAGGAGTTGCGGCCATTCTTTCTCCTATATAAAAAACATATACGCAAGTTAACTTGCGTATAGTTTAGCATAATTTGCGTGTATGCCAAGTGGTTTTCGGCGTTTGTAATGCTTTTGTTACAAAATTGTTATGGAGCCAGACCGTGTGGGTCGAAGCACGGATTGTAATCGTTCCCCAGGATAAGGGCATACGCGCTTTCGCTATTGGCGCTTGGCACGGAAACCAGTGCCGGATCAAGCAAGCCGAGCACAGCCAGCAGGCTGGATGAACGATTGCGGTCCTGACCGGGTGTCAGGTCGTACAGAAGAGTCTGGGCATGCTGGCGGTTGTCGGCGGCATGGATGGAGGTGGCATAGCCTGCGTAGTTCAAGCGTTGCGCGGCCAGCGCATCTGAGCCGTCACTGGCGGAGCCGTTCTGGATCTCGATTTTTATCGCGTTGCGCTCCTGCTGGCGCGGCGAGGGGACGAGCGCTTCTTTGAGCATAGACTGGATCAAGTCGGTATTGGGCAGGAGCACGTATGCGCCGCCGGGTGTGATCCAGGGGGTGACCAGGTCGCCTGAGATATAGTAGCTGCGGATATCCGCGTTAGTCAGGTGCGCGGCCAGCGGCGAGAGGTTCAGGATGTCGCCAAGGCCCAGGTCGGTGGTCAAGGCGCTGGATAAATCACCGTACAACTGTGGGATGCGCGCGATCGAGTTGGAGTTGAGGGCCTGGGCATACATGGAGCGGATCACTTCCTGCTGACGGCGTCCGCGGTCGAAGTCGTCAGATTTTTTACGCGAGCGGGCATACCACAGCGATAGGTTACCGTCCATATGGATTACGCCTGGACCGGCGGTGAACAGTGCCCAGTTGTTTTCATCTTCTTGATCGAGCGCGGGGTCGATCAGCCGCCAGTCCGTATAGGGACAGGCAATTGGCACGTCAATGCCGCCCAGGGTATCCACAATGCGGCGGAAGCCGTTGAAGTCCACCAGGGTTGTGTGGTCAACTTGCAAGCCGAGATTGTAAAGGATCGTGTCCTTGAGTAGGCCGGGCCCGCCGCCCGGATAGTCACTGTATTCTCCGAACTGGTAGGCAGTATTGATGCGCTGCATGCCGACGGTTGGGATATTCACCCACAGGTCGCGGGGGATGGATATGAGTGAAACCTGCCCGTCGTGCGGGCGGACGGCAGCGATGAGAATGGTATCAGTGCGGAAAGAAGCCCCGCCGCGCGTATCTGAACCAAGCAGCAAAAAAGTGACTGATTCGGGTGCATCGATCACCGGTTGGGCGGTGGTCACGAGTGCCGGCGTGGGCTGGACTTCTGATGAGGTTGTCGAGGTGGGAAAGGAGGTCGTTGTTGGCTGGAGGGCCGGGAGGGTAGGAGAGGCTGGCGGTTGTTGTGTGGCCTGAATCGCTTGGCCGTTCAGCACAATCGGCGCGTAAGGCCGGAAGGGCGTCGGTGTGGCGGTTGCATCAGGAGGGGTGGTCACCAGGTAGTAAGCTGAATAAGTCTCCGGCGCCTGTTCTGCGGATAGAGGCACACAGGCGGCAATGAGCAGGGCCAGGAATGTTGTGATAAAGCGGGCGTTTTTCATAATGATAAGATGACGGCTTTGCGACATTACCCACCCTTAGAGGGCCTTTGGCTCTGCCCGCCGCCTTCGTAAAGGGCGTGGTGATCGCCCCTTTCGGGAAGCCGTTATGCAGTTGTTTTCAGGGGTTGGCAGGTGTCGGGGGTGTGGGAGTATCCGTTGGCATGGTGGTGTTGGTTGCTGCCAACGTCTCCGTGGGCGGGATCGCCGTCGGGGATGGGACTTCCGTTGTAGGAGCAGGCAACGTGGGGATTTCGGTCAATGTGGGAAATGGGGTAGCGGTTACGGCGGATGTACTGGTCGGCACGTTCGGTACTCTTAATATCTGACCCGCGGCAATGTTGGAAGTGTAAAGGCAATTTGCCTTCATTAGTTGTGATACGGTCACGCGGTAAAGCAGGCTGATGTGATAAAGGGTGTCACCGGGGACGACCGTGTAATAACCCCAGTTTCCCGGTGCGCCGCATGGAACGAGCGTGGAGGTTGGCAGGGCCGGCACGTATAGGATCGAACCAGCCACCAACTGATCGTTCAGCAGGCAGTTATTTGTCCGCAGTAACTCGACGCTGGTGCGATAGACCTGAGACAGGCTCGCCAAAGTATCATTAGGCTGGACGACGATGGGTATCCAACCAGTGGGAGGCGGGCAGATGGTCAGGGTTGGCGGGGGGGTAAGTGAAACCGTCGCGGTGAGAGTGGGCCCGGGTGTGTCTGTGCTGGCAGGCGCGGCGCTGACAGGCAATGGCAGGGTAGGGAAGATGGTGATGATAATGGCAACAGAACCGCTTGCGGTTGGTGAGGCAGGCGCGGCAGCAGGCACCAGTCCCCCTTCGGCCATTGCAAGGGAAAAGCCGCCCAGGACGATTATAACGGAGACGGCCCCAAGCAGAATCCCTGCTCCGATCTGCCGCAGTGATTGCATAGATTAAGCCTCTTTTTGTGGTTCAAGCACCGGCTGGTTCTTTAATGGCAAAAGGACGTTAAAGGTTGAGCCGTTGTTGAGTTCAGTATCCACCCAGATACGCCCACCCTGGGCTTCTGTAAGCGTTTTCGCAATCGAAAGTCCGACGCCGGTATCACCCACACCCTGGATCAAGACATTATCGGCCCGATACAGGCGCGAGAATACGCGCGGTAAATCTTCCTGCGGAATGCCGCCGCCCGTATCGCTGACCTGGATATGGACGTGATCGATATCGTTTTCCTGTTTCATACGCACACGCAGTGTGACTGCGCCTTCCACCGGTGAGGCCGCTCCGGCGTTTTGCAGCAGGTGAATGAGGATTTGCTGCAGGGCCTCGCGGTCAGACTGGATGGGCTGGATGCTATCGGGTATGTCAATACGCAGAGTAATATTCTTTTCGCGTAACTGGCTGCTGGTATAGGCCATGGCGTTGTCGATGATCAAGTTTAGATCCACAGTTTCGGGCTTGAGGGCATTCAGGCCAGCTTCAAGCGTGGTAAGCTGGATCAGGTCATCGATCAGGCTGCCGATGCGTTCCGTGGAGGCACGGATGCGCTCGATGAATTTGCGTTGGAGTGCGCCCAGAATTCCCACCGATTCACCCAGCAGCAGGTCGGCATAGCCAATAATGGATGACATCGGCTGGCGCAATTCTTGTGAAATGGAGGCAACGATTTCCGCCTGATTGTTGGTCAACGCCCCGGCAGGACTTTTCTCAAACTCCAGGATCTTGATATTAGCATCCGCCAGTTGGTTTTGCAGGTGCGCCATTTCTTTCAGGGTCTGGCGGAGTTCGCCTTCCAAATGTTCATCCCCGGGCGCGGAAGTGTTCGATTTGGCTGCTTCCACGCGCGCGCGTAATTTCTCGTTTTCTTTTTCGAGTTTTCCGATTTTATCGGAGATGTCTTTTTGCTCTGCCTTGGCAACCGTGAGTTCTTCCAACCGCGACTTAAGTTCATCGAGCTGGTTGTTCAAGTCGGCATTAGAGGCTTGCAGGCGGGTGGCCTGCGTGAGTGCTTCTTCGGCGGAAAGCTGGGCGCGCTGGCGGTCTTGCTCTAAATCACTTGTACGCCGCCCACGCTCGATAATCGGCACGAACGAGGTGGCAATGTTGGTCACAAAGGTCTGGTCGTCCGCGTTCCACAGCCTGTTGGAATACGGTGAAAGCAGCATGAGGCTTCCGATGGCCCCTTTTTCAGAATTGATCGGCACCACCAGCAGGTTACCAGGATTGGTCAGGCCGAGCATATCGCCCAGGCCTTTCAAGTCGGCGGAGGTTGTGCTGGCGGGCAGTCTCAACGGACGCCCGCGCAAAACGGCGTTTGCCAGTGTGGGCACGGCATCTTTGCTCATCATGCCGCCCTCCAGATTTTCCTCGCGGATCAGATCGTAACCGCTCGCAATGTGCAGCGAATTCTTGTCTTCGCCGATGTAGATTACAAAACACAGGTCGGCCAGCATCGCCTGCGCCACCGAACGGGAGATTTGCTGGTTGATGTTATTCGCATCCACTTCGGCGGCCAGGTTGAGCATGGTTTGCAGCGTTTTCGGGTCGGTGCTGTAGCGGCGGCGCTCGCGGACGGCCTGGCCGGAAGTGTCATCGCCCGCGGCGGCTTCCTCCTGCGCTTTGGCCACTTTTTGCTGGAAGACGGCGACGGTATTGGTCTGCGGACCCTCGCCGGGAATCGGATAGCGCATCAACAGGGTCAACATCAGCGGGTAAGCCGCCAGGCTCATGAAGCGGATAATGCCTGAATAGTCGCCCGGATTGTTTATGAAAATGTCAAGCGCACAGCCGGCAGCGATCATCAGGAGTACCGTCAGACCGGTTGCCCAGAACTTCGGCCGGCGTACGAACAACAACAATGCGCCCAGAAGCAGTACGCCCAGTGCGGCTACATCCCAGATTTTGGCCTGGGCTGACTCGTTAAACGTGTTTGCCTCGGCCGGGCTGGCGTTGTTGAGCAGGATACCCAGGAAGAGGCCGATCACGGTCAGAAAACTCAACAGCATACTGGCAACATCACCCATGCGCGTTGGTTCTGGAAAGGCCCACACCCACACGATCCAGATCAGGCTGAAGAGCAGCACGGCCCTGTCGATCGGAGGCAGCAGGCTGGGAGAGATGATATTCTCCCAGACCAGAACGCTGGCAGTGAACAGGGCCAACTGTCCCGCCAGCAGCAAGGATAATCCCATTACCATCCTGCGCGCTTGTGGATAGCCCGTGGCGCGCCATTGAAGCACAGCACCGGATAAAATGCTGGGCAGAATGAACGCCAGAAGGAGGATATACACCAGATTCCCTGGCATGGTGATTAAAAAAGTGAAAATCTTGCCGATGAATTCCATAACTTGACCTATTGCGATTATAGCACGGCTTGCGTATATGATAATCACCTGCCCTGCCTTATAATACCGTAAGCCATGCAAACAACGCGCCGTATCCTTCTGGTAATCGTATTGCTCCTGGCGTTGATCTTTGGCCTGATTGTGGTCGCCGGGTACGCCGACCTATCTTTTGCCGCGTTGGTGCCTTCTGCTCATGATAAATCTCATTATTACGAGTCGGCTGCGCAGCGCTTGCCCTGGCATACAGAGCTTTATGAACTGGCCGGGTTTGCCGCGATGGATGCCGGCGAGTATGAGCGTGCGATTGCGCTCTTCCAAATTGCGCGTCAAAAAGGGATACTGACAGCCTCCGGTCAGTTTGACCTTGGCCGGGCCTATTCTTTTGCCGGGGCCCAGGAAAAAGCCATCACCGAGTGGAATGGCCTGTTAAACGACAGACAGGTACGGGGCAGCGCCAGCCAGTATCTGGCGGATGCCTATCATTCCCTGGGGGAGTTCGACGATGAAGATCAAATCCTGCGTCGCTGGCTGGAATTTGATCCCCAAAACCCGGACGCGCAATATATGCTTGGACGCCTGTTGTTTGCGGATGCCTCAGCGGAGGCTATCCCGCTGCTTGAATCTGCTGCAGCAGCCTCCCCGTCGCTTAAGCCGCACGTCGATGGGCTTATCTCCACCCTGAGGACGGCGCTGGAAGACCCTTCCAGTGCCGCCAGGCTGACGCTGTGCGGGCAGACACTGGCCGCCATTGGTGATTGGGCGCTGGCCGAGCGAACTTTCCTGCGCGCAGTGCAGGCCAACCCGAACAATGGGCTGGCCTGGGCCTGGCTGGGGGAGGCCCGCCAGCAGACGGGCAGCAGTGACCCGTTGAGTGCTCTCGAACAGGCGGTAATGCTCTCACCCGATTCAGCCAAGATCCGCGCCATGTTCGGACTATACTGGCAGCGCCGGCACGACTGGCAAAAAGCGCTGGCCGAGTTCACCACCGCCGCCCGGCTCGAACCGGACAACGCCATCTGGCAGATGTCGCTGGGTGATGCATATGTACATCTCGGTGACCTGGTGAAGGCGTTCGCTTATTATCAGAGCGCTGTCAGCCTGGCTCCCAAAGACGTGCAGACCTGGCGTGCGCTGGCCCTCTTCTCCGTGGAAAATGATGTCGATGTCGATGGCACAGGCCGGGCAGCGGCGCTGCAGGCCTATGCGCTCGAGCCTGGAAACGCGCAAAACATGGACATCCTGGGACGCGCCCTGATGGCCACGGAACAATGGGATGCAGCTGAATCCATCTTTAAAAAGGCGCTGGCCGCAGCCCCCAACGATGCCGCTCCGGCTTTTCATCTGGCTTTACTGTATCTGCAAACTGACAGACGCGACCTAGCAAAACAATATTTACAATCTGCACAGGCACTTGACCCGCACGGGCCGATCGGGACACAGGCGGCCAAAGTGCTGGCACGTTATTTTCCGTGAAAAAGTTCAGGTAACAGAAGCGCAATTCGCGATTAGAATTTATACTTAGAAGAAAAAAGAGAGTAGATGAATAGAGATTAGTCAAACCAGCTTATCTTCACTATTCTCTGTTTTCTACCCTCTATTCTCTACTCACTATCCTCTAACCCTACTATGAACATTTACCTCGACATGGTTGGCTGCCGCCTGAACCAGGCGGAGATCGAGCAGATGGCCCACCGGTTCCGCGCGGAAGGGCATACCATCGTCGCCGAAGCCGGGCAGGCGGACCTGGTCGTGGTCAACACCTGCGCTGTCACCAGCGAGGCTGCCGCCGATTCGCGCCAGAAGATCCGCCATGCGGCCAGGGCGGGTGCCGGAGAAGTGGTTGCCACTGGCTGCTGGACCAGCCTGGCCCCGGCCCAGGCGCTGGCCCTGCCCGGCGTGAAACGCATCGTGACGAATGAGCGCAAGGATACGCTGGTGGCCGACCTGCTCGGCCTGCCTCAGAACCCTTCGACACTTCCTGCAGTTGCAGGGCCAGCTTTCGAGATTGAGCCCATCGCGCGTGAGCCGATCCCTGGCCTGCGCCAGCGCACGCGCGCCTTCATCAAAGTGCAGGACGGCTGTGACAATAACTGCAGCTTCTGTATCACCACTGTTGCGCGCGGCGCGAGCCGCTCACGCCCGGCTGCTGAGGTGCTGTCCGATGTGATTGCCGCGCTTCACGGCGGTGCACAGGAGATCGTCCTGACCGGCGTGCACCTGGGCTCGTGGGGACAGGATTTTGATTGTCATCTGCGCCAACTGGTCAAATTCATCCTCGACGAAACCGATGTGCCGCGCCTGCGGCTCTCCTCGCTCGAACCCTGGGACCTGGATGCGGTATTCTTCTCGCTCTGGCAGGACCCGCGGCTGATGCCGCACCTGCACCTGCCGCTGCAGTCCGGCAGCGCCGCCACGCTGAAGCGTATGTTGCGCAAGACCAGCCCGGACTCTTTTCGTGTGCTGGTCGCCGCTGCGCGAAGCTCAATCCCGAACGTGGCCATCACTACCGATGTGATTGCCGGTTTCCCGGGCGAAACGGACGATGAGTTTGCCGAAACCCTGGCTTTTATCAAAGAAATCAACTTTGCAGGCGCGCACGTCTTCACTTACTCGGCGCGTCCCGGCACGGCCGCGGCGCGCATCAAGCGGCAGGTGCCGCACGAACTTCGCAGGCAGCGCAGTCAGACCCTGCGCGAGGCCTTCGACGGAATGGGCAAAGCCTACCGCAAGCAGTTCCTCGGGCGGACGCTGCCCGTCCTGTGGGAAGCCTCCGCAGTGCGCAACGCGTTTGGCTGGCAGATGGAAGGCCTGACCGGGAATTACATCCGTGTACGGGCCACGCTGCCCAAGCTGCGCTGGAACCAGGTGGATGAAGTAACGCTAATGGAAGTGACGGGGGAGGGGATGAATGGGATAATAACAGGTGACAGTCACCTCTAAGGTGACTGTCACCTGTGTTCAAGGAGGGAAACAGTATGCCATACGCCCGTAAAGATGAAATTGATTGGTCGCCGAATTCGTACTATCACATCTACAATCGCGGCGTGCACCAGACCAGTATCTTTCGTGAGCAGGATAACTACCTCTTTGTGCTGCAAAAAGTCCGGAAATACAGCCGCGACTTACGGGTCACGGTGATTGCCTATTGTCTGATGCCCACCCACTATCACTTCTTGCTTCGGCAGGATGGCGATAAACCGGCGGGATTGTTGCCGCAGTTCGTTTTCAACAGTTACACCAAAGCCTATAACAAGCGTTATGAGCATAGCGGCACACTCTTTGAAGCGCGTTACAAGGCAAAACAGGTAGGCAGTTACTCTTATTTGCTGCATCTGTGCCGTTACATCCATGGCAACCCGGTCAAGGATGGGCTGGCAGCGGAACCGCACGATTGGCCTTATTCGAACTATCATGAATGGACGGATTTGCGCAACGGCGCGCTTGTTGACCGCAATTTCATCCGCGAGCATTTTGGATCTCCGCAGGAATACCGCGATTTGGTCTACGACTACCTGCGCAGCCGCCAACTACCGGAGGATGTGGCGAAATACTTGCAGTCGCTTGAAAGTACAAGGTGACAGTCACTTTTAAAGTGACTGTCACCTTCTTTCCAATTTCAAACGTGCCAACACGGCAAATGGACTGTCGGGGTATACGCTCTATACGGCATAGTAGCGTTTGATGCAAGCTGGTTGGCGCTGGAGCAACGGTCCAGGTAGCTTGCGCCGGGACGGCCTGCGTTGGCCGGGCATTACAGCCTGCAAAATTGCAAGAACAAATATCAGGGAAACAAGTCTGCGGGATAATTCCATGCTGCCACCCTTTCCGGGTTCGTCAAAAGCAGTTTGATTATAGTACCAATCGGCAGGTCTCAATCGCTTTCAAAGACACTATCACCTGCCGTTCGTTTTGCATATAATAAGACTATGAAAGCCTTGCGTTTGCACACTCCCGCTCCGGCTGAGCGCAGCCCGCTGCAAAGCGATAAGGTGCCCACCCCGCGGCCGGGGCCCGGGCAGGTGCGCATCAAAGTTTCGGTGTGCGGCGTATGCCATACCGACTTGCACACCGTCGAAGGCGAAATCCATCCGCCGACCCTGCCGCTCATACCCGGGCACCAGGTGGTTGGAGTGGTGGATAAAATCGGCGAATCCGTAAGGGCGGCCCGTTCGGAAATATCAAAAGGCATGGCAAAACCGGCAAGGGTCGCCCCTACCTTGAAGACCGGCCAGCGCGTGGGCGTGCCCTGGTTGTATTCTGCCTGCGGCGAATGCGAATTCTGCCGGCGCGGCGAGGAAAACCTGTGCCCACAGGCGAAATTCAGCGGCTTCCACGTGGACGGTGGATATGCCCAGTACATGCTGGCCGACGCGCGTTACGTGCTGCCCTTGCCGCAGGCTCTTTCAGACCAGGAGGCCGCGCCGCTATTGTGCGCCGGCATCGTTGGCTACCGCTCGCTCAGGAAAGCGGAGATACAGCCGGGCGAGCACGTCGGCCTGTTCGGGTTCGGTGGCAGCGCACACTTGTGCATTCAGGTCCTGCGCCACTGGGGTTGCAAGGTGTCGGTTTTCACGCGCGACTTCAGCCACCAGGACCACGCCCGGGAGTTGGGCGCGGCCTGGGCCGGCACGGCGGGGCAAAACCCGGGTGGTCCGTTGGACCGGGCGGTAATCTTCGCCCCGGCGGGCGGGCTGGTCGTGCGGGCGCTGGAACTGGTGCGGCCAGGCGGGACCGTCGCGATCAACGCCATCCACATGAGCGATATTCCTTCGTTTCCATACGAAAAAATTTACGGGGAACGCACGGTACGAAGCGTAGCGAATGCCACTTACCGCGACGGGCAGGAATTCCTGGCGCTGGCGGTCGAAGCCGGGATCAGACCCACCGTGAACTTGTATCCGCTCCATGATGCGAATCTGGCCCTGCAGGACCTGAAAGCCAGCCGCTTCAACGGGGAGGCCGTTCTACGGATTGGCGCTTAAGCCGAAGCGGAGCATGGCGGTTGCTGGCGGGGCATTGTATAATCTCCGTGCGTTTTCTTCCACAATCTTATATCGGAGAGATCATGACTGCTCAACTCATTGATGGAAAACTGATCGCCCAAAAGGTCCGCGAGGAAGTGGCCGCCGGGGTGGCGCAGCGGATTGCCGCCGGCAAGTCCCGGCCGGGGCTGGCGACCGTGCTGGTCGGGGAGCGGGTCGATTCGGCGGCGTACGTGGCTGCGAAGCAAAAAGCCTGCCAGGAACTGGGCATGGAATCGTTCCATTACCCCCTGCCCGCCAGTATTTCGCAGGCTGAACTCGAGGACCTGGTGCGCAAGCTCAACGCTGACCTGCATGTAAGCGGCATCCTCGTCCAACTGCCATTATCCCCACATCTGGATGAAGAGCGTGTGCTGCAGCTGATCAGCGTCGAAAAGGACGTGGACGGTTTCTCGCCGCTCAACATCGGGCGCCTGGCGCAGAAAGGGCGCGAGCCGCTGTTCGTGCCCTGCACGCCTTACGGTTGCATCTATTTGCTTGAACAAACCGGTATCAAGATCGAGGGCGCCAACGCTGTCGTGCTGGGCCGCTCCAACATCGTCGGCATGCCTGCGGCGCTGCTGCTGATCAGCCGGAACGCCACCGTGACAGTTTGCCACTCGCGTACAAAGGACCTGCCAGCCGTTGTTCGGCAGGCGGATATTCTCATTGCTGCCATCGGCAAGATCGAGATGGTGCGCGGCGACTGGATCAAGCCGGGCGCGGCAGTCATCGACGTAGGTATTAACGAGAAGCCGGATGCCACCAAGAAGAAAGGCTACCGGCTAGTGGGCGACGTGAACTTCGAAGAAGCCCAGGAAGTGGCCGGCTGGATCACCCCGGTCCCGGGCGGCGTCGGCCCGATGACGATCGCCATGTTGATGAAGAATACGCTCAGGGCGGCGCAGATACAGCAGGGGTAGATAATTCCGAACTTACTCATATTTGAAGCGCCAGACGCCGACGGTGAAAAACACGGCTGCAAAACCGAGCAGCACGCCGGCTTTTGGCAGGACATCCGCCAGCCCTCCGCCACGCAGGACAATATCCAGCAATCCCTGCATGGCCCAAGTGGTGGGCAGGATCCTGACCGCATTCTGCGCGAAGGCCGGGAACAGTTCCAACGGGTACCAGCAGCCGCCCATCAGCGCCATGACCATGCCGAGCATGATGCTCAAGCCGGTGGCCTGGCCCTCGGTCTTGATGAAGGTGCCGAGCGTGGTACCCAGCGCGGCCGCGGCCAGTGCAAATGCCACCATGATGGCTGCCAGCGCCAGCGGTTCGCGCCCCCATTGCAGGTTCATCACCAGCGCGCCAAAAGAGACCAGTAGAGTCATTTGCACCAGCGCGATGATGACCTGTCCGCTGATGGTGCCGAGCAGGAAGGTCGCTTTTTCGGTTGGCGTGGTCAGCAGGCGGCGTAGCGTGCCCTGTTGGCGTTCGTAGGCGAACAGGGCGGAAATGCCCAGCAGCGGGATGGAAACCCAGGTGACGAGCTGTCCCGCCGACGAATTGGCGCGCGGGTCGTAATCGATGGGGTCCTTGGTGGCCGCGCGCACCACCTCCACACGCTGCGGCGCCTCGACCATCAACTTCTGGGCGCCTGCCAGGGAGGTATCGAAGTAAGCCTGTTTCGCAGATTCGGACTCGAACGGCCTGACCTGCTCCGCCTGCCGGACGCTCGCCAGGGCGATGCTGACGGCGCTGCCCGTGCGGTCGATGACGGCCTGGATGGCGCGCCTCGCCACCAGCGCATCCATGCTGTTGGGCTGCTGGCGCAGTTCCAGCTCGATGGCGGCATTTTTCAGGCTATCCATATCGAACCCGGCCGGGATGATCAGCATGACCGAAATCTGGCGGGCTTTGAACCCGGCTTCAGCCGCTTCCAGCGATTGCACGTCAGGCCGCACCGAGCTGGACTTATTCAAGTCCGTGATTAACTGCTGCGAAAGAGGCGTGTTTGCCTGGTCCACGACGACCAGGCGGATGCGGTTGTCGTCGCTGCTGGAGGGGGTGCCGCCTGCCAGCAGGAAGGTAAATACCAGCGGCAGGATGATGAAGAACAGCAGTTCCGACCTGCTCGCAAAACGGATGATGGCGTCTTTCCAGGCGATGGCGAATATTTTTTTCATGAGTGCCTCCGGCACGACCGTGGACGATGGACAACGGACCGTGGTCCACCGTCTACCGTCCACGGTCTATGGTTATTTCTGCACAAGTCCCTGGCGGTTGAACAGGATCACCGCCACGGTGAACAATACCGCGCCCATCACCAGCAGGGCCGTGACCGGCATGGCAATGTCGCTTAAGTTGCCGCCCAGTGCCAGCGTGGTGAAGCCATCCAGGCCCCAGGCATTGGGTGTGATCTTGCTGAGGGCCTGCACGAAGGGCGGCATGTTGTTCAGGCTGATGAACGAGCCGCCCATGATGCCAAACGTCAGCATCAACGCCGAACCCAGGCTGCCCACCTGCGCCGGGGTGCGCACGATGGAAGTGAGCAGCACGCCCCAGCCGGCGGTGCCGAAGACTGCCGCCAGCACCAGGACGGTCACGCCCAGCGCATCACCCCACTTCAGACCGAAGAGCAGCGTGCTGGCCAGGATCAGGATGCCCAGTTGGGCTACACCCGTCAGGTAGACACCCAGTACCTTGCCGCCCATTACCTGCGTAGTGGAGGTGGGTGAGATCATCAGCCGCGGCAGGGTCCCTTGGCTGCGCTCGGCCAGGATCGAACGCCCGCCGTAACTGACGGCGTACATCAGGAACATCAAGGCCATGCCCGGAGCAAGATAGGCCAGGATATCGAAATCCTGCGCGGCCTGCCCGGTGTTGGCGGTCTTGAGCGTGATGGCCGGCGGCGTATCCGTAGTGAACTGCTGCTCACCGACCTGGCTGCCAACTTTCCCGGCGTCCTGTGGGGCAACCAGCCCACCCGCGACCAGTTGTGTCACGATTACCCGGCCGGCCACGCGCGCCGTCTCCAGGCGACCTAGGAATCCCTCCACGATGGTCTGGACGATGCCGGCGCTGGTAGGTCGCGTGGGGTTGGCGTAGATCTCGATTTTTACGGTCTCAACTGTTGATGAAGCGCTATTGCCCCGGCCCAGGCCGGGCAGAATGCTTGCGCTGAAGCCGGCCGGGATGACGACCACTGCTGCAGCTTTGTCCGCGTCGATTAAGCGGCGGGCCGCCACCGGGTCGTCTGATTCGGTGGGCTTGATCAATTCGGACAGGTCCGGGGATTTGAACACGTCCACCAGCGCGTTCCCCAGCTGGGCCTTGTCCTGGTTGACCAGGATGACCGGGATATCGGACAACCTGGAGCCTCTGCCGCTAAAACGGCCGGTGACGAAGCCCAGGCCGAGCGTCAGCAGGAAGGGCGCGAGCAGCATCAGCATGAGCGCCGGCCGGTCGCGGAAGACGAGCGTCAGATCTTTGAAGCCGATCAGAAAGACTTTTTTCATGGGTGTCTCCGGGATCGACCGTAGACCGTGGACCGAAGACCGTCCACCGTCTACAGTCCACGGTCTAGTCGCGCAGCGCGCGGCCCGTCAGGTGCAGGAAGACGGCTTCCAGGTTCGGTTCGCGGATTTCGATCGAGCGGATCTTCAGCCCAATCTCACCGGCTTTTGCGACGACCGGCGCCAGGATCTCCTCCGCACCGGGTGTGATCACGGTCACGGTGTGGTCCGTAACGTCTGCCCTTTGCACGCCTTCCAGGTCCCGAATGGCTTTGGCGAGGTGTTCCGGCTCCTGGCCTTCGTCGGTATGCAGGACGAGCGATTCCGTCTGCCCGACCTGCTGGGTGAGTTCCTTCTGTGTGCCGAGCGCGATCAATTCGCCGTGGTCGATGATGCCGACCCGGTTGGAAAGTTCCTGGGCTTCTTCCATATAATGCGTGGTGTACAGCACGGTCATGCCCTGCTTGTTCAGGTCGATGACCGTATCCAGGATGGCACGCCGCGATTGCGGGTCGATGCCGACGGTAGGCTCGTCCATAAAGAGCAGGCGCGGCTTGTGTAGCAGCCCCACGCCGATGTTGACGCGGCGCTTCATACCGCCCGAATAGGTCTTGATGCGGTCCTTGGCTTTGTCGGTCAGGCCGATCTGCTCGAGGATCTCGTCGATGCGCGCGTTGAGCGTTTTGCCGCCCAGGTTGTACATCTGTCCCCAGAAAACGAGGTTCTCACGGGCAGTCAGGTCGTCGTAAAGCGCCAGGTCCTGCGGGACGACGCCGATGACCTGGCGCACGGCTATAGGCTCCCTGACGACTGAGTGCCCGCCCACCAGGGCATCGCCGCCAGTGGGTGCGTACAGGGTGGAAAGCATCGAGATGGTGGTCGTCTTGCCGGCCCCGTTCGGGCCGAGCAGGCTGAAGATCTCGCCTTCCTGGATATCGAACGAGATGCCCTTGACGGCGGCAAAGTCGCCGTAGTTTTTGGCCAGCTGTTTTACTTCGAGTATGGGCGTCATAAGCTCCTCCGGGGAGAATTGAATGGTTGGGTTATATAACTCACCCTATGCACTGGTAGGAGGGTGTAAACCCAAAGGCTTTAACCACGAAGGACATGAAGTAACACAAAGGAGATCAAAATCTTCGATTTTTGAAAAAGAGCCCGAAGCCTTTAAGGTTTCTTTCGTGCTCCTTCGTGTACTTTGTGGTGAATTGTTTTTTCTTTCTCGGTCCTCTGTGCAAGGTGAGTTACATAACGTACTTTGTTGGAGCAGGTTGCCGGGCTGCGAGAAGGCGCTCACTTTGCCCGGCCTTTGCGGAAGACAAGGTAGAGCCCGGCCAGGATCAGCAGCGCACCCTGCAGCAGCGTGGATACGTCTGCCTGCATCGGCCCGCGCACCAGCAGCAGGCTGCTGCCGATGATGGCCATGATGCCGCCGGGAATGAATGGCCACCAAACGGTCTGCGGGGTGAACAGACGCGTCAGCACGGGGATCAGGAACCAGCCCAGGGCGAAGCACAGCAGGAAGATGCCAGGCTGGTACTCGCTGGCGATGTTCCAGGGACTGGTAAAGACCAGGATGCCCGTCCCGATACCGCTCAACACACTCCCAGCAATGATCCAGCCGGTGGAGCGCGAAAAAATACCCCAGCACAGCATCCCGGCGCCCAACAACAGCACCAGGTATACGCTCAGGTCCACTGCCAGCCAGCGTGAGAGCAGCAGGGAAGTCCCGATCAGGATCAGGATGACCCCGCCCGCCATCCCGTGTGCACGGCGATCTGCTTCCCTTTTTTCAGCTTCTTGTTGCATGCGAACCTCCTGTGTACTTTCTCTACTACAGCATACCCTGGCAGCAGGCAGCCGGACAGTGCCGGAAGGGATATTTCCGCATTGTTCAGGGTGGATTTTTCGCTATGCCTTTGGGAACAGAAAAAAGGAGTTTGGTGGATGACTTTGGATAGACGAGCCGATTCCCCCTGGAACACGTTCAGGAGATCAAGCCCAGCTCCTGGCCTTTCAGCACAGCCTGGGTGCGGTCGCGCACCCCCAGCTTGTCGATCAGGTTCGAGACATGGTTCTTGACGGTGCCTTCGGTGATGATCAGCTGCGCGGCAATCTCGCGGTTGGAAAGGCCGTGGGCCAGGGCCTGCAGCACTTCCAGCTCGCGCTCGGTGAGCGGCGTCTCCATTGCGGGTTTGGAGGGCGAGCCCGCCAGCCGCGAGAACTCTGCCAGCACTTTGCGCGTCAGCCGGGACTGGATCAGCGCCTCCCCGGCGGCCACCTTGCGCACCGCCGCGGCCATCTCCTCGCTACTGACGTCTTTGAGCAGGTAGCCGCGGGCGCCGGCCCGCAGGCCTTCGAAAACGGTCTCGTCGTCCTCGAAGGTGGTCAGGATGATGACGCCCACTTCGGGAAAGCGCGCGCTCAGCTCGCGCGTGGCCGCCAGGCCGTCCATTTCGGGCATGCGCACGTCCATCAACACCACCTGCGGGTGCAGGGTTTCCACCTGCCGGATGGCTTCGCGTCCGTCGCCAGCCTGGCCGACGACGCGGATATCCGGCTCGATCTCGAGCAGCACGCGGATGCCCTGGCGGATCAGAGTCTGGTCATCAACCAGCAGGACGTCGATCACCGTCGGGCTCCTCCAGGGGGATATGTATTTCCACTTCGAAGCCGCCTTCCATGCCCGGCTCGCTGCGCAGCGAACCGCCGAGTTGTTCCACACGCTCGTGCAGGCCGGTCAGCCCGAAGCCTGGCTGCCTGGCCGGTTCCAGCTTGCCTGGTTGGCCATCATTCTGCACCAGCAACCGCACAGCCTCAGGTGTGTATTCCAGCCGGACTACAATTTGTTTAACCTGGCTACTGTGTTTCTGGACGTTGGTCAGGCATTCCTGCACCGCCCGGAAGAGCGTCTGCCGGACGAAGTCGCCCAGTTCCACCGTGGTGCCGGTCTGCTCGAAGGCGGCGGGCAGGCCGGTGTGCTGGCCGAAGTCGCGCACCAGACCGGCGAGCAACTCTGGCAGCGGCTGGCTCTCAGCCGGAGGCTGGCGCATGACGCCAACACTCTGGCGCACTTCGTCCAGGGCGGCCTGGGTCTCGGCCCGCGAAATGCGGATGGCTTCAGCGGCCGCCTGCGGGCTGCGCTCGACCAATTTTTCGGCGGCCTGCAACTGGACGCTCAGGACGGTCAGGTGGTGTCCCAGTCCGTCATGGATGTCGCGCGCCAGGCGCATGCGTTCCTCGACGATGGCCAGTTCCTTCTCCTTGCTGTGAGCGCTTTTCAGTCGCAGGTTGGCGGTGCGCAGGTCGTGCAGCAGGCCTTCTGCGCGGTGCGTCTCCTGTTGGGCACGGTCGACCAGCAGCACGAACACCAGGACGAAGATCATCCCGACCATGATCTGTGACCCGGCCTGGACCAGGTTCTCGTTGCTAGTGCCCAGGCCCTTGATGATCCCCAGGATAACCGCCAGGTTGATCAGGCCGAAGACGACGCCCCCGGGCCAGACGCCAGAGAAGCTGGCGAACATGGCCACCTGCATGAAGACCAGGAAGACCACTTCCTCGCGCCCGGTGAGAGCGAAAGCCCCCAGCACCAGCAGGTCGGTGACGAGGTTGAAACTCCAATGGTACAGCCTGTCGTAGCGGGTGTCGGATACCAGGTCATGGTATTGGAACCACAGGATGTTGAGCACCAGCACGGCGGCCAGGGCCAGCACCACCATATAAAAGCGCCAGTCCGGGTTGCCGGGCGGGGTTTTGATGATAAATACGACCAGCACCGAGAAGATCATGATGTAGTTGATCCACTGGAAGATGTGCGCGCCTTCGGTGTGCTTTTTGAACCAATCTGTCAGTGTTGAGAATGCCTGCGTGGCTGTCTTCATAAGGGCCCTGCCGGAGTTTTGCCAGCCTGGAATGGAAAATCTTTCTATAAGAAGTATAACCCAACCTGGCAGACACGTCGCATGTTCCCGCCTGCATTGCAAAGGCCCCGCAATTCTGGCGGGGCCTTTCAGCTTTTATTACTCTATTGCAAAAATGTCATTGCCTGCAACGCACGCCTGCACGCGTTGCAGGCAATGACAGGTTAAACCGGTTTCTTGAAGATGTTCCCGAAAACCATGTGCACGATGATCCATGAAATGAGCATGCCCGGGAGCAGCAGCGGCACAAAACAGACCAGGAAGTACAGAGCAATCACGGCAAAGATGGCCTGGGCTTCCTTGCCTTCGGTCTTGGTGCCGTCCGCGGCGACGCAACTCACCAGCACCGCTGTGCCGGTGTGGCTGAAGCCTTCTGAATCGGTATAGGTGCTCTCGCCGCCCTCTTCGTAGACGAGCTTGCTGCCTTCGGGGCAAACAAAGCGTTCCACCAGGCCAAAATTGAACTCGGGTGAAACGCCCGTGCCAGCCCCGCCGACCGCCCCGGCGAAAATAAGCGCAGTTGTGCCGACGACAAAAGCGATGATGCCCCAGACGACAATTTGTGCAACAGATTCAAGCAAAAATCTTTTCATGCGGTTCCCTCGTTATGCCTGGTATGGACAATCACGATAAATGATTTTAGCATGCAGGCTGTGTTCAAAAATCCCCTGAAGGTCAGGGTTCTTGCTAAAGATCAAGCCCTTTACCACGAAGGGCACGAAGAAAAGCAAAAATATTTAAGACTTTGGGCTCCTTCGTGAAACTTCGTGTACTTCGTGGATAAAGATTTTGACTCGCCAAATGTTGGCCGAACCTAGATCTCGTAAAAATCGGGGGCCGCGATCCAGCCGAAGGCGATGGCGCGCATGACGGCCTCGGTGCGGCTGGCAACGTCCAGCTTGTGATAGACGCGTGTGAGATGCGTCTGCACAGTGCGGTTGCTGATCTTCAACTGCAGGGCAATGGCTTTGTTGGTGTAGCCCTTACCGGCCAGGTTCAACACTTCCAGCTCGCGCGCGCTGAGCAGGTCGGGTGGGGACGAACGCGCGGAGAGACCGGTCCATTTGCGGGCGATCTCGGGGGAGACGGCCGGGCGCTCGTCGGCCACGTCGCGGATGGCTTGCAGGATCTGTTCGAGGCTGCTGGTCTTGAGCAGATAGCCATCCACCCCGGCGCGCAGCGCGGCTTTGATGGTCTCATCGTCGTCGCGCGAGGTCAGGATCAGCACTTTGACGCTGGCACCTGATGCGTGCACGCGCTGGGCGACTTCGATGCCGTTCAGGCCGGCCATGCGCACGTTCAGCAGCAGCACGTGCGGCTCGTGCCGCTCGATCAGCGCGGCAACCGTATCGCCGCGCTCGGTCTCGGCCACCACGAGCATATCGCCGGCAGCCTGCAGCGCCTGGCGCAGCCCAAAGCGCACGACCGGGTGGTCGTCTGCCAGCAGGACGCGGATGAGGAGGGAGGTGTGGTCAGGCATGAGGTTGGATTTTATCTGCTTTCACAGAATATTCTGTTATCGGGCTAAAAAGACTGTTCCAGATATTTCTCTGCTGCTTTGATAAATTCTTTACCCCAGGCCAGCATTTCGCGGACCTCTTCCTCGCTTAAATGGTCACCAATCCCATAATCGCCGATATTGCGCCTGTCTTGCGACTTGATCAGGTATTGATGGAGATTGGAATTCAGAAGCCCCGTTTTTGCAAACTCTTTACCAAAATTGGCAATTACCGCAGCATGACTTGAAAACGCCAGGTTACGCTCAAGCAACAACCCCTGTGCGACATAAAACATGGTGTAATAGGCGCGTGAACCTGCAAAGTCATATTCCTTTTCCTTAAACATCAATTCAGCACTTCTTTGGCTGTGCTTTGCCTTTTCGATGAGTCCTTTGACTTCAGTTTTCATAGTACTATTGCATCACGCCGCACATTGATCAGAAATGGGGTTTGCTTGCTTTTATACTCTGCTTCAGAAACAAGAGCCCGCGAGACCACCACATCGTTTTCAAGACAGATGGATGTTATGAAATCTTCCGAGCGTTTCAGCGTTTCGATGTAATTGAAACTGCCCTTTAGCACCAACAGCACGTCGATGTCCGAGTCCGGCGGATGCGCTTCCCCGCGCGCGTAGGAACCATACAGGTAGACGGCTTTCAACTCGTTCCCGTAAATGCGGGCCAGTTCTTGTTTCAATTCCTTTAGCAGCTTTTTGATGTGTCTGGGCATAGTGCTATTCCTGCTATTATTTTACTATTTATTGGTGGTCTGTCACTGGTCGTGCGCCGCAGGACGCGGATGAGGAGGGAGGTGTGGTCAGGCATCAGGTTGGATTCCAATGGATTATATTGCTGGGATGTTCCGATACATATCAGGCTCGTTTCACCTGATGAATCTTTAAGATTTGCATGAGCAACTCATTGGCCATATTGAAATCATCGAGCTCTTCGTCGAGTCGCTCCGCCCAGGCCGGTTCCTGGAAGAAGTTGTTGCCGTAACGAAAAACGAGGACGAGCAGGGCAGTGACAATTTCGGAAATCGAATCGCTCTGGTTTTTCAATACGCGTTCCACCAGTGCGGGATTGTCATATTTCCTTAAATGCAGACCTTTGAACCGGTCATTGAGTTTTCTACCGTCCGCGTACCTGCGGGTAAAATATTCCTTCGGCTTCTCGAAGTCTTCCGTATTTAATAACCCCAGATAATTCAAACTGTTCATTTCGACCTGGATCGAGAGGGCTGAAGCGGGATTGGTCAACACCTGGGCTTCGAACAGGCTGCGCAGCAGCGAGAAGTCTGTGATTACGCTTTTCTGTTTCTCGCTTAATTCATTGTAACCGGGAGCGTGATCATTCAACCACTCTTGCGCCATGTATTCCTCCTTGATTGTATACATCATTCTTAAATTGGAATACTTTCGATCAAGATGAACTTTGGAATATTCCGATGAAACTCTCGATTTTCTGCGGCCTGCGGTGTTTGCGGCGGCTCATATAAACGCGTGACCGCCAGACGACATGCACGCAAGCTTTCGAAATAATAAGTCAGGCTGCGATGATAGTGACGGTGACCGCCGAAGTTTTCGATCCGCCATTCGGCGGGTGGCAGGTAATCGGGAACGCCACAATACATTTGTCCGGTCTGTTCATCGAGACGAGATTTATAGTTGAAAAAGCAGGGATGCGTCAGTGTAAAAATGAATTTGCCACCCTCTCGCAGGTCCTCCCGCACCGAGTGAAGCAACGCATGCAGTTCGGGAATATCCATCAAAACCATATACGCCACAATCCGGTCGAATTTTTGTTGGAGGTCCGGTATGCCCTGGGATAAATCTGCTTCCAGGAATTCGATCTCAGGATAATCCTGGCGCGCCTTTGCCAACAACTGGCTCGAGCCATCCACGCCAGTTACTTTTGCTCCAGCGCCAACCATGAGCTTGCTTAGCCAGCCATGCCCGCAGCCCAAATCCAGGACATCCCGGCCGCGCAGTTCACCCAGCGAATCCCAGAGGGTTTCTTGAAAGTTTTGATAGATCGTATCCTCGGGCACGCCAATCATTTGAGAATAGGTATCAGCGATGCGATTCCAATCCTGAATATCTGTCGATGCGTTACTCATAAGCTGCCTGCCATCAATGATTGTCGGAATGATCTCGTTATGCTGCTACCCGGCCTTAGCCCACATGCCCTGGTTTTGAGATCAGTTCACCCTGACCTGATTCCATATCGGCCACGAAGCCTGCCCACCCGCCGCTGGACCCCTCCCGGATCGGGGAGGTAACAACGATCAGCCGGACTGGAGACTCGCTACGGATTGTGTAGCCGTGCTGGATGCCACGTGGCAGGAAGATGAAGCCGCCCCGCTCCAGGTCGAAGCTCTCTTCGCCGCAGCGAAAGGTGATGGCGCCCTCGAGCACGTAGAACATCTCGTCTTCGCTGCCGTGGGTGTGGTCTTCCGGCTCCTCCCCCTGCCGCGTGACGTACTCCAGGAAGGCGGCACCACTGCCCTCGCGGACCTCGCCGGCTTTCACCGTGAAGTCGATCCCGAAGCGGTACGTCCAGCCCTCGCCCGCCTTGAGTGTATAGGGTCGCATGCGATTACCAGGTTGATCCATGTCTTGCTCCTGATTGGAAAGGGTTGGTATAGCGATGTGTTTACCCATCGCCCAGCCAGCCGGCGGCTTCTTTGGCGTAGTACGTGATGATCAGGTCCGCGCCGGCGCGCTTGATGGCGGTCAGGGTTTCGAGCACGGCCTTGGGCTCATCCAGCCAGCCGTTGCGCGCGGCTGCCTTAAGCATAGCATATTCCCCGCTGACCTGGTACGCCACCAGCGGCAGTTGCGGGATCTGTTCACGCGTCTGGCGGATGATATCCAGATACGGCAGGGCCGGCTTGACCATGAGCATGTCCGCTCCTTCGGCAGCGTCTAGCGCGGCTTCGCGCAGCGCCTCGCGCGCGTTGGCCATGTCCATCTGGTGTGTGCGCCGGTCTCCGAATTTGGGCGCGCCCTGCGCGGCCTCGCGGAAAGGGCCGTAGAAGGCCGATGCATATTTGATCGCATACGAAAGCACCGGCAGGTGCTCGAAACCGGCGCTGTCCAGCGCCGCGCGGATGGCGGCCACCGCGCCATCGATCATGCCGGACGGAGCCAGGACATCCGCGCCGGCCCGGGCGTGCGAGACGACGACTTTGGCTAATACGGACAATGTTTCATCGTTGAGCAGGTAGCCTTCGGGCAGGTTGGGGTAGGGGCGAGGCATTGCCTCGCCCCTACGATGGGCAATATTCAATATCCCGCAGTGGCCGTGGTCGGTATATTCGCACAGGCACACGTCGGTGATGACCACCAGTTCGGACACGGCGGCTTTAATCGCGCGGATGGCTTGCTGGACGATGCCGTCGTCGGCGAAATTCTCCAGCCCGACTGGGTCCTTCTCCGCCGGGACACCGAACAGGATCACGGCCGGGATGCCCAGCGCGGCGATGGACTGCGCTTCGGCGGCCAACTGGTCGATGGAAAGCTGGAAGACGCCCGGCATGGACGTGATCTCGTTCCTGACACTCGCCCCGTGCACAACGAACAACGGATAGATGAAATCAGCCGGCGAGAGCTGCGTCTCGCGCAGCATGCCGCGCAGCGCCGGGTTCAGCCGCAGGCGGCGCGGGCGGTTGGTGGGCGTGAAGTTATCCTTGCTCATCGAAATGCTCCTTGAGGGCTTGCACCAGGCCGGGGATGGTGTACTCGTTTGCCACGACATGCACCGGCAGGCCTAGTTCGCGGGCGGTTTTGGCGGTGATCGGGCCGATGCAGGCCACTTTGGCCGGCCCGACTTTATCTATACCGGCCAGCGAGACAAAATTGCGCACGGTGGAAGAACTGGTGAAGGTGATCACGTCCACGCCCTGGCGCAGCGCTGCCAGCCCGGCGGGGTCCGGTGCCGGCTGCAGCGTGTGGTAGACGGGAATTTCGTCCACAAGGGCGCCGGAGGCCAGCAGCGCCTCGGCCAGCGCTGGGCGGGCAATCTCGGCGCGCGGCAGCAGGATGCGCTGCCCGGCCAGGTCGCCCAGGCCATCCAGGATGCGCTCGGCGACGTATTCCTGCGGGACAAAATCCACATGGATGCCCAGCGCTTGCAAGGACTGGGCGGTGGCTGGGCCGATGGCGGCGACACGCGCTGGAGCGAAGACCTGATCTACAACACCGCGGCCGGCCTTTTGCAAGTACGCCTGGCAGGCGCTGACGCCGTTGACGCTGGTAAAGATGACCCAATTGTAACCTCCGGCGGCCAGGTCGTTAAAGGCTTTATCTAATTTTGTCGTATCTTCGAGCGGGGAAATTTCGATGGTAGGGAACAGGATCGCCTCGGCCCCCTCGGCTTTCAACAGGTCGTACAAGTCATTGGCCTGGCTGCGCGGGCGTGTGATCAGGATGCGTTTGCCGGCCAGGGCCTTCACGGCAGGAGCGTTCCCGCCCCGAGCGCCAGGGCTTCCTGGGCCAGCCCGGCCCCGAGCAGCTGTGGGTCGGGGCCCTCGCCCGTAACGCGCACGATCCGGCTGCCGTCCAGGGAGGCAACGAGACCGGTGAATTGCAGCCCGGCGTCGTTGGCTGTGGCGTAGGCGGCAATCGGAGCGGAGCATCCGCCGCCCAGCGCTTGCAGGAAGGCGCGCTCGGCGGTAACTGCCCGGTGCGTGGGGAAGTGGTCCAGGGGATAAAGCGTATCCAGGAAGAAGGCCTGCTCGGCGCGGCACTGGATGGCCAGCGCTGCCTGCCCGGGCGCGGGCAGCATGACTTCGAAAGGCAGGTATTCGACGATATGCGCCGTCATCTCCAGGCGCGAAAGACCGGCCGCGGCCAGCACGATCGCATCGTAATCCCCGTTCAGCGCTTTGCGGATGCGCGTGTCCACGTTGCCGCGGATTGGCAACAGCGTCAGGTCCGGGCGGGCGGCCAGAAGCTGGGCGGAACGGCGCAGGCTGGACGTGCCCACGCGGGCCCCCTCCGGGAGTGTTTGCAGCGTGCAGGGTGAAGCAGCCACCAGCACGTCGCGCGCGTCGGCGCGTTCGCCAATCGCTCCGAGGGCCAGGCCGGGCGTTTCGTCCACGGGCAGGTCCTTCAGCGAGTGTACGGCGATATCGATTTTTTTATCGAGCAGGGCGCGGGACAGGTCGTCGGTAAAAACCCCCGGCTCACCGAACTGCGCCAGAGGGCGCTCTGTGATGCGGTCGCCGGATGTGGTGAAATATTCGACGTGAATATCCAGGTCGGCCCAGGCTTCATACAGACGGCTTACCACCCAGCTCGTTTGCCAGCGCGCCAGGGCCGAACCGCGTGAACCGATCGTAACATTGTGTCTGAGCTTGGACATCAGGCGGCGTCCTGCAGAGCAAATAACTCTTGAAGCATGGCGGCATATTGGGCGGTCTGTTCCTGCCCGGCCCCGGCTTTAAGATGCGCGGTGGCATGGTGCAGCAAGCGGTTGACGATGGCCTCAGTCAGCGCTTCCAGGCGCTGACGTTCGGCCTCCCCGGCCCCCGGCCAGCGCCGCAACGTGCGTTCGATCTCGGCCTTGCGGACGGCCTCGGCTTTGGCGCGCAGCCCGGCGATCAGCGGCGCAACCTGCTGCAGGCGTTCCCATTCCTGGTAGGCCCGCACTTCTTCGTCGATCATGGCTTCCACTTGCGGAATGGCGCGTTCGCGCCCGACGCGGCCTTCGTCCTGTGATCTCTTCAGGTCGTCTATATCGAAATAACGGATGTTCGGCAGGCGGGTGACTTCCGGGCTGACGTTGCGCGGCACGGCAATATCGATAAAAACCAGCGGCGATTCGCGTCCCTGGGTCGCAGCGCGGCCCAGCAGGGCCGGGGTGACGATGACGAAGGGCGCACCCGACGAGGCGATGACCAGGTCTGCATCTGCCAGCGCGGTATCCAGGTGTTCGATCGCCAAAGCGCGCGCATCCAGGCGCGCGGCCAATTCCCGGGCCGCTGTCAGCGTGCGGTTGATGATGGTGATCGGGCCCACGCCGCGTTCCTGCAGGGCTTCGATCGCCAATCCGGCCATTTCACCCGCGCCGATCACCAGCACGCGCGTCTGGCCCAAATCTCCGAGCTTATCCTGTGCCAGGCGTACCGCCACCGAACTGATGCTGACCGGGTTGCGGCCGATCTCCGTCTCGGTGCGGGCGCGCTTCCCGGCGCGGACGGCGCTGCGAAAGACGGCTTCCAGCACGGGACCGGAAATTCCCTGTGCGCAGGCGGTTTCATTGGCTTGCGCGACCTGACCGAGAATCTGGCTCTCGCCGACGACGAGCGAATCCAGGCCGGATGCCACGCGCGCCAGGTGGCGGACGGCGTCCGGGCCTTCATATTGGTAGAGATACCCGGCGAAGGCCTCTTGGGGCAGGCCGCTAATTTCTTCGAGCAGTGCCAGCAGCGGAGCCGGGTCGGCCTGCGGCAGGAGGGCATATATTTCCAGGCGGTTGCAGGTGGAGAGGATTGCATATTCATCCACGCCGGATCTTGGAGCGAGCAGGTCGTTGAGCACATCCGCGGGGCGGGAAAAACGCTCGCGCAGCGCGATTGGGGTGGTGGCGTGGGATAGACCAAGGCTGATCAGGTTCATAGTCCCAAGACCTCCTTTGCCACGCTGCGGGCGGATTCGGTCTCGCCGCGACGAAGCAGATCGACGATATTTGTTTCCTCGAACAACTTGCGCCACAACTGCTGGCGGACGGTGTAATCGAGATGCTGCGCGGCCAGTTGCTCTCGGAGGGGAGTTGTTATTTCCAAAAGCTGGACGTATTCATCCCCGAACGATTTTTCCAACTCGCGGCGCAGGTGCGCGGCCAGGGCCGGCATCTTGCCGTTGGTAGAGATGGCCAGGGTGATATCGCCGCGGCGCACGATGGCGGGAGCGATGAAATCGCAGTAGGGCGGGTCGTCCACCACGTTGATCAGGATGCCGCGAGCCTGGGCTTCATCCCAGACGCGTTTGTTGACCTCGCGGTCGTCTGTGGCGCTGATGGCGATGGCCGCGCCTTCCAGGTCACCCTGCTGATAAGCGCGCTGTTCCCAGGTGATCTTTTTGTTCTCAATGAGTTCGTATAGAGCCGGGGTGACTTCGGGCGCGATCAGGGTGACCTGCGCGTCCACTTCCAGCAGGCCCAGCACTTTGCCTTCGGCAATCGCCCCGCCGCCGATCACGACGGCCGGCCGGCCGGTCAGGTTGAGGTAAACAGGGTAGTATCGCATGGTTAACTTCCAGTTCAGGGTAAATACCTTGACAATATCACATTAAGATTTTGACTGTAGGGGCGACTTTAAGGTCAATCAGCGCCACGTTAGGAGAAATATCTTTGCCCGGGAAGGCGTATTTTACGCCTGAGCGGGTCGCCCTTATCGGGACCGGCCAAAATTCAGGACTTACACAGTTTATGGCTAAACTGCATAAGTCCTGATATGCGTGCAAAGCAAGGTACTTGCTATGGACAGGTCTTTGACAGTTCGCTTATTTTTCTTTCGGCAGTCCCTCTGGCGCGACGCCTTCCGGCTGCGTAGCTGTACGCACAACGGACACGCTGCCATCCGGCTGCTGCTGCAGGTGGATACCGCACTCGGTCTTGTCCTGGCCGGCCCAGCGCCCGGAGCGCGGGTCTTCGCCCTCGGCCACCGGGCGTGTGCACGGCCAGCAGCCGATGCTGGGGTAACCCTCATCGTGCAGTGGGTTGTAGGGCAGGTCATAAGCGCGGATATAATCCCAGACCTGCTCGTGCGTCCAGCCGGCCAACGGGTTCAATTTTACCAGACCATTAGTCTTGTCCCATTCCACCAGGCCGGCGTTCGCGCGGGCTTTCGTCTGGTCGCGGCGGATGGCGGTAATCCAGGCGTTCTGCGTGGAAAGGAACTCGCGCAGCGGCTTGACCTTACGAATCTGGCAGCACAGGTTGGGGTCCACCGACCATAGGGCCGGGCCGTGTTCTTCGGCCTGGGCATTCAGCGAAACGCCGCTATGCACACGGGTGAATTTGGTGCCCAACTTTTCGGCCAGCAGGTCGCGCAGTTTGTAGGTTTCTTTGAATAACAGATCGGTGTCCAGGTAGAAGACGGTCGCATCGGGGGCGATCTGCGAGGCCATGTGCATCAATACGACGCCTTCCGCGCCAAAACCGGTCGCCAGGGCAATGTGAGGCGAAAAAGTCTCGAAGCCCCAGCGCAGAATTTCCTCAGGTGAGTGACCTTCGAACCTGTCGCTGACTGCCTTGAGAGCCTCGGGGGTCCACTCAGCGGTCGTGAGGTCGGTGATGTGTAGGTTCGTCATGGATAAATGCTCCGATTACGAGAATGCGATCTCTGTTTCAAACCAACGGATAGATGAATTCAACGAAACGACCTGGCCAACGACGATGGTGGCTGGCGATTTAAGCTGAGCGGCCCGTTCTGCGATCGTGCCCAGCGTACCGATCACGACCCGCTGCTGCGAGGTGGTGCCGCTCTGGATGACCGCCGCCGGGGTTTCCGGCGACCAACCGTGCGATTGCAGGCCGGCGGCAATTTCCGGCAGGCGGGCGCAGCCCATCAGGAAAACGAGTGTGCCCTGGCGCGGCAGGTTTTCAAAGTCTGGCAGGCTGCCGTCGCGGCTGCGGCCGGTAATCACGGTGAACTGGCTGGCGTAGTCGCGGTGGGTAAGTGGGATGCCGGCGTAAGCGGGCACGGCGAAGGCGCTGCTGACGCCCGGGACGACCTCGAATGGGATGCCGGCTTCCGCCAGCACCTGGCATTCCTCGCCGCCCTGGCCGAAGACGAATGGGTCGCCGCCTTTCAAGCGCACGATCACCCGGCCCGTCTGGGCTTTGGCGATCAGCAGGGTATTGATCTCAGGCTGGGTGAGCGAATGCTGGCCGGGTGTTTTCCCGACCGGGATCAGTTCCGCCGTCGCGGGTGCTTCGTTCAGCAGTTGCGGAGCCACCAGGCGGTCGTAGAGCACCACGTCCGCACGGCGGAGCAGCGCCAAACCTTTGACCGTTATCAGATCGGGGTCACCGGGACCGCCGCCTACCAGGTATACTTTGCCAGTCATATTTTGCCTATCGTTGATAGCTCACTACTTTTGATGCGGGAGGGCGACTTAAGTCGCTACTACTTATAAAAAAAAGCCCAGGAGCGATTTCCCGGGCTTATTTCGTCTCAGGGTCGCTCTTACGTTTTGAAGCACGGAAGAGCGAGAGCAGGTGTTGGGTAAAGCGTTGCGCGGCCAACATTACCTGCGAGGCTCTCCCTCACAGGTACACATACAGGCCATTATAACTACCGGAGTATCGAATGTTTCCATCGTTAAAAATCTCTGCCTGATTTTAGGCTAACTGATAAAAGTTGACTAGGTTTCAATAATTCTATCAGCCTGGACTTGAGGGTCAATACGCTATTTGGCGTAATTGATGATGGTGGGGTTACTCGTATGACTTGAAAAGCGGCTCAAGTTTTCGAAAGCAGAAAACGGGGGACCAGCCTCTCGAACCATCTGTGCGGGCGCCGTTTTGCCACCAGCCCGGCCAGGTCCGCGGCGATGTGCACCACGATCGCGTCGGGCACGCCGTCAGGAGCCCGAGACTGCAGGCGCAGGTCGATCTGGTCGTTGACGTAATCGACGGCCACCCAGCGCCCGTCCGGCGTATGGGCGATCTCGGTCGAGAAGAAATCCAGCTTGCAGACCTGCGCGATGCGCATGGTGATCTCGCGCAAAGGGTCGAGTTTGAAGCGTGTGTGTTCCTGTGTGCTGACCGGGGTGTAGACGTGTGTGTGCGTATTCCACCAGCAGGAGTAGACCTGCCCGGCGCAGTAGATAATGCGGAACCAGGCCTGGCGCCCGTCCAGTTCGTGCGACTGGATTTGCTCCTGCAGCAGGTACTTCAGGTCGGGGAACTGGCTGCGGGTCTGGAAGACCTGTTCCAGCGAGGTGGCGCCCAGGATGACACCCTCGCCGCCGCCGCCGTAACAGGGTTTGATGACGAACGGCATTCCCAGTGGGCTCAGGTCCACGGGAGGCAGGCCGGGCTGTTCGTTGAAAGGCGGCAGGATGATGGTGTAAGGGGTGTGGATGCCGGCGCTGATCAGTTCCAGGTGCATGGTGGCTTTGTCTTCCGCCCAGTCCCCGACTTCTGGCGGATTGATGCGCTGGATGCCCTGCTCCCGGGCCCAGCGGAAGAGTGGCTCGAAGCAGGCATCATGCGCGCTGAAATCGAAGTGTGCCCCGAAAACGATCTGGCCTGCCGCGAGTTGCGCCAGCACCTCTTCCACAGATTTGGGCGTGACCTGCAGGAACGTCAGCCGGCGTGCCCGGCAGGCCGACTCGAGCAGGCGCACGAAATCGGCGTCATGTTCCCAGGACCACGTCAGGCACAGATCATAGCGGATCATCCATTAGATTATACGGGCGGCGGGGCAGGCAAGTCAACAAAAAGGGAATGTTCCTTCTGGCCCGAGCGCATAACATTTGGCATTCCTTAACGTTCTAACACTTAGAACCATCAGAGATTTTTCAAACACAACCATTTAAGGAGGAACATAAAATGAGCATCTTACTTTGGATCATCAGTGGTATCATCGCGGGCTGGCTGACCGGCGTGGTCATGAAGGGCGGCGGTTACGGGCTGGTCGGCGACCTGATCGTTGGCCTGCTCGGCGGGCTGATCGGTGGTGTCCTGGCCGGCGCATTCGGCATCGCGCCTGCCAACTGGCTCGGTCAGATCGTGATAGCTGTCATCGGTGGCATAGTATTGGTGGCGCTGCTGCGTATGTTCAGCCAGACTGCCACCGTCTAAGCCATATTCTGCTGGTCACACGTAACCCAAGCACAGCACTGCCGGCTCTTCAGGATAAACCTGAAGAGCCGGCAGTGCTGTGTGTGTTTTTAGCATTTTTTATCTGGTTAAATAAAAGGCTCAACACTGCTTCGGATCAACTCAACCAGTTCATTATCCATGAATTCATATTCGTCCGGGATGTCCAAGGATTTCATGGGCGGCAGGCTCAAAGCGCGAAAATTCTCGCGAATCCAGGAAGCGTACTTTTCTTCCATGACCAAAATAAGATCCGCCCACTCGAGATCCGCAGCGGATATCTGATGAGGGCTTTTGCTGCTAATTCCGGCGGAGCGCGCTTCCAAGCGCGAGTCGTTCCGGTATAAACGCTCGGCTGTTGGGCTGCGCCACTTGTTGCGCCCACATATAAATAGAACGTGCGGCTTGCTCAATTTTTTATTTTTGACATCTGCGCGACTGACCGGGAAATCATCTCTTTCAAGATATCCAGGTCCACGTCGCTCAGTTTGTTGATGTACAGGCAGGCTGCGCCGGTCTTGTGTTTGCCAAGCTGGCCGAGCAGGTCGGTATACTTCGGGAAGCCTTCCAGAATATACAGGGTCAAGTTCTGCTTGCGCGGCGAGAAACCTACCAGGAACCAGTCGCCTTCGCGCCCGCTTTCGTATTTGTAGTGCACATCCCCAAAGCCGACGATGCTCGTGCCCCACATTTTTGGTTCGAGCCCGCTGGCCTGTTTCATCAGTTCCAGAACGGTAAAACTGTCCTGGCGTTTCTGCTCGTCGGGCAGGTTGTTGAGAAAATCTATCACGCTCAGGGCGGTTTTCTGGGTCTTGTTCTCTGCCATTTTGTCCTCATCGAGAAAGAAGGGTAGATGGATGGAATCAGTATACAACAAAAAAAACTGCCCCGCAGATTTGTCTATGGGGCAGTTTCTGGCGATATATAGGGGAACAGCGGCGCATTGCCGCTCAAGTCTTGAGGCGGGCCGCCCGCGCTTGATGGACAGCTATTTGCGAGCTTTTGGTCTTGTCCCTTTTGTCCTTTTTCCAGCAGTAAGGACAGCGGCTCCCGCGGTATTTATGCCCGCGGCTGCAGGTCTTCCAGGCACTTTTTGTCAACTCTGCCATATTCGCTCCTTAGATCCGATTTTCCACATCTTGAATAGGCTCTTCGTTGGCGCAGTGGGCGCAACAAAAGATTTCGTCCTTGGCTTGGATGCCATGCCCGATGACCTGGCAACCGCAGTGCGCGCACTTGGGCGCCAGGGCATGGATGGCGCATTCGAAGCTGTCGAAAACATGTGTCTCACCACTGGCGAGGCGTACTTCAAAGCATTTGTCGTATTCGTTACCGCATACTTCACATGTAGCCATATTCGCTTCCTTCCTGATCTCTTCTGTAAAATACTTTCTGTATATTTGAACGAGAGCGCCGGCCGGATGTTATGAGATATCCTCGTAAAAAATAGTAAAACCCCGCCAGTCTGAGAAGACTGGCGGGGTTTGGTCTCGTGGATTCTCCTGTGCGGTTTCCTGCAGCGCTGTGAGCGGCCGTTCAATTTCGTCATGGCGGCTTTGCTGGTTTATACGGCCGTGGCCAGTCTGGTGCATTGAAAGTAAGTGACAGTCACCTTCGCGAAGCACCCCGCAGCGCAGCGGAGTGGGCAAGGTGACTGTCACTTACTTCTTCTCTCTCACCGGCGCGGGCGCGTCTGGCGGCGGCACGATGTAGAACAGCGGCGTCAGCATGTAGATGGCGAACGCCAGCGGGATGCTGAACAAGGCGGCGGCTACGCCCAATAGATACGAGAGTGGCCCGACGAAGCCCTTCCGTATGACATGAGGATCCCGCGTGCCGGCCATCCCGGGCTTGATCAGATTCCGCAGGATGTAGGCTTGCAGCGTCATGAAGAGCAGCGTGTTGAGCGTCATCACGATCCCAAACAGGCCGACGGCCAGCGGGTTGGCGGGATACTCACCCATCAGCGCGGTGGGGAAAGGGATCAAGGTTTGGAACATCAGGAAGATGGAGTTCAGCCACACCATGCCATAGTTGGCGTGGCGGGCAAACCGCAGGATGTGATGGTGGTTCAGCCAGAACTTACCGACGATCACAAAGCTGATCATCCAGCTCAGGAATTTGGGTAGCAGATCGAGCAGCCCGCGCGCCAGTTCGCCCACGCTGGCGGGTTCGTGCAGCGCCGGGATTTTCAACTCCAGCGCCAGCAAGGTGACGACGATGGCGAAGACCCCATCGCTGAAGGCCTCGACGCGGGTCAGGGGCAGTTCACCGCGCGAAAAACGGTCGAAAAAGCGCATCTCAATATCTCCTGTGTTTGCCAAGTATAGTACAAAAAAGGCCCGCCCTGGCGGGCGCGCCTCAGCGAAAACTTCTTCCTTTTTACTTCTCCCTATTTCTCAACGCCCCACCCTCATCATCCTGTCCCCTCCACGCTGGAATTCATACGGCACCGGTTCGATGGACACTTTGTATCCGGCCTGCGCTAACTCTGCGCACACCGGTTCAAGATACGGGGAGGGTTCGGCATTATAGGTCAGCAAGGGGAAGATGCGCACTTCTTTGGCAACCCGCAGCATATCCATAATGGCCAGCATGTGGAAGTCCTGCGAGAGATTATCGGAATACAGAAAAAGAAAATGAGAGCATAAGGCCAGGTCGAAAGCTCCCGGCGCGAAGGGCACGGTGGGCAACTCCCCGGCGACGTAGCGTCCTTCGCGTTTACCCTGCTTGTAATCCGCCAGAAAGTCGCGCATGGCCCCCATGCGGATTTGCCCCAGCTGCTCCGGCGATTCGATCTGGTCCCAGACGAATTGGGCCCAGTTCTTGCGGGTTTGTTCCATCACGTTCTCATAGGTGGCTTCGATGTGTTCATGGATTTGCTGCGCGCTGAATTGATACAACGGGTCACAGGAAAGCATGTGCCCGCCGTGCCTGTGCATGTGCGCGTTGAAACTGGCCGGCCCATCCCCGCAGCCGATGATGCTCAATTCCAAATCATGTGCAGATAGATTGAACATGCGCCGGTATTCATCGAATGAACGCCCCCATGGGACAACGGTCTCATATGCAAAAGTCATTTCAGCTCTTGAAGTTTTAATGAAGGCATGCCCTCGCAGACATGCCCTCCAAAAACCAATCCTTAATCTCTGCCTCTCAATGCATCTGCAAAACTCTTCGCAAACGCCTTCGCTGTTTCCACGGGCGTCGCACTCTCGCCTATCGTGCGCACGCAGGCCGAACCGACGATGACCCCGTCCGCGATGGCGCCGACGGCTTTGGCCTGCTCGGGTGTGCCGATGCCGAAGCCCACGCACACCGGCGCCGAGGTATGCGCGCGCACCTGTGCGATCAGCTCGGCCAGCCCGGCGGAGATGTCTTTGCGCTCGCCGGTGATGCCGGTCACGCTGACCAGGTAGATAAATCCCTGGGCGTTGCGCGCGATCATTTCCATGCGCTCGCCGGGCGAGGTGGGCGCCAGCATACGAATTAAAGGTAGGGGCGCTTCGCGAACCGCCCCTTCGCGAAGCGCCCCTACGAAATCTTCTGATTCCTCGGGAGGTAAATCCGGGATGATAAATCCATCCACCCCGGCGGTGGCCGCGTCCTGGACGAAGCGTTCCAGTCCATAAGACAGGATCGGGTTGTAGTAGCCCATCAGGATCAGCGGGATGCTCACGCCGCGTTTGCGCAGCTCCGTGATGCCTGCCAACAGCTTGGGCACGCTAATGCCTTGCTCCAATGCCACCTGCGTAGCCTTCTGGATGACGGGCCCGTCGGCCAGCGGATCTGAAAACGACAGGCCGACCTCGACCACGTCTGCGCCGTTCTTCGCGAGCGCCTCGATCACGTCCACCGAGGAGGGGATGTTGGGGTAGCCCAGCGGGAAATAGGGCATGAAAATCGGTTTATTCTTGAAAGCATCGTCCAGTCTGCTCATAAGTGCTCCTGAAGAGCAGAGAAAAGAGAGTAGAGATTAGAGAATAGTCAGTACGAAATTCGACACTACTCTCTGCTCTCTATTCACTATTCTCTAGGCTCTATTCATCTGCTGAATGACCGTGTTCAAATCCTTATCACCCCGCCCCGAGAGATTGACCAGGATGATCTGGTCCTTCTTCATCTTCGGCGCACGTTTGACGGCCTCGGCCACAGCGTGCGACGACTCGAGCGCCGGGATGATGCCCTCGGTGCGGCACAGCAGCGAGAAGGCGTCCAGCGCTTCCGTATCCGTGGCGGACGTGTAGAAGGCCCGTTCGGCATCGCGCAGCATGGCGTGTTCCGGGCCGATGGCAGCGTAGTCCAGCCCGGCCGAGACCGAATGTGTGTCGGCGATCTGGCCATCCTCGGTCTGCAGCACATAGGTGCGCGTGCCATGGATCACACCGATGCGGCCCTTGGACGGATCGCCGAAACGCGCCGCGTGTTTGCCGCTGGCCACACCTGAACCGCCGGCCTCCACGCCGATCAGCTCGACCGACTCGTCCTCCATAAAAGCATGGAACAGCCCGATCGAGTTCGAGCCGCCGCCTACACAGGCGATGCAGGTATCCGGCAGGCGCCCGACCTCGGCCAGCATCTGCGCGCGCGCCTCGTGCCCGATCACCGACTGGAACTCGCGCACCATGGTCGGGTAGGGGTGCGGGCCGAGCGCCGATCCGAGCAGGTAATGCGTGTCGCGCACGTTGGTGACCCAGTCGCGGATGGCTTCGTTGATGGCGTCTTTGAGCGTCTGCGTGCCGGCGGTCACCGGCCGCACTTCCGCGCCCAGCAGCTTCATGCGGAAGACGTTCGGCTCCTGGCGGGCCATGTCCACCGAGCCCATGTAGACCACGCATTCCAGCCCCAGCAGGGCCGAGACGGTGGCCGACGCCACGCCGTGCTGGCCCGCGCCGGTCTCGGCCACGACACGCTTTTTGCCCATGCGCTTGACCAGCAGCGCCTGCCCTAGCGCGTTGTTGATCTTGTGTGCGCCGGTGTGCGCCAGGTCTTCGCGTTTGAGATAGATCTGCGCGCCGCCCAGCTTTTCCGAGAGCCGCCGCGCGTACGTAAGCGGTGTGGGCCGCCCAACGTAGCTGGCCATCAAGCCGTCAAATTCCTGGCGGAAGGCCGGGTCGTTCCAGGCTTCCACAAAGGCCGATTCCAGCTCGATCAGGGCCGGCATCAATGTCTCCGGGACGAACTGCCCGCCGTACGGGCCGAACTTGGGGGGGAGTAATGTAGTCATGAGTGCTCCTTGAATTTGACCGTGGACGGTGGACCGAGGACCGTGGTTGCCACCGTCTACGGTCTACGATCTACCGTCGCTCTTCTCACTTCTGCTATGAACGCCTTCATCTTGCCCGCATCCTTCTTCCCGGGGGCGGACTCCACGCCGGAGGCCGTGTCCACGCCCCACGGGCGCACCCGCCGGATGGCCTCGGCGACGTTTTCCGCCGTCAGCCCGCCCGCCAGGAAAAGCGGGAAGCGTTTGGCCAGTTCGGCCGCCGCGGACCAATCTGCAGTGACACCGGTGCCGCCGTACGCGCTCTGGACGGAGGCGTCGATCAGCAGGGCGGGGGCCTCGCCGCGCGCATAACCCGTCACATCCACGGGGACACCACGGAAGGCTTTGAAGGCCCGCCCCGAGAGCGCCGCCAGCATTCCGGGCGACTCGTCGCCGTGGAACTGGGCCATGCGCAGGGTGCAGTCCGCCAGGATGGCCCTGACCTCAGCGACGGGCATGTTGACGAACACGCCCACCAACTGCACCTGCGGGGATTCTTTGACCAATATGGAAGTGATCTGCGCGCAGGCCTCGGGCGTGATCGAGCGCGGCGAGAGCGGATAGAAATTAAAGCCAAGATAATCCGCGCCGGCATCGATGGCGGCGCGCGCGTCTTCCAGGGAGGTGATACCGCAAATTTTGATATGGATCATATTGTTGTAGGGGCGACCCTATGTGGTCGCCCGCCTTTATGTTTATTCAGGGCGGACACATAGGTCCGCCCCTACGAGACATTTGCCAACTCTCGCACCTTCGCGCCGATATCTGGCGCAGTGATGAGTGCTTCGCCGACCAGGATGGCATCTACGCCCGCTTTTTCCAGGCGCGCCACATCTGCGGCGGTAAAGATGCCGGATTCGGCCACCACAGTGATGCCCGGCGGGATCAGCGGGCGCAGGCGTTCGGTCGTTTCGAGCGAGAGGTTGAAAGTGCCCAGGTCGCGGTTGTTAATGCCAACCAGTTTGATCTTTGGGATCTTCAGGGCGCGCTCCAGCTCATCTGCACTATGGACTTCGACCAGCGCGGTCAGTCCCAATTCTAGCGCAGTGGCATGCAGGTCGGCGAAGAGCCCGTCATCGGTGAGAGCCGCAGCGATCAGCAAGATGGCGTCCGCCCCGTTGGCGCGTGCTTCATATAATTGCGTGTCCGCGATGGTGAAATCCTTGCGCAGTAAAGGCACACGTGCAGGGTGCGACGTGCGCAGTGCGTGCAGTGTCTCCAGTTTGCCCAGGAAAAACTTCTCGTCGGTCAGCACCGAAATGGCGGCGGCGCCGTTCTGCATGTAAATGTCCGCCACCTGGAACAGGTCGAGGTGCGGGGCCAGGATCCCTTTGGAAGGGCTGGCGCGCTTCAGTTCGGCGATCAACCTCACTCCCCTCCTCGGCCTGTCGGCCACCCCTCCCCCCTCTCCACGCGTGGAGAGGGGGGAGGGGTCGGGAGTGGGGGGTGAGGTGAGGGCGGCCAGGAAATCGCGCGGGGCAGGACTCTGCTCTGCCGCGCGGCGCAAGGCTGGGGCGTCGAGCGCCGCAACTTCCGTTTTTTTGTGTGCGATGATGGTGTCGAGGATGTTGGTCATCAACGGACTTCCTCAAACGGACTCTCTAACGGATTCACGGATTGGAACGGATTATGCTGTGAAAGATTGTGAAAAGGCCACCAGCGCGTCCAGCTTCTGCAGCGCGGCGCCCGAATCGAGCGACTGCGTGGCTTCGGCCAAACCGGCCTCGAAGTCGCCGCTCTCGGCGGCCAACGCGGCGGCGGCGTTGAGCAGCACCGCGTCGCGGCGCGCGCCGTCTAATTTGCCGCCCAGCAGGTCACGCATCATCTGCGCCGATTCTTCGGGTGTGCCACCACGCAGGTCTTCGATTGTGGCGCGCGGGATGCCAAGGTCGGCGGGGTCGAGTTCGTAGGTTTTGATTTTGCCCTTCTTGAGATGGCTGACGCGGTTCGGGCCACAGGGTGTCAGCTCGTCGGTGCCGCCGTTCCCGTGGATCACCAGTGCAGCGCGCGAGCCGAGTTCCTTGAGCACTGCGGCCAGCGGCTCGGTCAGTTCGGGGCTGAACACGCCGGTCAACTGGATATCCGCTCCGGCCGGGTTGCTCAGCGGCCCCAGGATATTGAAGATCGAGCGCTGCTCGATTTCCTTGCGCGGCCCGCTGGCGTGTTTCATGGCCGGGTGGAACTTTTGCGCGAACATGAACCCGATGCCGACCTCGTCGATGGCCTGGCCGACCTGCTCGGCGGTCAGGTCCAGGTTGACGCCCAGCGCGCCCAGCACATCGGCGGCACCGCAGTGTGAAGATGCGGCGCGGTTGCCGTGTTTGGCGACTTTGCGTCCCGCGCCGGCCACGACGAAAGCCGCGGCAGTGGAGATGTTGAAGGTATGCGCACCGTCGCCGCCCGTGCCGACGATGTCGTAGACGGGGGCCGAGCGATCGCTGACGGTGACTTTGAGCGCATTGGCGCGCATGGCGCGCACCGAGCCGGTAATTTCCTCGACAGTTTCGCCTTTCATACGCAGGGCCACCATGTAGGCGCCGATCTGGGCCGGGGTGGCCTGGCCGCTCATAATGACGTTCATGGCCTGCTCGGCTTCCTCGGCAGTCAAATCCTTGCGGTTGATGACTTTGGCAATAAATGGTTTGAGCATGGCAGCTCCTTTTTCGGGAGTAAGCGGGCGCAGGTCGAGGAAATTCTTCAGGATGGCCTTGCCGTGCTCGGTCAGGATCGACTCGGGGTGGAACTGCACGCCGAAGGTGGGGTGCTGCTTATGGCGCAGGGCCATGATCTCGCCGTCGGGCGTGCTGGCCATCACTTCCAGTTCGTCGGGCACAGGTTCATACACCACCAACGAATGGTAGCGCATGGCCTCGAACGGCGAGGGCACGCCCTTGAAGATGTCCTTGCCGTTATGGTTCACCGGCGAAGTCTTGCCGTGCATCAGGCGCGGCGCGCGGTCCACTTTGCCGCCGTAGATGACACCCAGGCACTGGTGCCCGAGACATACCCCCAACACGGGAATCTTGCCGGTGAAATGGCGGATGGCGTCGTTGGAGATGCCCGAATCGTGCACCGGGTCGCCGGGGCCGGGCGAGATGACCAGGTGCGTGGGTGCAAGAGCGATCAGTTCGGTTAGCGTGACCTTGTCATTGCGGAAGACTTCGATCTCCGCGCCCAGCTCACCGAGAAATTGGACGAGGTTATACGTGAAAGAGTCGTAGTTGTCAATGAGAGCGATTGTCATATGGTTCTCCTTTCAGTCGAACGACCGTGGACCGAAGACGGTGGACCGTGGGTCTTTGCGACGGTCTATCGTCCACCGTCCACGGTCAAGCACTTCCTTCCGCCATTTCGATAGCCTTCAGCATGGCGCTGGCCTTGTTGACCGTTTCCTGGTATTCGGTGGCCGGGTCGGAATCGGCTACGATCCCGGCGCCGGCCTGCACGCTGACGGTCTTCCCATGCGAGACCAGCGTGCGGATGGCGATGCAGGTGTCCATGGCGCCGTCGAAACCAAAGTAGCCGACCATGCCCGCATAGGGGCCGCGCGCCTCCGGCTCTAGCTCGGCGATGATCTCCATCGCGCGGACTTTTGGTGCGCCGCTGACCGTCCCGGCGGGGAAGCCGGCGCGTACCAGGTCGAAGGCGTTCAGCTCGGGGCGCAATGTCCCTTCGACGTGCGAGACAATGTGCATGACGTGCGAGTAACGCTCGATGACAAAAAACTCGGGGATTTTAACGCTGCCATATTCGGATACCCGGCCAATATCGTTGCGGCCCAGGTCCACCAGCATGACGTGCTCGGCGCGTTCCTTCGGGTCGGCCAGTAGGTCGGCGGCCAGGGCTTCATCGGCCTTGGGATCGGCGCCGCGTGGGCGAGTCCCGGCGATGGGGCGGATGCTGGCCTTGCCTTCTTCCAGGCGCACCAGCAGCTCGGGAGAGGCGCCCACCAGGTAGAGCGGCTCGCCGTCTACGCCGCCGAAATCGAAGAAGAACATATATGGAGACGGGTTGAGGCGCCGCACGGCGCGATAGATGGCGAACGGCTCGGCGGAGGTTTCGCGGCTGAAGCGCTGCGAGAGCACCACCTGGAAGATATCCCCGGCGGCGATGTATTCCTTGGCGGCGCGCACCATCTTTTCGTAATCGTCCCGGCTCATATTGGAGCGGGTTTCGCTATGCCCCGTGCTTCGCGCGGTGGATTCGGGGACGGGTGTATTGAGGCAGGCTTCGATTTCATCCAGTTTACGCTGGGCGGCAGCTTCATCTCCATCCAGGACATGGGCGATCACAAACAGATTTCGCCGGGCATGGTCGAAAGCTACAATCACATCGGTCAGCAGGTAGATGGCGTCCGGTAAAGATGAGCCAGGCATAACCGGCACGAGCTTGGGTTCGAAGTGGCGTACAGCTTCGTAACCAAGGTAGCCGACCATCCCGCCGACAAAGCGCGGCAGGCCGGGCACAGGCTGGGAATGGTAACGTTCCATTTCGCTCTCCAGGAAACTGGTCGGGTCGCTGCCCGGTTTGAGCGTCACCGTGCGGACGGCGCCGCCTTCGTTGATACTTACCTGGTTATTACGCATGATGTATTTGGCGCGCGGAGAGACTCCGATGAAGGAGTAGCGCGCAATGCGCTCGCCGCCTTCGACGGATTCGAGCAGGAAGGAGGGCCCGTTACCGCGCAGCTTGAGATACAGGCTGATGGGTGTTTCCAGGTCAGCGTGCAGTTCTCGGTAAATGGTCTTGACGGGAGCTTTTTCGGCAAGCATATGCACCTCTGTTTCTGGTGTCACACCTGCCCAGATCCGCAGGTGCTGGGTTGCGAGCGACCGGAAGGAGCGAAGCAATTTCCACTCTCATTCAGGAGATTGCGTCGCCGTGGCGCCGTGGCGACACTTCGTCGGGCTGGTGCCCTCCTCGCAATGACATACTCGAAATAAAAAGAATCCCCCTACGTCCGTTGGGACGAGAGGGGACTCCCGTGGTGCCACCCAGTTTAAGCTGCTCTTCATCTTACTAACAAAAATCCCTGTTGTGATGCAAACAGGGGTTGAAAAGCCAGCTTCACTTTTTCGGGTACGGCCTTCGTTAGATAATGGTCACGAAAGTTTATACCCTCTGCCATGATAACGGTGGCATTTTCCGGCTTGGATTATTTGTGCCTGGATGGTTCGCCCGGCACGTTCGCCCTTGCAACTCAGAGGACCATTCAGTTCCCGCGCATGGGTCAGGCTCGCACCGCATTTCACCTGACTCTCTGACCATCGCCTTGAAACGTACTTTTCCTCATCAAAGTTGTTCGATTGTTAAGTTGAAATATTTATATCAAATCTTGGCGCTTACGTCAAGAAGCAAATTTTTATATTGGGTTTTTCTTGTCCGCTAGCTCAATCGCCATGGCGATCGCGCCCAGGCCCCCTGAATGATTGCCGAGTGTGGGCGCCACGATGTACGCGTCAATTTTATCCAGGATCATTGCGGATTGGATATACCCATTGTTAAGTTGCCGGACTTTCCGTCCTATGGCCCCGCGCAGGCCGGGATGTTCGGGAACGCCGCCGCCCAGCACAATCCGCTGCGGGGAGTAGGTGTAGATCAGGTTGGCCAGCGAGAGGGCGATGTACTCCGCTTCCAGGTCCCAGGCGGGATGATCGTCCGGGAGCGTTTCAGCGCGCTGGCCCCAGCGTTTTTCCATGGAGAGGCCGGAGGCCAGCCCTTCGAGGCAATCCCTATGGAAAGGGCAAACGCCAGGGAATGGGTCCTTTTCCCGGTCGTGCGGTATGAAGACGTGTCCGGCTTCGGTGTGTACCAGCCCGTGAATTGGAGCGCCATTAGCGAATACCCCAACCCCTATCCCGGTTCCGATGGTCATATATACAAACGGGTCCAGGGTTTTGTTCTCCAGTGTCCAGTAATGTTCACCGAAAGCAGCGGCATTGACGTCGGTATCGAATGCAACCGGCCGGTTCAAGGCCCGTTGGATGCGGCCGCGCAGATCCACCTGACCCCAGTCTGGCTTGGGTGTGGTTGTGATATAGCCGTAAGAGGGGGAGGCGGGATTTAAGTCAACGGGACCGAAAGATGCAATTCCAATCGCCACCAATTCGGCGCGCTTGGTATACGGTGCAAAAAATGCGATGGCTTGCTGGATGGTTTCATCGGGATGCGTGGTGGGGAAGCGGATTTCCTCGACTACTTCGCCAGCAGCCGTCCCGACCATACACACGAATTTGGTGCCGCCGGCTTCTATGCCGCCATAATACCTGTTCATGGAAATATCCTTTGCCCGGCCAGCATAGAATTATGGGATGAGTATAGCTGCTTCAAGGATGATTTACCTTTTTGATAGCTTGGGTACGCATTCTTTGATTTTACCGCTGCTTGCGCGAATATCCGCCATGCAAAATTGACAGGCATATCGATCTCAAGAGACCCCGGGATGGGAATGTTCCCATCCCGGGGTCTCTTGAACATATCCAGGGTCTGTATCTGCAGGCGAACTTATAAATACAACGGGTTGGATGTTTTGTTTATTTTTAAGGGCTGATCTGCGATGCCGGGTGTATTATGCTCCTCAATCATTTGCATAAAAGCCCGAACAATATCCGGATCAAATTGTTGCCCCGATTGCGTGTGGATATACTCGAGCGCTTTTCCTTTTGTCCAGGCCGAACGGTAGGGCCGGTCGGATGTCAGCGCATCATATACGTCCACAACAGAAAATATCCGTGCCTCGATTGGAATTTGCTCTTTTTTCAGCCCATGTGGATAGCCGCTCCCATCCCATTTTTCATGATGGTACAAGGGAATGTCCAAAGCCGGTTTGAAATATTCGATCTGGGAAAGAACCTCATAAGCGTAAACAGGATGTTGCCGCATGATTTTCCATTCCGATGGGGTCAAACTGCTTGGTTTGAGTAAAATGGCATCCGGAATACCCATTTTGCCAATATCGTGCAGCAATCCGCCCTGACGGATATGGGTTAAATCGGTCTCGGATATGCCCATCTGGCGACACAGGTATAGGGTCATCTCTGTAACACGCAGCGTATGCCCTTCTGTTTCGCGATCGCGCAGTTCAAGCGCCCTTGAAAGTCCCTCGATGGTGGCTTCATAAGCAGTCCCCAACTCCACATTCGAGTTGTGCAGAACTTGCAGTAAGAGTGAGTTGTCGATTGCGATTGCGATTTGGTTTGCAATCATTTCCAAAAAGTTCATCCAATCCCCATCCGGCTCGAAATTTCTGCGTTGGAAAATTTCCAACACGCCCTTAACTTCATTACGAACAATCAGTGGGACTCCCAGGTAGGTGATAAAACCTTCTTCTGTGAAGTGCGAGGCGCGCGCAAATGTCTGTGGATCCTTGTCCAGATTTTTTACGTGAACAACCTGTTTTTCGAGCGCGGCCAGCCCTCCGAAGTTTTCTCCAACCTGCAGCAGGGAATGCCGAAATGCATTAAATTTAAATCCATAACTATCGATGGAGTTCAGCATTTTGGTCTTCGGGTCCAGGACCAATAGATTAAGAGCATCGACGTCGATTTGCTTTGCCGCCTCGTTCAGGATAAGCGCTGCGGTTGATTTCAAATCCAGTGTTGAGAGAATCGCCAGGTCAATAGATCGCAGCGCCTGGATCTGGCTGAGCCGGCGATTCGAGTCTTCGAATAAGCGCGCATTTTCCAGGGCAGATGCAGCCAGTGAACTGTAGGCATAAAAGAAATTAATCCGGTCAGGTGCAAAAAAACCGGCCTGCCTGCTTACGAGACCAAGGAGCCCAATGACTTTATTGTGTGAGATCAATGGAAATAGAACTTTGGTTGTAGGGCTCGTGTCTGGCAATTTGTTTTCAATGACGAGATGTTTCTTGTGTTTAAGGATATCGCTTATTTCGCTGGACGTTGGCTCAGCCTGATCAACCAAATATTCCGGCTCGCTCTCGCGAAGTTCGTGTGAAAGCGTCCGGGTTGGATGAGATGCCCGGATGGAGCCAATCCGCGCAATATCAACCCCGAATGTTTCGACGCAAGACCGGGTGATGTATTTTTCCAGGGCGTGCGTGTCCAACTCTTTCGAGAGTTCCTGGGCGCTTTCATATAAGGCAGTCATGAATTCCAACTGCCTGCGCGCAGCAGCCTCGGCTTGCTTTAAGTCTGTAATATCACGTACCACGATGGTTATTTGCAGGGAGGACCGCCGCATGCATTTTGCCTGGTAGGACCGGGAACCATTTTGCGTTGCCAAACCATATTCCAGGGTTGTGATCTTGCCAGATTTGATCGTCTTGCGAATGGCGTTTGCGAACAACCTGCCCACATCCGGGGGAAGTACGTCGATCATTCTTCGTCCGAGGAATTTTTCTGGCGTTGTATAGAGTGCAGCCGTATTCCCGGCAATATAATCGATGATCTTCCCTTCATGATCGAGATGGAATAATAAATCCGGGTAGGCCTGGAACATGACCTCCACGAGAGGGATCGAATCATCAATGGGCCTGTTAAACAGGCCTGAATCTTTGGACGGGTATTTACTCATTCTCTGCTTTATGTGTTTTGCATATGATTACGAACTCTGGTTTTATGTAAGTCGGTCGCCTGCATTGAACTCCTCGGGCATGGATGATCGAGCAACCGTGTAATGTACCGATAGATGTTCACACAAACGGGCTACAAATTCCTGTAGCGACGAAGCGTGCAGTGAGAGAATAAAATCATGCTCATCGTTTGAGAGCATAAATTGTTCGCCCGCAAACCCCTGTTGAAGTGCGCGGGCGGGGTCTTTCAAAAGCAGGCTACAGAACTGGCTGCTGATCAGCGCCGCTGCGAGCAGGCGGTTCACTTCCGTCCGTTCCGGGCGCGTTTTCTGAACCGTCACCTGATGTTTGATCATTTGATTTACTAACATTGCGATCACTACCTTTCTGCCGGTTTGGCTGCATACTCAGGAGCAGGAATGCTCCCAAAGCGATAAAGACATCACCGATACTGAACGCAAATCGATAGGGAAACCAACCTGGAGGCAGAAAGCGGTCTGCCAGCCAGGGGAAAACGATCGCATCAGGCGTTAATAGAATGTCCTTACTGCCGGCGCCCAGTGGGCTGCCGAGCTCGAGGCTGCGCAGGATATGTTGCGGTATTAACTGAGCCGCCGTTTCCGTGCTGAGCGGCATAAAACCGCCGTTGGCAGTGATCACGAGCAGGTTGAGCAACAGTCCCACTGCCAGAACCATCATCCCGATTTGATGCCGGTTGAGCAGGCAAAAGACCAGCAGGCCAACCTGGGAGCCGACCAGGGAGGCTGCTACCAATGTATCGGGCAGATGAGCGCGCCAGCCCGGCAAGTAAAAAACGAGCAGTTGCGGCAGGAAAGCCACTGATACGAGCCAGACATGCTGAAGTTCAGGCGGCCGCCAGCTTTGCTTCTTCCATTTGGCACGCAAAAGACCAGCGAACAGGCCGGCGAGGACGGCGGTGAGAAGAATCACCGGTTAATGAGGCAAACTGTCGTCTGGGGCACCGGCGCCAAGCACAAGCATAGCAAGAGTCAAAAGTGCGAGAAATAATTGGATGTGGTGTTTCTGGATTTTGGAGAGAGCGGTACCAAGCTGAGCAAAAGCGTTTTTCATGAGTCACCTCCTGGGTGAGTAAGTAGTGGATGGATGTCACTACTTTACCCGACGCCAGGGTACAAAGGTGGCCTCAAATCTTCATCAGGTCAATTGTCTATAAAGCGATTCGGTTTCTTTCGAAGGTTTTACACCCAGTTCATCCTCGAAGATGTCGCTGCACACCCGGAACTGTCGTACGATTGCAGCGCGATCTCCAAGAGAGGCATAAGCACTCATACTCAAGCGATAAGCTTCCTCAACGAGAGGGTCGGTTTTCAAAATAGTGCGACACGCTTCAAGTGCTTTTTCGGCCTGGCCTGCATCAAGGTAAAGTCCTGCCAGGCGCAGTATGGCAGCCTGATACAGGTTTTGAAGCCGCAGTCTTTCCGGCTCTGTCCACTCGGCTTCGATATCTGCCAGATAAGCGCCCTCAGCCAGATCGACGGCGGTTTTCAAGAGCCTAACACTCTCTGCGGAGTTATTTGTTTTGTCAGCTTGTTCAATGAGATGGTGGAAATTCTCGACATCGTATTCGTAATCAATTCCGTGATTGAATCTGTAACGCTCATCTTCAAACAGAATTGTTTCTTGCCCAACCGCATGCCTGAGCCTATAGATACTGGTCTTGAAACGCATCTTGAGACGAGCTAGCGAGATATCCGGCCAGAATATGGCTGCAATCTCTTCTTTTGTCACTGGCTTCGAGTGCAGGAAAAAGAAAAATAAATCGCGGGTTTCTTTGGTCTGCCAGTCTGAGAGGGTAACTTTTTTTCCGTTATAAAGAACCTGAACCGACCCAAAAGAACGTATAACGAGATGAGGTGGGGAGATGGAAATGATATGTGAGATGCGGCGAAGCTTGCGCCGTAAACCGGGGATGTTTCTTGTAAACTGCCCCGCTTTGGTAATGAGCTGCTGCACTGAAACTGCAACATCGTTTGACTGCTCGAATTTTTCAAGCCATTTGCGCCCCTGCTCGGCATTGACATATAAGAAACCAGGTTCTTTCAGGTTGCTGCTTGCAGAAAACAATTCATGTAATTGCGAGACGGCGTCTCCCTGCCGGCGATCCGCGATTAGTGCGCAGGCCAACCACAACCGGCTGATACATACATCCAGCAGACGACCGCCATCTTTGTATAATTCCACTGCGCGTGTGAGTTGCTCCGTACTCTGATGGATTCGGCCAGAAAAGAGCAGTAGAGAGCCATTTTCCAGGCGGAAAAGCGCTTCATCTTCTGCCGACGTTGGATGGTTTTCAATATTAGGGGTTAAACCAAGCAGGAGCCTCTCCGCCAGCTCCAAATTGCTTCGTAACCGTGCCATACGTGCTTTTGCCAATGATGCATAAAAAACCAGGTACCTATCAGCAAGCTGGGATGCGATGACCAAGGCTTGATCGTAGCATTCTTCAGAGCGATCTAGATCATGTAAATCTGCCAGTAGATCACCCAGGCTGCATAGCGCCAGGGCCTGTGTGCGGACATATCCGCTGCGCCGGGCACAATCCAGTGCCTTTTCGAGTGTAGTGAAAGCCTGTTCATAGGCTCCCCTGGAATGGTAAAGGACGCCCAGGTTATTCAGCAAACTGGCTTGCCATGCAAGATTACCAGTTTTTTCCCAAACTTTTAATGCACCGGTATAGTATTTCAAAGCATGATCGTCATTGCCCAATGCACGATGTACCATTCCGAGTTCTGCTTCGAGCACAGGAGTGTAGTAGTTATTCTCTTCTGAGAAAGAAAAAAGATTTAACGCGTTTTCAAGCCAGGGAACTGCTTCGCTTGCCTTCCCAAGACGGTACAATATCAAACCTTTGACTCTTTGAGCTGCGGCAAAGCTATCTTGCAGGTTTTTTTTACGTTCGTTCCGGGTTAACTGGATGACTTCTTCCGCATCTTCCATTGCCTGGATATAACTTCCCGATTGCCGGTAGGCTGCTGCACGGCGTACCAGGGTAATGCACAAATTGTTGACATCCTCATTCTCGCGGAAGGCCGCTTCGGCCTGGCTTAAAAGTGATATGCCAAGTTGCGTCTCTCCCTGGCTATGCGTGACGGTACCTTGTAACGATAGAAGCGCAGGCCTGCGTTGCAATAATGAGATCGGCAGATGTTCCAGCCAGTTCCCGAGTGTAGCGATGCGCCCATCCCGAATGAAATACATGCCTGCTTGTTCTATTAAACTGACCAGCGCATCTTCATCGCCCAGGCTCTCATAGATAAAGTGCGCTTTTTCCCAATCTCTCAGTTCGGCGTAATGCTGCGCCAGCCCTGACTTTACTTTATACGCCAGGCGAGGTTCCCTGGCCTGAAGTTCCATGCGCAAAAAATCCTGGAACAGGTGATGGTATCGAAATGACTTCCCATCCACCCCCAGGGGAATAACGAACAGGCTGCTTTTCTGTACCTTCTCGAAGAGCTTGATCCAATCTTGAGAATCATCTGTCAAGAGCGGAGCCAGTACCTTGCTGCACGTGTCCAGTTCCACTTCGTCGAACAACGAGGTCAACAGCAGAAATTCCCGGATGTCTGCAGGTTGTTTTTCCAGGATTTCCCGGGCAAAGTAGTCGAAGACTTCCACACCCGTCCGCGCGCCCGGGGTGCCTTTTTTTGTTTCCACATCGATGTGTGAAAGGCTGCTCAACGTCAGCGATGTGACCCAGCCTTCCGTTTGTTCGGCCAGTCTGTTGGCGTCATCGAGCGAGATAACCTGATTGGAATTCTGCCTGAAGTACGTCCGGATTTCTTCCGGTAGAAAGGCCAGGTCTTCGAAGCTGAGGCCTCCTACTTCGTTCCTGGCGGCCAGCAAGTGCAAGTCAGACAGGAACGGCAAGGTACGTGAAGCCAGGATTAAGTGAAAGTTTTCGCTGGCGAGCTGCACAAGACGATTGATAAAGTTTCGGATTTCGGGGATAGAGTCAATAAAATGGTAATCATCCAGCACAAGCGCAAAATGCTCGGGGATATGGAGCAACATCTCATTGGTAAGGGTGACCACCAGTCTTTCGGTGTCGTTTTGAAGCGAAGAGACATTTTGCAGCGCCCCAAAAGACTCTTTCCCAAAGTCGGGGAATCGCTCTGCGATGCAGGCTACGAAATACGAAAGGAAACGCTGTGGTTCCTGGTCCAGCAAATCAAGAGATAACCAACAGACGGGGATTTCGCTCTGGTTGGCAAGATCGATCAGCAACGACGTTTTGCCGTACCCGGCGGGCGCAGAGATCAAGACCAGCTTCTTATTGAGCAGTTCGTACAGAGTCTCGATCAGGCGCGGACGCGTGACAATCTCCTGCCTTCTCTTCGGGGTGATGATCTTTGTCTTGCTGATCGGAAACGGCGTGATCATTTCCATACATACCATTGTATTTTAGTTTTGTGGTTTTTCGCCAGTTTTTCACCCATATAACATCAATTGGTTGGCAATAAAAACTCCATATTCTCAATAAAGTATTTTTTGCGCCATAGCGGAATCTCATAAAATGCATGCTAAAGGCGTTCTATTTCAGGAGTTCTCATCCTTCAACTTAAGGTAGTTCCAATACTCAGTGATAAAATAATCCCTATGGATGAAGCTGCTCTGATCACGGATGCCCAACACGGTGACCTGGATTCCTTCAACCGCCTCGTTTTGGCCTACCAGGATATCCTTTACAATACCGCCCTGCGTATTCTCGGCGACGGCAACCAGGCCGCTGACGCCACCCAGGAGGCTTTTATTTCCGCGTTCCGCAGCCTGAATTCCTATCGCGGCGGTTCGTTCAAAGCCTGGTTGATGCGCACCGTTACCAATGCCTGTTACGACGAACTACGCCGCCAGAAGCGCCGTCCCTCTGTTCCGCTTGAACCCACGAATGATGACGACGAAGAAATGGAAAGCCCGCGCTGGCTGGCTGATTCGTCCATGGCGCCCGAAGAAAAATTCGAAGCCGCCGAGCTTGAGCATGCCATACAACACTGTCTCGAGGCCCTGCCCGTTGATTTTCGCACCGTCGTTGTCCTGGCCGATATTCAGGGCATGGACTACAGTGAAGTGGCCGCTACCGCGCGCGTTCCGTTAGGCACGATCAAGAGCCGCCTGGCCCGCGCGCGCCTGCGCCTGCGCGAGTGCCTGCAGGGCTTCAGGGAACTTTTGCCTGCCGCCTTCCGTCTGGAGGAGGAGCCTCTTTCCAAGGTAATCGAGGAAAGTCAACTATGAGTCAACCTTCTTTCCGTGACGTTGAATTGTTATCTGCTTACCTGGACGGGCAACTGTCTCAGGTCGATTCTGCGCGTCTGGAATCCCGCATCAAGACCGACCCGGGGTTGGGCTCCGTTTACGATGACCTGCGCCAATCCCGATCGCTATTGCGCAAACTCCCTGCGCGGCGCGCTCCACGCAATTTCACATTGACACCCAAAATGGCCGGGATCAAACCGCCCCTCCCGCGCGCTTTCCCGATTTTTCGGCTGGCTTCCGCGCTCGCTGCGATTTTGCTCTTCTTCAGCTATATTGTGAACCTATCTGTACCAGCAATCGCTGCGCTGCGCGTCGCCGCGCCCGCTCCCGCATTCGGGATGGGCGGTGCCGGCCCGGGCGAAGAGCCGTCCGCGGCGATGGCCCCGGCTGCAACAGAAGCCTTCGCTCCGGCCGAAGCTGCAACTGCGGCTCCTGCGATGGCAGAAACCGCTACTCAGGAAGTGCTGGCCCAACAAGACAATGCCATACTCCAAGCTACCGCGGAGTCAATACTGCCGGGCGCTCAACGAAAATTCGATCCCTATGCTCAAAACAGTGCTGAGCGTGAGTCCCAACCTCTGACCCTGCCGGTCCCGCCAGCCTGGCTGTTTGGCTTGCTGGCATTGACGGTCATCAGCGGCGGCAGCGCCCTGCTTGTACGTGTCAAAGCCGATCAGGACTGGCGCAAGTCTTATGGTGTCAGTCCTCGAAAGATGGCAACCAGGGATATTCTTGTTTCTGGATTAATACTACTCGCCATTCTGCTGCTCGGCGCTGGCATTTACTGGATGTCAACGACGACTTTCTATGCGCCTGTTGCCCAATCGCTGACCTATCCTACCGGGCCCGCCGGCGGCGATAAAGGTTCGGGGCTTAATGGTAGCATCCCGGCGGCAGCCGTTCAGGAAATCCATTTGGGCCCCGGTTTGGGCTATAACTTCTCTGCGGCTGACAACAGCGGCCTGATCACTGCCATTGATTTCCCGGCCGGCGCTGTCAGGGAAGAAACCGACCTCCGTTATATTCCCGGCCTGGATACGATTGCTCCGGATGGTACCTTCTTTGCCAACCGGGCGTTTACGCTCATTCCGTCGTCGAAAGGCACAGTTTTGCAAGCGCCCATCACGGTTACACTGGACTACGATAACGGTATCAGCACTGCCGCCAACGGGAGGGCACTATCGCTCTACTGGTGGTCTGGCAGCGAATGGCTGGATGCCGCCACGACCTGCACCCCTGAATCGACTTACGACCGTCTGCCAGAAAGTAACAGGTTTCGTGTTGCAGTCTGCCAGTTTGGGAGTTTTCTGCTTGTTGCGCCCTAGTACCCGAACTTTCTAAGTATTAAGGGTAAGCCACTCTTGACCCCGCAACCCCGCAATAAACATGCGGGGCAAGCGAGCGCCCTGACAAAAACCGTCAGGACAGGCGGGGCAGCTATATTTACCCTACATTCTTATGTTGGCCGGGCACTAGTGTTTTTCGATTTTGACTTCAATTCGCCGCCGCCCTGCCTTCAGGAATGGCGGCGAATGTTTACTGTGCGCTGTAGAGCGGTATGCAATCAGTAGTATTTTGGAAACGATATGCGCCCTGAAGATGTCAAGTTCTGCCCAAAATGTGGAACGCATACCAGCATGGAGTTCCGTTTCGGGCAGGAGCGTCCTGTCTGCCCGGCGTGCGGTTTTATCTATTTTTCCGACCCGAAAGTGGCTGTTGCTGTGTTGCTGGAGCGCGACGGGCAGGTCTTGCTGGTCCGGCGTGCGAACGAACCCTTTCGCGGGCTATGGACTCTCCCGGCGGGATTCGTCAATGCCAGCGAAGACCCCGCCGAAGCGGCCGCACGCGAATGCGCGGAGGAAACCGGCCTGGTGGTAAAGATTACCGGGATTTTGGATATCCATGCCGGGCGGGAACATCCGCGCGGGTCGGACTTTATCATTTTTTACCGTGGACAGGTTGAGGGTGGCATGCTCCTTGCGGATGATGATGCCGACGCGGTGGAATGGTTCGAGCGTGGCAGCCTGCCCGGGCTGGCGTTTCGATCCACAAAAACGATTCTTGAGCAGTCCTGACTCCCGCAGTACAATGATTGTATGTCAGCCATTCCATCCGTTCGTCCTTCAGCAATTGCCGGGACATGGTATGAGGCTAATCCGCAAGCCCTGGCCCGCGCAGTAGATCGCTATCTCGATGATGCCCAATTGCCCAACCTGCCCGGCCAGATCCTGGCGCTGATTGCCCCGCATGCCGGCCACATCTATTCCGGGCCGGTGGCCGGTTATGCTTTTGCCGCCGCGCGCGGCCTGAGCCCCGAACTGGTTGCCGTTGTTTCGCCAATGCACCATTTTTACACCCAGCCGCTGCTGACGACGGCGCACGGCGCGTATCTGACGCCGCTGGGGGAAATCCCGGTAGATTTGAAGGCCCTTTCTGACCTAGACTCGCGCCTGCGAAAGCAGCTTGGCTTCGGGCTGACGCCGGTCACTAACGACCCCGAACATTCGCTGGAAATCGAACTTCCCTTTCTCCAGCGTGCCGTTCGATCGACGTTCCACCTGCTGCCGGTCATGCTGCGCGCCCAGACTCCGGATGTAGCCCGTCAGGTAGGCGAAGCGCTGGCCGAAACCCTGCGCGGCCGAAACGCGCTGCTGGTGGCTTCCACCGACCTTTCGCATTTTTACAATCAGACAATGGCCAAAGAACTCGATTCTGCCATGCTCGCGCAGGTCGCGGCGTTCTCACCGGAGGGCATCTTTGAGCTGGAGAAAAACGGAAAAGGGGAAGCCTGCGGCATCGGAGCGCTGGCGGCCGTTCTCTGGGCGGCGCGCGCGCTGGGGGCGGATACTGTCCAGGTACTCAAGCATGCCACGTCCGGCGATGTGACCGGCGATTTCCAGCGCGTGGTCGGCTACGGCGCAGCGGTTGTGCTGAAGACAAGATAAGGGGGCCCTTTTTATCATTCCATTACAGGTTGCTGTGTTGCCGGCGGCAGCGTATCGTGGTCGGGCAAAAGCGTCTCGGCATTGCGGATGGCAGGGATAAAATAACCTCCCAACCCAACCAGCGCCCCACCGATGCCACAAAAGACCAGTAATAATCCCATGCCGGCGCCTGGCCCGGTACCGACCAACCCCCCGAACAGGTTCGAAAACGTATTTTGCGTGCGCATGGCCGGTTCGAGCACGAAGTCGGCCAGGGTTCCGGCGATGATCGGCGAGACGGGGTTGGTAAACCAGGCGATCAGCCGGCGGGCCGAGAAGACCCGCCCCTGCACATCAGGAGCCACCTTGGCCTGCCAGATGGCCTGGTTCGAGCCGTTGATGAGCGGGACGAAGAGCGATGAGATGGCAAGCCCTACCAGCCAGATGGGCAGGGTTTGCCCCACGCCGAGCAGGATCATGCCGAACAGGCTGGAGAGCATCCAGCCGAGCAAAACGCCATGGACTTTGCGTTTGAAGCCGCCCCAGGCGCTCATCGCGATCCCGCCGACCACGCCGCCGATGGCCCCAGCCGATTCGACGGAACCAAGCGCCAGGCTGTTCTGGGCCGTGCGCGCCAATATCATCGGCGCCAGCAGGGTAAAACCGATGCCTGTAAATAAATTGCCAATGAAGAACACCAACTGCAGCCCGAGCAGGCTGGGGCGCGCAAAGATATATCGAAAGCCGTAGGCGGCCTCCTTCCAGATGCTGCCCTGGCCTTCCCGGCCTTCTGCCGTGCGCGGCGGCTGGGGGATGAAAACAATTAGCAACGTTCCGATGGCAAATACAAACGTGACCACGTCGATCAGCATGATGCCTGTCAGGCCGATGAAAGGTAATAACGCGCCGGCCAGCAGCGGCGCGATGACGCCCGGCCCGGCCTCGATCAACGACATCATACCGTTGGCGCGCCCGTATTGCTCCTTGGGTACCATCGTGCTGATGGCTGCGGAATAGGCCGGCCATTGAAATGTATTGCCGATGCCATTCAGGATGGAAGCAAGATACAGATGCCAGAATTCCAGCTTCCCGAGTGCAAACAGAATCAGGATCGCCACGGTGCCAACCCCGGCAGCCAGGTCGCTGACCATCATCATCAGCTTGCGGTTGTAACGGTCCACCATCACACCGGCCAGGGGCGAGATCAACAGGAACGGGGTGATGAAAAAAACCTGCATCAGGCCCATGGCGGTCACGCTCTCGGTTTTCTGGTACATCCAGATCGTCATGCCGAAAGCAGTCATGCTGGAAGCCATGACCGAGACGATCTGCCCGATCCAGACGATGGAGAAACCGGCCATGCCGGCGGGACGTTTTGATTGGGTCATTCCCTCGCTCCTGAATAATGGGGAACAGCTCTGTCGGAAAGCTTACTTTTTCTTACTGCACGTACAGTAATTTTATCAGCAGAACCGGCCAGTTGATGCCGCACAAAGCCTATATGGGAGTAAAATTCCCTGCAACGTGATGGTTCTTCCTGCGTATATTTGAACAGGACAACCGACAGGAGATACCGTGAACGAAGAAATGGTCTGGGTTCTCCAGACCCAGCAAGGAAACGACGAGGCTTTTGCTCACCTGGTGGAGCATTACCAGACCCCGGTGTATAACCTGTGCTACCGGATGCTGGGCGAACCCGAGTCTGCCGAGGACGCCGCCCAGGAAAGTTTTCTGCGCGTATACCAGAATATCTCACGTTACGACCGTCAACGACCTTTTGCGACCTGGCTCCTTTCGATTGCCGCGCACTATTGTATCGATCGCCTGCGCCGCCGCAAGTTCAGTATCATCTCCATCGATGCTGAAAGGGATGATGACGAACGCCCGGTGGAATTCCCGGATGCGAACGCGCCCAATCCGGAGCAGGAGGCCGTTCGCCGGGAGGAGCAGGAGGCGCTGCGGATCGTCCTGCAGCAATTGGACTCCACCGATCGGGCTGCAGTCGTCCTGCGTTATTGGTATGATTTTTCGGAGATTGAGATTTCTCAGAGTCTCTCACTTACTGTTAGTGCTGTGAAGAGCCGTCTGCACAGGGCGCGGAAAGAAATTGCCCGCCGTTTGCAGGCGAACTCTCCCGAGACTCGCGTAGAAAGGATGCCCCATGGATCACCAGCCCTATGAAAACTGGCTGCTCGATGACGAGCGCCTGACTGCCGAGCAAGAACGCGACCTGCACGCTCATCTACGCAACTGTCCTCAATGCGCTGCGCTGGGCCGGGCGAATATGATCCTGCGAGCTGCTCCCATGTCCGTGCCTTCCGCAGGATTTGTATCCCGTTTGCAGGTCCGCTTGGCAGCGCAGCGCAAAGCCCAACGTTTACGTAATATTTTGGGACTGACGCTGGTTCTTGTCGTCGGGACAAGCGTTTTGCTTTTATTGGTGCCACCCTATCTGGTGCTGCTTTCATCGTCGCCTGCTCAACTCACGGCGACGTGGATCACCAACCTGATTTATGTCGGATTGACCTTGCAGGATGCGAGCCAGAATGGCAATACGCTGTTGAATGTGGTTGCAGCCCTTGTGCCGTCGTACGTGTGGGCATTTTCCCTCGCCCTGGCCGGCGGTATTGGGTTTCTTTGGGTTTTTTCCTCGCAAAGATTCGTAAGAATTCCGCAAATGTCAGCACAGGCCAAATCCATACCGCCAGGTGACAAGGCGTAAGTTCAGGAGAATTAAGTACAGGTTTCTGCCGCGCCAGCTCCCGCCCTCGTTTGGGTGGGAGTTTTTTTGCCCGTGATATACTTTTGGCGAGGCCATATGTCTGAGAACCCATACAATACCCCCATTCACCCCGAACCGGTCCCGTTCCTGCGGGTTTCCGGTTCGCATCGTGAAATTGGCCGCCAGATCGGCGAAGGCTGCCGCGCAGCCGTTCGGCACAGCATCGAGAATGCGCGCCAATTGCTGGCGGATGCTTATGAAGAACTTGAACTGACCTGGGACGGCGCGCAAATCCAGGCGCGCAAATATATGCCTTTTGCGCAGGAACGCTATCCTCAATATGTGGAGGAAATGGCCGGGATTGCCGAAGGTGCGAAATTGTCTTTCGATGACATCGCCGCATTGAACGCTATGGAAGCGGTCACGATGGATGCGCTCCACCTGGTCAGTTGCACGAGCATGGCCGTGAACGATGCCCATACCGCCGACGGTCACATGCTGCTGGCACACAACGAAGACTGGATTCCTGAGGACGAGAATGATGTCTATGTGGTGCATGTCAAGCCGGATGACGAAGCGCCATTCCTGGCGATGAGCTACGGCGGGCTTCTACCGAACGTCGGTTTTAACGCTCACGGCATTGCCCAGTTAATTGACTCGGTCCACCCTGAAGATTCGCGCATCGGAATCCCACGCCTGGTGGTTGCGCGGGCGGTACTGGCGGCAAAATCCCCGTCGGATGCGATCAAGCGCGCCGTCGTTGCGCACCGCGCCGCGGGATACAACCATTTGATTGCGCACGAAAGCGGCGAAATTTATTCGGTGGAAGTTTCGGCGCGCCGTTTTTCGATCATGTATGCCAGCGACGGCTATATGGCACATGCCAACCATTTTCTATCCCTCCGAATGCAGGAAATCGAATATGAACCGGAGCGCCTGATCTCTTCACACGTGCAGTATTCGCGCGCCTTGCGCCTGCTGCGTAGCACCGATAAGCATACGATCAAGACCCTGCAAAGCATTCAAAAAGACCACGTTGATTTTCCGAACTCGATCTGTAACCATGCTATCAGCGATAGTTCGCCGCTTGACCGCGAGAAAACCATCAACGCTACGGTCATAGATTTGACAGCGCGCGAGATGCACATTGCCTGGGGAAATCCCTGCGAGAATCAGTATCATACTTTTCATCTCGACGAGTAGACTCGTCCCGCTGAAGATCAATGGTCTTTCGGAAGTAAAAAGTTCGGACGACAGTTGTACTGTCGTCCGAACTTTGTTTAGCGATAAAGCTTTTCCTGTTCTATATACTCGTAGATATCCGGCTGAAGATAATATCGATAATGCCCGCCTTCCGCGATCCGGCTGCGGATGGCGCTGGAAGAGATTTCCAGTTGCGGCGCATCCACAAAGCGGACTTTTTGGCTGAGACCGGGCAGTCTGTGCTCGAGCGCGGCCATTTCGATGGAGTCGCCGGGGCGGCGCATCACGCCCAGATAACGGCAGGCAGATAAAACGTCGAGAGGACGATGCCAGGTGGGTAAATCTCTGAGCGAGTCGCCGCCGATTAAAAGGACAAAATCCGCTGCCGGGAAATGAATCCGTAATTTCTCCAGCGTCTCGATGCTGTAATGCGGGCCGGGACGTTCCATCTCGATGGTCGAGAGTTCGAACTCGGGGGTGCCAGCGATGGCCCGGCGCAGCATTTCAAGCCGGTGGCGCAGGGGCGTGACGGGGCGCCCGGATTTGTGGGGTGGTTCGGGTGTGAGCACCCACAGCAGGCGGGCGAGTTGGAGTTGCGCCAGGGCCTCAGCGGCCAGGATCAAGTGGCCGAGGTGCGGCGGATCGAAGGTGCCCCCGTAAACGCCAATTGTTGCAGGCATTCCAAAAGTATACCCGATTCCTTATCGTTATCTTTGCCGCGAATTTGTGCGAGTCGCTTACAGGTCATATTTGCTTTTTTGAAAGCACATCCCGGACAAAGCTTGTCATGGTTTTGGAATAATTCATGTATAATCGTTTAAGCTTATTCCCCCAAAGCACCACCAAAACCACGATCAAAAGATTTTAAACCTTGCCATACGGAGGAAATCAATGACCATCAAGCAATTTTCGCAAATGGATTCGCAGTGGAAAGCGACCCCGCTTGGGTTTGATAAATCCTCGACGATCGGTGCTTATGGTTGCCTGCTGACCAGCATGACCATGTGCGCAACCCACTACGGCGCTGTGGATCTGACCCCGGCGACGCTGAACGAGAAGATGAAAGCCGTCGGCGGGTTTCAGGCCGGGACGGCTTTTATTATTGCCTGGATGATCGGGAATGTTGTGCCCGGCATGAAAATGGATTATCGCAACTGCGGCGGTTCACCTGCGCCGCTGGCTGAGATCGACAACCACCTGGCGATGAACTTGCCGGTAATCCTCGAAGTCGATTATTCGCCGTCCCCCGGCTTGCAGACCCATTATCCGGTCGCTTATGCCAAGGACGGCAATGACTATCTGCTCTACGACCCGTACCCATACCCGACGGCAAACGGGCAGATCAAACTCAGCCAGTCGAAATATGCCCAGATCGCCGGTTCGAAAGACCCATCAAAAATCATTACCGGCGCGTTCTTTACCAGCGGCCAGGCCAAGGTCGACCCACCCATGCCGCCGCAGTTGGATAAGGGTGTTTACGCATCCTTCCCTGTTTATGCCACTGCCGACGACCTGGCCGTGCGTTCGCAAACAGTGATTGCCGATTACACCCTGCTCAAGCGTTTTCCGGCGAATACCGAGTTCAAAGTCCTTGAAGCAGATGCGACTGCCGCAGCGAAAGTTGGCCAGAATAATATCTGGCTGCCGGTCAGGGCAGCGGATGGAACGCAGGGTTATGTTGCAGCCTGGCTGGTTTCCAAGACGAAGAACATGGCTGCCCCGCCTGCTGGCTCTGCGCCGGTGGCTGTCGTCGTCCCCAAGGTTGCGCCTGTTGTCAAGAGCAATGTGGATGGGCTTAAGCTGCGCTCCAAACCGGATAGTACCGATGCCACCATCTTGAAGGTCTATCCGATCGGTACCGAGTTGAAATGCCTGGAACCCGAGGCCGATGTCAAACGCAAGGTGGGCACCCTGTACGAATGGCTCAAAGTATCTGATGTGGAGGGAAAGCAGGGGGTTGTGGCGGCCTGGTATGTGGCCATGGTCAGCGTGGGGTCGTTTGGCCCGCAGGCCCAGCGCCAGACCATCGCTCTCAGCTCCGGCGTAGACCAAGCCAAGCCGGTAATCGTGCGCGGCCTTGAAGACAATCTGGCTCTGCGGAGCACCCCCTTTATTTCCAATGATACGTTGATCTACCGCGTTCCAAGGGGCGCAGAATTGATTGCCATTGAGCCTGCGGACGTTGCCACAGCAAAGATCGGCAAAACAAATGAATGGATTTATGTCCGGGATGTGAAGGGTAATAAGGGCTACGTGGCTGCCTGGCTCGTCGAGGCACGTCCCGAAGTTCCGCTCCCTCAAGTCGGCCCCAAAGATTGCTAAACCGAATAGTGATGCCGATATCCCCACTTGGGGAAAGGTCAGCCTGTCAGCGTGGTGAAACTTTCAAGTTTGTTGCTGAAGACAAAATGCCCGCCGTTAGGACGAGGGGGTCGTCCTAACGGCGGGCAGATACATTGTAACCGAATTATGCTTTTCGTGCGGTAATAGGTATCTCAGCTAAAGGAGAGATTTGTGTCCCAGGAACTCAGCTTAAACGGGATTGACGCCGCTACGGGCGGCCCGATCGACGACTTCCAGGCTACCACTGAAATGATTGCCAAAGTGGCTCGCGGGCAGCGTCTTACGCCCGAGGATCTGAAGGACGCCAAAATAAAGAATTCGCTGACTGAAACAGCCCACTTTGGCGTCGCCGAAGGCATCGACGTCTCTGATCTCTCCCAAACCGGCTGGGGTGTTATCTTCCCGGCCAGCCTGCCGCAGAAATCTGTGGATGCTATCAAGGCTGCGCTCAAGCCTTTGCTCGACCTGCGTAAGAAACAGGCCGGGGATTTTTACAAGGAATTCATCGGCATTGATAACGGCTACAAAAACGGCGAATCGAAAAACGACTTCCTTAAGCGCTTCGGGCGCGGCCCTGGCCCGGCCGACCCGGCCGGGGGCGTGCCGTACTATCTGCTGATCGTCGGCTCTCCCGAAACGATCCCATACACCTTCCAGTACCAGTTGGATGTGCAGTACGGGGTCGGGCGCATTTACTTCGAAAAGCTAGAGGACTACTCCCGCTATGCGGCCAGCGTTGTGCAGGCCGAGACCAAGAAATTCGCGCGCGCCAAAAGGGCGGCTTTCTTTGGCACCGCCAACCCCGATGACCGGGCTACGGCCATGAGCGCCGAACAACTGATTAAGCCGCTGGCTAAACAGATGAAGACCCACAAGGATTGGGATGTGGATGTGCTCGACCCGGCCAAAGCCACCAAAGCCAACCTGGCGGATTATCTGGGCGGCAAGGACACACCCGCGCTGCTTTTCAGCGCTTCACACGGTATGAGTTTCAAAGCAGATGATCCGCGCCAACTGCGTCACCAGGGCGCGCTGTTATGCCAGGACTGGCCCGGTCCCAGAGTGCGCATCCCGATCGATGACAAACTTTACTTTTCTGCCGATGATATCTCCGTTGATGCGGACGTGTTCGGCATGTTCGCCTTCGTCTTCGCCTGTTACGGCGGTGGCACGCCCAAATCAGACAATTTCTACCGCCAGGTCTTTGGTACGCAGAAAGATATTGCTCCTTACGCCTTCATGTCGCAATTGCCGCTCAAGCTGCTTTCGCACCCCAAGGGCGGGGCGCTGGGCGTCTTTGCGCATGTCGAGCGTGCCTGGGGCTCCTCCATTCTTTGGGACGGCGCTGTGGCGGATATCGAAACCTTCGACAGCACCATAGATGCTTTGCTCAATGGCAAACCTGCCGGCGCTGCCACCGAATACTTCAACCAGCGCTATGCCGAAATCTCCACCATGCTGACCGAAGAACTGGATAATACCGGCCCCGGGAATCAGGACGATGTCAAACTGGCGGGGATGTGGACCTCCAACAACGACGCCCGCAACTATGCTTTCATCGGCGATCCCGCCGTACGCCTGGCCGTTGGCAAACAGACACCCAAAGCCAGCCGGGATAGTCTTGGCGCTGTTGTCACCAAAGCGGCGCCTGCTGCTGCGGGTGCTTTCCAGCCTGATATCGTCGCTCGCGCGCCCGTCGCTTAAGAACTGGCTGATCATATTGCCGGTACGTAGAAGGTGCTGCTTCGATAACCATCGAGACCCGCTGCGTGGAGATCGGCGGAAGCCCGATCTGAAATGCTGGGGCGTTTGCGTACATTTTGCGCAGCCAGTAAGCTCTGTTATTGCTTGAATGGCGCTTCTGCAAGCTGTGGTAAGATAATTTGCAGGAACAGCCCCTTGGTGTTACAGGGAGACTTGCAGGAGAGAGAACGCGATGGCCAAAATTATTTCGATCCATTCATTTCGCGGCGGGACGGGCAAGTCAAATACCACAGCCAACCTGGCGGCCATGATGGCTGCCATGGGGAAGCGGGTGGGTGTGGTCGACACAGACATCCAATCGCCGGGCATCCATGTCATTCTTGGGCTGGATGAAGCGCAAATGAAACATTCTCTGAATGATTATCTCTGGGAAAAATGTGCAATAGAAGAAACAGCGCATGATGTGACGGCGCATGTGGGTGCCAATGTTTCGGGCAAAGTTTTTCTGATCCCTTCGAGTTTGAGGCCAGGCGAAATTACCCGGGTCCTGCGTGAAGGATATGATCCTTCGCTATTGAACGAAGGTTTCCACGCATTGATCGATCAGCTCGAACTGGACGCTCTCTTGATCGATACACATCCGGGCGTCAATGAAGAGACGCTGCTGTCGATCGCCGTTTCTGATGCGGTTTTGATCATCCTGCGTCCGGACCAGCAAGACTATCTGGGTACGGGTGTGACGATCGAACTCGCCCGCCGCCTCAAAGTTCAAAACCTGCTGATCCTGGTCAACAAAGTGCCGGAAAGCCTGGATATTGCGCAGTTAAAAGAAAAAGTGGAAAATGCTTATAAATGTCCTGTTGCTGCGATCATCCATCACTCTGAAGAAATGATGCTCCTGGGCAGTATGGGCGTGTTTGCAGTTCGTTATCCCGACCATGCTATTTCCAAACTCTACAAACAGACGGCCGAACTGCTTCTTGCTTGATGAGAGCGCCTCATGAGTTTACATAATCGTCTGTTGTTGTTTATTACATTATTGCTGGCCGGCGCCGTCTTCGGCACTGCCTTTATTTTAACCTTGAACTCCTATCAGGCAATCCTGGAACAACACCGCGAGCTGTTCGGGATCTTGCTTCCCGTACTGGCTATCCTGCTGGCCGGTGCCATCATCTCCATTTTTATGTCGCGGGTGGTGACGGGTCCATTGGAAAGTTTCCGGCGCGCGGTGGCTGCCCTGCAGGCCGGAAACTATCGGCACGAATTGTTATATGACGTGCTCATCCGTAAAGATGAGCTCGGCCAGTTGGGTGTCGTCTTTGACCGCATGGCTCGCGAAGTCGGTGCGCGCGATCGGCGCTTAAATTCATTGCGCGGCATCATTCCCCTAGGGGTGGCACTCTCGGCGGAAAAGGATTTCAGTCGCCTGCTGGAGACGATCGTGATCGAAGCGCAGCGGATCACTTCCGCAGACGCCGGTTCGCTGTATCTGCGGACGGACGACGATCTGTTAAAATTTGTCATCTTGCGCAACGAGACCTTGCAGATGGCTCTGGGGGGCACTACCGGAAAGCGCGTAATGCTCAAGCCGGTTCCAATGTATGACGAACAGGGCAACCCAAACCATAACCATATCGCATCCTATTCTGCTGTGACGGGGAAACGCGTTTCACTGGATGATGCCTACATGACCACAGAATTTGATCTCTCGGGGACGCGCGCTTTCGATGCCCAGACGGGATATCATTCCAAGTCTTTCCTGACGATGCCGTTAAAAGACATAGTGGGCAAGGTGATCGGGGTCTTGCAGTTAATCAATGCAAAAAACCCGGCGACCAATGAAGTGGTTCCATTCGAAGAAGACGAAGTCCTTGATTCGCTGGTATTGATCACATGCGCAGCCCTCTCAGCCTATATCCGCGAGGAAAGCCTGCGTGAAGAGATCAATAAACTGCGCATCGAAGTGGACCTGGCCAAGCAAAACAAACAGGTGGACGAAATTGCCGAGAGCGATTATTTTAAGAGTTTGCAAATCCAGGCCGAGTTAATGCGAAAAAAACGTAAGTCATAAATCTTGTGAGAATCAAAAACGCACGACGGTGCATTTACGCCATCGTGCGTTTTTTTAACTTTTATCAGTTCTACAGATCACCAAGCTGAACACGGTCCCCTAGAACCGAAGGCTTGTACTGAGTTCATCGAAGTGCCTCTTGTGGGTGGGTGGCTGGAGAAGTGGACGATGGGCAGTCCAGGGTACAGCCAATATTACCCCTCCCGGCATTTTCAGGTATTTATTTCAGAAAACTGTCCGTTAGTTGTTTCATCGCTATTGTCATTGGGTGGGTCGGGAATTGCAGTGCGAAAATGCCTCCGCTTGCCAGCGTAAGCATCTGGTCAGTATGGGGAAAGATGGCAGCCACCGGGATTTGATATTTTTCCTTTACTTCGCGGCGAACGTCTTCCATTTCAAAAGAATTTGGCATATGATTGACAATTAATTCCATGCGAGGTATTTCGAGTCTTTCGGCCAGGCTGGCGATGACAGCAGTACCTTGATAGTCCTGCTTATCCAATCTCAGTATAAGCATCAAAATATCCGAAATGGCCAATGAGACCAGGGTTTCTTCATTAAGCCCGGCATTGGTATCCACTATCAGAAAATCAAGCTCGAAAACTTTTGATATCTCAGAGAGAGCTTTGTTCAACCTGTCTATATCATAACCTTCGCGCAAGACACGCATGATATATCCAATATCCGGACTTGCCGGGGCCAGGTATATTCGTCCCGAAATTCCTGCGGGCGTTACATCATAAACAGCATCGCGAATGTCACTGGTTTCCCACAAATAATCATTTATCGTCTTTGTGAATTTATCTTCAGACAATCCAAACAAGATATGCACACTGGGCGACTGGAAATCCGTATCAATTACACCTACCCTTTTCCCCTTGGCTGCCAGTAATGCCGCACAGCTTGCCAGAATATTGGATGTTCCGGCACCCCGGCGAAATGAGTGAAAGGCTACAATCTGGGTCATCGTATTCTCCTGGATGTTACGGTTTAAGACGCATCATCATCCTTGTCGTCATTGAACTTGGCCCATAATTGTATTGTTTGCGGTCTCTCATGACCGTATGTTTTCCCCGAGGCCCGAACATCATAAGTCGTCCCATGGATATGATGAAAGAGACCTTTCTTCACTAACACGTTTGCCAGGCGAGAGGCTCCGTCGGGAGATATGCTCAAGTCTTTTGCGAAATCTTCAAGACGTATTCGCCCGGCACGAATGGCACCCGACAGGACTGAACGCAATGGTTCTTTCAGGGATACGATATCTGTAGCCGTCAGATTCCGGTCACCCAAAGTCTCCAGCATAGTCAGGAATTGCTTGAGGTTTCTGTTGGATCGAATAGACCTGATAAAACTAAACACGGATTTTCTTCTCCGAATAATTTTCTAGACGAGAAAGCATTTCCTGCTTGAGCGCAAGCAATTCCTGTTCGTTTGGAGCGACCAGAATACAACCAAATTCATTCATTGACAGGCAGGATGTCACTGTGATCACAATGCCTCGGTTCTGTCCTGATATCGGAAAGAGCAGATCATCCAGATTTCCAATCAGGTCTTTCAGGTTGTTGATTTCACCGCATTTCACGGAATTGTTGCAAAGTAAACTGACCTGGTTAAGATAATTTTCGCCAAAAGTTAAGGTTGCAAATTCGTGCACATAAGTTCCGCCGGTTCGGCGTGCATTTATTTCAAGTAAATACAGATGCCCCGTATTATCCACAATCGTATCGATATCGAAGTGACCAACATACCCCATTGCCTGCAAATTTTTGGCAATTTGGAGCCCATACTGTGCAAGGCGCGGATACCAGTCGGCCTGGGTCAGCTCATGACTGATCAAGACGCCGGCAAAATGTCCAAACTCTGAAAACAATTGGCTGGATACATATGTAATTACCGGCGATCTGCCATCAGGGGGAACAAACAATTCCAGCGATGGGGAAAGTTGTGTATCTGACCTGATAAGCTGATCTACAACAATCAGATCATTACGCAGGAATAAATCATCTTCCAACTTGCTTGAAACATGTTCAAAAGAAATCTTGGGGTCTGTAAATATCAGGTGACCAAGACCGCTCTCTCCACCATCTGCTTTCACGACTGCCCCAAATTGCTGCCGATTGAACCAATGGACGGCGTGTGCAGCTTGCTTTACATCCCGGCAAATAAAGCCTGCAGGGATTACATCTACTTCTGGAATCCATTGCGAAACCAATGCGCGAAACCCGGCTTTGGTGTCAATATAGTCACGAAGCCATAAATCAGACTCTGCCGGGCTTTCACCTAAAATTACATTCAAATGAAACTCAGTGCGTAAATGATTAACCAGCTTGTAAAATTCAGGTGTTGATGCATACGGGATTAACTGGATGGTCTTTTTCGGACCTGCATACTGCACAATTTTTTGAAGGAGATCCGCGTCATGTAAAATATCAAGACTTAGCTGCTGTGTTGAATGATGCGGCGCAAATACACTGGTTTTGGAATAGCCCCAACGATTGCAAATATACTCAGCATCGGAGACGGCTGTTGTCACAAATAACAATTTATTTGGGCCAAGCCAGAAAATACCTCGATCACCGCGATACATGCGTTTTTCCAAAATGGTATGATCATTCGTGCGGTGCAAGAACTTGAAAAAGGTTTCCAAGTTATTATAGACCGCAACAATCGGGACGGCAGGCTGGATGGTCATCCATTTAACCTAAAAGGTTGATGTGATGAAATCCTACTCATCCCCATGATGTGAGCGCAGATCACGGGCCTTGTTTTGTAAATCCTTAAAGAAGTCCGAATCGGCAATTTCGCTGACCTGCTTTTTCCGCTTTGTTTCATCAATTTCAATTTTCAGGGCTTCCACTTGCTTCCGCAAGGTTTGCTCGCGCTGGCGGACTTTGCCTGCCATGACGGTGAATACGGCCGCCAGTTTTTCGATCTCGTCGCTGAAGCGCCCAACGCGACTTAATTTAGAGAAATCCTGGCTATAATCACCCTCGCCCAGGGCTTGCGCGGCCTGTGTCAATTTGACGATCGGGCCGGTGAGCGCACCGGAGAACAGAAAAACCAGCACGAACAAAGAGAAGTAGGCCAGCACAAATGCAAGTACGACACGATCCAGGATAGACTGGCGCACCTGATCAACGTAGGCGGCCTCGAAATCGATCCCCATGGCAGCCACGATTTTGGCGTTGTTGTCCTTGACCGGCCTATAAGCGGAAACCCAACTTCCATAGTCATCATGATACGTCCCGAATTGATTGGTAGTAACACCAAGGCATTGATCGGTAACAGAAACGCCAACGCAGGCTTGCACCGTGCGCAGGGTTAGTTCCTGCAACCCACTTAGCGAAAAGCCTTTGCTTTTATGAACAAACATAAAGGTTGCTGCGCGCGATGGATCATAGCGTGCCCATAGATCCACAACATAGATAATTTCGCCTGGCTTGCTACCCGGGATGTAGATATAAGGCCACGCTCGCGGCTCGATCTTGTGGATCGTATCCAGCCAGTCCAATTGATGTTGGTAGCGCGGGTCGTCAGAGAAGCCGCCCGGCAGCGACTGGCCGTAGGTTTCGACGGCGGCTTTCGCCAGCCTGGCGGTTTCCGCATCATCACTGGCCTGGCCGACGGCATCCCAGGCCTGGCCAGCGGCATTTGGCTTACCATCACGGGCCAATGCCAGTAATTCATCTGTGTTAACTCCGGTGGCGCCACCTGCCAGGGTGGAAGTAAGGTCATCTTGAATTCGGGTTAAGGCAGCATTGGTCGCAAATTGGTAGAACCAATAAAATGCAATTGCAAAAACGACTGAAAATATAAGCGTAAAACCAATGAGAATTTTCCAGCGCAGGCTGAAATAGATGCTGGGAAGGCTTATATCCTTACGCTTTTGAGTATCCACATTAATTGCCATGGCAAGTTCTCCTTGAATAAACCAACAAACGCTTACAAATCTTCCAGTTTTTTGATCATTGTATCTGTTACACGCTGACGCCGCTTCAATCGCCAGTTTAAAAGGCTCTTTTCATATACGGAGCGCATACGGAAAGTTGCCCAGATCGCCACCAAGGAAGCAAAAAGTGCGACCGCAACATAGACCAGATTTAGATCTTTCCCGGACCACTGGCCAATCAAGACGATCAGGCCGGTAACCACTGCGGCAAGGATGGTCCCCACGGAGGCGAGGTAACTATCCATGAAAGTGCTTACCCGGCCGCGACGCTCTTCGGGAACCAAGGCCTGGAAGGATTTGCGCGACGAGTCATCCACCGTCTCTCTTGTAAGTTTGACAAAGAACATTCCGCCAACGGCGACAAAGAGCACACTGGAAACCAGCATGCTGCCCGTTGCAAAAAGCGCAATAAATGGGAATATCAGCAAGACGTTCTTTAGCTGAACATTATTGGTAAGGCGGCTGGTGACCAGGCTTTGAACAGCCAGGGCTGCCAGTGTCACGACCAGGCGGTAGATACTGTAGAAACTCTGATATTGGAGATGCCCTGGGAAAGCTGCCTGTGTGACCACCCAAAAGCGAAACTCGATGATGGTATCGGCCACGGCCAGGGCCAGGATCGCTACCATCAAATATCGGAAAGACATCACGTCGCGCACAAACTCCCAGCCTTCGCTCAGTGTTTCTTTGAGCGACTCAGACTGTTTGGAGAAATCGCGCAGGTTGACCGTCCTCAGTGTCGTCAGCACCAGGATAAAAGAGATCAGATATATAAAAGCATTGAACAACAGGATATCTTCATCTGCAAATTTCAGCCATCCGAACAAAACGGGTGAAATACCGGCGACGGCAATTCCCGCCAGTTTGCCCACAAAACTCCAACTCGCGATCAATGGGAATAAACGTTTTGTCTGAGAGAAACTGAAGACATCATTGGCCAATACCCAGAAGATCAGCGGGAACAGGACGAATTGTTGTTCGGCCACCAAGTACATCGCAGAATAATTTAACCATTCAGGCGCATGTACCCAGAACATGACACGCAGCAGGATGAATAGGAGTGCAAATCCCAGGCTCACGAAAGCCATCATGCGCACGCGGTTAAAACGATCGATGATCAAACTCTGCAGCGCGCCCACGATCAAAATGAGTGTATAGTCCACAATCAAGACAACCAGCATGGCGTTGGCGCCTTCTACATCCAGAACGCCGCTGACGGAAACGATATTGGATACCTGCCTGGCGAGGGAATTCCCAAAAAGTAAAAACCCGAACGCAAATAACAAGGCCCCCTCTTTGGGCTGCAATTTAAAAACGCGTTGTAGGAAATTCTGCATTTTGATTTGAGATAGGAGCGGTAATTAGCGAATAGAGGGACAGCATGGTTTAACCGATAAAAAATGATGAGAAGGGAGGCGAAAAGCTCCCATCTCATCGGACATTTCGTTGCCTGCTAACTAAGAATCAACTTTACGACATCCTTCAGGCCAAGTGCCACCGGATGGTCGGGATACTTTACTGAGAATATCCCTGAACTGGCCAATGCCATCATATCATCATCGTGCGGCAGCAGCGCCGCCACAGGACAATCATACAGCTTTTCCACCTTTTCACGCACATCGTCCAGATCATAGGTTTGCGGGATCTTGTTCACAACCAGCAGTATCTTGGGTACATCAAGTTTTCGAGCAACGTCGATCGTGACGGCGGTCCCCAGGTAGTCTTGATTGTCCGGGCGCATAATGACGACCAGCGCGCTCGAAATGGCCACAGAGAGCAGGGTTTCTTCGTTTAACCCGGGATGCGTATCGATCATCAGGAAATCAAGGTTCAGGGATTTATTCACGCTGCGGAAACCGTCATTCAACAGGCCAACGTCATAACCTTCGCGCAGTACCCGCGCGATTTCACCCGCTTTCATGCTGGCAGGAATCAAGAAAATCTTACCTTTTATATCTACACCCACCTTGTCGGTTACATCTTTTGCCGCTTCCTGGATCTCGCACTTGCCCCACAGGTAATCATTCAGGGAGTGAACCATTTCTGATTCGTCCAGGTTAAACAGAACGTGGATGCCGGGCGATTGAATATCGGTATCCACAATCCCCACACGCTTACCCTCCATTGCCAGAAGGGTGGCCAGGTTTGCTGTTGTATTCGATTTTCCCGTACCACCGCGGAACGAATGAACAGAAATGATTTGAGTCATCTGTTTCTCCATAAGGTCATTAAATTTGCGCAATTATAGTGGCATTGTGTAGTAAAGTCAAACCATGCTTTTGAAAGGCGGGTGGATTGGGAAGGTGAGAAATTCTTATTGTAGACCGGCTGAATTCTTTTTTATTTGTGATAATTGTGCTACACTTCGTAAGATTTAATCCTACATATTTGAAAGCAAACGACCCTTTATGATCGGTTTTTCCGACTAAGTATACATAAGATGCAAAATGACACTCCATAACAGCCTCAGCGATGAGGAACTTGTTCATTCAGCAAAACAGGGTGACCTGGATGCATTCACTTCTTTATACCGACGCTACTTCAGTGTTGTGTATAAACGGGTATGTTATGTAATTCCGGAAGCTGATGTGGAAGATGTCACCCAGGAAATATTTATTGCACTGTTACGCTCTCTTAAAGGCTTTCAAGCAAAAGCGCTTTTCAGAACGTGGTTTCGAACCTTAACAACTCGACAAATTGCAGAATACTACCGCAATAAGAATCGCAAAGATGGCAACTTACCACTCAAACTCGATGTAATCGAAAATCTGCCTGACCATGGTTTCCATGAGAATGTTGAGAGTCGCATTTGGGTACGGAAAGCTCTCAACGAGCTCCCTGAACAATACCGCGAAATCATCCTGATGCGGTTTGCCGAGGAACTATCGTTCAACGAGATCGCCAGGTTACTTAACCGCCACCCAGAAGGAACGAAATCGCTTTTCCGTCGAGCCATAAGCGCCTTAAGCCAAAAACTGGAAGAAAATGATGTCCGAAAAACCGCGTAAATCCGCAACCCAAATGGACGACGAATTGGTCGAGTTTACCAATCGCGTTTTAAGTGATCAGTCCATCGAAGAAAGTGGCGCAAATGATGAAGAGCTTGATGCTCTTAAGGCTGCGGTTTTCCAGTTAAAAGCGGTTGTGAAAAACCCGCCTCCTGAAACCACATTGCAACGGATTGAGAAGCAGCTTATTAAAGAATGGAATAAAGACCGGGATTCAGTTGGCAAGAAAACTTCTCTATGGCAAAAATTTCTACCCGGTTCCGGGCCTCGTAAAGGCCAACAATGGCCCGCGTTGGTGCTGGCGTTTATAATCCTGGCTATTTTCCTGATCGTGGCATTCCCTGTCAATCAGTTCATTACGTCAAATATCCAGGCGACTGCCGGAAGTACCAATCAATATCAAATCGTTCTATTCATCCTGGCAGCTTTCCTGGTTATCAGCCTGCTATGGTTTGGCCGGAAAAAACCGTGATCGATCCTTTTCACTAAGGTACGGCATAATCAATTTACTCAACTGAAGGAATTTATGAGGAGAAATAAAATGACAAAACTTTCAACATCCACCTGGCAACAAATGGTCTTCAAGGCCATTATTTTGGTTACAATCTTTTCATTATTCCTGGCAGCCTGCGCCCCGGTTAATCTATCCGGAAGCGCCGGCGATGGTGATGAAACTGCTACCGCCGTGCCAGATACAGCCGTGCCGGATACCGCCGTGCCAGATACCGCCGTGCCAGACACTGCCGTGCCGGATACTGCTGTGCCAGACACTGCCGTGCCAGATACCGCCGTGCCAGACACTGCCGTGCCAGATACCGCCGTGCCAGACACTGCTGTGCCGGATACCGCCGTACCGAATACTGCTACTTCAGAACCGGCGACCGCCACCCTTGTGCCGCCCACTTCCACCTTGACGTTTACGCCAAAAGCTCCCTCCAACTTTAATGTCCCAAACACCCGCACCCCCACCTTGACGAAGACTCCCACGCCGACGCCCACCTCGACGAAGACTCTCACACCAACCGTCACGCCGACGAAAACGACAATACCGGACTATAAACTCGTCCTTTCACACATCGAATGTGTGAATGGGAAGGTGGAGATACATTTCGTGTTGCTCAACGTGCCGGATGGCATCACGCCGGGAACGCTGACCTATAACTACGGCACGATCTCGCCGGGAGCGAATTCGGGCAACGTC
>WNFL01268032.1_pt1 | contig 112403 bp, 125 predicted proteins | sample 5400361 | NCBI WGS metagenome assembly WNFL01 (sample SAMN13153351, study PRJNA577476) | soil metagenome | isolation source: 40 cm soil on Douglas fir-dominated hillslope | place: USA:California | collected 2013-09-17
TTTGTGCTGCTGTTCCAACTCCAATGTTGGTATCGTCACTGGCGCCATCACCATAGAACTTTGTTTTTGCTGTTGTGAAGGTGACTGTATTGGTGCTAATACTACTAATTTTTAATGTTTCAAAGTTGCCTGTGTTTCCATAAGCGGTATTTGTTCCTCTTAGATTAATTAAAAGAACTTCGTCCCCATTAGCCAAACAACCAGTGGCAGGGGACTGTTCAAGTACTGCTGTTGTTGAAGTAAGTGAGGTTACAGAGTAGTCCACTGCATCTCCACCATCTGTACAAGATCTTCCACTTATTAGGGAAGTTGTGTTTATGTCAGTACTTGAAGATACGGTTATGGCGCCATCAGCACCAGTCCCATAGCCATCAGTTTGTTGCTTTAAAGCAATCGCTGTAACTTTATTTTTCTGAGTGAATGTTGGATTAAATTCATTATCAAGGTCGTGTATAAAAGTTTTATTAAATAAATCTGCAATTGTTTGCCAAAGGCCGGTGACTGTATTCATAAACCAGCCAGTTAAACTTAAATCATTTGTATTTTGGTTATGAGCAATTTGAATATAACTACCATTAATAATATTTGCAGAAGAGCTTGAGTACTGAGTCATATCTAGAGCCACTCTGTGCCAAGCCGCATCTTCACCTCTTATGAAGAGGTCCCCAGTAGTCACGCCGTTAGAGGCTTTTACATCTGTATCAAAATACACAGTTCCCGGATCAGTGAAGCTTGTTGGAGCAGTTGTTGTGCCTACCAAAGTAAAGCTTGAATCGTTATGGATCGTGAATTTAGGAGTGCCGGAGGTTGAAGCCGTAAATAAATCTCCTGCTTTTTGCTGATTAACAATTAAAGCGGCTTGGCCTACATTGGTTGTATTATCAACTTCCCAATTTGAAGCACTCAAAAATGCTGCGGTTGTTGTCGGGGCAACAGGCAGGATTATTGATGAAATACCTGCCGGATTAGCAATTATCCTTCCATCCAAAAACAAAGTCCCATCAACCTCCAAGTTTCCTCCAAGTCCACCAGTTGTCCCAATCAAAAGATCATTTGACAAAGAAAGTCCATGCCCTGTTGCAGCTGTTCCAAATCTAGAATAGTAATTTGGAGGAGTCCCAGGAACAGTTGGTCCACCAATCTCTAAAGCTCCTGCACAAGCCAAGTTTCCAGTTGCGCCGTCTAAAGTACAACCTGTGTCACTGGACCCCCCAGACAAAATAATTGAAGATGCACTACTGCCTGTTGGGCCAATGTTTAGTGTTGTTGCAACTCCACCAAGACTTAATGTTGTGGCAGTTGTATTAAATAGGGTAGCTATAGTTGAACCACTAAGTAGATTGCCAGTGTTTGTTGTAATATCCCCGCTACAAGTTAAGGCTCCAGTCGAGTTTGTTACTGTACATCCGGTTGCTCCTGAACCTCCGGCGAGATTAATATTTCCAGTACCACTGCCACCGATATTTACGCCTCCTGTAGAACTACCTGCAATTGTAACAATACCCGTTGAACCTGCCTCTAAAGTTAAAGCTCCTGAGCCGTTGCTTTGAATAGTTAATGGAGCGTTTAATGAGCTATTAGATATAGTATGAGTTCCTGTTCCCGAGAAGGTAATTCCTGCCCCGGCTCCTGACTCTGTAATGCCTGTTGTTCCAGCAAGGCTTAGGTTCCCGGCACTCGTGATGCTCCAGGTGCTGCCGCTTTCGGACCCGATTGTATTAGTTACATATACATTTGGGCTTCTCATATATATGTTTCCATCTGTGTAGGGGAACCAATTATCTCCCGATCCTGAATAAGCTGTGCGAAGGGTATTTGCAATATCAAGTCCTGCACCAATTGTACTTGTACCAATGCCGACCGACCCGTTTATTGCAACAACTCCGCCAGATGGGGGACCTGTATAGCCGATCGTTAAGTTGTCATAAATTCTTACATTGCGGTTTGAACCGGAAGTGCCCGCGCCAATAATATTTAAGGAATTAACATCGGCATTTCTATAATCAATTTCTCCTGCGTTTGACTCATCACCTCCATTTTGTGCTAGCCTCCATTTTGTTGCACCAAAAGAAGCAAAAGCAGTGCTACTTGCACCTGCTGAGCCTGCAATACTTAATGGGGCATTTGGACTTGTTGTTCCAATACCAACATAGCCTGTGCCATTTGGACTTAAAAGAATGTTACCTGTTGAATTATAGGTAGCCGAATTGCCTAGTACTAAATCCTGTCTATTGGTTGTTGATATATTCCCATTTCCATCGATGAATGTGGCAACATTTGCAACTGATCCTGAGATACTGGCAGTTGGAGTGCCACTATTAACATTTTTAAAAGCAAACTTGGCAGAAGTTGTTGCGCTGGCTCCAATCAAAAGATCAACACTGCTATTTAGTGGGTAAAGCGCGCCATTTGCTTGATCCCAGAAACTGCCGCCAGCCCCTCCAGTTTGGGCTACCCAAGAAAGAGACCCTGCCGCGTTACTCGAAAGAACATAGCCTGAAATTGCTGCATCGGTACCAGGCCAAGTGTATGTAACTGTATTAAACTGTGTCGTCCCAATATTTTTGAGATTGCCCGAAGAGTCAATTCTTTGGGTTCCGGCACCCGCACCTGTATTTATTCCTGTTGTACCGTTTAAGGTTGTTCCTGTAATTGTATTTGCAGTTGTTATGGTTCCAAATCCTGTAGCAATACTGCCCGAAGCTAGTGCCCCGACGGAAGTTAATGATGAGTTAAGAATTCCGCTTCCCAAAGTTGTTGCGTTTAGAACGCTAGTTCCATTGATTAAAAATGATTTGCCGCTTGCCAAGTTAAGGTCGTTGCTTACATCAACCTGTCCTGTTTCGCCACCCCCAAGGGTCAAATGATTCATGTTTGTTGTTGCCAAATTTCCATCTCCCGTTAAGTAAGTTGCAACGTTAGCAATACTGCCGGCAATTGAAGCTGTTGGAGTTCCTGAATTTACATTTTTGAACGCAAACTTGGCGGACGCGGTTGAGTCACTTCCTATTAAAAGATCAACTGTACTATTTAATGGATAAAGTGCGCCGTTACTTAGTCCCCAATAATTTACTCCAGCCGGGGGACAGTTGGCGCCGCTTGAATCACAGACCAAATTTCCATTTTGATTAAAGGTAACAGCATATACGTTATTCCATTTAAGTAAGGCAGAACCCAAATCATCAGTTCCGGTAAGGGAGGGGAGAATATTTGAATTAACTCTTCCTGTAAAAGTAATTGTGTCTCCTGTTGCGTCACCCAAAGTTGTGTTTCCGTTTAGATTTGTGTTTCCGTTTACAATTTGGTTTCCCGTAGTTGTTACATTGTTACTGAATGTTAAGGTTGAAGCAGTATTGAATGTTGTTAGCCCCGAAGCTGTCAAAGTAGTATCGCTTGAATCAATTGTTAGAGTGTTTGAGGCTGAGTTTAAAGTCAATCCAGACCCACCCCCTGAGGACAATGTGACTGCACCGGTTCCTGAATAGCTTTGTCCTGCCGCAATTGTAACTCCGCCTGTGTCTGTTGTTATGCTATCTGCATTTAGGATATCTTGAACATCAACGTTTCCACCGGCATTAATTGTCAAGGTTCCTGCAGTACTTGTTATATCACCTCCGTTAACTGCCAAGTCTCCGGTTGTGGTTACATTTGCACCAAAAGTAGCGTTACCTGTTCCATCAATTGAAAGATCAGTTCTGCCGTCAGTTGTATTAACAATTGTAAAGTTACTAGCATCTACATTTACAGAGTAGGCATCGGAGACCGCTGTACTATCAACAAAAAATATAGAAGGTGTAGCCTGAGTGAGTGTAATATCTCCGTCCGCCGCTATTGTCCCAATCCCGCTTAAATCACCCGAAGTACTTATGTCCCAATCTGATGTGTTAATAAAACCAGTTTCTCCGTTATCTCCAAGGCTAAAGAATCCTGAAGCTGTAAAGGTGCTATCGTTTGTGACATCAAGGCCATTTGTAGCATCAACGTTCCCTGCAAAAGTTACTTGTCCGGTTGAAGCAAAATTTAAAGCTCCTGTTCCTGAGGTCGAAAGTGTAAATCCTGCCGTTGCAATATCTGTTGCGGCATCCAAGGTCATAGCATCTTTGAACTGTGCAAAATCAAGTGAATCATTGGTTACGTCTGCTGTTAAAGTTGATCCAGATTGAGTGGTTGTGATAGTACTTCCACCAACAATATTTTCTGTTCCTCCAAGGGAAATTGCACTTGACCCCGAATTTCCTGCGAAAGTTATTGTTGAGTTTGCAAGTTCACTGTTACTTACACAGCCTGTACAAGTAACATTGGAGGCGTTTATTGTGCCAGTTCCTGTAAAGTCGAGTGAGGCGCCGCTACCAACAACCATCGCAGCGGTTGTGTTTGTTCCTGAGGTAAGATCAGCAAAAGAGCCGCCTCCGCCCATTGTTGTCCAGGCGCTGCCATTCCAAACATAAACTTGGTTATCGCTTGTATTATAAATTAACGAGCCTGTACCAATATCGCTTGGATTTGATGAAAAGTTTCCAAGTTTGATTTGGCCGTTGAATGTTGTATTGCCATTCACCAAAAGAGCCATGCCAGCACTTCCGGGGTTAATCCTATTTAGTACAAGAGTAGAGTAATTTGAGTTTGTAGCTACGCCAGTTTCATCAAGTGTTAGGTTTAATACATCATTTAAAGCTTCACCTGTCTTAACAATTGAAGCAAAGTCCCCAGGGTTTTGATTTATGGTGAAGTTGCCGGAGTCTTGGGAATAACCTGTTATATTTTTTAAAGCACCTGCGCTTGTTAACCTGTCAACTCCATTGGTTGCAATATCTTGTTTTACATTCAAGTCGCCACCTACATAAGTGTTACCTAAAGCATCTACACTAAATCTAGTTATTGGGGTTCCCGAACCATTTTGAAGTTTAATAAGATTATAGCCACTGGCATTGTTTGCAACTATTCCGTAGTAAAGTGAACCGTTTGTCAGGTTTGGCGCTTGTGCATTTAAAAAGTTACCTTTATTGCCTTCGAATAGAAAATGCGCGATTCCGCTTCCGTCCGGGTTGATTTCAATATTACCGTTTCCGCCATCAACTGCTTTTATAGTGACTGCTTGGCCTTGGATCAACAGGTTTCCTGCCTTGGCATTTATAGCAGGGGATTCACTTGCCAAATTCAAGGATCCAGTGCTATCTATTACAGGAACGGTTAAAGCTGTTGCTCCAGTATCTGGATTTGCTGAGAAGTATGTGCCAAGATTAGCAGCTACATTTGCAGTTGAGATTGGAACTCTTTCCGTTACTGCTACCGACCCAACTTCTGGTTCAAGGAATAACTGGTGATTTTGGAAGAAAAGATCAGTGGGAACTTTATCTAAAGATATCAAAGCAGATCCATTTGAATCAGTTGTTACAGTCTGGGGCTCACTTGTATATAAACTCGTGCCTCCGCTTTTGGAATCATAAAGCTTAAAAGTAATAGTTTGGGATCCAACCTGCGGTTGCCCTCCTTCGTCTGTTAATTTTAGACTTGCATAAAGATTCCAAGGTCCATTACCCGCAGAGTTTGCGGAAATCGGGTTTGCTGGGCCCGGGCTAGCTAGGGCATTTTGATTGTTAATTACAACCTCTGCTGTTGGGTTATTGTTTAGGCCTGCCGCGAAGTTTTTAATGAACTCAATTGGGTATCCGAGTCTTAACGTCAATAAAATAATTATGATTACAATCCCTAAAGTTGTGCTAAGAATTGCCCAGGTTCTAAAACTAATATTGGCTTTTGGTTTACTAGTAATTACAGCATTGTTGTCTTGAGGAATCGCAATAGGTGCAGGCATTGGGCTTGCCTCAATGTGGCCATTAGCTTCGGCCCAACCGAAGAATTTATTTAAAGAAGCAGATTTTCTTTTTGCAGTTGCGTCCGAGCCGATTTTGGCAATTTCATCTTGATATTTTTTAACAATTTCTGGTGAGATAGATGATAGAGTAGGCATATTTTATTAGTTGGAAGAATGATTAACTTGTTGATTAGATTCAAGCCAAGACATGAACTGTTTTATATCAGAAAGATAGTTTTTGACAGTGTTAGGAGATACCTTTTCAGCCTCAAGATACGCTTTAAAATTGTTGATTACTGGGTCAACATCAGCCTTCTTCCCAGGACGCAATGTAACGTTTTCTAAGCCCTTCATAAAATCCAAATCAGTGGTTTGTACTGCTGTTAAAAATCTTGCCAAGTGTCTCAAGGTTGAAAGCCTTCTGTTGACGGTTTTTGCAGGTGCAGTATTTTCGATCATGTAGGTTTTATAGTCACGCATAAGTTCAAAGCTTAAGAATGGAACGACTTCAGTTAAGGATTCTACGTATGGGCCAATCGATCTAATTTTTAGAATTGCCCACCCTAAAAAATGACCTAAATCACTTCGATAATTTTTGTGAGATTTTGAAGAAATGCCAAGAGAAGTTAGGTATTTAAAGAAATCATTTTTGACTGAGTCTAATTCTTTTTCGGGCATTTTTGTAACAAGGCTAGATTATACTAATTACACTGATTAGACTATTATTAAAGGATTTTAGAAGGCTGTCAAGAGGCTATAAGGCCAATAAGAGAATAAGTAAATAAGTGAATATGTAAATAATTTCACGATGAGTGTAGTATAATTTCCGCATCGATTTTACGCACTCTAATGATAAGATTAATAAGATTTATATGACTTATAACAGTCAATTTTACCTGTTTTTAAGCCATTTTTCGTGCCTGGATTTGATTTGCGGAAATATGCGGAGATATATTAGAGGATAAATGCTTTGCGGAAATCATGCGTGATTAGCATTGCTTTAGGCATATCAGAATATATCAAATCGATTTGGCCTCATTGGTCTGGTAATCAATAAAATTACTGATAGAGCGAGCTTTGGGCCAAATGTTATACGGATATAAATTGTCAATTGAGGCTTACGACTGCTAGAAATTTTTATAGCCAATTCGTCCCGAAAGTTTGGGGATTATTTTTTACCCCAGGCTGTACTTATGAAGATCAGTATCTAATTGATTTTTCCTTTGTTTCAACTAGAATCTGTGTATGGCTGACAAATATGATCATACCAAGATAGAAAACAAATGGCAAGCCTCATGGCTAAAAGATAAAATATACCAGGCTTCGGAAAACCCTTCGGTAAAAAATAAAAAGAAATATGTTCTTGATATGTTTCCGTATCCATCAGGTTCATCAATGCATGTAGGGCATTTAGAGGGCTATGTGGGGACCGATATACTATCCAGGTACTTTAGAATGAAAGGTTTTTCCGTACTTCATCCAATGGGTTGGGATGCTTTTGGACTTCCCGCTGAAAATTATGCAATTAAAACTGGGATTCATCCAGATAAGTCCACCCATGCCAACATTAATGTCTTCAAACGGCAGCTAGATATCTCTGGAATGTCATATGACTGGTCCAAGGAGATCGATACCTCCTCACCCGAGTTTTATAAATGGACGCAGTGGCTTTTTATTCAGCTATTTAATAAAGGATTGGCTTATAAAAAGAAGTCCCCGGTTAATTGGTGCCCAAAGGACGAGACTGTACTAGCTAACGAGCAGGTGATTGACGGCCTTTGTGAGAGGTGTGACACGCCTGTTATACAAAAAGAATTAGACCAATGGTTCTTTAAGATCACCGATTATGCAGACCGTTTGATATCTGGGCTTGATAATATCGATTGGCTAGATGAAGTTAAAAGACAACAAATTAACTGGATAGGCAAGTCTGAGGGTATGGAGATAAATATCGATGGCATAAAAATCTTTACTACCCGTCCGGATACGTTAGAAGGTGCCACATTCATGGCTCTTGCTGCAAACCATCCCTGGCTAGATAAAAAATACGAGTTCACAACCGACTTAAAGAACAAAGAAGGGGAATTTACGGGTAAATATGTTAAAAACCCCCTAAATGGCCGCAAAATGCCAGTTTGGGCAGTTAATTATGTTGATATGAATTACGGAACTGGTGCAATAATGGGCGTTCCATATCTTGATGAACGTGATAGGGAGTTTGCCGAAAAATATCATTTAGATATAGTCGAGGTTGAACCAAATCAAAAGTTGTGGAAGACATTAGAAGAAAAGGGCTTGGGAGAAAAGAAAACCAATTATCATATTCGTGACTGGTTAATTTCCCGTCAAAGGTATTGGGGTTGTCCGATTCCAATGGTTTATTGTGAAGATGATGGTTGGCAGCCAGTTCCTGAGTCAGATTTACCTATTTTGTTACCTTTAGATGTAGATTTCTTGCCACATGGGGAGAGTCCAATTGCTACTTCTAAAACATTCCAAAAGGGGGCCACTTGCCCCAAATGTGGCAAAGCAGCAAGGCGAGAGGTAGACACAATGGATACTTACGTAGATTCATCTTGGTATTTTATGAGATTCTGTGATCCTAAAAATGCCAAAGAGTTTGCAGCAAAAGAAAAAATCGTGCCTGTTGATGATTATGTTGGTGGAGGCCACGTTGTTCAACACCTTTTATTTGCAAGATTTTTCTGGAAGGCGCTTTATGATCAAGGATTAATTGATAAATCTGTGGGGGACGAGCCATTTTTAAAGCTACGCGCCCCGGGGTGGATTTTAGGTTCAGATAGTAGAAAGATGAGTAAGCGTTGGGGGAATGTAGTAACCCCTGATGACATTATTCCGAAGTTTGGAGCAGATACCTTGCGGGTTTATGAAATGTTTATGGGGCCTTTTGATGTAATGAAGCCTTGGAGTACAACTGGAGTTGAGGGTGCAAATAGATTCTTAGGCAGAGTTTACCGACTATTCCAGCTTTCAGGTATCAGTTCTCAACAGAAAACCGAGAACCCAAATGTTATTAGTAAACTACATCAAACTATTAAAAAAGTAGGTGAGGATATCGAAAACTATAAATTTAATACGGCGATTTCAAGTCTCATGGAGCTTGTAAATACAATGACTCAAGATGCATCAGAAATATCGATTTCCGACCTTAAAATTTTGGCTTTGCTCCTGGCCCCGTTTGCGCCTCATATGATGGAAGAAGTATGGCACGCGTACTTACACATGGATTCATCGATTCATACTGCTTCTTGGCCCTCGTACGAAGCCAAGTATACGGTGAAGAAAGAATCTACGATTATTATTCAAATTAATGGCAAAGTGAGATCTCAATTAGTTATAGATAGTGACAAAGCTACGGATCAAAAACTTGTTGAAGCAAAAGCTATGAAAGATGATAGGACTGTAAAGTATCTTGATGGAGTCAAAATTAAGAATATAATTTTTGTTAGTGGAAAACTTCTTAACTTCGTCACAGAATAGGACCCTTTTACTTTTTGGTCTTATCGGACTAATTTTAATCACTGGTGGAATTTTCTTTTTTAAGTCAGGACTAAATTTTAGTGGAACAAAAGTTGAGATTTTAAATGATGCAACAGAAAGTGCTGCACTAAAAAATATAACCGCAGAAATTGCGGGAGCGGTTATTACTCCCGGTGTCTATAAATTAGCAAACGATAGTAGGGTTGACGACTTATTAATTTTGGCGGGGGGATTTTCTTCCAGTGCGGATAGAACTTGGACCGACAAATACTTAAACCGTGCAAGTGTTATTGCCGACGGACAAAAGATTTATATACCAAACGTTGGTGAGCAGACACTTGGGACGAGTGCTAAAAACGATGGAGGGGATCAAACTACATCATCAAGTTTTTCATCCGATAGTAATGCTATGGTAAATGTTAACACTGCAAGCTTAAATCAGTTGGACTCACTACCGGGAATTGGCCAAGTATACGGCCAAAATATCATTGAACACAGACCTTACTCAACTGGGCAAGAATTGGTGTCAAAAGGTGCAATTAAGCAAAGTTTGTACGAAAAGATTAAAGACAGGATATCTGTTTATTAACTACCACATATTGGTATTTCAGTAATTCGGTATTTCGGTTTACAGTTACCGATGACTGAACTACTGGAGTACTGAAATACTGAAAATGAAACACTTAATTTGGCCCTTACTAATTTTCCTAATTGTCTTCCGGTATTTTACAACCCGTCCCATCTACAATAATGGTGACAAAATAAGAATTACCCAAACTGTTTATACTGACCCCGTCATTTATCCAACTTCTCAGTACATTAATCTTTCTGGACTTAAAGTTTATTTACCTCTTTTTCCAGAGGTTTCTTACGGACAGAAAGTTGTTGTTGAGGGAGTAGTCGAAAAAGGCAAATTAAATAATCCAAAACTCATTAATATTTATGAAAACCACAATTTTGCTGTTAGTTTCAGAAATAAAATAGTTGAACTTTATTTAGAGACACTGCCACAACCTATGGGCGGACTCCTATCCGGAATAGTTATTGGTAGTAAAGGCGCCCTAACTCAAGATTTTTATAACCAAACAAAACTAACTGGAGTTGCACACGTAGTTGTAGCATCAGGAACAAATATTACTTTTGTGGTTGCATTTTTAATGGGTATATTAACTTTAATTATGCCAAGGAAAAAAGCGATAGCCTTTATTATATTAGGTATTATTTTGTATCTATTTATATCGGGTTTTCAAGCACCACTAATTAGGGCTGCAATCATGTCTTCTTTTATATTCCTGGGCCAGACGACAGGTAGAGTAGTCTTAACTTGGCGAATTTTCTTTATAACCGGCTTTGGCATGCTTATTTATAGACCGGATTGGATTCTTGATATCGGTTTTATATTATCTTTTGTTTCAACTGCAAGCCTGATGCTATTTGAGAATAGAATTAGGAATTATCTTAAAAAAGTGCCGGAGGTTATTAAAGAAGGCCTTTCCACCTCTCTTGCGGCGCAAATTGGAGTCGCTCCGATACTATTTGTTACATTTGGACAGTTTAATATACTATCTCCAATCATCAATGCACTTGTTCTTTGGACAGTTCCATATCTAATGATCTTAGGCTCAATTGGAGGAGTTGTGGGTTTAATTGTGCCTGGCTTGGGCAGAGTTATACTTTATTTGAGCTACCCACTTTTATGGTGGTTTATAACTGTAGTCTCAATTTTCAGTTAATCAGTATTTCAGTAACTGCAAACTGAAATACTGGAATACTGAAGTACCGAAATGCAAATTTGGAAATACATCTACGGATTTTTAACTTTGATTCTTGTAGGTCTAATTATTGCCATATTCCAAATTCCAGATTCTAACCTGCATATAATTGTTTGTGATGTTGGTCAGGGAGACGCAATCCTCATTACTTATAAAAATACACAAGTGTTGACGGATGGCGGCCCAGACCAAAAGGTCATTAGTTGTCTTTCTAAATACATGCCGTTTTGGGATAGAGAAATAGAGCTTGTTATTTCGACCCATCCCGATGCTGATCACTCAACAGGGCTTATAGATGTAATTAAAAGATATAACGTGGATAAAATTGCAATTAGCCCAATCGACTCTGGCACTCAGACTATCAAAGCGCTAGAGAATGCGGTGGGGGGTCGAGGGGTAGAGGTACTTACACCAGTAGATGGCATGAGGTTGGGGTTGGGTATGATCTATTTGGATATAGTGAACCCAAGCCATAATCAAATAGGTTCCTTGAGTCAAAAAGTAGATGGCAGTCCGCTTGGTTTTTTTAAGCCAATTGATGCTACAAACGAATACTCAATTAGCTACAAACTTAGCTTCGGAAGCTTCTCAGGTCTTTTCACTGGAGACTTTGGCCAGGGGGTAAGTGATAGGCTAGCATTGGAAAACAAAATCGGATCGGTTAACTATATCAAAGTGCCACACCATGGAAGTCGCAACGGATTAACCGAAAATCTCCTCAAGCAAATCATGCCCAAATTTGCGGTAATCAGTGTAGGCAAGAATAACCGTTACGGTCATCCACATAAGGAAATCTTGGATATGCTAAATAAATACAATGTAAAAATATTTAGAACAGATGAAGTTGGGGATGTTGGTTTGGTAACTGATGGAAAGAATTACTGGATTAAAAATTAGATCCTTCTTCTTCCTAAGAGACCCATGCCAATACATGCTTCTGTAAATCCGGACAACTTTTCAGCGGTTATCGAAAGGAGACCTTTAATATCACTTTCAGATAGATTAATTTCTGATATTGGATCAACCAACTTTGCTCTTTCTAGGGCTTGATCGATTCTCCCATCAAGAAGATGTGCCTCTAGTTCTTTATCAACTACGGCTGCCATTAATAACAAACTTACGTCTTCTGGTGGCATAGGTAGCGATTATATCATTTTTGCACTAAAAATACTAAAATGAGAAATGCTTAAAAGTGAGCTTGAGAAAATATTAGGTTACGAGGTTGAAGCTACAGAAAACTCTGATTTTGGTGACTATTCTAGTAATGTGGCCTTAAGCCACAAACCTCCAAGAGAATTTGCCGAAATGGAATTAGTTAAGTTAAAAGCCAATAAAAAACTTAATGAATTCGTCGATAAAATAGAGATTGCCGGCCCAGGATTTATTAACTTTTGGCTAAAACGCGATGTACTAGTAGGCAATTTGACACAGATTGTTGAGGAAAAAGAAAAGTATGGAACTAACGACACAGGCAAAGGAAAATTGGCAATTGTTGAGTATTCTTCACCCAATATTGCTAAGCCTTTTACAGTTGGGCACTTAAGGTCAACCATAATTGGTGATGCTGTTGCCAACTTACTTACCGCTTCAGGTTGGAAAGTTATGCGCGATAATCATCTTGGTGATTGGGGAACACAGTTTGGCAAGCAAATCTATGCAATCAAAGCTTGGGGTAACGAGGAAGAAATAGCAAAATCAGAAAATCCTGTTAAGGAGTTGGTTGCTTTATACGTAAAATTTCATGAAGAAGCAGAAAAAGATCCTTCAATTGAAGACGGTGCCAGGGCTTGGTTCAAAAAATTAGAAGATGGAGACCAAGAGGCTAAACGGTTGTGGCAAAAGTGTATTGACTGGAGTTTTGTCGAATTCGACAAAATTTATAGCACTCTTAATGTTTCGTTTAGTGATGAATTTGAAGGTGGCCGCGGCCTTGGAGAAAGTTTTTTTGAGAGCAGAATGGGAATAGTTATAGATGAACTTACTAAAAAGAGGCTCTTAAAAGTAGGTAAAGAGGGTGCAAAGCTTGTATTTTTCCCCAAAGACAAATATCCGGCGCTTATGATTGTTAAAAAAGACGGCGCAACTCTTTACGCAACACGTGACTTGGCAACGGATAAATATAGGAAAGAAAAATACGATCCAGACCTTATTATTAACGAAGTTGGGAGTGAGCAAGCTTTATATTTTAGACAAATTTACGAGACAGAAAAGCTCTTGGGATGGTTTAAGGATGAGCAAAGGGTTCATATTGGCCATGGATTAATTCGTTTTAAGGAAGGTAAGATGTCTACCCGTAAAGGAAATGTTATCTGGATGGAAGAAGTTTTGAATGAAGCCCTTAGTAGGGCCAAAAAACTGGGCTCTGATAGCGAAAAACTAATTAAAGAAGTTGCAATTGGAGCCTTGAAATATAACGATCTAAAGCGGGATTCAAAAACAGATATTGTTTTTGACTGGGACGAAATATTAAACATGGAAGGCAATAGTGGACCTTACTTACAATATACAGTTGCAAGGACAAACTCCGTCCTTTCAAAAGCACGAAGCACGATGCACGATGCACGAGATGTTTCGGATTTCGATATTCGGACTTCGAATTTAAACGACGAGGAACTCGGAGTTCTTAGGACTTTAGTCCGATTTCCTGAGGTAATTGCCACTGCATCCAAAAATTACTCACCCAACTTATTGTGTAATTATCTTTACGATTTAGCACAAAAATATAATGGTTTCTATAACGCCCACAAGATTATCGGTGGTGAGAATGAAGAGTTTAAGTTAGAACTAACAAAGGGAGTTGGCCAAGTCCTTAAAAATGGTCTCAAACTTCTTGGAATTCAAACTCCGGAGAAGATGTAGCTTATTTATTCGGAGAAATTGTCTCTTTCAGTTTTTCTTCAAGTTCGGCCATGGGTTGGACTTCTGATTCTTCCAGTTGTTTATCCAGTTTTCTCTCAATATACCCTGCATCAATTTCTTTAGTCATTTCGTCAAGTTCCGGATCATCTTTTAGATGTTTTTGTTCAGCCAAAATTTGTTTCAGAAGCTGTAGGATCTTTGTAATTTCCCGCTCAGAAATAAGTTCAACCTGAAGTCCAAGCTCGTTTCTTAAGACATCACGTTGATTTTCCCTGTTTTGACTCATTAGAACTATAACCGATAGAATTATAGCTTCAATTGACACAAATGAGTTCATAAATGAATATGGGTAGGGGTCTATCGTAGGGAAGCCTGGAATCTTACCTGTATTGCCCAAAATCCAAACTCCATAGACAACGATGTTTAAAAACAAAAAACTAATAGTTCCAAAGTACGAAGTCAAAAAATCTACAACCTTTACGACAAATGGCCTGCGTTTTAAAGCTTCTGCTTCAAAACTCCTGATTATTTGATGCGATTTGCGATGGTGTTGTTCTGACATCTTTAACATATTTAGAATATACGATATACTGCCTCTATGCAATATAAATTACAAAAGCTTCCGAATGGTCTTAGAGTTCTAACGGTTCCTATGCAAGGCCTTGAGTCAGTAACTGTTACTGTTTGGGTTAAAACCGGTAGTCGCTCGGAGGACTTAAAAGTAAATGGAATTAGCCACTTTTTGGAACATATGGTTTTTAAGGGTAGTAAAAAACGCCCAAGTGCAAAAGCAATAAGTCAGGTGGTTGACTCAATTGGAGGCGAGTTTAATGCCGCAACAAGTAAAGACTGGACCAACTTTTATATTAAGACCAGGGTAGCCAGCATCGAAACTGCAATGGACGTACTAAGTGACATGGTTTTGAACCCACTTCTAAAGTCGGACGAGATTGAAAGAGAAAAGGGCACAATTGTTCAGGAAATTGCCATGTATGAAGACACTCCAATGATGCATATTGGAGACGTTTTTGAGGAAGGTGTCTTTGAGGGGAATCCACTAGGCCGTGATACAGCAGGAACTCCAAAATCAGTTAGAGGTATCAAAAGAAATGATTTCTTACGATATAGATCGACACATTACAGACCAGACGAAATGATGGTTTCTATTGTCGGCGGAGTAAAAGAAAGTAAAGCCTTAGAACTAGCCAAGAAATACTTTAGCTCGCTTAAAAAGTCATCCCAAAAACCTTTTAATATTGAAAAGTTTGCGACTAATCAAACTGCACCAGCTTTCAAACTCCAAACCAAAAAAGCTGAACAGGCACATCTCATACTTGGTTTCATGTCCGAAGGCCGAAATTACGAAGGCCGTTTTGCACAAAGTCTTCTGGCAACCATTTTGGGAGGTGGGATGAGTTCACGTATGTTCATTGAGGTCCGCGAGCGTCGTGGACTTGCTTATTCAATTAGAACAGGCCTAGATAGGTACCAGGAAATTGGCTATTTATCGACTTATGCCGGAGTTGATGTAACTAAAGCCGACCTTGCAATAAAAGTTATTCTTGGTGAATATTACAAAATTCTAGATTCCAAATTTAAAATTCAAGCTTCCGAGCTTGTCAAAGCCAAGGAATATCTCAAAGGCCATTTAGCTCTTGCTCTCGAGGATACAAAAGATGTGACATCTTTCTTTTCTGACCAAGCCTTATTTGCTAATGAAATATTAACTCCCGAAGAAGTCTACAAAAAAGTTGACGCAGTAACTATCGAAGACATACTTTTTGAAGCAAAAAAACTTTTCGTGCCTTCAAAATTAAATCTAGCCATAATTGGACCTTTTAAGGATAAGGAAAAATTTGTACAATTACTGAAGTAATTATGAATTCAACTGTAGAGCGAACAATAGTTTTAGTTAAACCAGACGGTGTTAAGCGTGGCCTAATTGGCGAAATAACTTCTCGTTTTGAGAAACGCGGCCTCAAAGTAGTTGGAATGAAGATGGTTTGGGTGGACGAAGCCATGGTTAGAAAGCATTACCCAACAACCCGTAAAGAGTGGGTGAGTGGAATTGGCGAAAAGACTCTTAAAGCTTACGAAGATTACGGAACCGACCCCAAAGAACACTTGGGTACAATGGATCCTTATGAAATCGGCCTTTTGGTTTGTAAATGGCTTGTTGAATATTTAACTAGCGGCCCGGTTGTTGCAATTGTACTTGAAGGCCCGCACGCAATTATTGCTGTTCGTAAGATTGCAGGCTACACATATCCTGATACAGCTATTCCAGGCACTATTCGCGGTGACTTTTCGGTTGATTCACCCGACCTTGCTAACATGACTAAAAGAAGTGGAATGAATTTGGTTCACGCATCAGGTAATGCCGAAGAAGCTAAGTTTGAGATTGAACTTTGGTTTAAAAAATCAGAACTAATGGATTACAAACGCTCCGACGAGGCCATAATGTTTGGCCTTTAATCTTCTTAGTCGGGGTGCTGGGAATTGAACCCAGTGTCTCTACGTCCCGAACGTAGCGTAATACCGGTTTACTACACCCCGAGGTGTAACACATGTGCCCTCGGAGGGAATTGAACCTCCATCTTACCCTTAGGACGGGTCTGCTCTATCCGTTGAGCTACGAGGGCCTAAAACACAAGCAAATTATATCACGAACGAGGCTGGTTACTTTATAGTTAAAGTGTAAAGATTTGCTGAAGTATTAATGCCTCCAAGGTTTGTCAAAATCAAAAGCCTTGTTGTGTTATTGAATGGGAAAGCGAATGTTGAAATGTAGGATCCTGAATAAACGACCTCGCGGTTAGTACCGTCATAATCCATAATTACAATTTGACCAGGCTGAGCTAAAAGAAGATGGCGGCTTGTGGACATCCACCTAATTGCCGGCACCATGTTTTTGATGTCTGGAATTTTGTCGCTAAGGTTTACGGCTTGGTCATAAACTAAGAAATTTCGATCCTCTTTGATATCGTAAATATACGTGTGACCTGTTTGAATAGTTCTTTCTTCTCTTTGGGTTGAAGCACCAGGCAAAGGTTTTATTAGTTTGTCAGTCAAAACTCCAGCCGAACTAGCCGTGTAAAGAATCATGTTCTGATCAGGGGAGAAGACAAAATCACTGCTTTTTCTGGTTAAGATATCTGTTAGTTCCGCCGGCAGATTTCTTATTAAACTGATATCTTTTGCAGATTTTTCTTTTTGCCACTGACGTATGGTTTCTAATTTTTGACTTGCGATATTTACTCTTTGATTTTGGGGTTTAAATGATCCTGCATCGAGCACAAATATACCGTTTGATGTTGTTAGCATGATCTGTCGGCCATCTGGTGAAAAGGCATAACTAGTGTTAGTTAAGTCGCCGTCCGTGATTCTTTTAGGATCATTCGAAAAGCCTAAAGGTAAAGAAAATGTATCAAGCGTCCAAAGTCCGATTTTGTCATCACTTGTGCCGACACCAGGCAGAACAGAATAGGCAATTTTACCGCCATCAAGCGAAATTGTGGGATTAACAGCTCCCGAGAAGGTTACTGGTGAGAGTGATGGTACATTTCTAAAAAGAGAAACGTTGGCCTGGGTTACGACTTCTTTTTCGATAGTAAGTCTTTTATACCAAGTAAAGAATCCATCCCTCCTTACTTCAACGTCATATGTTCCAGGGGAAAGGGAAATTGTAGCATTTGTGGCTGTTTTTAAGTCACCATCAACAAAAACCGAGGCTCCATCGGGCTCGGACTTAATAACGAGGATTCCATTGGGCTGAAATTTTAAGGCCTTAAAATCAAATCTATAGCCCCGGGCATATAAGGAAACGAGCGTGCCAACGGAACCTACTATTATTACACTTAGAATAAAAGCCCAAAGGCGAACCTTAACCATACTCATATTATACAACAGGTTGATTCTGATATGTCGTTTTCCATGAATAAAATTCATGGCTGTTGCGTCTAAACGAAAACGACATACCAGGGTTCAATTCATCTCCAAAGCAAGTTTGGAGTTTTCTTGAATCCTGTTATAATCGTCCTACGTATGCTCCGAAAGAATATTGCAATAGATTTGGGAACCGCAAATACCCTCGTTTGGGTGGCTGGTGAAGGCTTAGTTGTAAATGAACCCACAGTTGTTGCTATCTCCTCAGAAGACAATAAAGTTGTGGCTGTTGGTGAAGAAGCTAAGCTCATGCTTGGACGTACCCCCGAGGCTTTAATTGCCAGCCGTCCCATGCGTGACGGGGTTATTGCTGATTACCAAGTAACCGAGGCAATGCTGCGTTATTTTATGGGTAAAGTTACTGGCCGTTTTCAGTTTTTTAAGCCTGAAGTTATGGTCTGTGTGCCTGCAGGGTGCACTCAAGTTGAACGCCGTGCGGCTTTAGATGCCACTATGTCGGCCGGGGCTGCACATGCCTATTTAATTGACGAACCCTTAGCTGCCGCAATTGGTGCTGGAATTCCGGTTTCTGCTCCTTCTGGGCACATGATAGTTGATATTGGTGGGGGCTCAACTGAGGCTGCTGTTATTTCACTGGGTGGTGTGGTTACCCATAAATCGGTCCGTGTTGCGGGAAACAAAATTGATGAGGCAATTCAAAGCTATCTTAAAAAGAAACACAATTTAATAGTGGGGGACCAAACTGCAGAGGAAATTAAGCTCAAAATAGGTTCAGCAACAGCTCTAGCCAAAGAGGAACGTTTAGAAATTTCCGGCCGCGACCTAGTTTTTGGCCTCCCAAGAAGTGTAGTTATAACAAGTACTGAGGTAACCGAGGCTATTCATCCTGTTTTGATGCAAATAATTGGGGGGGTTAAAGGGGTTTTAGAGGACACGCCACCCGAGCTAGCCGCTGATATTATAGATAAAGGCATAGTAATGAGCGGTGGGACTTCCACTTTAAGAAATTTTGATAAACTAATGACAGAAGAAACTGGAGTTCCAGCCCACGTTGCCGACGAGCCCTTACTTTGTGTTGTTCGTGGCACGGGACTAGTTTTAGAGAACATTGAACTTTGGAAGAGAAGCATAACTAACAAGAGATAGTCGATAACATGAGTTTCATCTACGCTATGGGGTGTATATGATTTGATAGACTTTACAAAGTTATAGGTGTTATAAAATCAAGTTATAAAAAGTTATAAAGTAAATAATCTAGAATTTAGGAGCATGTTTGCTCAGTCATAAGTAAATCGCTCATAGTATTGCATACAGGAAAGCAAAGTATTCTGGATAGATTGAGGATAAGTATTTTTACATAGGATCAAAAAAAGAGTCAAAAAATTGTTCAAAAGTGTGTATTTAATCGCGTAGGAGTGCACCTATTTTTACCTGTAGTATTAGTGATTTTAGACTAATAAACAATATACTATATACGATATCAGAAATTGAATATAGGATACAATGGCCTGCGGTAAAAGTGAGGCTAATAGTAGAAAACTCAAAAGTTATAAGTCAAAAGTCAAAAGTTTAGACAAAATATTATGAAAAATAATAATCAAATGTCCCAAAATCACGTCAATATATTGGGAATTCATGTACTTAGCACAACAATTCCTCAACTGCTAACAAGCCTGAGAGAAAAGATGGCCCATAATATCAAGTTTTCCATTGTTACACCTAATCCTGAGCTTGTTTTGGCTTCAACTAAGAACCCAGAATTAAAAATTGCACTTAATTCAGCCACCTTTTCGGTTCCGGATGCAATTGGGCTATCACAAGCCACAAAGTATCAATCACTTAACGCACCTTCTAATATATTTTTAAGATTTCCGGTCACTCTCTTTCAAGGACTGGTAGTTGGCTCTGCAACTTTTTTTAATCGCGATTGGCTTACGAAAGAGTTAAAACCAATTAAAGGCAGGGTTCTTTTTGAAAAATTAATAGAACTTGCTAATAAAAAGGAGTGGAAAGTGTTTTTCCTGGGCGGAATAGGGGACGAGGCAGAAAAAGCCGCGGAAAAGTTAAGGAAGAACTATAAAATGGTTAAAATCGGGACTTTTAAGGGTCCCAAGTTAGATGTTGATGGGGAACCCAAGAGCGAATCAGATAAAAACCTACAAAAAGAAGCATTTAGTCTGATTAATAAGTTTTCGCCGAAACTACTCTTTGTGGCATTTGGTAATCCTAAGCAGGAAATCTGGATTCATAAGAATCTTAAGTATTTAGATGTTGGTGGGGCAATGGCTGTAGGGGGAACTCTCCGTTACGTAGCCGGAATAAGTAAGTTGCCACCCAAATGGATGGCTAAGGCTGGACTTGAGTGGGTTTGGAGACTAATTACCGAACCCTATCGTCTTGGTCGAATCTTTAATGCCTTTCCAATCTTTCCTTTAAGAATTTTTTGGTTCAAAGTTACTGATCGTTGACCAATTTTTAGCAAAATCCTCCTTGGCCCTGTAAATTCTGCCTTCAACAGCCCTTTCACTAATACCTAAAATCTTGCCAATTTGTTCGTAAGAGTAGTCCTTCCAATATCTAAACCATAAAAGGCGGCGTTTTTCGTATGGCAAAAGATTCAAACAATCATTAACCGAAAGCTTTAATTCCTTAAGTGCCAAACTCTCCTCAGGGGACAGATTTGTACTATCAATATAGCTCAAACTATCTAGGAGTGGAACAATAAAACGGGAACTTGTGTTCACTTGGTCGTGGTAATAGTCTGCAATTTTGTTTAATGCAATTCGGCAAAGCCAAGTAAAATAACTACTTTTGTGTCCAAAAGTTTTGTAGCCTTTCCAAGCGGCTACAATTGTTTCTTCAAAAACTTCCTCAACCGCAGCTTCGTCTTTTCTTAAATGTTTGGCAATGAACTTAAAAAGAATCGGGGAGTATTTTTTATAAAGAGAGTCAAATCGTGGGCTTTTCATTAAAATACAGACTAATTATATATCATGATACAATTCAGCTAATATGCCAGAAAAATTAATATTTGTTAACCCTGGTGAAGCTCGGCGACTCGGATTGATCATAAAAAGGCTGACTGAGGGGGGACTTTTAGAAGAAGGTGAGCAGATCATGGTTGGATCAGATTCCAGTCTGACTTCGTCTAAGGCTGCAACACAAATTAGAGTCGAACATATTTACAGAGATGGTACAAAAGGGCATGGACCAACAGATGTTGTTTCTGAGAAGGGCAGCGTAAGTTTTCGTAAATAATTCCAAAGATGGCTTCAAATAAAACCCAAATGGTTTTGGTTGACAAAAACGACCACGTTTTGGGTTTCAAAGAAAAATTTTCCACCCACAAAATTCCGGTACCTCTTCACCGCGCGATCTCGATAATTATATTTAATAAAGATAAGAGTGAGATGCTTATTACCAAAAGGGCAAAGATTAAGCCAACCTGGCCATATATTTGGACAAATGCAGTTTGCTCTCATCCGTATCCAAACGAAACATACAAAAAAGCAGCAGAAAGGCGACTTTACGAAGAACTTGGCTTTAAAACTCCAATTAAAGAGGTTTTTAGATTTACATATAAAGCCGAAATGGATAATAAAGTTTGGGGAGAGCACGAGTATGATGTTTCATTTGTTGGGAGGTATGAGGGGAAAGTTCATCCCAATTCCAATGAAGTTGCAGGCTATGAGTGGATAAAAATAGTGGATCTCAAAAAAGATCTAAGAAAGAGTCCTAAAAAATACTCTCCCTGGTTTAAAATAATTCTAAAGAAACTAAAGGTTTAATATTTTCTATCTAAGATGAAATCAGTCAGTTCCTTTAGCTCAGTTCTTGCAGGTTCGCTATTTAAAAATCCCAAATCTTTTTCAAAAATGTCTTTTGCTTTTTGCTTCATCTCTTCTGCTAATTTTCTTGTATAGTCCACTCCCTGTGTGTTGGCCAAAGTTACTTTACTTTCCTTTTTATCTTGTTCCAAATCAAGTATGTCATCAACTAATTGGAAACATCTGCCTAAATACAAACCAAACTCAGTAATTTTATCAATTTGATCTTTTGAGGCCCCTGCTACAATTGCTCCAAGCCTCATAGGCCCTGCAATTGAGTAATAAGCACTTTTACTGTCTGCCACAAAAAAGTATTGATCGTTATCGATTTTGCCTGATTTTTCATTGTTCCACATTTGCTCAACTCCTTGCCCCAAGGCTGTTCGCATTAGCATTTTGTAAAATTCATCGCTTACCTCTTTAGAGCCAACATCATTTACCATTTTCCACATAATCATATGCAAAGCGTCACCCGCATTTATGGCAAGTTCTGGTCCATAAATTTTGTGGAGGCTGGCTTTACCGCGTCTTTCATCTGAATTATCCTCGATATCATCGTGAATCAAAATCCATTCTTCAGAAAGCTGCATTGCCGCAGCCACGGCAACCGCCTTTTTAATATCACCATTAAGTGCTTGGGCGATTAGTAAAACTGCAGTAGGCCTTAAATATTTACCTTTTCGCTCTGGATATTCGCGATTAATTTTCCAATATGTGTCAACTTCTTTTTTGAACTTTTCGGGGATTGTGAACTGAATGGGGAACAGTGGGTCTTTTAAATACTTATCAATATCTGGCCAAACGAGAGCCTTTGTCTTTTCTAGCGTGTCAGTTATCATAATCTAAGTATATCAGCTTGTGTCACTATGATATAATTTCTAGGCATGACAGACGTGATCAGCCTCCCCAAAGGTACTGTAATTCCTAACCACATAGCCATGATTCTCGATGGCAACAGACGCTGGGCCAGAAGCCGTGGTCTTGCTCCTTGGAAAGGGCATTATTATGGCTATAAAGCTGTTAACGCCCTGGCGCACGCCACACGTAAATTAGGAATCCATACTTTTACTGTTTGGGCTTTTTCTACCGAAAACTGGGAGAGGCCCCAAAAAGAAATTGACGAGATTATGAACATTTTTAGACAAGCCCTTAAAGAAACCGAAAAAGACTTTCATAAAGAACATGTTGCTATGGTTCACTTAGGCCGTAAAGACAGATTACCTGCCGATATCCGTGCCGAAGTCATAAGGATTGAAAATGAAACTGCCAAATATTCAAAAGAGCACATTTTTAATATGGCGATAGACTACGGTGGCAGGGATGAAATTGTTAGGGCAGTTCAAAAAATAGTTAGTGAAGGCGTTCCGGCCGAGAAAATCACCGAAAAGAAATTTGCAGAATATTTGGACACTTATAATCAACCATACCCGGATCCGGACTTATTTATTCGCACAAGCGGGGAACAAAGAACTAGCGGACTTTTGCCCTGGCAAATGGCTTACACAGAATTTTATTTTGAACCAGAACACTTGCCGGACTTTTCTCCAACAAAGCTAAAAGAGGCAATTTTGGACTATTCAAGGCGCAGGCGTAGGTTTGGCGGCAATGATGCAGTCGAGCATTTTGGATTTGATCCGCAAGTTTTGGCACACCTGGAACTTAAATGGTGGCGCTTGGGTAATATTCCGGAAGGAATGAAATTCCGCGAATATGCAATGAAGCATTTATCCGAACAATTTGGCCTTTCTAAAAGTTTAGCGGGGGAGGCAGCCCATTTACTTCTCGAAGCTATAAAGGAGGAAAACGACAACAAACTGGAAAAAGCTACCAATAAACTTAAAAAATTCTATACCTTAATTAAAAATGAAGTTAAATTGGCTTTTGAACCGGAGATTGTGGCCTCTTTGGAAGTTAGAATGCGCAACGAAAAAGGAGAATCAGAAGACACAACTCGCGAATATTTGGCGGAGGTTTATAGAATTAGTCTTTTCCAAGCCGCAAAAGCGGCCCACCTTAAAGTTTTGGCAGCAGTTGAAAGGAATCTTGCTCAAGCCGGAATGGGGGAAAATCATTGGGCCAAGGCAGAAGACTACCTCACTAAATATTATATGGCGCTTAAGGAAAGGGTGGCCTAATTTTATGTCTGAACCCATTTCACGAAGAGATTTTCTAAAAATAGTTGGGGTTGGTTTGGGGGCCGGGGCTTTGATTGCTGCTAAAGTCGAAGCAAATATAAATCCACATTTTGCAAATGGCTTAAAAGTTGTTAAAGAACTAACTACCGCCGAGCTAAGTCGCGATCCCGAAAAAATATTAGAATCAAAAAAATTAGCAATGGTTTGGTTGTTTGCAGAAACTGCCACAAAATACAGTAAAGAAATGGGCCTCGGAGGGGCTGGGTTAGGAATGGAGCACTTTTTATATGGTAATGGTCAACCTCTAGATATTACACCTTTGTTAGAAAAAGTAGTCAAAATAGAACCAGAAAGATTTGTTGGTAAGTTAGTAAATGCCGCCATTACTGATAAGGAAGATGATTACAAGCGTGTTTCACCCGAAAAGGATTATCAATTTACAAATAGGGCACTTAAAGAACTTAAAAGTACAACTGGACTTAATACAGCTCTTGATGCTCGGGAGTGGGATATGGGGTGGGAAGAACAATTCAATGCGTTCGGTGGGGCAAGATACGTTCTTCATGCCCAAGAGGCGGATATTGTATCCCAAGATGGGTGGGGGGAGACGGTTATTCTAGAAAAAGGGATCGATATCGCAGCTACAGACAGGTATTATTGGCAGTTAAACAATCCAGTATTTTTGCCTTCAGATGTTGGACAGGTTGCAGAAAAAGGGGCAGAAACGTTGTTTGATCAATTTTATAAATCTCATGACGTTGTTGAAAAAACACTTAGAGAATTGAAACTTCCAGAGGACTCAGTAATTAAGATTATGAATATATATTCAAGCGATCAAAGAGATGAATTTACATCTAATTTAGCACCAAGTGCATATAAATTAGCGGAAAAGATTGATCAGTCATTAATTGGGGCGCCAGATTTAGTTGAAAATGACTTAAATTTATTAAAGAAAATTGGAGCAATGGAATACGATATGACTGGACACATAAATATTTCCAATAGACTTAAAGTTGTTGTATAGCCCTATCTAGAGTAGAATCGCTTCATGCAGGCTTTCAAAAACAAAACCATTCTCCAAATCTTAGATAAATATAAAGATCTTTGGGCCATAGGCCATGTATCCGCAGTTTCCCATTGGGACTTGGAAACTTACATGCCACAAAAGGGAGCTGGAGCAAGAGGACAGGCACTTGGCCGGCTAGCAACTATCCGCCAAAGATTGTTCCTCGACCCAGCCTTCACCAAATTGTTGGTTTCGGCGGGCAAGCAAAAGTTAAACGATCAGGAAAAAGCAGTTGTGAGAACACTTGTTAGGGCCTTAAAGTTTTATGAGAAGCTGCCATCAAAATTTATAGAGGACTTTGAGATTTTAACCAATAAGGCTACAGTTGTTTGGCGTGAGGCTAAGGAAAAGAATAACTTTAAAATCTTTGAAAAAGACTTGGCCAAAATATTCGACATGAATAAGCAGGCGGCAGAGTACTTGGGTTACAAAGATTCGCCCTATGATGCACTTTTAGATCAATTTGAAGAAGACTTAACTAGTAAGGAAGTCGAATCATTCTTCAGTGAAATAAAACAACCACTTAAAGACCTGTTGGGGAAGATCAAGAACTCTAAAAATTATCAAAAAACACACTTCCTTGAAAAGGCAAAATATGATCGCTCAAAAATAGAAACTCTTAACACTAAGATACTAAAAACTCTCTGGAGCGATATGGAACGGTTTAGACTAGATATCTCAAGTCATCCTTTTACAACCTCCTTTTCTAATACGGACACCCGTATAACTACATGGTATCACAAGACCGATTTCGGTAGAAGTCTCCTCGCCACTGTTCATGAATTTGGCCACGCGCTTTATGACTTGCAATCTGCGGATGAACTCGAGATGACTCCTATTGAAGGAGGTTCGTCCCTCGTAATTCATGAATCACAAAGCAGATTTTGGGAAAACTTTATAGGTAGAAGTGAACCTTTTATCCAATTTATATTAAAAGATGCAAGAGAAGCTGTTAAAACAAACATTTCAGCTTCCGATATTTATTCCTATTTTAATAAAGTTAGACCTGGACTTCTAAGAGTTGAGGCCGATGAAGTTACCTACCACTTCCACATAATGCTTAGGTATGAGATCGAAAAAGGATTAATTGAAGGTAAACTCAAAGTCCGTGATTTACCCGAGATTTGGAATGCAAAAATGAAGGAATATTTAGGTGTTACCCCCAAAAAAGACTCAGATGGAGTTTTACAGGATATTCACTGGAGCGGGGGAATGGTGGGGTACTTTCCAACTTATTCACTCGGAACGTTCTTAGGAGCGCAGTGGGAGGAGAAGATGAATCTAGAATCTGGAATCAAGAATATAGGGAAGATAGAAAGCTGGCTCAAGGAACACATACATAAATATGGTTCAACTTACACAATGCTGGAGCTCCTCACGAAAAATAAAATGAAGTTTGATCCTAGTGTGAACTTAAATTATTTAAACAAGAAGTACTCTTAAATTCTTTCGCCTCGAGCTGTTGATTCCCTATGATCTTTTCTATTACTCATGATTTCTTTATGATGCATCAACTGAGAATAAAATTTTTCGATTCTAGCATGACCCATATTAAGAAGAGCTACTGGGTCAAGATCTGTATGTGCCTGATTTGAGTCACTTAAGACAGGGATTGTTGTTCTATTTTGACCGCCGATTACAACTGTATAAGTTCTAGGTTTCATTTGAAGAATCATAACTCAGGCATTTAAAAAATCAACTACTAAAAAACACAAAATGACACTTGACACTCTTGTGGCGCTTTGATATCTTCTGACTAGGAAAGATAAAGGACAGGCAGGGGACTATAACAAAATGGAACCAACTACTAAAAAGAAAGTCAGATTAGAAAATCTTCCAGATTTACTTACCGTGCGCGAGGTTGCAGATATATTAAGAGTCTCACCACTCACAATTAAACGGTGGGGCAAACGCGGCAAACTTCCAGCTATAAGAATAAACAGTAGAGGTGATAGGCGCTATAAGAAAGAAGCCGTACTTTGGTTATTGGGGATGCAGTCCAAGGAAGAGTAGTCTTCTTTCTTGGCTCCGAGCTTTGCTCGTAGTAAAAAAGAAGCTGTCCTCTGGCTTCTAGGCATGCAAAGTAAGGAAGAAAAACTCTTCAAATTCGAAGTACGAAGTACGAATTTCGAAACAAATTCCAAACGTTTTGAAAATTCAAATTTAGAAATTTGACACTGTTTCGATATTAGAATTTCGTATTTAATATCTTAATCTAATTTGATCTGTAAATTCCAAAAATGAGAGTAGAGGCTGCCTTTTTTGGCTACTAGCTCTTTGTGAGTTCCAACTTCTTTTATCTTTCCATTCTCCATGACTACAATTTTATCCGCTCTCATAATTGTACTTAGCCTGTGAGCAATAATAATGGTAGTTTTGCCGCGTCTAGCCTTCCAGAACGCATCCTGAATAAGTTTTTCCGATTCGGAGTCAAGATGGCTTGTAGCTTCATCAAAGACAACAATGTCAGGATCACTTAGAATCATGCGTGCAATTGCTAAGCGCTGCTTTTGGCCTCCGGAAAGTTTAACTCCACGCTCACCAACCTCTGTATTGTATTTAAGTTTTAAGCTATCAATAAAAGTGTCGATATTTGCAAGCTTTGAGGCCGATTTAATCTCGCTTAACTTTGGATTATCCTTTCCATAACCAATGTTGTAAGCAATTGTGTTATTAAAAAGAATTGGTTCTTGGGGAACTACTCCCACAAAACTTCTTAAAGTGCTTTTGTTAAAATCTTTAATGTTAATGCCGTCGACCGTAATCTCACCCGAGTCCAAATCATAAAATCTCATGAGTAATTTAGCTAGGGTGGTCTTACCACTTCCGCTTCTTCCCACTAAGGCTATCGACTGGCCTTCCTCAACTTTCAGGTTAATTCCATTAATAGCGTTTTTACTGCGGCCGTTATAAGTAAAATGAACGTTATTAAAATTAATAATACCGGAAACTCGGCTGATATTAACTGGTTTTGAGGGATCTTTTACCTCAATTGCGTAGTCAAGTAAGCCAAAATATTTTTGCAGATCAGTGAATGATTTTGAGATATCTCTTAAACTCCAGACTAAATCCCAAAGTCTTGGAAACAGGATACTGATAAATGCAGTTACCAAGACGAAACTACCAACAGTCATGTGTAGATTTGTTGTGCTCACAATGCTAAAAAATAAAATTGCAAAAATAGTAATATTAAAAAGAGTTCCAAGAGTAATATCTATATAGCGGTAGGTTAGGGTAAAGTCCCAAAGAGATTTGTACCAGGGTTTAAAAGCATTTGCTAGCCTGGTTTTTTCGAACTTTTCTCTGGCAAAAAGCTTAACTGTTTCATAATTAAGCATGTTGTCAGTAATAATGTCTGATACATTATCTTCTTCTTCATTAAAAATTCTTCGTCTTTTGACATTTAAGGAGATAAAGAAATTGGCAATAATTAGAGTAAGTATGATTGAGACGCCTGCAATAATTGCAATTCGGAAGTCCAGGGCAATAAAGAAACAGAACATGACTATTATACTTACCGTAATGTCTAAGATCCTGTGGTGTAGGATAAAGAACAAGTCAAAGAATGCATTGTCACCACGTTTAAAGGCAGATATTAAAGAGCCCGTGCTTTTATTAGAATGAAATACAAAATCAAGATCTTGTACCCAGGCAAAAATTTCTTGCCTAGCTAGTTTTGCGGCATCGAATGTTGCTTTATCACCAAACCAAAAGCTGATCTCAACAAAGAAAAGAGAAAGAACACTTGTTGCAATATAAAAAATAAGGATTCTAAGTAAGGTTGGGTAATTAAGTGTTGGAATTGCGTCCACAAAAAGTTTATAAAAATAGGGAATTAGGTTGTCTAGGGCCCCAGCCATAATCGCACCAGCCACGAGCATTGTGTAGCCTAAACGGTTTGTTGTAGCAAACCTGAAAAATGTCTTTAAGATTTTATACATATTTTTCGACGCAAAATTCGCCTCCTTCGATTCCGCTTCCTTAAGCGGTTTCTTATGAGGTAAAAGTACGGTGAGGCTTTATTATATAGTATATGACGCTCCTCAGGCAAGTCTTTAAGCGAAAATAAAGTAAGTCTGGTATATGATTCTCCTCGGACAGGCCCTCGGCAGGCGCCTAAGCAAGAATCATATTCCAGGTTCAATTCATCCGTGAATAAATTCACGGTCTTCTTGAAAATCTGGTATAATATCAGTACTTTCAAACAACTTTCCATGCGGAAACTAATCTACCCTTTACTTTTAGTGCTTTTGAGCCTGGTCTTTGTGGCTCCAGGGCATGTTTTAGCTAAAACCACACCTAGCACAAGTCCATTGCCATCAGCCTCCGCAAGCGCCACAGTTGTAGCTACCGCAACACCAACAACCGTGCCAGACATTACTCGAAAGAGTGAGGAAACTTTAGGCCCCTTGGAGACTCTAATGATGTCGCAACAATTGACCTCAGTCTGGCCATATAACCCCATTAAATATGCAATTAGAGGAGCAGTAGGTTCAGGAGTTCCGGTGAACACAATAGTACTCTTACTTCTTTTGCCAATAATGACTTTTGTTATTGCCTTTACCAGGAACGTCGTTGGTATCCGGGGATTTGGAATTTTTCTGCCAGCAGCCTTATCCGTGGTATTTGTAGCCACCGGGCCAATTGTTGGAATTGGACTCTTCCTTATAATCGTTGTTGTTTCGACCATCTTTAGGCTGATTCTTAGAACACTCAAGATTAAGCTTCAATATTTGCCAAGAATGGCACTTATTCTTTGGGGAGTTGTTCTTGGAGTCTTGGGAGCACTATTCTTGGCTCCTTACCTAAAGTTTTCGGCTCTTTCCAATGTTTCTATATTTGCAGTTTTAATTCTTATTCTTCTTTCGGAAGATTTTACCCGCGTCCAGCTTGGGAAAAGTGCTAAAACAGCCGTAAGTCTTACTTTTCAAACCCTTGTGCTTTCACTGATATCTTTCTTCTTTTTGACCCTAAAGCCTTTGCAGGAGTATGTGTTACTCAACCCCGAAATTTCTTTGATTGGTGTAGCTATTCTTGATCTTGCCCTTGGTAAATATACAGGACTCCGGGTTATGGAATTCTACAGGTTTAGGAAATTAATTCAGTCATAATTTACAATGAAGATATCTTCAATTTTAGGCTTAAATGCAAGAAGTCAGTTATTTGCTTACCGCTATAATAGTCGGCGTGGTAAAAACATTGCTGACAGTAAGTTGCAAACCGCCGGGGTCCTAAAGCGCGCTGGTGTACTTCACCCAAAAATATATAAGATTCTTAGGGACCCAACTGGAATTACAACTTTTGACTGGAATAGTTTACCCGATAGATTTGCACTTAAACCCAGCCGGGGATTAGGTGGAGAAGGCATTATTGTTGTTAAAAAGAAGCTTAAAGATGGAGGATGGCTAACAACTCAAAAAGAAAAAGTCACTATTAGCGATCTCAAACTTCATTCACTAGATATTTTGGAAGGCGCTTATTCAATGGGCAACGTACCTGATGTAGCATTTGTGCAGGAGTATGTGGGTAGGCATCCGGTTTTTAGGCGCTACGCTTACCGCGGAACTCCCGATATCCGCATTATTATTTTTAATAAAGTTCCTGTTATGGCCATGCTTCGCTTGCCAACAAAAGAGTCCGGTGGCCGTGCCAATTTGCATCAAGGAGCGGTTGGAGTTGGGGTTGATATTGCAACAGGAATCACAACTAAGGCTATATGGCATGGGAATCAAATTGTATTCAAACCCGGTACAAATAGAAAACTTAGAGGAATAAAAATACCCAATTGGAATCAGATTCTTGAAACTGCAGTGAATACTCAAATAGCCTCGCACTTAGGCTATATAGGCGTCGACATTGTTCTACATCCAGATAAAGGGCCAATGGTTCTTGAAATGAATGCTCAGCCCGGGCTTCAGATTCAACTCGCTAATATGGAGGGCTTAAGGCGTAGACTTGAACGTATTGATGACCTTGAAGTACGTGACGCTGAACATGGAGTTAAGATTGCTAAAGCCTTGTTTGCAGGCCGCTTCGCTGATCGCGCAGCCGCAATTGAAGGAATTAGAACAATCAAAGCAGTTGAGGAGGTTAAGGTTTTATCATCCGATTTAAAGCGCATCCCTGTTTTAGCCAAAATTGATACTGGTGCCTGGAGCAGTGCGATTGATAAAAAATTTGCCAAGGAAATCGGAATCCTGGATAAAAGTAAGATACTTTGGTATAAACGTAAACTTAGTGCATTAGGTGAGGAAGAGCGTCCTGTTATTCCGGTAACTTTTTGGATTGCGGGCCGAAAGATTAAAACTGACATGACGGTAGCCGATCGCAAACTTCTTAGATACCAAATACTTATTGGCCGCGAAGATTTGCAGGGGTTCTTGGTAAGCCCTGAGATAGATATGGAAAATTTAAGGGAGGCTAAGTGGAAGTAACCCCATGAAGAAGATTTTGATTCTCACTAGTGGCAAGAAGAAAAAACTTACACCTTTTAAGTTGTCTCTCCGAAATCTCCAAATAGACTTAACTACGGCCTCATTCAACGATGTCTATTCTGATTCAGTAAGCGGCGACCTTTTACTTAAGAAAGGCCCAGCTATTTCTAGATTTGAAATAATTTACTTTAGATTAGTTGGGAAGAGCCTGGAAACTGCCTTACTCGTTGCTGCTTATGCCAAGAAAAATGGAATACAAATTGTAGACAAAATATACGAAAATGCCCAAGTTCTGCCCATTACTCAAAGTAAGATTAAGGAAATGCAGGCTTTGAAAGATGCTAAAATCACAATCCCTAAAACTATTTTTGGATCTTTGGATCAAATTGCCCAAAAAGGTCCCACTGTTTTTAGGTTCCCCTTTGTAATTAAAAGTTCAACAGGGAGCCGCGGTCGTGAAGTATATAGCCCAAATAATACTACGGAACTTAAGTCACTCATTACAGTTCTTTCCAAAGAAGAAAAATTAGGTAAACAATTTTTTGCCCAGGAGTTTGTACCAACTACAAAAAGAATTAGGGTACTTATTGTTGGCGGCCAAATAATTGGTTCCATTGTCCAACTCACTAAGTGGAGAAAAAGAGTAACAGGTTATATGCCACAAGAAGACGAAAAAAAGATAGACAAATTTACTCCAACTATTGAAATGCAAAACTTGGCGAAGTTGGCTGTTGTTGCCGTTGGAATTGACATTGCTGGAGTTGATATTTTAGTTAACGAACAGACTGGTCAGAGTCTTGTTATCGAAGTTAATGCAGCGCCCAGTTGGAAGCTTATTAAAAAATACTGCAAAGTAAATGTTGAATATGAAATCCTTAAATTTATTGCAAAGATCTAAATCAATGAAAAGCAAAAGCGAAAGCTTATATCAAAATAAATTCCATAAGTTTGGGTTTAGTCCAAAATCTCTTTTATGGAAAACCCCTGGCGCTGCACACCAAAGGTTCAGGCAGTTTTGGGCCGAGATTGATTTTACAAATAAAAAAGTTCTTGATATCGGCTGCGGATTTGGGGAGTTTGGTAAATTTATTTTGAAAAGATATAAGGGAGTTACATATACCGGTATTGATATAAACTCTGATTTTATTGAAACCGCAAAGAGGGAAGTTCCGGATGGGAAGTTTATTAATGCTGATTTTTTGAAAGAAAAAGTAAATGGTACTTATGACATCGTCATTGCTAGTGGGGTCTTAAATTCGAACATGGGAAGTCAAAACCTAACCTTTCGAAAAAAAGCAATCAAAAAAATGTTTTCACTAACTAAAAATATTTTGGCATTCAATATGTTAGGTGGTCACCCGACCCAAATAAGCAAAAAAGGGAGTAATGTTTGGTATTCAGATAGCCTTGTTATCCTTGATTTTTGTATGAGTTTAACCCGCCGTGTGGTTTTGCGTACCAATTACCACCCTAAAGACTTTACAATAATAATGTACAAAGTTAAGTCTTCAGGATAAATATATATGAAAAAAATTTTAGTACTAGCCGCTAAAAGAAGTGAAAATAAAGAAAAGCTAATTGCTTTCCTCCAAAGATATTTTGATAAAAAAGCAGAAGTTGTTTTAGGTATTTTCTCTGATGTAATATTCCAAATTGAAGGCGGTAAAATCCTCGTCGAAATTGATGGCCGTAATATTAATGATTTTGATTTAGTCTATTTTAGAAACACCTCCGGTTTCCAAGCAATGGCTGCAACCCTTTCGATTTATTTGGAAAGCACAGGGGTTAAATTTTTTGATAAATCTCATATTAGCGGCAGTTTTATGGGCGATAAATTTACATCCCTTATGCGTTTAGCTGTAAACGGTTTGCCAATTGTTCCATCTTTTCTTTGTTGGAAGGGAGCAATTAAAAAAACCAAAAAAAGAATTGCTAAGGAATTTGGGTTTCCCATTGTTGCTAAAGAAGTTACAACTCAAAGAATGCAAAGTGTTTTCTTACTTAAATCATTACGTGATTTTGACAAATTACCGGACAAAACCGGACATGGTAACAATGCACGTTACTTGTTCCAAAAATTTATAACCTTCGATAAAGAATTTAGGATTTTAGTATTGGGTGAGAAAATTGGAATAATTCATACAAAAACAGTGAGGGATAATACCGGTTTCCAAGTTGGGTATAACGATATGACTGAATACCCCAAGTTTTTAAGACCGGAAGAAATATCTAGTGTTATTAAAGAGACAGCAGTTAAAGCTGCAAAAGTTCTTAAAATTCAAATTGCCGGAGTAGACATTTGTAGGGAAGAGGCAACTGGCAAGACTTTTGTCTTTGAAGTAAATCGTGGCCCGGGACTCGAATACGACACAGCCGTTTCACAGGAGATGCCAAAGATCGCAGAATTCTTTGCTTATGAGCTTGGTATTAAATTGCCGAAAAATAGGAGTTAAATAATATCATTGGATACTTTCATTACTCTCCAAAGTGTGAAAATATTAAGTATTTCACGAACCAAACAAAATACGAAGATAATTTTTGATTCCACCCCAGACATGCTTATCTTTCGCCTTCAGGTACTATTCGTACACGGCTCAAGATGTGCTTATGTCGGGGCGCACAAAAAATCCCGCAATTTCTTACGGGATCATTTGAAGTCACTTAAATATATTATTCAAACTTTGCGTTAGCAAAGCAGTGAACAAGCTGTGCTTATTTAAGTTCGACTGTTGCACCTGCAGCTTTAAGTTTGTCTGCTGCATTTTTAACCTCATCAGGTTTTGCATCTTTCAAAACTTCTGCTGGAACTGCTTCTGTCATTCCTTTTGCATCCATTAGAGTTAAATTTGGATTTATCTCTCTTAGAGCTTTGATGACATTAATTTTTTGGTCGCCTGCAGCTGTCATTACAACTGTTTGGTTTCCACCTGCGGCTTCCGCTGCTGGAGCTTCTCCTGCTGCGGCTGCTGGTGCGGCTGCTGCCATAGGCATAGCTGTAACACCAAGTTTATCTTGAAGTGCGGTAACAAGTTCTGATAACTCAAGAACTGTTAACTTTGAAACTTCTTCTACTAAATCATTTACTTTATTTGCCATTAAGTTTCACCCCCTTCAGATTTTGCTTTCAAAATATATACTAACTTTTGTAAATTTCCTTGTAAGGTTGCGACTAATCCATATTCAGATGCAAGTAAAGCTCCAAGAAGCTGACCTAAAAGAACATCTCGGCCCGGAAGAGTGGAAAGCTTGCTAAGAGCTGCACTATCTTGAAAAGTTCCTTCAACTACTCCTACTTTAAATTTAGGGAGTTCATTTTCTTTAGCAAATTTACCTAAAACTTGAATTGGAGCAATTGCGTCCTCATCTGCTATAACTATTGCAGTTTGGCCTGAAAGAATTTCGTCAGTAGCCATTTGATCATCCAATTTGGCTGATTCAATTGCGCGCTTAAGAAGTGTGTTTTTAACAACAACCATGCGTCCATTTACTTCTTTAAGTTTGCCTTTTAATTCTTGCTGAGCTTTAACGTTTAAGCCTGTGTAGTTGACCAAAACTAAAGACTTAGCGTTTTTGAGTTCGCCAGTTAAATCGTCTACTAATGTAACTTTTTGTGCCTTTAACATTTTTTGTGAACCTAAGATAGGGGAAAAGAAGCTAAAAACTGTAGTTTCTTCCTCCGGAGCGACTTATCTTTTATGCGCACCTTCTTAGGACTAACGGTATTCTAACACTCTAAACGGATAAAATCCAGCCTAAAAATTAGACTAGTTTCCGCTTGGCTTTAATGTTCTTTCAAGATCAGTTCCACCCGTTGGAGTACCTGACTGCTTTTTCTTTTTTGCTTCCTCTTCCAGTTTTCTTTCTAAATCAACATTTCCAGTTGGGGTTCCACCGGGCTTTTTATTATCAATAACCCTTGTAAGATCCACCTTTCCCGTACCTGTACCCGTACTTACTTTGTTTTCGAATTCATTTTTATCCATGGCTTTAGTTTATATTTTTTACTAATTTTAAGCAACTTGAATCTTGACTGAAGGGCTCATTGTGGATTTGATAAACACTCTAACTATTTGTTTTGCCCCTCCCAAGGCTTTAAGTACTGCTTCTGTATTTTCTATGATTTCTTCGTCTTTTTGGCTATTTTTACCAACTACGGTATGAATAAGTGGGGCTTCTTTTTCTGTTTTCAAAGTTACTGAACCTGCGCCATATGCCTTGGCTTTTTTAAGGTCGGCAACAAGTGTTCCATTTTTAGGATTTGGCATTAAGCCTTTTGGACCCAAAAGTCTGGCAAAAGGAACCAACTTTGGCATCATGTCTGCGGTTGATACTAAAATATCAAAGTCAACTTTACCTGCTTGAAGTTTTTTAACAGTATCTTCATCTGCAATTTCTACTTTCTTCTGTCTTCCTGCTTGGAAGGGAAGTGCTACTTGGGTTACTGTGCCTGTCTTTTTAACAACTATATGGAGTTCCATTGTACCGTCGAATTTTGAATATGAAGCACTTTTAACCAATTTTACGGCTTCGCTCACTTTGTATGATTTTTCGCGGTCAAATTTAGCCTTGGCTTCTATATATTTTTTGCCACGAACCTTTTCAATTATCTTTTTATCTGTTGTTTTCTTGGCACCCTCATCAATAATTGGAGCTTCTTCCGTTACGGCTGCATCAACAACTTTTACGCGTTGACCACCTTTTAAGCCTGCAACATGAACTTTTGACTCATCTGCTTTGTGAGCTTGATCCTGCTTTTTCTTGTTTTTGTTTTCTTCGCCTACCAAGGCTGTTTTCATTTTTCCCATAATATTCTTAATGTTATATAAAATTCATCTTTAGAGATTCTTTGAATCGTTTAATCCCTCCTGACAGAATTTTATATTATTTTCTTATTCTGTTTTAACTCCCATTGAACGAGCTGTTCCTGCAACTATTTTCATAGCAGCTTCAACGTCTTTAGTATTTAAGTCGTCTAATTTGTCTTCTGCAATTTGTCTTAATTGAGCTTGGGTTAGGGTTCCGGCGGTTTCCCTTGGGGCTTTGCCTGAACCTTTTTCTATACCTAAAACCTTCTTGATCATGTCGGCAACTGGGGCTTTTTTGATAATAAACTCGAAACTACGATCCTCGTAAATTGTGATTACGGCTGGGGCGACCTGGCCCTTCATGTCTTTAGTTTTATCGTTGTACTGCTTAACAAACTCCATAATGGCAACGCCGTGTTGTCCAAGCGCGGTTCCAACTGGAGGAGCAGGGGTGGCCTCAGCCGCCTTAAGATTGATTTTAACTATTGTTTTTACTTTTTTCGCCATTCTATTTGGGTACGCAAACGAAGCTTTTTTGGAAGTTTCGACTTGCGTCTGCCACCTGAATTTCAAGTGGTAAGGCTATTGTAGCAAATCAAGATTGATTATTCAATATTAAACATATATTATCCTGTTATGGCTAAAGGAGAGTTTATCAATGTAAATAAAGTGGGCCCGGGCGATACCCTGCAAATTCGAACTTTTGGGCAGAAACCCAAACTACTTGAAGTTTTAAAAGTGGAGGCATATGGGGTTAAAAAACCTCGAGATCCGCTTGCAAGTACATTAATTCAAGTCTTCCTTCCAAAGGAGGGTGTCTATGGTAAGATATTAAGACCAAATAAGAGTAAGATAAGTCGTATATCAACAGTCGATAGTGACGGAAATATTAAGTACCCCTAAACATTAAAGTGGCACAAGATAAAAACGAACAAGACACTGGCTTTCATGAAGTAACATCGCCTGGATCGTTTGATGTTACAGACGACAGCACAGAAATGCTTCAAAGGGTAACGAAAGAAACCGGAACTGAACTGAGTATTAAAAGAAATAAGGAAGGTAGGCTAATCGCTAAAATTGTGGCTATAGCTGTGAAACCTGCGAAAAAGAAAAGTATTTAAACCTTCTGGATTTGAAGAAAATCTAACTCAACTGGAGTCTCACGGCCGAAGATACTAACCAAAACTTTAACTTTTCCTTTTTCTTCATCCATTTCGTGGATTGTTCCCAAGAAATCTGCAAATGGGCCATCAGTGATTTTAATAGCTTCACCAACGCTGAACTTAGTCTTAAATCTTGGTGCCGGGGAACTTATAAACTTTTGAATGTTGTTGACCTCAGCTTCTGATAATGGGGTTGGGTTATTGCCGGCACCAACGAAACCAGTGATTCCTGCGGTTGTTCTTACTGCCAACCAAGTTGGATCGTCCAAGATCATTTTAACTAATAAATAACCAGGGAAAATCTTCTCTTTAACTGTGGCTTTTTTACCCCCACGGATAATGACGCGGTCTTGGGTAGGGACCAACATTTCAAAAATGCGGCCGTTCAAATTCATGGTTTCGATTCTTTGCCTTAGAGTTTCCATGACTCGGACTTCATGTCCCGAGGAAGTGTGAACTACATACCATTTGGCTTTAGGGTCTTCCGTTACCGCCACGATAATGTGTCCAGGAATTTTCTTTTTTCCTGTTCCACGCTCTGAAACTCCTGCGACAACTGCTGGTTCTTGAGTAATATCGTCCATTATTTTGTAACTAATTTAGTTAAGAGAGTGGTAAAAAGGTAATCTAGCCCTCCTACGTAGGCTCCTAAGATGCCTGAAACCAAAAAGACGGTTAATGTAAGCTTGACTACTTCATCCCGGCTTGGCCAGGTAACTCTACTAAGTTCAAGTCTTACTTCACCAAAAAAATTGGTAACAGCTTTCATTCGAGATTGTATTGTAGCAAAAAGGAAGGGTAAATAAAAGTGGAAGCTTGCAAGGCCTGGTATAATGGGTTTTATGACAAGAACTGAAGATCAAGCCTCAATTTTCGGAAAGCGTATCATCCCTGGAAAAAACGGGGGTTTTGGAGTTACGGGTCCTAATGGTGCCACAATAGATAGTTTTAAAAACCCAGTTAAAGAGATAAAAATTCCATCTGAACTTCTTGGCAATCTTGTGGGACTCGTGATAGAGGCTTTTCCGGATGAATTTCAGGGATCTGAAGGCCAATCTCGCGAGGATCAATTAACAGAAGGAATATTTAAGATATTTCCTGAGGAACAAGCTATCGAAGTGGCGAATAGAACATTGCCTGTGTTGATGCATCTTGGTATAGATGGTAAAAGAGTGGCCAGAGAGATCATGCAAACGAGTGAAGTGGTTCGTACTGCTTTGAAGCTTGATACAATGCCCAAGACTGATAAAGATAAAATGATCGAACGGCTTGGGGAAGTTGTATCTAATCATTGGCCATCTTCTGGTAAAAAGTAATGGCTCTTCCAGATTTCTCCTTTGAAAATAAACTCCATAAGTTGGGTTATAAATTAATTGCCGGGGTGGATGAAGTTGGACGCGGCTCATTCGCTGGTCCGGTTGTTGCAGGAGCAGTCATTCTGAATAACCAAATCTACAAATCTGCAAATCTACAAATTAAGATTAATGACAGTAAAAAACTTTCAAAGAAGCAAAGAGAAGTTGCGGATAAATGGATTCGGAAAAATGCGATCGCTTTTGGAATTGGCCAGGCCAGTGTTGCCCAAATAAATAAATTTGGGATCAAGAAAGCAACTGAAATTGCATTCAGAAAAGCCATAAAAAATTGTGGAATTAGAATAGATTATCTTTTAATCGATGCTTTTTACATTCCGTACGTCAAAGGCTTAAGGCGTAAAAATCAAAAGGCGATAATAAAAGGGGATTCAAAATCAGTTTCCATTGCAGCGGCCTCAATTATTGCCAAGGTTTACAGGGATGATTTGATGACTCGTTTATCAAAACAATCAAAGTATAAAAAATATAGCTGGCACAAAAATATGGGCTACGGCACAAAAGACCACAGAAATGCAATCCAAAAATATGGGGCTACTAAACTACATAGGAAGTTATTCGTTAGAAACTGCGTTTCTTCTCAAGTTGAATAGAATGCGCAATTCTGTACTTGGCTTCTTTTCTTTTTTCTGAGGGTTTTTTGTATTGGGCACGATCCCTGTATTCTTGCATTACACCTTCATCAATGGTTTTTTTACGAAATCGGGCAATAAGCTTATCGTCGCTTTCTCCCTTTTTCTTTTTAAGTATGAACATATTTTTTCAAAATCTGTTCCCACTTGCGTGGTAAACATTTCATAGTTTGTGAGTCACCTCCAAGTCGTATTTTAGCACATCGTAGCTAATCTTTGAACCAACAAATTAGATAGGATTTTGTGGATAAGTTGGGGGAGGGGGAGTTTTAAATGAACTTACAAGCACCGAAATGCCAAATCCAAGAGCAATTATGCTAAAAGTAATAATCGCAATATATTTAAGGTCAAGGCCGTTTGATGGCTTTGATGTTAATGTTGGGGCAGGAGTAGGTGTATTTACAAAACTCTCGTTTACTGCCGATTGTGATGCGGGCTTTGTTGTTACTTCACCTTTATAGTAAACAACTTCTGGAGTTTGACTAGCCTTTGGTGTTGCCGGTTTTGCTGTTGGAGTAGGGGTTGTTTGACCACAACTTGCGTCATTTGGATAAAGGGGGTTTCTACAATAACCATTGTAACAGAAGTAATTTGCCTGACAATTACTGTTACTGCCACAGGTCCCGTTGCAAGAATTTGGATTGTCATATGTGTTTGACAGGTTGGTTGGAGTAGGTGTTACTGTTGGGGTATTGGTTGGAAGTGGAGTATCTGTGGCAGTTGGAATGGGAGTATCGGTTGGTGTAGCACTGGGAGTATTTGTAGGAACTCCAGCTATTGCATTATCGTAATCAAAAACATATTTCCACCAATTATCCCAAGTACCAGAAGTGGTTGAGGCAACTTTTGGGATATGGTTCAACCAAAATTCTTTCCAACCAAGACCTGTACAACCCCACCTTTCGCAGCCAAAAGTTTGCGTTTGTGTTGTTAGTGTGGGGTAGTTTGCATAATCCTCACAACTTGATTCAGTTTGATTAGTGTTTGACCAATCATAATCAGTAGTACCGTTTGGTGGAATGTGAACTGTTCCGCAAGCAGAGTGGGATGTAAAATTTGTCCAAAAATCTATTGTGTTGTTTGTAAACACATGTGTCATTGTTCCTTCGAACCTGTGACCAAAGTCTTCCAGCATTTCGGACAGCCCTCTTTCGTAACTGAATCCCATTATGTGGAGATTTTTTGTACAACTTGACCCGAGTAGGGGCGGAGAATTTGTATTAAACGCGTCTGGTCCAGTCATTTCTGCTTCATAATAACCAAACCATGGTCCACCCCAAAGCCAAAGTTCGTCAATTTCTCCTGAATTAACCTTTTCGCATACTTGATTGTCGCTCAAGATCTTTAGGTAGTTTACCAGCCATGGGTCATGACAATTTTGACTATTTGCAAGACAGGAAAGATATGAACTTTCTGTATAAATAAATCCGTCGTTTAAGTCTGGAAAAGAATTAGCATCAACTCTATCAACAATTTGAAAATTCGCATAGCCATTACTTAATTGATTTAAAGTTGAAGAGTAGGATGCTTCAAGCGCTTGTGGATCGTTCCAATTTTCATACTCACTTAATTTTTGATTACCATGATTAACTAAAATCGGATCAAAATCGATAATCATAACCTTAATATTTTTTTGCCCAATTCCTGGAATTTGTTGAGCCTTATTTAACGGGTTAAAATTTTGTGTGACAACTGCCCAAATAAAAAGTGGGAGGGCAACCGCAAAGCCTACAACGAGCCCAAGTCCCAAAAGTCTTTTAGTTGATACTGGGAGATTTTTAAGATTGTTAAAAAACCGCTTCACATATTCATACTATCTTTTTACAGCGTATTGCACAACTATTTTGTTGAGTATAGAATAACGGAAATGGCAAGCAAAAAGTCTGCACTTATTACAGGGATTACAGGCCAAGATGGCAGTTATTTAGCCGAGCTCCTTCTTAAAAAAGACTATGAGGTCTCCGGAATTGTAAGAAAAACCTCGCACGAAGAATACGCTAACATAGGCCACATCCAAGATGACCTAAAACTTTACCAAGGGGATTTGCTTGACCCGGTTTCCTTACGCGAAATTATTCAAAAAGTTGAACCTGACGAAGTTTATAATTTAGCTGCACAATCTTCTCCAGCCGAGTCTTTTAAACAGCCAATCCATACAGCAGAAATAACAGCAATTGGGGCCCACAGAGTATTAGATGCAACTCTCGACGTAAATCCAAAAACAAAATTCTACCAGGCTTCTTCAAGCGAAATGTTCGGTTGGGTAAAAGAAATTCCGCAAACAGAAGAAACACCTTTTAATCCCGCAAATCCATATGCTGTTGCTAAACTTTACGCTTTTTGCATGACCAAAATTTACAGAGAAAGCTACGATATGTTTGCAACAAACGGAATTTTATTTAATCATGAGAGTCCACGCAGACACTTGGGTTTTGTAACTCAAAAAGTGGCCTATGCAGCAGCTTGTGCCAAACTTGGAATTAAAACTTCACAGAATCTGAATGAAGCAGGTGAGCCGGTTTACAAAAATGGCAAAGTTAGTTTGGGAAACTTGGAAGCAAAACGTGATTGGGGCTTTGCAGGCGACTATGTTGAAGCAATGTATTTAATGATGCAAGCTGCTACTCCTGACGATTTTGTTGTTGCAACAGGGGAAACCCATACAATAAAAGAGCTTTGTCAGGAATCGTTCTCATATGTTGGTCTAAACTGGGAAGATCACGTAATAATTGATAAAAGATTTGTAAGGCCCACTGAAACTGGACCATTGGTTGGGGATGCTACAAAAATCAAAAAAGTCTTGAATTGGACTCCAAAAACTAATTTTAAAGAATTAGTTCACATCATGGTTGATGCGCACCTAGCCCGATTGAAATAGATGGAAAGAAAAGTCGTAAGAAAATCGTCGAGATTATCAATAAGTCAGTCCGAATTCGCCTCCCAAACGGGAGTAACAGTTAACTTTCTTACTCAACTAGTTGATGCCGGATTGGTAACCCCAGATTACAAGACAAATAATGTAAACAATTATGGCGACGGTTATAGGACTTCTCAACTCTGGAAAGTGAAAGAAGCCAAAAAGATAAAAGACAAACATAAAAATTGGACTGCAGAAGATATTACCTTTTTAGTACCAAAGATGAAGCCCTCTCGATATTGATCTTTTACCCCGAAGTCATCATTATTAGACTGTGAAACGCTATCTTTTGATGTTCAAAGAAAATCCGGTGTGGCAGAAAATCTTTATTTTTTCTTTAATTTTGTTTTTTATTCGTTTGGCAGATTCAATAATCTCTTTTTGGGCTCCCAATCAAATTCAAGAATCATTAGGTAATCCAATTATTATGGGTGCGATAATTGGTTTGCAGTCAGTTGTTGGTCTTTTGGCAGATTTAGTTTTCCCCAAAATTTTTAGAACCATTACTGCACGCAGGCTTGCATTTTTTGCAATAGTTATCTCAGCCTTAACTTCGCTTTCGTTAACAGCCGGTTTCTATTTACCGTATGTTGCTGTTTTTGTAATAACAATGATACTTTGGGGAATTTATTATGAACTTATTAATTTTGCCAACTTTCAATTTATGGGAAGCGCGGTTCCAACACACATTAGGACTGCGGCATGGGGTTTTACGGGGATATTTTTAAGTCTTGCCTATTTTCTTGGGCCATTTATAGCGTCGGCCGCTTTATTACATGGAATTTTTATTACCCAAGGTTCAATAATAATTTTTCTATTAGCCGCTTTTGTTTTGTTATCTTTAACAAAAAAAACACACGAGGCGGTAGCATTCCAACCCGTTGATTTTTCGGATCTTAACCCTTTAAGTGAATTTAAACATTGGCTAACTTTATCTGAATATATTTGGCCAATAATAATTATTAGCCTGGTTTTAGGATTTATTGATTCCACCTTTTATACCATTGGATCTGTGTGGACTGAAAAACTGGCTCACATTAATCCTTGGGGTATTTGGTTTTTGCCTCTATACCTTCTTCCTTCAATATGTTTAGGAATTCCGCTATCACAGTGGCAAATCGAGAGTGGCAAGAAAAAATTGAGCGAAAAATTTATGGCGCTTGCCGGAATTATTTTGGCAGGAATTGCTTTCAGTGACAGTTTACCCTGGCAACTTACCATTGTTTGTTTAAGTTCAAGTGCACTTGCTATTTGTTATCCGCTTTTGAACGGGGTTTACTGCGATATGATTGCTAGAATGGGAAGAGAGAAAAAAGATATGATTGGTTTAACAAATTCAGTTACAAATCTATCTTATATTGTCTGGCCTATATTTGCAGGACTTTTAACTTCTAGAGTTGGGGAGAGATTAACGTTTGCTTGGGTTGGAATAGGAGTTTTTGTTGTTGCTGTAATTTTACTTTTTATAACTCCCAAAAAGCTAAAATTGCCTCAGGAAGAAATTAAAAGTTGGGAATAATCTTACTATTCAAGGCCAATAAGTTTGGCGAGTTTTGTAGAAGAAAGGTCACTAATTTTCTTGATTTCAACTAATTTGGCTTTTACTAAATCTGCGTGTCTTTTTTTTTTGCTTTTCATGTTATCGCCTTCGGTAATTGCAATTATATTGGGTTTAATTTTTTCAACTAATTTTTTGTAATCTTCATCAGAATTCATTTCTGGCAAAGATATTACTTCATCAACAAAGTTCAAAGATTCCAACATTTCGCGTCTTTGCTTTTGGTTATGAACTGGGCGGCCCGGCCCTTTTAATCTCTTTGTAGTTTCATCGCTTTCCAGTGCAACGACTAGATAATCTCCATTTTTTTTCGCCTCTTTAAGAAAATTAACATGCCCATGGTGAAGGATATCGAATACTCCGCCAACCAAAACTTTTATCATTCTTTTTAGCATTATACGGTTTGGGTTTCTAATTATAAAGAATAGAACATTAATCCTCTAATTATTTTGTGGTACTATAAATGATATGCCCAATGTAAAGGATACTGAAGACGCTCCAAAAATAAAAAAACCTGTTATTAGAGATAGGATAAAACTTGCCATCGACCGTACTGTACTTAAAAAATTCCGTTTGGTTGTTGTTGCTTACTCAAGTGTTCAGCGGGAACATTTCGCTACAAAGGATGCCTATGAAGCAGAAATTGAAGTCGAACAGAGAGCAATAGAAGTTGCCGAAGAAGTTAGAAAATTGGGAATCCCGGTAAGGACTCTTCCCGGAGATCAATATTTTTATACAAATTTACTTGTAGATAAACCGGACCTTGTAATTAATTTAGTTGACACACTTAAAGGTCGAGACCAACTCCAGCCCTCAGTACCAGCAGCTCTTGAGCTCGCCAACATTCCTTATACCGGGGCTGGAATGGAAGGATTGATAATAGGTAACAATCGCAATTTAACCAAAAGGCTTTTAATTGCATATGATGTTCCAACTCCACCCTTTCAGTTTATTCGCAGGGCTGGAACAAATATCGATGAAGATTTGGGTGTTCCTTTGATAGTTAAACTTAATGAAGGCGGGGGAAGTGTGGGAATTAATAATAATGCCGTTAAAGATACCGAACGCGCCGCAAAGCTTCGCGCAAATAGCATGATTTCTACCTACCATTTTCCTGTAATTGTTGAGAAGTTTGTCGATGGCCCAGAAGTCACGGTTGTTGTGTTTGATGATGGGGTAAAAAGACACGTTGTTATGGCCCAGAAGAAGTTTGGCATAAAGCCTGACGGCAAACATGAATTCACAAGTATCGAGTCATACGATAACTGGAAGTCATATAAATATATCCCGGTTGACGAGAGCAGTAAGTTTGAGATTAAAAAATTGGCGGTTCGGGCTTTTGGGGGACTTCAACATAAAGATTATGCAAAGTTTGATGTTAGGGTGGATGCAGATACCGGAATCCCATATTTTACAGACAGTAACCCAAATACAGCATTTGGCCCAGATAGAGGACTGCCAATGACAGAGGTATTGGCCATGAATGGAGTAGAATTTTCGGATGTTTTGGCCTCTTTACTCTCCAAATATGCCAAGGATTTAGGCTGAACCCATACTCGACAATTTATATTTTGTGTCGTAGAATAGGCCAATATATGGTACTCGAGAAAAACCCCAAAACACGTCCAATTGCCAAAAGACTTCTTCAGCTTGAGGATAAAGTCAAAGGCAAACCTTTTGCTTCGATGGCTAGGGTGCTTGAACTTTCAAACTACAGCTGTGGACCAGCAACTCTTGAGATGTTACTTTCATTTGTTGGCTCTAAAGCTACCCAAAAAGAGCTAATTAAGTCAATTCGTGTTCAAAAGACAATCAAACTCTATGGAATTAATATAAATGATATGGGACATGCCGTAAAAATCGTAAGCCGCGGCAAACTTGTATTTTGGAGAAAACATCGAGCCAACGTTAGTGATATTGCTTTAACTATCGACAAGTTTAAATACCCAGTTGGAGTCGAGTGGCAGGGTGATTTTTATGAAAATGAGGATGAGGACAGAGGTCATTACTCTGTTGTTACTAGTGTAAACAAAGAGTCGGGATTCTTAAGGATTGCAGACCCTTATTTTAATAGTTTTTTTAAATATAAAGATCTTGATCGAAAGTACGCAATTAACGACTTTGTTAAAAAATGGTGGGATATAAATGAAATCAAAGTTGCAGGGTCGCCAAAAAGGCGCAAAATTAAAGATACTCGAGTTATGTTTGTAATTGTTCCAAAAGGGGAAAACTGGCCCAAGAAACTAGGGATGGTAAAAGCCTCTTAAATCAATATACTTTCTTCATATGCGTGTAGCTCTTGCCTATAACGTCAAGAAAAACAAACCTTCTTCTGATCTTTCCAAGCAAACTGACTTGGAATTTGATCTTCCTTATGTAATTAACGAAATCAAAAAATCTATTGAAGAATTAGGGCACACTATAATTAAAGTCGAAGCAGACGAAAATGCTTTTACCAAACTTAAGAAACTAAAAGGAAAAATAGATATTGTTTTTAATATTGCCGAAGGCTTGTGGGGTGAAGCCCGGGAAACTCAAATTCCAATAATCTGCGAAATACTTAAAATTCCATATACTCATTCGGGTCCAACCACTCACACAATTTCGCTTGATAAATCATTTACGAATTTAATTCTAAAGGGGGCGGAGGGCATAAATGTTCCGGAGTCACATGTTGTTAAAGAAAAAAACTGGGTTCTACCCAGTCGGCTTAAGTTTCCATTGATCGTAAAACCCAATAGCGAGGGTTCAAGTAAAGGTGTACTTGATGCCAATGTGGTTAATAATCAACGTGACCTAAAAAAACGTGTGGAATTTGTTTCAGAAAAGTTCACGAAAGAGGTATTAATTGAAGAATACGTTGATGGCCGTGAATTTACTGTCGCTGTGATGGGTAATGAAGAATTAACAGTCCTCCCAATTATTGAGCAAAAGTTTGATTTTCTGCCCAAAGGAATGAACAAAATTGCCAGTTTTGAACTTAAATGGCTTTACGAAGATTCTCTGACAGATCTGCATGATGCCTACGATTGTCCGGCAAAATTATCAACGAGTCAAAGAAAAGAGATAGAGCGTGTTACAAAAGAGGTTTATAGAATTTTGGACGTAAAAGATTGTGCAAGGCTGGACTTTAGAATGAATAAAAAAGGCAAACTTTATTTTATCGAAATAAATACAATACCTGGAATTAACCCAAGTTTAGACGGAATTTCTTATTTTCCACTTGCAGCAAGAACAGCAGGCATTAATTATAAAGAGATGGTAGGCAAGATTCTTGAAATGGCAGAGAAAAGGTATAAAATTCTGGGATAGTTATGCCAGCGGAACAAAATCCAAATAGTGAAAAATTTTCTGCCCGGAAAGTTCGTGCTGGTGCAATTGCTTACTACTATCAAGGCTTCATCGAGTCAGCCCAAGAAAATGGGATAGAACTTAATGATCAACATAAAATTGTTAAAGGTGTAAAAAGATTCTTGGATGAATATAAAACATTAATGGGTGGAGTAATGCCCACAATGGATCAACTCCTTGAATTTAAGGAGCAGACAATGGCTGTTGCAGAACTTCAGAAAAAAGAAAGTCATTTGAGTCAGCGTGATTTTATAAGAGCCAATAAAGACAAATTTGACATAGATTTACTGGGAAGTGCAGCAAACACAAGGCTTATCCGTTCGTATCAAGACTTTGAAAATAAAGGCGGATTTTTAATGAATTTACTTCCTATTTATTTAGGTAAGCTTACATATGGCATAGGCGGCGATATTGACCGCGATCCAGATGAAAACGCATGGGCAAGTGCTTTTTTGATGGATAAAGCAACCGACAGAATAATTAACGACTTGGCCTTTGAATTTAGTGGTTACAATACCGTTCTAGAGTTGGGTGCAGGCAGTGGCAATTTTTCCAAAAAGTTTTTAAATAAACATGAAGATGGATATGCAGTTGTAACAGACAAAAATCCTGAAACTCAAAAAACGGTAAGAGAAAATTTAAAGTCATCAGAATCATTTGAAGGGATAGATTTTGATGTTTCGGAATTGGATATGAAAGATACTGAGGGGTTAAAAAGAATAGCAGAGAAACTAGGGAACCAGAAAATTATTTTACATATTGGTTATATTCTTCATGAGAATTGGGAATTGGCGCTTGAGACTCTGAACTCTCTTTCAGAAGTTTTTAAAGAAAAAAATGTAATTTTTGCTTTCTCAGAATATTATTTACAGGATGAAATAACAGATGAAGTCCCATTGGATTTTCAAGGTCTTCATTATCCAACTCAAGATTTACTCAGTAGAGATGAACTTATGGTAATTGCAAATCACTATGGTTTTGTAAGGTGTAGAGATAGAAAAGGGAATGATATGGAAACTGTTCATAACTACACAACTCGCATTAATCCAGATGGCTCAGAATCAAGGGAAATAATGAATTCCACCACTTACTGGACACTCTCTTCTCCTGTATAATGGGAACTTCGTGAGGAATATTTACCCGTATGTTTAAAGGAAACAGAAACTTACTAATCATTGCCCTTATCGCGCTTGTAAACATGCTTGGCTATGGAATTATTATTCCAATTCTTTATTCTTATTCCAAAAAGTTTGGCCTAACAGATTTTCAAAATGGCCTTCTTTTCGCATTATTTTCCATTTGTCAGTTTATATCAACCCCGATTATCGGAAGACTTTCAGACAAGTACGGCAGGCGGCCAATGCTTTTAATTTCGATAATTGGAACCGCAGTCTCATTTTTTGTAATGGCCTTTGCTCCGAGCGCAATTTTTCTTTTTATAGCGCGTGCTGTTGATGGACTTACAGCAGGCAACATCCCAGTCATTTTTGCTGTTATTTCTGATTCAACTAAACCCGAGGAACGTGCCAAAGCATTTGGTTTAATTAGCGCCGCATTTAATTTTGGCTTTATTTTTGGCCCTGCAACGGCCGCATTAACTATTCATTTTGGAACTCCCGTACCTTTTATTATTGCGGGAACAATCACTGTAATTGCCGCAACTCTTACTGCGATTTATTTGCCGGAAACAAACAAACACATGAATGAAGGCGTTGTAAAGCATAGTAAATTAATCGATTTTCCAAAGCTTTGGCACACCTTGTTTGATCCAAATGTCGGAATGACGTTTCTTATTTCTTTAGTCTTTTTCTTAGCATTTTCCTGCGCCGTTATTTATGGCTTTCAACCGTTCTTAATCAATGTCTTAAAAATTTCGGCTTCAACTAATGCGGTTTTGTTTACTATTTTTGGCATAATCGGTCTTATTTCGCAAACTTTCTTTGTTGAGATGGTTTCCAAAAAGTTAGGGATGAAGAAAGCTTTTACAGTCTCGATTCTTTTTACTTTTGTAGCATTTGTGATTATGTATTTGTCCCACGCACTGCCTATTTTTATTGTTGCCATGGTAATCCTGTCTTTATTTAATAGTGTTGTTCAAACTTTGATTCCAACAATTTTATCTAACGAAGCAGATGCAAGTTCCCAGGGCTCTGTAATGGGACTTAATTCTTCGTATCAGAGTATTGGCATGATTATTGGCCCAATTTTAGGTGGGCTAGTTGCGACCATTTCTGTTCCACTTCCATTTTTGGTTGGAGCCCTTCTTGTTTTGGTTTGCTATTTTATGTCCTCCAAAATTCTAAGGCCTGGAGTTAAAAAAGAATCAGCCTTTTAGAATAAATCTTCTAGAGTATAGACATCAAATGTTAAAATAAAATGAGGAGGTGATAGTTATGGCCAAGTATGGAAAACTAGCCCAAAAAAAAGTTGAGAGGGCAGTAAAAGAATACAAAAAAGGAAATCTCAAAAGCGGAAGAAGCGGACTAAAAGTTAAAAAGCTTAAACAAGCTGTCGCAATTGGACTTTCAGAAGCGCGGAAAATGGGAGCAAAAATGCCCCCTTATCCCAAGAAGTAAGACATAGCGACAGCGTTATCCTCAAAGTTAAATCGAAGATTATTTTAGTAATGACTGGGGGTCGACCAATTCCCATTCTTGTTCGATTAGCTTTTCGTCGAGTGGATTTGCCTTTTGCCAGTCCACGCCAGACTTTGGAATCCAAACACCCTTAACGGGAAATCTACTACCTTTCGGTATTTCCCTACCATATTTAGTGTTTAGGTCTTCTGACAACTCGCCTTGTAATACAGCTGGGGAGTGGTGGAGCTCTTTTGCTCTTAATATGGATAACACCATTGCCCATCCAGGAGCGTCTCCAACATATTGGATTACATTAGGTTCAACATGTTTATTCTCTTTTGATTTATCAAAAAAGACGCCATCTTTTTCTACGACTGCACATTTTTTATAGTTTTCAAGCGTAGTTGCAAAGTGAATTGTTGTTTGCGGTTCTATTTCACTCCTATCTGGGCTTTTAGGCATAATTAGATTTTAACATATTGAATTAGTTCGATTCCTTTTGCTGGTTGATCTATCTTGGTATATAAGCTGAGTTCGAGAAAAGCTGCAGGGTCGGATGGAATCGAACCATCATTAGCGGTTTTGGAGACCGCTGTCCTGCCGTTGAACGACGACCCTATAAAGTGAATTATATCAAGGCTAGGGAACAAAAGCTAAAGAAAAGTGGATTATTTAAGTTTTGAGGACTCTTTATGAAGCTGGACTTTCTTGCAAAATCTACAATACTTTTTAAGACCAAGTTTACCTTTGCCTTTTACATCCATGTTAATTTTATTCCTGTCTGTAACATAATTTTGGTTTTTACAGATAGAACAAACTAATGCAACAATTTCGCGAGCTCCTTTTTTAGCCATGAGAGTATTCTAACACAGGCACTAGCCTCTAGGGAATAGTCACTACGATATGAGCCTGAAGTGGGAATCGGACCCACGACCCCGTTCTTACCAAGAACGTGCTCTGCCACTGAGCTACCCAGGCACTGTGCTGAGGACAGGATTCGAACCTATGTAGCCCTTTCGGGCGAGAGATTTACAGTCTCTTGCGATTGTCCACTCCGCCACCTCAGCCTGGAGCCGGGAAGAGGATTCGAACCCCCGACCTTTGCTTTACAAAAGCATTGCTCTACCAGCTGAGCTATCCCGGCTTAAAAAACTTACTGGCAAGGAGAATTATATCAAATTTTGAAGCAAAATTGACCCCATCATCAAGGGGCCGGCACTCTTCCTGGAATTCTCCAGGTGGGTAGGCTGCCTTCCATCGATTGCTCTTTGGCCGGACTCCGCCTTCCCAATTAAATAAAATAGTCAGAAAGATTGACCGGAACACCTTTTTAACAGGGTCAATTAATTATACCATCCGAAGCAAGCTCAGATTGTTCCGAATCCTGGGACTAATAAGTTCAAAACGAAGCTAATTGCTGGGTCTATTACTGCTGTAATTAAAGAAGTTCCGCCGAATGGAAATATTAAAACCAGAAGCATAATCATTCCATATTTAGATAAAAACATATCAACTTCATTGGCTTCTTTTTTAGGTAAAATTCCAACTAAAATTTTACCTCCATCTAGGGGGTGAACTGGAACAAGATTAAATACCGCAAGGGCTACATTAAGTAAAATAACAGGGTAGGTTAGAGCAAAAATAGCTTCTGTTGGAAAAATCCTAAGTATTATTGCGAGCAGAGTGGCCAAAAGCATATTACTTAGCGGGCCGGCCAGAGAAATCAGAGCAGAATCTTTTTTGGGATTTTCTAAGTTGTATGGGTCAATCGGTACGGGTTTTGCCCAACCAAAAGGGATAACTGGGATACCAATCGAGCGCATTATGACAAGAACTAAGAGTAGGGTAGTGCCCACAGGGTCATAATGTTTTATAGGGTTAAGGCTGAGGCGTCCAAGGAGCCTAGCTGTAGGGTCTCCGAGCCTGTCTGCCATCCAGGCATGGGAGGCCTCGTGGATTGTTATAGTTATGGCAAAAGCGGCTATCCAAATTATGATTTCCATTGCGATCAGGGTCGATTAATAGTATAATCTACCACAGCTAAAAATTATATGGCATACATTTGCGACAATTGCGGAAAAGGCATGGTTTACGGCAGACAAAGCACTCACCACAGAGGGGTAGCTGGAAAACGTTGGAAAAAACGTGCCCAAGTTACTCTTAGAACCTTTAAGCCCAACTTACAAAAGGTTTCTATTATGCTCTCTGGAGTTAAGACCCAAATGAGACTTTGTACAGATTGTATTAGCAGATTCAAGAAAGACGGAAAAATGGGAGCTTCAAAATTTGCCGCAGTTTAGGCTAGTTATTTAGCATCTTTTCCACCACTGAGTTTTCCTTGGCCTTTTAGTCTTGGTGGATGAAATCTTATTGCCGTAGTGTTTGTGGTTCCAGATACTTTGCCATCTCTTTTGTGCTGGAGAGCTATACCTGGAGGCAAGTGTAATGCATCTACTTTGTCGTCATTGCTGTTTAGACACAAATCTCGTTGTTCACAGATATTTCTAATAAATGGACTACAATGTTCACAAATCATAATCAGCTATTATACATATTTTTTTTATCCCAATTTGAAGTCCTTATAGGCCTCTTTGAATTGTTTATAAGGAACAGGCAGTTTTCCCTCAAGTTGAACCTCATCTAACACTAATTTTCCATCTTCAACATGGCTTCTAAGGAATTTTAACCTTTTCTCGTTTGGTAAATATGTCCAAGCTCCTGGCCAGGGGAACATGGCGCGAATAAAACGTTCTGCCTCAGTAGCACTTTTTTCTTTAAGATCAATAAAACCATCTTGCTTGGTAACTAATTTTGTATATGTTGCTTCGTCTTCATCCTGTTTTTTTAACTTTATTTTTCCTTGCATGTATGGAGTAAGAGTCTCGATTAATACCTGAGCGCTTTTTTCAAATAATCTATCTCTTAAGACGTCAGAAGTATCTGATTCAAGAATATCTTCCTTAAATTGGGTAATTATTGGGCCGTGGTCCATTTTGCTGTCCATTTTAAGAATAGTGACACCTGTTTTTTCATCGCCATTTTTAATAGCGGCAGGAACTGGGGAAGCACCCCTATATTTAGGTAATAGAGAGGGGTGAATTACCAAAATTCCCTGGGGGAACAAATTGATTACTTCCTGGGTAATAATTTCACCGTATGAAGCTAAAACTCCAAGCTCAATATCTAAATTTGCATCCAATAATTCGTTGGCTGAATAGAATGTCGGAACTTTATGCTCATGTGCCCATTTATCAATCGGGGAATAAGAAAGATATTGTTTGCGTCCAACTGGTTTTGGGGAAGCAGTTACAACCCCAGCAATAGGGGAAGTTCCAGGGCCTGTAACAAATTCATGATGAATTTTGGTCAAAATTGGCAAAATGTAATCTGGTGTACCAAAAAAGACTATTTTCATTTCGTTAGATTAATTCCACCTCTTCCCATTCGTCATTTTCCACTTTATATAGTGGTTTTTTCTCTTCCAATAAATGGTCTACAAAAAGTATACCGTTTAAGTGATCGATTTCGTGAAGAATAATTTGTGCGTCAAAATCTCTAAATTCCTCTATCATTTTTTCGCCTTTTTCGTTCAAATAGTCAATTTTTACAGCTTTGGCACGTTTTAATGGGCCATAATAAAAAGGCAAAGAAAGGCAGCCTTCTAAAATTTCTTTCTTAGTCTTTTTCTCTTTTTCAGCTTTAGACATGTCGGTAACTTTTAAGATTTTTGGATTTATAACAACCTTATTGAAAGATTTGTAGTTACAAATAAAAACCTGTAAGTTTTTGCCGATTTGGGGAGCTGCTAGGCCAATTCCTTCCGGATCTTTTTGTACCGCCAAAGTGTCTTTTAGGTCGCGAATTAACTGCAAAACCTTTTTATCCACCTTGCCGACAGCTTTGGATTTGGTTCTAAGTATTGTGTTTCCCGACTGTAGAATTTTCTGAATCATGCTCAATTATAGCATGATTGCCGAAAACACGGAACAATTCAATATCTGAATTGTTGACGATCTATTTGATATTTGCCAAAGCTTGGATAGCAGTTTGATTTTTTGGATCAAGGTTGGCCAAAATATAATTAAGCTGATTTTTGGCCTCATTATTATTGCCTAAATGCACAAGAAGTGCTGCATATTCAATTCTGGCATCTGTGTAATTTGCCTTAAGATCAACGGCAGTTTTAAGAGTCTCACTAGCCGATTTATAATCACCGAGGTTGGCCTGAGTAATACCGAGGTTGTAGAAAAGTTTGGCGTCGGTTGGTGCTAGTTTTATGGCTGTTAAAAGCATATCTCTTGCATCATTAAGATATTTTTCATCAACTATAGAAAGTCTTATATAAACACTAAAAGCGCTGCGCCATAAATTAATATTTGCAGGTGCCAAACTAACAGCCTTTTGTATTGCTAGAGCGCTGCAGTTTGTAAATTCGGCAGTACTGCTTGCGTCTTTGGCTTGATTATAAGCTAAAGCAACTGCAGTGTATGAGTTTGCCATCTCTCCGTAATACATTGCTTGCGAAGGTGCAAGTTTTACAGCCTTAGTTATTGCCGGAATTGCAAGATCAGGCCTTGGAACACTATTTAGGGCGTGGGCTTTGCTGTACAAAACATCTGCATACCAATAACGGGATATCAAAGTTAAAAGGCAAAAGGTAAAAATTAAAAGTATTGAAATAGTAATTTTTTGTGAAGAATCTAGTTGTGTAACATTTTTACTTTTTCCTTCCTCGATTTTAGCTACGGCAAATGCAACTGCTGGGAATAAAAATAATTCTAATTGAGTAGGAACTACGGAAAATCCAAAGAAGTTTGAGACAGATAAACTTACAAAACCTGCAAAAATTGCAAAATTTAGGGTTTTATTTTCACCTTTAGTTTTAAGAATGACAAAACCAAAAAAACCCAAAAGTGTTAAGTACGAAAGTAATCCGACAGTACCTGTAGTTGCTGCGAAGTTTAAAAATTCATTGTGGGCTTTGTTGTAAATAAAATCCCACTCAGAAGTTAAATTATGTGCGGCGGGTCTATAAAGATAGTAGGAATAGGCGAAAGTTTCGACTCCTGTTCCAAAAATTGGGTAGTGAAGCCAAACTTGTAGGGCTCCCTGCCAGACAATTTTTCTTATTGTGCCTGATTCTGTGCCACCAGTCTCAAGCGCGGTTCCTTGTGGTTTAGCAACTTGTTGGATTTTAGATTTATTCAATAATTCATTAATACTTGGAGTGAACTGTGTTCCGGAAATTAAACCAATTGCAAGAAATGAAAAACCAATAATTAAAAGTGGACTCAAAATAGACTTTATATTTTTTCGCTCTTGCCAAAGATAAAAAGTCCAGAAAACAATGGAAGCTACGGCAAAGCCTAAAAGGCCGGATCTAGACTTAGTAAATATTAGTGTCCAGGAAAAAAGTATTGAAATTACAAAATAACCCCAGAAACTTAAAGATTTTACTTTTGATTTAATTAGAAGTGCCCAAGCAATTGGAATTAAAGCTGTAAGCCATGCCGCAAGCCAGTTAGGTTGCCCAAGAGATGAAAAAACACGGGATTGCACATCTTGTACCCAAACATCTTTATCTATTCCAAAATGTTCTAAAACACCATATGTGGTCACAAGAACGCCTGATGCAAGCCAGATTTTTATTAGTTTTAATGTATCATCTTTTTCAAAATTGCTTACAAAAGCCCAGTAGAGCAATGAGTAACAAATAATGGAGAGGAGACCCCCGTTAAAGCGTGAGTAATAACCAAAAACAGAAGTGTAAAAATCAATTGAAAAAATAGTTGAAACAATCTGAGATCCCAAGAATATTAAAAGTGGAATATCTAACATTGTGCGACGGAATATTATTTTTCCTTCTCTAATACATCTAATTGCCCAGGCACTTGCAATTAATGTGCTTAATATATAAACCAAAACAATTTTATTGAATTCAAAAACCTCGGAAGTATACGGCCACAGAACCAAAGGAACAAAAAACATCAATATGGCAAAAAGATAGAAGATTAACTTTCGCATTTAGCCATTCTAACGTACTTGAATAAGCAAATCTACAAATAAGCAAATATTTGCAGATTTTGAATTTGGATATTTGAATATTTTGTCTGAGTGGGTATACTGCGTTGCGTATAAGCAGAGCTTGGCAAAATAATATTTATATGAAAGGAGAAGTTTTGTGAAATTTAAATTAATTAATCCAATTGATCGCTTCTTAGGACTTTTCTCGCACGATATTGGAATAGATTTGGGAACTGCAAACACTTTAGTTTATGTACTGGGTAAAGGAGTTGTAATTCGTGAACCTTCAGCTGTTGCACGGCATAAAAAAACAAAAGAAATTTTAGCAATTGGGGCTTCCGCTAAAAAGATGTATGGCAGAGCGCCTTCGACAATTGAGGCAATTAGGCCACTACGAGACGGGGTTATTGCAGACTTTGACGCAACGGCCGCAATGCTTAAGTATTACATTAAAAGAGTTCACGAGGGGGGTACCGTTATACCAAAGATTCCGCGCCCCAGGGTAATTGTTGGAATCCCATCAGGAGTCACCGAAGTTGAAAGACGGGCCGTTGCTGATGCTGTAATGGACGCCGGGGCCCGAGAAGTTTATTTAATAGAAGAACCTATGGCTGCTGCAATCGGAGCAAAATTGCCCGTAGAAAGCCCCGAGGGCAATTTTATAGTCGACATTGGTGGCGGAACTTCTGAAATTGCTGTAATTTCTTTGGGAGGAATTGTTTTGGGCCGCTCCGTGCGCGTTGCGGGGGATGAAATGGACGAGGCAATAATTAATTATGTAAGGCTTAAATACTCTCTTCTTTTAGGTCAACCAACCGCCGAGGCTGTAAAAATTGGGATTGCCTCAGTTGTAACAGAAAGCGGGGAAGCAAAACAAAAGTTTACTGTTGTACGCGGGCGTGACCTGGAAACTGGTTTACCCAAATCAATAAAACTTACAAATAACGAAATTGGGGAAGCCCTCTCCCCAATAATTCAAGAAATTATAGTTAATATCGTGGATACTTTGGAAGAAACTCCACCCGAACTTACAAGTGACATAATGGAGCGGGGAATTACACTTGCAGGAGGAGGCTCACTTTTGCCTGGAATCGATAAAGCAATTTCAGAAGCCACTCATATGCCGGTTTGGATCGCCGAGGACCCGTTAACCTGCGTAGTTAGGGGTTGCGGTGCGCTTCTGGAAAATCCAGAACTATTAAAAAGAGTTAGAGTAACAAAAGGTCTCTAAAATCGGTATTTCAGTAGTTCGGTATTTCTGTTTGCAGTTTACCGATAACTGAATTACTGGAATACCGGAATACTGATAAAATGAGTATATGAATTCTTTTTCTTCTAATAATGATTCCTGGCTTTCTTGGTTTTTAAGGGGAACTTTAATTCTTCTTTTTTTAATCCTTTTTGCCAAACTTTTTGAAGTTCAAATAATTAAGGGGAACTTTTATAGAAGTCTTTCCGAAGAAAATAGAATTCGCCATATTCCGCTTCCCGCAGCTCGTGGGAAAATAATGGCCCGCGGCGGGGAAGCACTAGCTGATAACGTTGCAATTAAAAAAGCAGTTAAATTTACTCCGGGGGCCCCGGCTGTTCTTTCTGAAGATCTAACAAATGCGAATCCAGATGAAATTGTTACGGATTATAAAAGAGTTTACCCATTGGCTGAAAACTTTGCCCATGCATCTGGGTATTTGTCAGTAGTATCCGATAAAGAGGTTGGTACAGTGGACCCAGATTGTCCAGAGAAAGGAATAAGACCAAGTGGAATGTTGGTAGGAGTCACCGGACTTGAACAAGAATATGAATGTCAGCTCTTGGGAATTCCAGGGGAGGAACTGGTAGAAGTTAATACTGCAGGCAAAAAAATTAGAGTTTTGGGAGTCAAGAATCCTGTTCCTGGAACCAACTTAAAAACATCAATTGACTTCGGGCTTCAAAAGGAACTTGCTATTAATATGGATAAAAAAGGGGCAGCTATTGTGACTGATCCAAATGGTCAAATCTTAGCTTTTTACTCAAGCCCCAGTTTTGATCCAAATCTTTTAATAAATAAAGATAATCCCGAAAAAGTTTCGGCACTTCTTAAAAATTCTGACCTTCCATTTTTTGACCGGGTAATAAGCGGAACTTTCCATCCAGGGTCGGTTTTTAAGCCATTAGTTGCAATTGCAGCACTTGAAGAAGGCGCAATCGATAAAGATTTTACGTTTAACGATCCGGGAATAATTACTGTTAATAAATTTACCTACACCAATTGGTATTTTACGGAATATGGAAGACTGGAAGGTGTAGTTAACTTAGTTAAAGCACTGGCCCGCTCTACTGACACATTCTTTTATAAAGTTGGGGAAATGGTTGGACCAGTTAACATTGCCAAATGGGCCGATGTTTTTGATTTAGACAAACAAACTGGAGTGGATTTGCCTGGAGAAGCAAAAGGGTTAATCCCAACTCCTGAATGGAAACAAAAAACAATTCATGAGGGCTGGTTTTTAGGCAATACTTACAACATGTCTATTGGCCAGGGTGACGTTTCTGTAACCCCGATTGAACTCAATACTTATATTTCAGCAATTGCCAGTAATGGGAAGCTTTGCCAGCCACAATTTATTTTTTCTTCGTCTCCGGTTTGTAGGCAAATAAGAATTGCTCAAAATAATTTAGACTTAGTAAAAGAAGGCATGCGTGCAGCTTGTACAACAGGCGGAACCGCTTACACTTTTTTTGATTTTAGTGCCAAGCACGGTGGAACCACAGTAGCCTGCAAAACTGGAACCGCTGAAGTTGGAGTAACGGGAGAACCAAATGCCTGGTTTACATTTTTTAGCCCAATCGAAAACCCTCAAATAGTTTCAACAATTGTTTTTGAAAAGGGTGGGCAAGGATCAGAAGTTGCGGGCCCGGTTGCTAGGAAAATTGCAGATTATTACTTCTCTTCACGATAAGTTATAGTTATTAGATCTCACTTTTTACTATTAGTTAGTATGACTGATAAGGAATATCTAATTGCTCTAAGTACCTTCGTCTCGATTGGTCCAATGCGGACAAAGCTCCTTCTTTCTTATTTTAAGTCAGCTAGCAAAGTTTGGAAGGCAACCCAAAAAGATTTGTTGGAAGTAGGTCTTCCGGCAAAATTAGTAGATAAATTTATTGACCACCGCAGTAAATTTGATATTCAAAAATATCTTGATAATTTAAAAAAAGAGTCAGTTTCGGCTTTAACAATTAATGATTCTGATTATCCTGAAAACTTAAAAAGTATTGATGATAATCCATACGTTTTGTATGTTAAGGGCAAATTACTAAAATCGGATTCCCGGGCAGTCGCAATTGTTGGGACAAGATTAATGACTAGCTACGGGCGGGAAGTAACCCAGAAAATTGCAACAGAACTTGCCAATTTCGGCATAACTGTAATTTCTGGTTTAGCGCTTGGGGTTGATGCTGAGTCTCAAAGAGCAACCCTTAATGCGGGTGGGCGTACTATTGCTGTTCTTGCCTCGGGACTTGATATTATTTCACCATTAACCAATAAAGCTCTCGCCCTGGAGTTTATTAAGAAGAACGGCGCTATTGTTTCAGAATATCCTTTAGGGCATACTCCTTTTCCATCGGATTTTCCGGTTCGGGACCGTTTAATTTCCGGACTTTCAAAGGCTGTAGTTGTAATTGAAGGCAGAATGAAAAGTGGAACTTTTTATACCGTTCACGCAGCTGCGAGTCAGAACCGGCCAGTATTTGCTGTTCCCGGGCCAATCACTTCACCCGCTTCGGAGGGACCAAATTATTTAATTCAAAATGGGGCAAGACCAATTACGTCAGCCCGGGATGTTCTGGATGAACTGCATATGCAGTTAAAAGTTGATACTCGCGCTATTGAAAAAATTATGCCAACAAGTGGAGTTGAGGCTAAAATTGTGGAAATATTGGAGGTTGAACCTTTACATCTTGACGAGCTTGTTAGAATATCAGGTATAACGACCTCTGAAGTTTCTGCTAGACTTACTATCATGGAAATGAAGGGACTAGTAAGAAATATGGGCGGGGGCATCTATAAAAGAATCTAGAATCTAGTAGCTAGTATCTAGTTTCTAATACGAATATGAATTTGATTATTGTTGAGTCACCAACTAAAGCTAGAACTCTGGGGAAGTTCCTTGGAGAGGGTTTTGACGTGGAAGCAACAACGGGGCATATTAAAGATTTGCCCAAGAGTACTCTTGGAATCGACATTGAACATGACTTTGCTCCAGATTATGTTGATGTAGTTAAGCGAAAAGATACAATTGCACTTCTCAAATCAAAAGCCAAAAAAGCAAAGGAAATTTATATAGCAACTGACCCTGACCGTGAGGGAGAAGCTATAGCATCACACGTTGAAGAGATTTTATCGGGACATAGCAAAACCTTAATGCATCGCATCTCGTTTCACGAAATCACAAAAGAAGCAGTCGATGAGGCTATTAAAAATCCACACGCCATAAATAAAGATTTAGTGGATGCCCAAATTGGGCGCCGTGTTTTAGATCGCCTTGTGGGTTACAAACTCTCTCCACTTCTTTGGAAAAAGGTAAGACGGGGGCTCTCTGCAGGGCGAGTGCAATCGGTTGCGGTACGTTTGATTGTAGAAAAGGAACGCGAGATTGAAAAATTTAAACCTGAAGAATATTGGGATCTTTTTTCGATTGTTAAAAGTAGTAAAGAGAAAAAAGAATTTACAGTTCAACTTGTAAAGGAGGAGGTTAAGGACAAAAAAACCGCTGATGAGATTTTAAAAGATCTTAAAAGCGCAAAATATAAAGTTAACGATGTAAGAAAGCGTCAGGTTACTAAAAATCCATATCCTCCTTTCACTACTTCTACAATGACTCAAGCGGCAAGCAGAATCATGGGTTGGTCATCCAAAAAAACAATGTCTGTAGCCCAAAAACTTTATGAAGAAGGGCTTATTACTTATCATAGAACAGACTCTCTTAATTTATCGCTTCCGGCAGTTATGAAAGCACGTGACTTTATTAAGAAAGATTATGGAGTTACCTATCTTCCGGAAGCTCCGAGGTTTTATAAGACTACAAATAAATCGGCACAAGAAGCCCATGAAGCAATTCGTCCAACCAGCTTAAATGCAAAATTGGAAAAAACGGATGATAAATTTTTTGATGACGAGCAAAAGCTATATGAGTTAATTTGGGGAAGATTTGTTGCTTGTCAAATGAATCCTTCCATCTACGATGAGACATCGATTGATGTTGAGGCAGATAAACACATACTTCGTGCAAGCGGGCAAATAATGAAATTTGATGGATGGCGACGAATTGTACCCGCCAAGAAGAACAGCGAAGAAGAAATTGTAGTTCTTCCGGATGTAGAAAAAGGTGAAGATTTGGATTTAGTTAAAACCTGGGGAGATCAAAAGTTTACCCTTCCTCCTGCGCGTTATAACGAGGCATCGTTAATTAAAACGTTAGAAAAGTTGGGAATTGGAAGGCCGTCTACATATGCTCCAACGATTTCTGTTATTCAAATAAGAAGTTATGTAGAAAAAAATGATAACAAACAATTTGTGCCGACTTCTGTTGGAATCGCGGTCAACGACTTTTTAATGATGAACTTTCCCGAAACCTTTGATTATCAGTTTACCGCAGATATGGAAAGTGACCTTGATCGGGTTGCCGAAGGCAAGTTGCCTTGGGTTAAAACAATTAAGGATTTTTGGAAGCCATTTGAAAAGAAATTGGTTGATGTTGAAAAGAATTCAAAGCGGGTAAAAATTGAAGTAGAAAAGTTAGGAATAAAATGCCCAGACTGTAAAGAGGGGGAACTAGTAATTCGCACGGGGCGGTTTGGAAAATTTATTTCCTGCTCCAGGTTTCCAGATTGCAAACACACTGAAAAATATTTAGAAAAAATTGGCGTTAAATGCCCTGAGTGTAAAGTCGGGGACGTGATTGTTAAGAAATCTAAAAAAGGAAAGTTCTTTGGTTGTTCCCGTTACCCAGAGTGTAAATATGCTAGTTGGCGAAGTCCTAAGAAGGAAGAAGCTTCTGTATAATCTTGTCAACTTTCTCGTTTAGTTCTTTAATCGTTCCATTGTTCATAATCTTAAAGTCGGAAATCTCAATACATTTCTTTAGATTTTGTTTGTTTGGATCGGCTGAAGTCATCTCGCGTGTTTCATTTGCTAAAAACTCTGCATAGCTAATTTTATCTGTTGAACTAGCTCGTTTTACAATTCTTTCATATCTCGTTTTAACATCAGCATCAATTGCAAATAAATAGAACTCAGCCTTCTTTCTTAATGACTCAATTTCTCCAGAAGTTCTAATACTTTCTATAATGCAATTACTACTTGCATCAGTAGCTAGTTTGTAAAGTTCATCTACTATATAACTTGGTCCAAACTCAGCTCTTAATTCATTGGCTTTATTGGTCATTGAGTCTCTATTTACAATATTCCCATCTTTTTTGATTTCTTTTATTAAATACTCTCGAACGGAGAAGTGTTTGAAGTTTTTATTCTTAACCAAGTAATCAACAGCAGTTCCTTTTCCGGCACCAAGTGTTCCTGTAATTCCAATTATTATCACTTCCGTATTTTTATCAAATAAATTAGATATTGACTAGTGTCACATCTACTGATAAAAATCATTAGTCATTATGAAAGATATTTTTGGAACTCTTCCGGATTGGGTAATTAAAGATTTTATTAAACGAAAAGTAATTAAAATCAAAAATCTTTCCAAAAATTGGGAAAAGGATTTAGATCAGGTCTCCATTGATTTTCATTTAGGTCACAGAGTTTTAATGCCCTCGATGGGACGCCATATTGTTATCGATATAAGAAAAGGAGTTACTGAGCAAATGTATGAAAAGATTAATCTTAAAGAAGGTGAGTCATTTGTAATTAGACCAGGACAATTCTTTATTGGAGAAACTTTGGAAGATTTTACATTACCGGCAGATATTATTGGCAGACTTGAAGGTAAAAGTAGTTTGGCCCGTTTAGGTATTGTTATTCACCAAACTTCTGCAAGGTTTGACCCAGGCTGGAGTGGAACCGCAGCACTTGAACTCAGAAACAATAGTGATAATGATGTAATACTTTATTGTGGAGATAAAATTTGTGCCTTTGCGTTTGAGAGATTAATGTCGCCGGTTGCAAAACCTTGGCAGAAGAAAGGTTATAGAAATCACGGCAACAAAACTTTACACAGTAGGATCAACGAAGACAATTTATCTAGAGTTAGTGGCAAGAAAGATAAATGATCAAAAAGACTGTCAAATTCACTCTTCTCAGTAAAAACGCAAAGCTACCATCTTATGCACACAATGATGACGCTGGATTTGATATCTATACAAACGAAACAACCATTCTTAAAAAGGGAGAATATAAAGGAATTTCTACGGGTGTTTCCTCAGAAATTCCAAAGGGCTATTTTGTTTCATTTCGCGATAAAAGCGGTCTAGCTTTTAATTTTGGTTTACACACCTTAGGTGGGGTAATAGATGCTGGGTATCGCGGTGAATGGAAAGTCATTATGGTAAATCTTGGTAAAAAGAATTATAAATTTGAAAACGGAGACAAAGTAGCTCAAGGAATTTTACAAATAGTTCCACACGCAAACATAGTGAACTCTAAAAGCCTATCAACAAGTAAAAGAGGAAAAGGTGGTTTTGGAAGTACAGGTAAAAAATAAGTTAACACATGACAAAAAAACATCCAGAATATCAATACTTAGATCTTCTAAAAGAACTTGTTGAACATGGAGTTGTTCAAACAGACAAGGGAACCGGAGTTAAAACATACAGTAAGTTTGGCGCACAAATAAGGTTCGATCTTTCGGAAGGGTTCCCATTATTAACAACTAAAAAAGTTTGGTGGAAAGGTGTTGTTGCAGAACTTTATTGGTTCCTGTCAGGTCAATCAAATATAAAATATTTAGTAGATAACGATGTCCATATCTGGGATGACTATCCATACAAAATATATAAAGAAAAAATGGCTAAAGGTAAAGTTCCAGAACTAACTAAGGATGAATTTATTGCAAAAATAAAAAGCGACAAAAAATATGCGGCAAAATATGGCGAGTTACCACATATTTATGGTGAGCTTTGGAGAAAGTGGCCGGCAAAAGGTAGAACAATTGATCAAGTTAAATGGATTTTAAAAGAAATCAAAGACGATCCAGATGCGCATAATTTGATAGTTACCTCGTGGAATCCGGAATATTTATATAGAATGGCCAAGCCCGAAGAGGCTTCAAGGTTTCCGATTTGCCACAATATGTATCAGGTTAACGTTAAAAATGGCAGGCTTTGTTTGCAGCTTTATCAACGTAGTGCAGATATTTTTCTTGGAGTCCCTTTTAATATTGCCAGCTACGCTTTGTTAACAATAGTTTTAGCCAAAGTATTGGGCTTAAAACCTGGTGAATTTATTCATACATTTGGGGACGTACACATTTACGAAAATCATTTCGCAGCTGCTAAAGAACAATTGGCAAGAAAACCCAAAAAATTCCCAATGGTCAAAATTGATCCAAAAGTAAAAACTGTAGATGGATTTAGACCAAAACATGTAATTTTAGAGAGTTATGATCCACACCCTCCGATTAAAGCAGAACTTACAGTCTCTGGGGGTTATAATTCTAAATTAGGAAAATCAAAAAAGTCCAAAAAGTAATGTCTCCAACAATTAGTATTATTGCAGCTCTTGATAAAAAGAATGGAATAGGAAAAGGCAACAAGATGGCCTGGCGGATTCGTGAAGACCTGATCCGATTAGCCAAAAGAACAAAGGATGGGGTTGTGATTTTAGGTAGAAATACTTATGAATCAATGGCAGGCTATTATGATATTAGTGGTAAACCCATGCCTGCTAGAGAATACATCGTCGTTACAAGACAAAAAGACTTTAAAAGTAAAAGAGATAATACTTATATGGTAAATTCGATTGAGGGGGCATTAAAAAGAGCTAAAGAAAGTGGGGAGAGGGAAGTTTTTATAATTGGAGGGGCGGAAATATTTAGGCAAACAATTAGTCTTTCCGACAGATTATATTTAACTTTAGTGGATGGGGATTTTGATTGCGATACATTTTTCCCTGATTATTCTGATTTCAAGAAAGTAATTTCAGAAGAAGTCGGCTCCGACGAAAGTCTCACTTTTACTTATAAAGTGTTAGAGAAAGACTAATGGGTTTTAGGAGAGGCTAGTTCAAGCAATTTGTCTACCGTTCTTTCCTCAAGCGGCAAAAAACCCAACACTTCGTTTGTAAGAACGTCCAATTTTATATGATCATTTCCTTTTCTTTCTTTAATTTCAGATCCTTGTACTTCGTAGGCATAAGTATCGTCGATAACTAATAATGATACTTCTCGGGGACTGCGTTTCTTTCCATGGCCAGCAGAGTAGCTGGTAAAAGAAATTAATCGAACACGGCTTCTTACGGGATCGTTTTCATCTGCTTCATCTCTAATCTGTCTAAGTATCTCTTTTTGATATTGTTTATATCCATCAAATTCTGTAGTCATTTTCGGATTTTATCATATTAAAAACTACCATTGGAAAAAGTTATAATAGTTTATATACTCATCCAAATGACAAAAATTCAGGAATTAATTAAAAAAGAAGAAGTTAGACAACAGGATACTTTAATGATGATTCCATCGGAGAATTATGCTTCAAAAGCTGTGCGGGAAGCTGTTGGGTCGGTTTTAATGAATAAATATTCTGAAGGTTATTCACACAAACGTTATTATCAAGGCAACGAGATAGTTGACGAGATTGAAGACTTTGCTATAGAAAAAGCTAAAGAACTCTTTAAAGTAGAACATGTTAATGTTCAACCATATTCGGGTAGTCCTGCAAATTCAGCCGTTCTTTTTGCACTACTTAATCAGGGAGATAAAATAATGGGCTTAAAGCTTTCTAGTGGTGGGCATTTAACTCACGGCCACCCTGACATTACCTTTTCTGGTAAGTTTTTTAAATCCGTCCAATTTGGAACAAAAGACGATGGAATTATTGATTACCAAGAAGTTGAAAAATTGGCCAAACAAGAAAAGCCTAATTTAATGTTTATAGGTACAACTGCTTACCCGCTTGCACTCGACTGGAAAAGACTTGGGGAAATTGCTGACTCGATTAACGCTTGGCTTGTAGCTGACATTTCCCATGTTTCAGGCCTTGTTCTAGCAGATGCATATCCTTCTCCCGTTCCGTATGCAGATGTAATTACAACAACTACTCATAAAACTTTGAGGGGACCAAGGGGGGCAATGATAATGGTGACTAAAAAGGGAATGGCAAAAGATGCCGAACTTTCGGCCAAAATCGATAGGGCGGTTTTCCCTGGGCTTCAGGGTGGGCCGCACAATAATACAACAGCAGGAATTGCACAGGCACTGGTTGAAGCAGAAACTCCTGAATTTAAAAAATATGGCAAACAAGTTGTTGTTAATGCAAAATATTTAGCCCAAGAACTTAAAAGGGGCGGACTAACTGTTGTTACTGGTAAAACAGAATGTCATCTAATTGTTGTAGATCTTCGTCCGTTAAATCTTTCTGGAAATGTTGTTGCAGAAGCACTGGAAGCGGCTGGAATTGTTGTAAATCGTAATTCGGTACCAAATGACGCTGCACCCCCATTTATACCATCAGGAATCCGTTTGGGGACTCCTGGAATAACAACTCGTGGAATGATGGAAAACGAAATGAAAACTATCGCAAGTTGGATTCTTCAAGTTATCGATCACGTCAAAGATCAAAGACTTCCAGAGGACAAAGAGAAACGCATCGAATTTATGAAGTTGTTCCGCGCAAACCTTTCAAAAGATAAGTTCTTAGCTAAAATTGCCTCTGAAGTAAAATCACTCAACAGCAAATTTCCAACTCCATAGAAATTGCTGGACGCAATTTGTAGCATCTTGCTTTAGCAAGCTGTGAAAACTGGTATAATCGGGCAATATGGCAATAATTTTTGATGGTAGAAAGTTTGCAGCAGAAAAGGAAGTGGCTCTACAAATCCGTGTCTTAGGCCTTAAAACTCGTGGAGTCCACCCTAAACTTGCCTCAATTTTGGTAGGTAAAGACCTGGCAAGTGAACTTTATGTGAATTTAAAGAAAAAGGCAGCAGAAAGAATCGGCGCCGAGGTTGATATTTACAAAATTTCAGAAAATTCTAAATTGGAAGATCTTAAGTTGCTTATAAAGACATTAAACGAAGACGAAATGGTAAATGGAATAATGATTCAGATGCCAATTCCAGGAAAATTAGGAGAATCTAAAGAAGAAATTGTGTCAGAAATTGATTCCGAAAAGGATGTTGATGGCCTTAAGGAAGATAGTCAATTTCTTCACCCCACAAGTAAGGCAATTATGGAAGTACTTAAAGTTGCCGAAAGGCAGCTGGACCGCAAAATGAAGTCTGTTTGTGTGGTTGGCGCAACAGGAATGGTGGGTAAACCCCTTGTTAAGGAGCTTAAAGAGGAAAATTACGAAGTAATTGAGTGTAATACAAAAACCCCCGATCTAAAGGCAAAAACTTTAGAAACAGATGTTGTGGTCAGTGTTACTGGTAGTCAAAATATAATTACAGGGGAAATGGTTAAAGATGGAGTAGTTGTAATCGACGTAGGTTCACCCCAGGGGGATGTGGACTTTGCCTCTGTATCTAAAAAGGCTGATTTTATTTCTCCGGTCCCAGGTGGGGTTGGTCCTGTCACAATTACTTGCCTACTTGAGAATTTGATCTCAGCATGTTAATATTCCCATACACACGCAGGTTATGTTTCCTGGATAACTTCCAACTTGCGGCGGATTAAGGAAACAACAAAATTTCATGGCAGTTAAAGTATCACTTGAAGATTTAGTTAATGCTGGGGCTCATTTTGGCCACCAAACAAAGCGTTGGAACCCAAAAATGGGTGAGTATCTTTATGGCTCCGATAATGGGGTTCATATCTTCGATTTAACAAAAACCAAACCCCTTATTGAAGAAGCTTTGGAGTTTTTGGCAAAGTCAGTAAAAGAAGGTAAAACAGTTTTACTTCTTGGAACCAAAAAACAAATTAAAGACAAAGTAGCCGAAGTTGGTGAGGAACTTGGAATTCCATACGTTAATGAACGTTGGCTTGGAGGAACAATTTCCAATTTCTACCAAATGCAAAAATCTCTTAAAAAGATGGAAGAAATGGCCGAAAATATGGCCTCAGGTTTTTATAACAAAAACACCAAAAAAGAAAGACTTTTGATTGACCGCGAAATAACACGTCTTCAAAGATTTTTTGGAGGAGTTAAAATTCTTAAAGGAGTACCAGATGTCCTTTTTGTAATAGACACAAAACGCGAGGCAGGAGCTGTTCACGAAGCAAATGCCAGAAAAGTACCAGTTATAGGCATAGTAGATAGTAATAGCGATCCAGACGCAATTGATTACCCGATTCCAATGAACGATGACGCTTCAAAAGCTTTGGAATATATGCTTGAATTATTTAAAGCTACTGTTTCTGAAGCCCAAAAGAAAGTTAAGCCAGCTGAAGTTAAATAACACATGGCAAACAAGATCGATATTGAACAAATCAAAAGATTAAGGGAAGAAACTGGCGTTGCTATAATTCGTATCCGAGAAGTCCTCAAAGAAGTTAAAGACGACGAAAAAAAAGCTTTGGCAATTTTAAAAAAGGAAGGCTTGGAAAAGGCAGAAAGACGAGAAGGTAGAGAAACTAGTCAAGGAAAAATCTTCGTTTATGCGCACCACACCGGACAAGTTGTTGGAATCGTTGAACTTCTTTGTGAGACAGATTTTGTTGCCAAAAACGAACTTTTCGAAAAATTAGGCAAAGATTTGGCTATGCAAGCCGCATCAATGGGAGAAGAAAAGTTTGAAGATCAAGATTTTGTAAAAGACGGAAGTCACAAAGTAAAAGATTTAGTAAAAGAATTAATTGCAAAAACTGGTGAGAATGTTAAGCTGGGTAGAGTTCAAAGACTTGAACTCGGTAAATAATGGACGATTCTTCAATAACTTCTAAAATGCAGTCAGCTGTTAATGTTTTGGCGAGCGATATTGCTGGTGTTCGAACTGGTCGTGCTACTCCTGCACTTGTGGAAAATATTATTGTTCCTGCATATGGTGGGACTCAAAGACTTCGGGTAATGGAAGTTGCAAGTATCACTTCTCCCGACCCAACTTCCTTGGTAATTAATCCATGGGACAAAAGTATAATTGGCGACATTAGAAAAGGGATAGAAGCAGCAAATATTGGCATGAATCCATCCATTGATGGGGAAATAATTAGGATTATTATTCCACCAATGACCACTGAAGACAGAGAAAAATATGTTAAGATTTTGTCTCAAAAACTGGAAAACGGAAAAGTCATGGTTAGGGGAGTAAGGGCGGACGAAATGCACGAAATCAAAAAGAAGTTTGAGGCCAAAGAGATTACAGAGGACGATAAAAAAGATCAGGAAAAGAAACTTCAGGAAGCTACTGATTCCTTTATCGCAAAGATTGAAGAAATGGGTGAGAAGAAGAAAGTTGAACTCCTACAAATCTGATATACTCTTCATAGAATGTTTTCGACTATTCTTTATTCTTTAGGAATTCTTTTAGTTCTTTCGGTTTTAATTTTGCTTCACGAATTTGGCCATTTTTGGGTTGCTAAAAAATCCGGAGTTTGGGTTGAAGAATTTGGATTTGGACTTCCACCCCGCATGATTGGTAAAAAAATAGGCGAGACGATCTATTCACTTAATTGGTTGCCGTTTGGTGGATTTGTAAAACTTCATGGCGAGCAAAGCGATGATGGAGTTTCTAATCCCGCTCGTGCGTTCTTGGGCAAAAGCAAATTAACCCGTGCCAAAATTGTTGTTGCTGGAATTGTGATGAACTTACTTTTAGGATTAGTTTGTTTTGCCATTGTTTATTCGTTCCTCGGGATCCCTAAAGAGCAAGGTTTTGTGCAAATTGTTGATGTGGCCATGGATTCTCCAGCCGCTACTGCCGGAATTGCACCAAACGACATTGTAGTTTCTTTTAATAAAAATCCAGTCACAAAATCTGCTGACTTTACAAATCTAACCAAAGAAAATGCAGGTAAAAAGATAGTTTTACAGATTAAACGTGGGGAACAGGTTATAAATTTTAATATTACGCTTCGTGATAAGCCAGCCGATGGTAAATCTTTCCTTGGTATTGTGGTTAGCTCACAGACTACTTATTACCCGCCAGTTTGGCAGAGACCATTTTACGGGGCTTATTACGGCACAATTGCGAGCTACGACACAACAATAATGGTAATTCAAGGCCTTTGGGGAACAGTTGCTCTGGCCGCACATGGTAAAGCCCCACAAGATACGGTTGGCCCTGTTGGAATATTCGCGATTATTTATTTTGTCCTAAAACAGGGGATTTTACCCGTACTTAATTTGATGGGACTCATATCAATAAATCTTGCAGTTCTTAACATTTTGCCAATTCCGGCGCTTGATGGCGGTAGACTTCTATTTATTGGAATCGAAACTGTATTTGGTAAAAAAGTTTTGCCAAAAGTGGAGGCTATGTTTCATTCAATTGGCTTTGTTGTTCTTTTAGCTCTAATTATTGTAGTTTCCTTTTTTGATATTAAACGCGTTATTGCAGCAGGTGGATTTACTGGCTTCATTAATTCGTTTACGAAATGATACAATGGCTTCATGCGACAATCAGAACTATTTCCTAAAACACGTAAAGAGGCACCCAAAGATGCAGAAAGCGTTAACCATAAACTTTTAGTTCGGGGTGGATTTATAGACCAACTTATGGCAGGTAGCTGGACTCTTCTTCCTTTGGGCTTTCGAGTTGTTGCCAAAATTAATCAAATAATCCGTGAAGAAATAAATGCAGTTGGAGGACAGGAGATGCTAATGCCGCTACTTCACCCGAAAGAAATTTGGAATGAAACGGGTAGATGGGACAAAGCAGACGAGGTAATGTATAAATTGACCGATACACGAAAAAAAGAATTCGCTCTCTCATTCACCCATGAAGAAATCGTAATGGATCTTCTTCGTAAAAATATAACCAGCTATCAGGACTTGCCGGTTGCTATTTACCATTTTTCTACAAAGTTTAGGAATGAACTTAGAGCCAAAAGCGGAATCTTAAGGGGGCGAGAATTTATGATGAAGGATCTTTATTCGGCGCACACAACAGAGGCCGATTTAATGGATTATTACGAAAAAGTTAAAGATGCTTATTCAAAAATATTTACCCGTCTTGGATTTAATTTTAAGATTGCCAAGGCGTCCGGAGGTGTATTTACGGATAAATTTACTCACGAGTTCCAAGTAATTGCTGGCGCAGGTGAAGACACTATCTACTGGAAAAAAGGTGATAAAGAGGCAGTTAACGAAGAAGTAATGGAGGGCAATAAAGAAGATTATGAAAGTGCAAAATCAATTGAAGTAGGCAATATTTTTCCTTTAGGAACTTGGTATTCAGAAAGAATGAGATTTTATTATACAGATGAAAAAGGCCTAAAAAACCCTGTTTGGTTTGGGAGCTATGGAATTGGGTCCACCCGTGTAATGGGAACTTGGGTTGAAGTTTCACACGACGACCGCGGTATTATTTGGTCTAAAGAAATTTCTCCGTTTGATGTGCATTTGGTTGAACTCCCTGGTGGAAACGGAAAAGAAGTTTATGATAAATTAACTAAAATGGGAATCGATGTTTTGTGGGACGATAGAAATGTTCCTGCAGGGCAAAAATTTGCAGACAGTGATTTAATCGGAATTCCTTTTAGACTTGTAGTCTCCACAAAGACTGCTGATAAAATTGAATTTAAGGAACGCACTTCTGACAAATCAGAACTCTTTAGTCTAGAAGAAGTTGTCCAAAAATTGGGAAAGTGATACTATAGCTATCACGCTCGTGAATAAAACCCGTAAAAAGAAAATAGTAGTTATTGGTGGAGGAACGGGAACTTTTACTATTCTCTCAGGCCTCAAAAAGTATCCTCAACTCGATCTTTCAGTAATAGTTTCCATGATGGATGATGGCGGCAGTAACCGTGTAATCAGAGACGAATTTGGACTTTTGCCAACTAGCGACCTTCGGCAATGTATGGTTGCCCTGGCTTCCGATAGCGTAGACGAAACTTTAAGAAAACTTTTTACATACAGATACGGTCAGGGTGTTGGAATAACGGGTATGACTTTCGGGAACCTTTTTATGGCGGCACTCACCGATATTTATAAAGGTAATCAAAAGAAAGCGATTGAGGAAACTTGCGAAGTTTTAGGGGTTAAGGGTAGTGTTATTCCTGTGACTTTTGATAAAGCACATCTTGTAGCTACTTATTCAAATGGCAAACAAGTTTTGGGTGAGCACAGTATTGACGAACCAACTCCCGAACAAGGGAAGTATAAAATCACAAATTTGGAAGTTATTCCAAAAGCAAAAGTTAATAAAGAGGCAACAGGCGCCATAGAATCGGCCGATTTTGTAATACTGGGGCCTGGGGACTTTTATACCAGTGTTTTACCCAATGTGATAATCAAAGGAGTTGCAGACTCACTCCAAAAAACTAAAGCAAAGATTATTTTTGTAATGAATTTGATGACTAAATTTGGCCAAACTTCTGGTTTTGCTGCTAGTAATTTTATTGATGAAATAAACAAGTATTCTGGACGAAATCCGGATATTGTAATAATTAATAATTCAGATAACTTTCCAAAGAGTATCTTGGCAAAATATAAAAAAGAAAGCGCTAAACCTGTAAAAGATGATTTGGATGGCGATAAAACCATAAAAATAGTTAGAAGAAATTTAATTTCGAGTAAAACTTACAAAAAGCCGAAAAGCGATAAATTAGTTAGAAGTCTAATCCGTCACGACTCAGAAAAACTGGCAAAAGCTGTTCTTGATCTTATTTTGACTTCCAATTAGACTAAATAGCTATGAATAACGAAGATTGTATTTTTTGCAAAATCATAAATAGAGAACTTCCCTCCAAGATTGAATATGAGGATGAAGATTTGTTGGTCTTTCAGAACATTGAACCAGTCGCTCCGGTCCATGTACTAATTATTCCCAAAAAACACATCGTTAATCTCTCTGAGGTTTCTGAATCGGATAAGGAAGTTTTGGGAAAAATCCTTTTAGTTACAAAAGACATAGCAAAAAAACTTGGAATCTTTGATGCATTTAGGGTTTCAGTGGGAAATGGAGAAAACGCAGGACAATCCGTATTTCATCTGCATTTTCATCTAACCGGAGGTTGGAAAGAGAAGTATAATAGAAACGAAGACGGCTCATAAACATGATTGCACAAACACTACAAGCAAAAATAGGTGAAGCCATGAAGGCACACAATGAAGTAAGACTTTCTACGTTAAGAATGCTATCAAGTGCTTTTGGTTATGAAAAAATTGCCAAGCAGCATGAGCTAACTGACGAGGAAGAAATGGTTGTTATTCAAAAGCAAGCCAAGCAGAGGAGGGACTCAATCGAAGCCTACAAAAAAGCTGGTTCCCCGGAGCGCGCCGCAAGTGAAGAAGCTGAACTTAAAATTCTACAGGAATATCTCCCACCAGAAATTAGCGAAGAAGAGCTTTCCAAATTGGTCACCGATGCTATAACTCAAATTGGTGCTAAAACAATGGCTGACATGGGTAAAGTTATTGGAATGGTAAAAAGTAAGGCTCCAAATGTTGACGGAACCAAAATTGCACAAATAGTCAGTTCAAAACTTAATGATTAAAGTCTCCGTAACTAAACAATCTAGCTACCCGGTTAAGGCCTTGGTAATCAAAAATAGATTATCAGCTTTTTTGGTCAAACAGGGAATAGTTTCACCCGCCGAAGTTTCTGTGGCAATTGTGGGTGAGGCTAAAATGATGGATATTGGAAATAAATATCTTAAAGACAAAAAACTTCATAATGTTTTTTCGTTTACTCCAACCGAAAATAAGGGCAATTTTATATATCCGCCAGATGGAATTATCCACTTAGGGGAAATAGTAGTTTGTTACCCAGTTGCGGTAAAGGAAGCTGGCGAGGAAAATGTTTTAACTACCGATAAAATTTGTGATTTGGTTGAACACGCAGCTTTACATTTACTTGGAATTCACCATGAATGAAATAATGGCAAACTCTGCTTATCACAAAGAATGACACTCTACTTAAAATATCGACCAACAAATTTAGACGAACTAGATTTACCTGATGTTTCTGAATCTTTAAAAAAGATTGTTGGCTCAAGTTTAATTCCACACGCATTTTTATTTGCAGGGCCCAAGGGAACCGGCAAGACTTCGGCCGCCAGAATTTTAGCAAAAATAATTAACTGTGAATCCAAAAATCCACCATGTGATAAATGCGAACAATGCATTTCAATTACAAAAGGAACAAATTTAGATGTTATAGAAATGGATGCAGCAAGTCACCGTGGAATCGATGACGTACGAACTCTTCGGGATGCTGTAAAACTTGCTCCGACTAAAGCAAAAAAGAAAATTTATATTATTGACGAAGCCCACATGTTAACAACAGAAGCTTCTAACGCACTCCTGAAAACTCTGGAAGAGCCACCAGAGCATGTAATTTTTATTTTGGCTACAACCAATCCTGAAAAATTAATCGATACGATTCGTTCTCGTACAACTTTTATCTCTTTTAGAAAAGCTACAACCCAAGAAATTATTAATTCACTTAAAAGGGTTGTGAGCGGGGAAAAAATAAAAATAACTGACGAATCTTTGGCCAAGATTGCGGCCATTTCCGCAGGTGCGTTTCGGGATGCTATCAAAATCTTGGAGCAATATGCCCTTGAAGGTGAAGAATATTTAGATCGTTATAAAAATTCTGACTCTTCGAAATTTATAAACTTTTTGGTGAAAAAGGACGAAAAATCGGCAATCTTGGAAATTGAAAAAAATATTAGTTCAGGGGTTTCTGCAGAGTCATTTGTGAGTGAACTTCTTAGCTCTTTTCACCAGGCAATATTGGCAGAAGTAGGTGTTGGTGAAAATAAACTACAGGGCTTAAACACAAACGATCTTATCAAGCTAACCGAACTTTTTACGGAGGCCAACAAATCGCTGAGCGATTCTCCAATTGAAGAACTTCCAGTTGAGATTGCGGTAATCAAATGGTGCGGCCAGCAAAGTAAAAGTGTAGAAGTAAAAGTGAAAAGCGGAGGAATTTCAGAAAAAGTTGACACAGAAATTCCACCGGAACCAAAAAAAGTTGAGTCTGCCCCAGCCGAAGAAGTAATTAATTTACCACAAGAAACAGTAAGCCCAGTCAATGATGATATTTGGAAGCAGATTCTTATGGCGGTTCACCCAATTAATGTTTCAATAGAGGGACTTTTAAGATCAAGTAGGCCAGTTGGCTATGACGGGAAAGTCCTAACTTTAGGAGTTTTTTATAAGTTTCATAAGGAACGCTTAGAAGATATTCACCACAGAAAAATCTTGGAAGACGTAATAGAAAAGGTTTTGAATAGTAAAACTAGAATTGCCTGCGTTTTGGTAACACCTCCTCCAAAGGTTGTTGTTGAAGAGGCAAAAAAGGAACCAGTTTTGACTGAGAGCGCGGAAACGAATATAATCAAAGCTGCAGAAGAGATATTTGGAAATTAAAATATGTTTGATAAATTTAACCAACTAAAAGAATTAGCTTCAATGCGCAAGAAAGCTATGGAACTTCAGAAAGAACTTGAAAAGATTATTAAAACTATAGAAAAAAACGGTTGGCAGGTATCTGTTACCGGGGATCAAAAAGTCCGCTATATTAAAAAAGATGGAGAAGATATGAAGGAATTGGTGGACTTAATTAATCAGGCAATGAAGGACGTTCAAAAAGACAGTGCAAAGAAAATGATGGAAATGGGCGGTGGACTTTCAGGGCTCCTTGGCGGAATGAAATAAGCTTGGTAGAATACCTTTATGAAGATTGCGCGTCCTATTCAAGCTTTAATTGAGTCGTTTAGTAAGCTCCCTGGAGTTGGACCAAAATCTGCGCAAAGGTTAACCTATTATTTACTCCATGTTCCACAAATTCAGTTAGATGAATTTTCTGATTCCATCTTGCGTCTTAAAAAAGACACGGTCCTCTGTTCCATTTGTAAAAACATAAGCGAAACTGAACCGTGTCCTATTTGTGGTGACCCTGCACGTGACCATTCCCAAATCTTGATAGTTGAACAACCTTTAGACATTTTAGCCTTTGAGCGTACCGGAAGGTTTAAAGGTATTTATCATGTCTTGCATGGGGCAATTAACCCACTTGAAAACATTGGACCGGATGAACTTTATATTGACGATTTAATTAAAAGAGCCGAGGCTAGCCAGAAAGTTGCAGAAATAGTAATTGCTACAAATCCAACAATGGAGGGGGAGGCAACCGCGATGTATTTACTTAAAAAATTAAAAACTCAGAACCCAAATCTTAAAATTAGTCGACTTGGGATGGGAATTCCAACTGGTGCAGACCTTGAATATGCAGATGAGGTAACATTAACTCAGGCCTTAGAAGGCCGGCGTGAACTATAAGAACGTATAACGATAATGACAAATCTTGCCCAAGATACAGCCAAATCCGCAAAAAACTTAGCTCAACAAGTTGCTAAACAACTAGCTCAAGAGCCTCTAGAGATCCTCAAAAATGTTCGTGAGCAGGCAACTGGTGAAGTTCTTAGTGGCCAGGACACTCCTCAACCTAATCAAAATAATGATCAAAGGAAACAAATTGAACAGCAAGGTCAACTTAACGACGAATTAAAGTCAGGGAGGCGTATGGAAGCTTTGAATCGGGAGCTTGATGACATTCGTAAACAAAAACAGTTTTCCGAACTCCAAAAAAGAATTTCGGAAGGAGAAGTAATTTCTTTAGAAGAATATCCAGAGCTTTCAATGGAACAAAAACAAGTTCTTAATGCTCAAATGGAAGCTGTTAAAAATCAGATTGCAATGCAAAACGCACGAGTGGATTCGTCCCCACTGTTTGGTTCGAGTAAACCCAGTAGAAGATTTGGCCAAAAGCAGGCGGCACAAAAAGAACAAACCCGTGTCGAAAAACCAGTTCCACCTTCAGGATAATCTGATACAATAGCCTTGATGAGTATTTACTTAACAAATTCTCTAACTCGAAAAAAGGAAGAGTTTATTCCGAACGAAAAAGGAAAAGTTGGAATTTATTCGTGCGGACCAACTGTTTACTGGAATCAACATATTGGACATATGTATGCGTATGTCCAGTGGGATATCTTAGTTAGATTTCTAAGATTTGTGGGGAATGATGTTAAATGGGTAATGAACGTAACAGATGTCGGTCACATGACTTCTGACGAAGATTTTGGAGAGGATAAAATGGAGAAGGGAGCCAAGCGTGAAGGATTAACTGTTTGGCAAATTGCGGATAAATATATCGAGCAATTTAAAGACAGTATGGGTCTTCTTGGAATTAATGCACCTGATGTTTTATGTCGTGCAACGGAGAATATTCCCGAACAAATTAAGTTAAATCAAATAATTGAGAAAAACGGTTTTACGTATACAACCGAAAAAGGATTAATTTACGATACTTCAAAGTTTCCTGACTATGCAAAGTTCGGAAATTTGAATCTTGCTGATATGAAAAGTAGAAGTGATGTAGAAGTTGATCCAGAAAAAAAACTTCCTTGGGATTTTTTCCTCTGGGCAATTAATTCTAAACACATTATGAAATGGCCTAGTCCGTGGGGAGAAGGCTACCCTGGTTGGCACATAGAGTGTACGGCAATGTCAACTAAATATTTAGGTAATAACTTTGATATTCATACTGGTGGAATTGAGCATGTTGCCGTGCACCACACCAACGAAATTGCTCAAGGTTTTGCGGCTTTTGGTAAACAAACCGCCAATTATTGGCTTCATAATTCCCATCTTTTGGGCGAGGGGGGAATTAAGATGAGTAAGAGTTTAGGCAATTTTGTTACAGCACAAGAACTAGTTGAAAAAGGGCATGACCCGCTTGCTATGAGATATTTGATTCTAAACTCTCACTATAGAAAGGGTACAAGTTTTTCCTGGGAAGTCCTCAAGGCCGCAGAAAACGCTCTTAACAATCTTAAGGATTTAATTGCAAGTTTAAGAAATTCCGATGATAGAACTATATTGTCAGAGGAGAAAAATGAAAAAGTTGCAGAATTTAGAGATAGTTTTATTTCTGCTCTCTCCGATGATATAAATGTTCCACAAGCATTAGCAGTGCTCTGGGAAATGCTTAAAAGTAATATCCCCTCTGCGGACAAATACGATCTTGCGATTAGTTTTGATGAAGTATTAGGACTTGGAATTAAAGACCATAAAGTTGAAGTAATGGTCAAGGATAATTTGCAAGGAGTTCCATTTTTACATTTACCGACCGTGTCTGTTGGCAATGCAACAATCGTTCGGATTGGTGAAAGAAACGTAGCCAGAGATTCTGGTAATTACCAAAGAGCAGACGAAATCAGAAAAGAGATAGAGGAAAAAGATAAGTTTTATATCAAGGATACTTCTGCTGGTACAATTGTCGAACCCATTGAAAATAAATGAAATTCGCTGCTGTAATCTTAGATCTCGATGGGACAATAATAGAAAGTGAAGAAGAATGGGGTAAGGCTTTTATTACTGTAATGCAAAAACTTGGGGTCAATGTAGTTTCCGATCCCCACACAGTTGGAACATCGATCGAGTCCAATTGGCGCGAGATTTTACTTAAGCACAGCATTAAAACTAATAAAACTTTACAGGAATTAGAACTTCTAAGCTACGATGAATACGAAAAGCTAATTCCACTAATTACATTAAACGATGGAGTTTTGGAATTTATGGACACCCTAAAAGAAAATGGAACTCCACTTGGCTTGGCAACTTCAACTAATTGGCAAACGGCAGATAAAATATTAAAGCATTTTGGACTTGATGACTATTTTGAGAGTATTACAACAGGGGAGGAAGCGGTAAATCAAAAACCGGCTCCAGATATTTATTTAATTGCCGCGGATAAGTTTGGTATAGCGCCTGAGGATTGTTTAGTGGTTGAGGATTCGCTAGCCGGGGTAACTGCAGCACACGAGGCGGGAATGAAGGTTATTGCAGTAACCCAAGACGAAAATATAGATAAATTATATATTGCAGACTTAGTTGTTGAGGGATTTTCTGAGATCACACTTAAGGCGATTGACGCCATCGGGGAAGATTAGTATTATTAATGTATGCCGCAACAAGACAAACCAGCAGGTGGATCGCCATTCGAAATTATTACTCCAGGAAAGTCCAAAAAAGTTGGAAGAACAGGATTAATTGTTGGAATTTCAATTGTAATATTTCTAATTTTAAGTGTTGTTGCAGGAGTTCTTTTAGTTAGACAACAGCAAAATGTTGCAGAGAAGGCAGTAGTTGCGCAATGTCCAGGTGCCCAAAGCTGTGTCGTTGGTGCGACTCATATTGCTAACTGTACGCCCCCTGAGGGTGATAACTCTCCGTCTGAGAGTGATTGTAATGCCTCGCAAATAAAAAGAATAGAACCGTGCGGCGGTGTTCAGCTTTGTTGTAACGGAACTGCTTGGACAACAGACATGACTGCTTGTGCAGTTGCAAGCCCGTCACCAACACCAACCACGGCTCCATCCGAATCACCATCACCAACACCTACACCAACTTCAACATCTGGCGGATCTGCAAATTCCTGTAATGGTACTTGTGGTAGTAATTCTAACTGCCAAGGCGGACTTTACTGTTACTCAGGTTTTTGTAGGAACCCACTTTGTGCCAGTGACTCAACTTGCGGTTGCGGTTCAGCAACCACTACCCCAACTGCGACAGCAACAACTAAAGCCGCGTCAGCGACATCTGCTGCATCAACAACTCAAACCACACCTCTTCCGATTCCTGTTACAGGAACAGATTGGCCAACAGTTGCAGGTATTGGTGTTGGAGTCGGGGCGATTATAATCTCCCTTCTCATAGCCCTTTAGATCCCCAATATTTTTTAGGATTTGACTCAAAGAAGCTTCTATACGTATATACGAAAGAAATCTTGTATTTTACAAGAGTTTCTTTATTTGAAAAGTGGATTTTATAGCAACAATTCCCACATGATCAATTAGTGGAAAGGTGGACCTTAGAAGCGCCTGATATTTTTCGGCTAAACCACCAGTATAGTTGGCATAACCTGCTTTCTCGGATTGGGAACAAAGTTTGTTTTCCCACTCATTAACAATCTTCATTATTTTTTCGCCTTCTTTATTAAATTTATCCTGATACTTTTCTTCATCCATACCGTACTCGCCGTGAAGATTTTTAAATTTATCAAAAGCTTCCTTGTTTTCTGCAAGCATGCGGTTGAAGTATTCCTGATATTTTGTCATACCTGTATTTTACTAAATAGGTAGCTTCCAAGAAGTAGGAAGAATAATGTAATTCCACTTAACATTAATATGTCGTAAGTAAGGCCAAAATGGGCGATTCCACCCAAAGTCCCTCTTAAGCCGTCAATTCCATAAGTCATTGGGTCAATTTTTGTTGCAATCTCCATTAGCGGCGGGAGTCCCTGCAAGGGGAAAAGGCTTCCAGAAAGGAAAAATATTGGCATCACTAAAAAGTTCATAACAAGCTGGAATCCTTGCATGTCCTGCATAGTTGAGGCGAGTGCTGTTCCCATTGCACAAAAAAGAAGAGCAATTATAAACATGAATAAAATGGCAAAAGGTAAAAGTGAAAAGTTAGAAACGCGGAAGCCAACAAGCGAAGCCAATATTAAAACGATTATGCCTTGAAAAGTAGAAACAGTGGCTCCTCCAAGAGTACGCCCAAGCATAATGGTAAAGCGAGAAACAGGTGCAACCATTGTTTCTTTTAAGAATCCAAATTGTCTATCCCAAATAATTTCTATTCCGGAAAAAATTGCAGTAAAAAGTACGCTCATGGCAATTATTCCGGGTGCTAAGAACTGAATATAATTTCCTTGTCCCGCTTTAGCAAAAATAGATCCGAAACCATAACCAAAAGATAGTAAGTAGAGTAGGGGTTGGCCTAAAGAGCCAATAATACGACTTTTACTCCTAAAGTATTTTTTAACTTGACGTAGCCAAAGAATATAAAGTATTTCCATATTACCTTTTTCCTCCCCAAACTTGTCTATGTTGTCTCATAGAGTCAGCCGCTCCAACTTCTTCGTTTCTGATTTCCTGGCCGGTTAAACTTAAGAAAGCTTCTTCTAAGCTTTTGGATTTGGTTTGAACTATCAACTCTTCGGCAGTTCCTTCTGCGGCAATCTTACCGTGATCAATAATAACAATTCTCTGTGCATTTTTTTCAGCCTCTTCCATATAGTGAGTTGTAAAAAATATTGTCATGTCTTCTTTTTTGTTTACATTATTTAAGTACGACCACATATGATTCCTGGTTTGCGGATCAAGCCCAATGGTTGGCTCGTCCAAGAATAAAATCTTAGGATGGTGAAGTAAGCCGCGCGCAATTTCGAGTCTTCTCTTCATTCCACCTGAAAAAGTTTTAACCAGAGAATCCTTACGGTCTATTAAATCGACTAAACTTAAAAGCTCTTCAATTCTTTTAGAGCGTACCGAACTAGGAACGCCGTACAAAACTGCGTGCAGATCCATATTCTCAAGTGCTGTTAAATCGTCATCAAGGGAAGGGTCCTGAAAAACAATTCCAAATTGTTTCCTAACCATGTCTTGATTCCTACTTGGGTCTTCATTGTTTATAGAAACGCTTCCCGCGGTGGGGGACAAAAGAGTAGTCAACATTTTAATTGTGGTAGACTTTCCAGCTCCGTTTGGACCAAGAAGAGCAAAAGTTTCACCCTTTTTAACATTAAAACTTATATTGTTAACAGCTATAAAATCTCCGAACTTTTTGGTTAAGTTATCTACTTTAATAATATTTTCTTTCGTGATCACAAGGAAAATGGTATCATATTTTTAACATTTAGTGATACTATTAACTATGTTTTCAGAGAATTTTCTTTTTTACGCTCTCGCAATTGGTTTTTTAATTCTCGTTGGATTTGCTTCTCATGCTCTTTATTCTTTATCGAAAACTTTAAATAAGTTAACCTCGATACTTAACAAAGTTGACGATATAGCAAGTGACGCTGAAGATGTCAAAAATGGTATTAAAAGTGGAATATTGTATTTAATGAAAATGTTCGTAAAAAAAGGAGGTGGTAAGAATGGCAAATAAAAAATTAAACCCAGTCGCTGCTGGTGCAATAGGGGCTGTAGTTGGTGCCGCGGTTGGCGCTGCAGCAATTGCTTTGTCAGATGACAAAACCCGCAAAAAATTAGGTAAAAAATTTAATGAACTCAAAAAGGCAGGAGAAGAAGTCTATTCTGATTTAAAGGGTAAAATGGAAACCGCAGCAAAAGACGCGGGTAACAAAGTAAAAACTGCTAAAAAAGCATTAAAAAAGAAGCTTTAAATTGTAGAGAACATAACAATTCTTCAGCCTGATATAATTGCCACATGCTTAAAGTTCACGATCTGGCTTTTGGTTATAATTCAAAACCTTTGTATGAAAAGGTTAACTTTGTTGTTGGAAGTGGACAAAAAGTCGGCTTGGTTGGCCCTAACGGTAGCGGTAAGTCCACTCTTCTTTCCATTATCACAGGACGCGAAACCAGTTATACAGGGGATGTAGAAGTTATTGGTAAAATAGTTTTGGTTCCACAAGAAATTAAATATGATTCAGTTATGGACGAGTCACCTTCTGTCAGGAGTTACGTGGATCCGGAAAATCAATTTTTAGATCACGAAATAAATAAAATGTTTTCCGGAGTTGAGCTTTCAGTCAATCTGGAACACGATCCCAAAACTTTAAGTGGTGGCCAAAAAACCAAATTGGCACTGGCTAGGGCACTTTTAATGCAACCGGATATTCTGCTCCTTGATGAGCCAACCAACTTTATGGACAAGTCTGGCAAAAACTGGGTAATGCGATTTTTATCAGAGTACGAAGGAATTGTCATTGTAATCTCACACGATTTGGAATTAATGAGTAACTCAATTGATAAAGTTCTCGCAGTCACTCCCTATAATTCTTCTATCGAAGAATACAAAGGAACATATAGAGACTACATTAGACTCAAAAAACAAAAGGAAGATAACTTGAGAAAAGAATTAGAAATCAAGTCAAGACATTTAAAAAGAACAGAAGAAAGGTACAACACCTCCAGGGCAGTTGCTGCAAAGTCCATCATACGTCGCAAGATGGAAAAGGAAAGAGAGAATCTTCCCCAAATGCCACCTGAGTTAAAAAGGATCTCTATTCGTCTTCCTGAACCAAAAAGGGTGGGGGAAATTCCAATTCGCGCTAAGAGTGTCTCCAAAAGTTACGGAGACTTAAAAGTGCTAAAAGATATTACCTTTACAATTTTAAGAAACGAAAGAATTGCTTTAATTGGCCCTAACGGAGTTGGAAAAAGTACATTTATTAAAACTTTGATGGGAATGCTAACTCCAGACTCAGGAGAAATTATTAAAGATTCAGAGCTTTCTATTGGCTATTATTCACAAGAGTTTGAAACTTTTGATTTTGATAAAAGTGTTATCGATACTTTTACCGAAAGAACAGAAAGGGAAGAGGGTTTTGCCAGGGCTTTTTTGGGAAGGTACATGCTTTCGGGCGATAAAGTTTTTCAGCGAGTGGGGAGTTTGTCCGGTGGGGAAAAAACAAGACTAGCAATCGCAGTTTTAACTGGTAAAGACAATAATTTATTAATTCTAGATGAGCCAACAACGTATTTGGATGTTATGAGCCAGAGAGTAATTCTTGAATCCTTAAAGGAATATAAAGGCACTATGATTGTTGTGTCCCACACCCCTGAATTTATTAAAGAACTCATGCCGATAAAAGCGTACTTATTTCCTGAGGAAAAAATGGTTTTTTGGGATGATTCACTTCTAGATAAAGTTGAAGAACTGTAAGTATTGACAACCTCTGAGACAAAGTAGTAAGTTAAATTATAAGGTAAAAATATGAACAAACTTGCCTTGGTTGTTGGATTAGTTATTTTATTAGTTGTAGGCTTTTTCGGCTATAAATGTTTTTACCCAACTGGGATGAGTTCGATGACTTCTTCAGCCCCTTCTAATTTAGAAGTTCCAGCTAACACTGTAATTATTCAAGGTAATGCTTTCACCCCTGACGCTCTTACCGTTAAAGTTGGCACAAAAATTACATGGACAAATAACGATAGCTATGCTCACACTGTAACTTCAAACAATGGTGCGTTTGATAGTGGAAATTTAGCTAGTGGCCAAAGTTTTAGCTTCACTTTTACAAAGGCAGGTTCGTATGGTTATTACTGCATGGTTCATCCCTTCATGAAAGCAAAAATTGTGGTAACAAATTAATCGCATGAAGAAAATGTTCTTGACTCTTTTTTGTATTATCCTGTTTGTTTTTGTGGTCGCGGCAGTCTACAAAAAAACAAACAAAATCCCTCCGGAAATAACTAAATATGCCAAGGATTGGCCAATGGCAAACCATGATTACAGCAATACACGAGAATATAAAGGTGCTGGAATTGACTCCTCCAACATTTCCAAACTTGGGCTTTCTTGGAGTTTTCCAATAAAAGGGATTAGCGAATGGGGAGCGGCGACAACAAACCCAATAATTTTGGGAAACAGTGTTTATTTCCAAGACTTAAAAAGCAACATTTACTCAGTCGATATTGTCTCGGGAAAGCAAAATTGGATGAAGGAATATAACCAGGATATAGCAGGACCAAATGGCTTAGCAGTTGGATGGGGAAAGATATTCGCTCAAGTAGGGCATTATAACTTAGCTGGCTTAACCATGACTGGCCAACAGCTTTGGTCAACAAAATTAGCAGAAAATAACGTGGGAATTGACGTTCAGCCTTCTGTTTTTGACCATACAGTTTATACGTCAAGTGTTCCAGGAATTAGCAACGAAAACTTTTATTTAGGCGGGGGACGGGGAAAAATTTATGCAGTAGATGAATTTACAGGAAAACTTAAATGGAACTTCGACACAATAGATACAAGTGATATCTGGGGGAATGAAAAAGTTAATAGCGGAGGCGGAGCCTGGTATCCACCTGCAATAGATACTGACAATAATATTATGTATTGGGGAATAGGCAACCCCGCCCCATGGCCAGGAACAAAGGATTATCCAAATGGAACAAGTAGGTTAGGTAACAACTTATATACAAATAGTCTTGTCTCACTAAATTCTAAAAACGGAAAACTTATTTGGTATAACCAAGTTAACCCCCACGATTTATTTGATTTTGATTTTGAAGCTTCACCGATTTTGACTGGGAATATGGTTATTGGCGCCGGCAAAATGGGGAAGGTTGTGGCAATGGATACAAAAACCGGTAAAACTCTTTGGACGACTTTGGTTGGAACCCACCTGAATGATAATTTAACAACACTTCCCGCGGGAATCACTAAAGTTTCACCAAGCCCACTAGGTGGAGTGGAGACCATGATGGCATATTCAGATGGAATTGTTTATGTTCCGGTTGTAGACATGACAGTTGAATACACCCAATCTGGTTTTGTTGCTAGTTCGTTTAATTTGGCAAGCGGTAGAGGGGAATTGGTTGCACTTGATGTTATGACCGGGAAAATACTTTGGACTAAAAAACTTGATTCTTTAAATGTTGGCGCGGCAACAGTTGTAAATGATTTAGTTTTTACATCGACTTTCAATGGCAAAATTTACGCTTTTGATAAAAAGACAGGAAATCAAGTTTGGATGTACCAAGCGCCAGGCGGAATTAATGGTTGGCCGGCGGTTTCTGGTGACACTATCGTTTTTCCGATTGGAATGGGTAAAAACCCTGTGCTTATGGCATTTAAAGTTGGCGCTGAAGTTAAAAATCCTGCTTCTTCTAAAACAGATACTCCTGCTGCCGGTAAAGGCTTCCAGCAGTAAAAATGTGTTAAAATAGCTCATGTCACTTTCTGTCGGAATTTACAATTTACTATCCCATTTTTGAACTTTAAATTTAAGTTTAGATTGTCAAAATCAAAAAAAGTTAGGCAAATTCTTGACAAAACAAAAACCATTGCCTAAGATGAACAAAGTTATGTTTGCCGGATTAAATTTAAAGTTTCGTTTCTTTTTACCCTCTGTTATTTTGGTCTTTGTTTTTGGTTTAACTTTTGTTGTAAAAAATATTCTAGCTCAGGTGATTCCTTCGCCTAGTTATTTTGCAGGTTGTTTGGATCCATCGAAAAAAACTCTCTACAATGTTTCCTTCGGATCGACTCCTCCCGCGACGCCGACATGTAAATCTGGAGACAGTCCTGTGGATTGGGCAAATGGCGACATTTTAGGTATTAATGCGAGTACTGGACTAGATGGCGGGGGTGGTTCAGGTGTTGTTGCTCTCTCTCTATTGCCCGGTTTTCGTTTGCCACAAAATTGTGCAAATGGACAAATGGGGAAGTGGAATACAGCAACAAATCTTTGGGAATGTGCGGACGGCAATGTTTATACAGCGGGGGGAGGGTTGAATTTAATAGGAAATCAATTTGGCTTGGCTGATCAGGGAGTTACAACTCCTAAAATTGCAGACGGAGCCGTAACTTCTGAAAAAATGTCGCCAACTGTTTTAATGAACCCGGCAGACGGTTCAATTACAACCACAAGTAATACATTAATAGATGTTACAAATGCTAATGTAGACCTTGATGTTCCATCGGGCAAAACTTTTGATACAGTGGTTAATATATCCGGTATCGCCCAAATGGATGACAACTATTTCTTGATAAGTATAAACAGGGACGGAACCGATATAAGAACTTATGGCATTGGCAGCCAGGGTATTGGAGTGGCTATACCGTTCTCTTTTACTGTCAAGGACTCCGGACTTGGCGGAGGTACACATACATATAAAGTAAGAGTTGCAGCAATCTCACCAATCAATACGCCAGTCAATATTCAAAAAACAACTATTGTTGTTCAAGCTTTTGAGGCTCAATAATCGCGTCTAAAAGTAGTAAAATGGCTTCATGTCTTTCTGTCGGGATTCACAGTTTGCTATCCCAACTTTAGCTTTTAAGTTTTTTCTTACATTTCCGCCTACGAATAAAGTATAGTATCGCTTTACCGGATTCCGATTGGCTTATTGTTTTCTATGGCATTAAGTATCTGTGAAAATGTATCGCTTGGTGAAATTGTATATGCTTTTTTTGCAGCAGTAATTGCTCCATTTTTATCACCTGCTTTATATTTTGCTACGGCTAAATAACCCCAGGATATAGCGAAATTTTTATCATAACCTACCGCCTTTTCATAAGCTGCCTCCGCCTTTTTAGATTCATTAGTTTGCAAATAAAAGTATCCTAGGCTACTAAAAGTGTTTTGACTAGGAAATAATTGTACCGCTTTAATATAGTGTTTTAATGCTCCTTGTGTGTCTCCTGCATCATACTCTATGATGCCCAATGCTTTTTCCAATTGGTAGCTACTATGATTAAATTGAATGTCATGGGTATATAACGATGCTTCATCTATCCAGTTCGTGTTTCGAATAATTGTTCGTAGCAAAAATGAAACAATCATAACAAAAACTCCAAATAGTAGCCACAATCTCAGGTGAGTTTTTACATGTAAATATGAACACACCACCCCAATAATACCTAGAAGCCCAATTATGGGAAAATAAAACCAACGATCGGCAACTGTTTCATCCAATGGGATTATTTGCAGATGTACACCTAGTCCAACCAAAAGCCATGTAAAAAAGAAAATAAAAACTTTAAAATTCTCACGATTTTCCTGATATAGATATATGCCAATTGCCAATAAAGTTAAGAAGAAAATACCATCAAACAACAGGGGATAATAAAAATCTTGAAAGCTTAGAGATTTTACTATCCAAGTTTGAAAGAAAATCAGACTTTTAGGATAAAAAAATGTTTGTAAGTAGAAAAAAATAATTTTAGGAATATTAAAAAATCTTAATCCTAGTGAAATTGTCTGAATAGGTGCAACAGGCAAGATATAGTGAAGAGATATGTGAGCCACTTCTAGTCTTAAAAATAAGTAAGCAGATAAAGCTACGATATCTTGCAAAAAACTGATTAATAGTTTTCGTTTTTGATAAAGAAATTTATACATAGGGATTATAAAAAGAAAAACAATTCCTGTTTCTTTAGAAAGCAAAGATAAAAGAAGCAATATAGGCATAAATAGATTAAGATAAATATTGTTAGGTTTTTTGATTGTGAGAAATAGGGAGATTAGTCCGAAAAATAGAAATAAGTTCTCCTGCAAAGCAGAGATATAGATAACAGCTTCGGTATTAATAGGATGGACTAGAAACAGTAATGAGAGTAAAAAAGATGGTCCTTTTCTAAAAAAAATCCTTAATATTAAGAAAATCAATATCGTATTAACGATATGTAATAACACCTGAATTAAGTGATAACCAAATGTATTTTCTCCAGAAAAAGAATAAATTAGTAAGATTGTTGTGGATAAAATCGGTTTGTAATAATTATTTCTTTGACCACTGTCATCGTAAAAATTCCCTTGAGTAAATATATTTGGAATATTTGAAATATTTTGTACCAATGGATTTTCTTTAACTTGTGCTACATCATCTGCGATAAACCCATTGAAAAGCGAGTTTCCATAAACTAAAAACCCAAGAAGTAATAAAATGATAGCAATTTGTATATTGGAAAGTTTTTGGGAAAAAATGCTAATGTTTTTCATAAATACTCAAGCCATAAACAATTTATCTCTTGACAAAGCTTATTTACAAAGTCTACTCTAGGTGAGAGCATGATTTCGAAACGTTTCCTCTCTATTATATCAGGACTTCTTTTGGTTTTTATAGGTTTGATATTCAGCCCTCATGTATACGCTGATTCCAATATCGTTTCTTGGACAGAAAAAGCTCCTCTACTCTATTCAACGACTGGACTAAGCGCAGTGTCTGTAGATGGGAAAATTTATGCCATGGGCGGAGGGGGAATCAATAAAGTTCAAATTTATGATCAAACTACAAATGTGTGGACGTATGGTACTCCAATACCAGCTGTTAGATATCAATTTGGATTAGTTGCTGATCAGCAAGGGAAAATTTATGCCATGGGTGGTTATGATGGGTATGGCGTAGTCGCAACAAATTATATGTATGATCCTATAACAAATACGTGGCAAACTAAGACGCCTATGCCAACTTCACGAGGAGATCTGGCTGTAGCATTAGGTAATGATGGGAAAATTTATACATTTGGAGGGTCTGATACAAACGTGGTAGAGGTGTATGATCCAATCTCAGATACTTGGACAGAAAAAAGTAATATGCCCTTTCGGAGGCTACAAATGGGTGCCACAAGTCTATCGAATGGCAAAATATATTTAGTAGGGGGTCAAATATATCCTCAATCCAACCCAAATATAGTTGCTGTTCCACTTGTCGAAGAATATGATCCGATCTCAGATACTTGGACAGAAAAAAGTAATATGAATACTCCAAGAAGAATGTTTGGTATTGCTACTGAGAACGATGGAAGGATTTACGCATTTGGAGGCATTAATGATCCAACAATACTATCCTCAGTTGAATCTTATGATCCAGTTTCAGATACATGGATACCAGAGCTTAATATGCCAACTGCCAGAGGGGAACTCGCAGGTGTATCTACGAACTTAGGGAATATCTATGCGATAGGGGGAGATGTTGCGGGAGGAATAGTTGAGGAGGCAACATTATTGACTACAGATCAATTTCCAATAGTAAGCCCTGTTTCTAATGGAGCTCTTAATCAAGGAGACACGTATATAGGGTTCTCTTCTTTTACAGATCCAGATTCTACCTCTTGGACAGCAACAGTTGACTATGGAGATGGTTCTGGAGCACAATCTCTTTCTCTCTCAGGAATGAACTTCTATTTAAATCATATCTATAACACAGGTGGTACATATACCTTGACCGTTTCTGTTACAGATAATCAGGGAGCAATAGGAACAAGTACGGCAACCATAACTGTTAACTCTGCTCCAACTGTTGGGGTAATCATTGCTCCCTCAGCACCAATCCTAGTAAATACAGTCTTTACAGCATCAACATCTTTCACAGATACAAACACTTCTGATACTCATACTGCCAGTTGGAATTGGGGAGATGGGAATACTACTGCAGGAACTGTGGTGGAAAATAATGGATCCGGATCCGTTTCTAATAGTCATACTTATGCCTCGTCGGGAGTATATTCAATAACTCTCATAATAACAGACAATCTAGGAGCATCAGGATCATCTGTATATCAATATGTTACTGCTTACGTTTCCACTTCTTCATTTACAGGTGGAAGAAGCTTTAATAACCCACCTGGAGCATATCCAAACAACTCAGGAAAGGTTACATTTGGTATTAGCTCAAAATATTCAAATAGTAACGTGTTAACAGGAAGTGTCAAAATGAACTTTAAAGCAGCTAATATTGATTTTATTTCAACTTCTTTACAATCCCTAACTACATCAACTGGGAAAGCCTACTTGTCCGGTACTGGAACAGTTAACGGTTTGGGTAACTATACTTTTCTTGTAACAGGTGTTGATGGAAGTATTTTAGGAGGTAGTGACTTGGTCCGCATACGGATAAAAGACTCATCAAATAATGTTATATATGATAGCCAACCAGGAGCATTAGATACTTCTGATCCAACAACTTCTGTAGTTAATGGAAATATTAGAATCCACTAAATCCTCGTTCAATTTGATATAATTTCACAATGAAAGGAAAAGTTGGGGTATGAGTTTATCAGTAGGAATTGTAGGTTTGCCAAATGTGGGGAAGAGTACACTTTTTAATGCACTCCTAAAAAAGCAGCAGGCTTATGTTGCCAATTTTCCGTTTGCAACGATCGAACCTAATATTGGTATTGTTCCTGTCCCGGACGTGCGGCTTGATAAACTCGCCGAAGTAACAAAGGAAGGGGAAAAAATGGCCAATCTTCCACCAAAAGTGCCTGCAACTGTAGAATTTGTGGATATTGCAGGTTTAATTGCGGGGGCTAGTAAAGGTGAAGGACTGGGCAATAAATTCCTTTCCCATATTCGTAACGTTTCTGCCATTTGTTTTGTTCTCCGTGCATTTTCGGACCCCGACGTTATCAAACAAGGAGTAAAAGATCCTAAGAGCGATTTCGAAGTTCTAAAGCTTGAACTTGATTTGGCTGATGCTGAAACGGTTGAGGCCCACCAGAAAAAGAAAAATGCAGATGTTGAGTCTTTACAGCTTTTGGGTAAAAAGCCATTTTTGATTGTGTTGAATGTTGACGAGAACGATCTTAAAAATGCCTCAGAAATCGAAAGCAAATATTCAGAAGAACTTGGAGTTGATGCTGATCAAATAGTCGTAATTTCGGCCAAAACCGAGAGTGAATTATCTGAGCTTTCAGAAACTGATCAATCGGCTTATCTTAAAGATCTGGGGGTCGAAAAATCAGGCCTAGAAAGACTAATCAAAAAAGCTTTTGCAACTCTCGGCTTAATTACTTTCCTCACGGCTGGGGAGAAGGAAGTTCGTGCCTGGACTATTAACAAAGGTATAAATGCCCAAAACGCAGCCGGGGTAATTCACACCGATTTTGTTAAAAAGTTCATAAAAGCTGATGTTTGTGATTTTGACGATTTTATAGCACATACAGGCTGGAAACTTGCCCGCGAGGCTGGCAAGGTTAGGAGTGAAGGCCGGGATTATGTTATGCAGGATGGCGACGTTGTTGAATTTAAGATTGGGACATAAAATTGAGATGCCTGCCACTCCGTAGCTTTAGCGAAGGGTGGTGGTTGAGTTCAAAATAGGCTCGTGATATACTTTAGCCTGATATGAACAATTACGAATTAACTTTAGTTATAGACGGCAAGGGCGGAGCGGCCAAAAAGAAAAAGGTCACAGAAACTCTTGAAAAAACACTCAAAATTTTTAAGGGTGTTATCAAAAATTCGTCTGAATGGGGAATAAAGGAATTGGCCTACAAAATCGGTAAAAGCGAAACTGGTCTTTACCTTAATTTTGATCTCGAACTTGACCCATCTGGAGTCAAAGCCCTAAACGATAAATTAAGGACAGATGCAGACATTTTGAGGTATTTGGTAATAAATAAAGAGAAATAACAACATGGCACGAAGTTTGAACAAAGTAATGCTAATTGGAAACCTGACAAGGGATCCAGAAATGCGTTACACCCCTCAAGGGGCAGCAGTTTGTACCTTTGGAGTAGCAACTAATAGAAGTTGGAATACAGACAGCGGAGAAAAGAAAGAAGACGTAGAATTCCATAACGTAGTTGCCTGGAATAAATTAGCTGAGATTTGTTCTCAACTTCTTAAAAAAGGCAGAAAAGTTTACGTTGAAGGCAGACTTTCCACTCGTAGCTGGCAGGGCCAGGACGGTGCGCAAAAGCAAAGAACAGAAGTAGTAATCACAGACATGGTGATTTTGGATCGTAAGATGGATGAGGGCGGCGAAGCCGATATGCCTGAGATTCATATTGAACCGGATGTGGAAGAGAGCCAACCAGCCTCTGCCAAGGCTTCGGCCGGCAAGGGAAAGTCAAAAGAACCGGCTAAAGAGGAAGTAAACGAGGAAGACATTCCTTTCTAATTATAAAATTATGGCAAAGAAAAAAGATTCTAAAAAAAGACGAAAGATAGTTTTTGTGGCTGTTGCCCGCAATTGTCCATTTTGTAAATCGGATACAAATCCAGACTACAAAGATACAGCTGTCTTGGCAAAATATATAAGTGATAGAGCAAAGCTTCTAGGTAAAGATCACACAGGTCTTTGTGCCAAACACCAAAGACAACTTTCGATTGCTATCAAACGTGCCAGGCATTTAGCTCTACTTCCTTTTGTTCCTTCAATTTAGTATCATCACTAATCATGGCTTTTAGGATGAATTTTAATAAAGTCCGGAAGTTTGTTTTAGTTTTCCTTTTGATTTTATTTTCTTTTAGTGGTGGCTATTATTTTGGTGTACAAGGCTTTAGGGCCCAGATCACAAAATCACTTCAAATTAGTCTGAGTAGACAAACTCCGCCAGATAAAAATGTTGACTTCTCACTCTTTTGGCAAGTTTGGGATACCCTGTCTTCAAAATACTACGATAAAACAAAGCTAAATCCTAACCAAATGGTTTACGGTGCCATCGGAGGAATGGTTAGTTCTTTAGGGGATCCATTTACTATGTTTTTGCCTCCCAGCCAAAATAAAATGGTTAACGAGGACTTAAGCGGAAGCTTTTCAGGAGTTGGGATTCAAATTGGTTTTGATAAAACAGGCAAGTTAAGTGTGGAAGCCCCTCTTCCCGGTTCACCAGCTGAGTCTGCAGGGGTAAAGGCGGGGGATTTTATAGCTCATATTAAAGACGTAAAGAAAAATATCGATATAGATACTCCTGGAATTACTCTTGGGGATGCGGTAACAGATATTCGTGGCCCAGTTGGAACAACTGTAACCTTAACTCTAATTAGAGCAGGCGAAACTTCACCCATTAAAGTTGATTTAGTTCGCGCAAAACTCGATGTGCCTTCGGTTTCGTTAAAATTTGTTGGTGATAATAATAAAATTGCAGACTTAAAAGTTAACAGTTTTGATGCCCAAACTCCAGATGAATGGAATAAAAAGGTTGATGAGGTTTTGGCGCACGGTGGAATTAACGGAATAATAGTTGACTTAAGAAACAATCCAGGCGGGTATTTACAAGATGCTGTGGACTTAACAAGTGATTTTATAAAACTTGGTAGTGTAGTTGTAGTTGAAGCAGATGGTAATGGTAATAAAATTGAATATAAAAGTCAAAAAGCAGGTAGGCTTCTTAACCTGCCTGTTATCGTTTTAATTAATGGTGGAAGTGCAAGCGCTTCCGAAATTATGACAGGTGCTTTGCAAGACCAAATTAAAGCCAAAACTGTAGGAACAAAAAGTTTTGGTAAGGGGACAGTGCAGGAACCGATAGATATTGCTGGTGGAGCGGGTTTGCATGTAACAATTGCAAAATGGCTTACTCCAAATGGTACTTGGGTTCACGGCAAGGGGATTACGCCAGATGTTGTAGTAGAGAATCAAACGGCCACAGAAGACGCACAACTAAAAGCTGCTATTGGACTTTTTAAGTAAGCTATTCTTCGGGGAAGTTAATTGTGTAAATTTTACGCAGAAACTATTCTCGACGTAGATCCATCATCGACAATAAAGTATTGCTGATTATCAACTTTAACAGTTTGAGCCATAACCTTCCTGCCTCCGTTTTTACTTGCCTCGGATGCAGTTTGAATAGCCTCCTTGACTGCCTGTGCTTCCTCGAGTATGGATTTTAGTGCTGACGTTTGTTGATCAATTGCCATATTTGTATCGGTATTTTACCCCTATAGTTAAATAGAAGTCAAGTTTTTGCCTGATCTCTGTATTTTTTAAGTGCTATTGCGGCACTATGTAAATCTTTGGCTCCTTGCCTAAAACCAGGAAGGCCAAGTAATACTCCGACTGGAGGTCCGAAAGTCAATCCACCAGCGGCTGACATAAAAGATCCAATTAAGACATCACCACTTGTAAACAAAACATTCTTACCAACTTCTATTGCTAGTTTCCTTTGACTAATAGCGTTGTTTTCGACCATGAGCAGATTTTAAATGATATTTTTTGTAAATTCAATCACTTTATCCAAATTTCCGTCAATTATAACTTCTAGGTTTCCCCAGTTTTTGCCCAACCTATGGTCAGTAATCCTATCCTGTGGGTAGTTATAAGTTCTTATTTTCTCACTTCGCATGCCACGTCCAATGACGCTCCTGTAGCCTGCAATGGTTTTAAGTTTTTCCTCTTCCATCCTTTCCCAAAGCTTTGAACGAAGTAAGGAAAGGGCAATCTGTCTGTTTTGTTCCTGGAAGCGTTCCTCACGGGCCGTAACAACGATTCCAGTTGGTTTGTGAGTCAATCGAACAGCTGTAGCCACTTTGTTAACATTTTGACCACCATGCCCACCACCTGTTGTAAATTGCCACTCAAGGTCCTGTGGGTTCACCTGAACCTCACTCTCTTTAACTTCAGGCAGAACTACTACTGTAGCTGTAGAAGTGTGGATTCTGCCACGTTTTTCAGTACTTGGAACTCTTTGGACCCTATGCACCCCCGACTCGTTTTTAAGAGCATCAAAAACACCAAACCCACTAATCCTGATTGTTTTTTCGTCCATCTCAACAACTTTCCAGTTTTTCTTTACGGCGTAGCGCATGTACATGCGAAGAAGGTCAGAACCCCAATTTTTGGCCTCGTCCCCGCCAGTAGCACCACGGATTTCTAAATAGGCGACTTGATTGTTGTTTTCCATATAAACTAATGCCTAGTAGCTAGAATCTAGTTACTAGAAGTATTGCGAAGGTCTGCCAAAGATTCTGGTCGTGAAGCCTCTTCTGCCAATTTTTTCTCCTTTTTGATTCTTCTTTTCTCGGTTTTACTCATGATTTTCTTGCCAGCACCAGCCATTTTAGCCTTAAAGGAATCAACACGGCCGGCTGTGTCTACGAATCTCATTGTTCCTGTGTAGAATGGGTGACAGTTGTAGCAAATTTCAACACGAATTTCAGGTACGGTTGCACCTGTTGTGAATGTGTTTCCACAGGCACAGATTACCTTTGCATCTTCAAAATACTTTGGGTGAATTGCGGCTTTCATATTACGAGGCTAATTATACCGTCTTTTCTTCCATTCCGCAATTACGATTCCAATTATGGTCATGGTGGAGCCGATTGCTACAATGGGAGTGAATTTATCTCCCAAAATGAGGATTGCCAGTACTCCAGAAATGATAGGAAAAAGGTACATAAAAATTGCAGCTTCAGAAACTTCAATAGTTTTTTGAGCGACCGTTTGGAGTGAGAAGGCTAAAGTGCCCGAAAGTAGGGCCATATACCATACTCCCGCATGATACGGAAAAGGTATTGAGTATAAAGTATTAAGTATGCCGGATATTGGGTACAGGAATAACGCTATAGGAATCACTGTAATAAACCCGACTACAAAAGATAAGTTTGTCAGACTGATTGGGTTAACTCCTTCCCGCAAAACTTCCTTCATAAATATGGCTCCAACTGCTGTAAAAACTACATAACCAAAAACGAGCAAATTCCCAATAAAGTCTCCTGACGCTGAATTAGCCTTAATTAAAGGTTCTACCAAAACTATTAATGATCCCAAAAACGTTATAGCAATTCCGACCTTTTCAATTTTTGTGATCCGATCTCTTAAAAATAAATATCCTGCTATTACCGTTAAAATTGGTCCAAGAACTAGTATTAAGCTTGATTCAAGAAGCGATGTTTTAGAAAGTCCCCAAAATAGAAGTCCTAAGGAGCCTGTTGTATTTAGTACCGAGAACGCTAGTATCTTTAAGTTTGTAGAGAGTTTATTCGAAAATACGGGCCTTTTGGTTACTGAAAACCAAACAACTGCAACTACCGACGAAATTAAAAATCTATAAAGGAGGAAAATAAATGGGGGAACCTCTTTGAGAGTCAGTTTTATTACGGGTCCTGCAACACCCCAAATGATACAAACAGCTAGAAGCAGAAAATAGGCCTTTAATCGGGCAGGGTTCATTTATATTAGGTCGATAATCCGGTCAATTCCAAAGGAAAATCCAACAGCAGGGATGGGTCGGCCCGCGAACATTCCAATCAAATTATCATACCTACCGCCTCCACCTACAGAAAGCCCGCCCGGAGTCTTATCTAACTTAAGTTCCATAACCGTTGAAGTGTAGTAATTGAGGCCACGTGCTAAAAATGAATTAAATACAAAGTCTTCATTTTCCTTAAAGCCATTTTTTGTCAGCTCTCCAAATATTTTGCTAAGTCTTTCCGTTTTTTCAGCCTTCTCAAGCTCTTCAAGACGGGCCACTGTTTTTACTACCTCATCTTTTCCAATCTTATCAATTTTATCGATAGTAACAATTTGTTCCTTTGTAAAACCAAGTTTATCAAAAACTTCACGATCGTTTATTTGAAGAATTGCACTGCCAAGCTTTAAAGCGCGAGCTCCTTCAATTGTGGCTGAAATTACGCGTACATCTTCCATAAAGTCATCGGAGCCAACCGTGTCAAAATCAAACTGTGTAAACTCGCGGCGTCTTCCTTTTTGAGGATTGTCACCTCTAAAAACTTGGCCTATTTGGTACCTACTAAAAGTTGGGTTCAAAAGCCCTAAGTTGTTGGCAACAAATCTTGCAAGGGGAACAGTTAGATCGTATCTTAATGCAAGTTTACGGCCTCCCATATCTGTTAGCTTATAAATAAGTTTTTCGTCTTCACCGTACTTTCCGGTTAGAGTCTCTTCAAACTCAAGAGTAGGGGTTTCCAAAGGCTCAAAACCATACTTTTCGAGGACTGGCACCACAGCATTAACCATCTCGCGCCTTTTTTTGGCCTCAAGCGGCATAATGTCTCCAAAGCCTTTTGGTGTAGGTGGTCCTTTTTGCATAATTACAAGTTTAACATTTATTTATTTGTCAGAATAGCTTGATAAAATTTTTGTGCTTTTAATACCTTTGAAATTTTTACATACTCATCGGCGCTGTGCGCCTGGCCCGGTTCGCCGGCTCCAAGACTGAAAGTTGGGACTTTATTAAAAGTCTGCCAGAGCATTTGGATATCAATATACCCAAATTTTTTGGCGCTAACTAATTTCTTTTTAGGTGCTTTTGAAATAATTTTCTTTAACTGGTTTTTTACTGTGATGTAACTACCCAAATCGTGACGTATTGTGATTCCATTAACCTTCAATTCCAAATCTTTAGAATTTTTAATAATGAATTGTTTTACAGTCTCAGCGTTTAATTTATCATTTGCGACTCTAATTTCAACAATGTATTCGCATTTTTCGGCAATTATATTTCCCTGGCTTTCACCACCATTTATATATGCAATGTTCAAAGTAGAAATACCAAGCTCGTCACTTTTATATTCTGATATCCATCTTTTAAGTTTTTTAATGACTTTGAATGATTCCGTAATTGCATTGATTCCGGATTTGGGATTAGCAGAGTGGCCAGCTTTACCGGCAACTTTGACTTTCATTTCGATTAAACCTCTGCAAGAATTGCCGATTTGTAAACCATTTCCATCAAGTGAGATTATTAGCTTTGGCTTAATTATATTTTTGTATTTAGAAACAAATTTTTTCATACCTAAAAAGTCATATTCTTCATCACAATAAAATAAAAAAGAAACATTGTCTTTCAAGTTGGATAGAGTAGATAGGTATAACATAATTGCAACTCCGTTTTTCATATCACTCGTACCTCTACCATAGAGTTTATTACCAACAATTTTTGGTTCAATTGGGCTTTGACTCCAATTTGAATTTGGCTGAACAGTATCAATATGGCCTGTAACTAAAATGTCCACTTCTCGGCCTTTTTTGGCAATTATATTAAATCTTCCATTTCCGGTATCTTGTTTTGAAATGGTCAAGTTTGAATTCTTTTTAAGAAAATCATAAATCCATTTTCCAATTTCTCGTTCATTGGTTTTATCATCAACCCAAGACGGAATTGAGATTAGTTTTTTTAGTATTTCTATTGTTTCCATATAATTTATTCTTCATCCTCCGGGTTTCTTAAGGTTTCAATTTTTTCTTGACCATATTTTTCATAATAACTATTTTCAATATATTTGTACCATTTTTCTTTCATTTCCTCAGGAGTTCTGACATCATCAAAATAATTGGGAGTTCTAAACCAGCTTGAATATTCACTAAAAGAGGGAATATCTATTTTGGATTTTATAAACACAATTCTATCAGGGTTTTCCGGATCAGGTGATCCGATTTGTGCTCCCTGAACCATTTTCATCCCCAATTTTTGGGCAATTTTCACCATTGGTGACTCGTTATTCGTTCTTAGAAGAACTGGTAGCATATTTTTAGTACCCTCATATACAAGCGTGTTGGTAATTCTGAAACCAAGCCCTAATCCTTGAAATTCTGGTAAAATACCAACCTCGGAAATGTAAAAATATTTTTTATCTTCAATCAGTGATGATACCAATTTTCTTGCATCCTCGGATGAATATTTTGTTTCGATGTATTCTTTTCCGTCCAGTTCATAGCCCCAACCAAAACCAGATAGCTTAAAATCTGAGGTAATAACTACGGCTTTTGTTGCACGTGGCTCTAGGATTTCTCCAGATATATATTTAGTCGTTTCTTCTATCGGATATGCCTCTGTAAGGGTTTCTTGGCCGCAAGGGCAAGGAGTTCCGGGTAGGTTCTCCTTTCCATAAAACTTTCCGCAATAATCTCCACGGCTTACTTCAAACCATGGCCAACCACTGAATACTTTTGCGTAAGCCACAGCAACCTCGCTCGTTTTTATTCGAGAATACGCTAAATCTTGCTCAATTATTAATGGTCTTTTTTCTCGTTCCATATATTTTTTCCAATAAAAAACCCTCGTCAATCAACGACCAAAATAAGTTAGTCGTTAAGAAACGAGGGTCTTTTAACTTGGCATTTGCCAAAAAAAAGAGACCTCCGCGGTCCCATTCTTAATTCCTTAAAGTGTTACTCTCTAAGGCTCTTAGGTCCATCTCTACTTTGCGGTGACAATGGTTAGAATCTTTTTACGCTTTTCTCTGCGTCTGGTATTTGGCCAGCTCCTGGCTTCGCGTGACTGAAGCTCGTAACGGATTTATTTAACTAAAAAGAATTATATCAGGAAAAACTGGGGTGTCAAATTTAGCCTTGGGGTGGGCTAATACGGAAGATTGAACGAACCGAAGGGACGTCTTTATCGTCCATAGAAGTTACATAAATAATTAAGTCATCGGTACCAATATCTGTGAGTTTTGCAGTAGTGGTTTTACCATCTTTAAAGATTAATATGTCTGTATTCTTGCTAATTTGTTTTTTAGGAATATCCACAAGCTTACCCTGTGATACTTCAATTTTAGGGGAGGTAACAGGGTCGGTAATTAAAATCCTCTGAGCGGCAAGAACAGAATTTCCATCGACATAGCCCATTGCAACAATAAAGTCACCAATTGCTACATCAGTAGTCTTAACAGTTTTTGCTGTTGTTCCAGTTGAGTTAACTACAGTTGTAGAATCAGAGTTAATGGATATCTGCCTAATTTCATTTGCCATAGTTTTAATCTGAACCGTTGCATCAGTTATATCTGTAACGGTTCCTATGTATGCTTTTGGTTTACTTAATGTATTAATTACATCCTGTGCGACTTTTTGCCTAATGTCGTTTGTTGCGCTTCCTGTACTATTGTTGGGAAGGGCAGTTGGGGAAGTTCTTTTTTGGAAACTTGAAGAGTAAACAACCAACACCTGAGTAGTACTCTTGATTCCATTTTTCTCAAATGCAGTTACTTTAATTTGATTAACGCCGGGAACCAAATCCACTTCTTGTGAAAAAACGCCTTTTGTGTCTGATTGAATTATATAATCGCTATTTTCACTTGAAAAAGTGATCCAACTCAAAGGTTTTGTGATTCCGGAAACTGTAATTACATCTTCTGTAACAACATCGTTTTCTTCCGGTTTATCGAGTACTATTTTAAATTCCGAAAGATTTGATTTTGGAGTAGGGGTAGGCCTTGGTAGGTGATTCAAGTTGCCGGAAATTCTTGAGTTAATTCTATAAACTCCAAAGGCAACAATAAGACCTAAAATTATTCCACCCACAATTGCCCAAAGAACTTCTTTTCTCATGCAAGGCCACAATATAATAGATCGATCTACTTAAGTCAAGAAAAAATAAATCTGACCTTGCCATTAAACCCGCGATTTGATAGAGTGCTAATGCAATTAATTTATGGACATTACTTATCTCGGGCATTCTTCATTCAAAATTAAAACCAAGTCTGCTAGCGTGGTTACTGATCCATTTGATCCCAAAATGGTTGGACTCAAATATTCCGGAGTAGAAGCTGAAATAGTAACTATTTCCCATAACCACAAAGACCATAGTGCAACGGATAAAGTTGCTTCAACTAAAAAAGTAGTGGGTGGACCAGGTGAATATGAAATTTCCGGAGTTAGTATAATGGGTTACAAAACTTTCCACGATAATAAAAATGGAGAAGAAAGAGGCGAAAATACGGTATATGTTATAGAGGCCGAGGGCTTAAGAATAGTTCATTTGGGGGACTTGGGTCATACATTAAGTGACAGTTTGATTGACGAAATTGGCGACGTTGATGTTTTGATGATTCCGGTTGGTGGGTCTTTTACAATTGGACCAAAAGAAGCAACTGAGATAATAAGTAAGATTGAACCTTACTTTGTTATACCCATGCATTATAAAACAGAAGGTCTTGAATCTTCTTTAGCCGAAAAACTGTTACCAGTTGAAGATTTTCTAAAAGAGTCTGGCATAACAACCGAAACCCTTCCCAAGTTTGTAATTAAAAAAGAAGATATTTTAGAAGATCAGAACACAAAGGTCATTGTACTCGAGAAGAAATAAAGATACTCTTACATACTGCCGATATATTGTAAAAAACAATTATGGCAGCTAACCAACCTACACTCAGAGTTCCGCCGCATTCACAAGAAGCAGAAGAGTCTGTTCTTGGTGCCATGCTTCTAGATAAAGATGCAGTAATTGCAGTCGCAGAATTTTTAAGTCCGGAAGATTTTTATGATGAAAGGCTAAGAGACATTTACCAAGCTTGTCTTGACCTTTATGAAGCTCGCACTCCGATAGACGTTTTAACAGTTACCGAGCGCCTGAAAAAAAGAAAAACTCTGGCCAAAATCGGCAACTCTTCGTTTCTTGCAGATTTAGCCAATAAAGTTCCAACAGCCGCTCACGTCGAGCATTATGGCAAAATTGTAAAAGATACAGCAACTAAAAGAGCTTTAATGTCTGCAGCCGGAAAACTTGTAGAAAGTTCACTCGATGAAGGGCTCACAGCCGCTGAACTTATGGACTCGGCCGAAAGCCAAATATTTTCTCTTTCGCAAAAAAATTCATCACAAAGTTTTACCCCGGTACGTACTGCACTTGCGGAAAGCTTTGATAGGTTAGATGAACTCCACAAGCAAGGGGAGGGCATGCGCGGAATTCCAACAGGTTTTACCGACCTTGATGACGCTTTGGCAGGCATGCAAAAAAGCAATTTAATAATTTTGGCAGCAAGGCCTGGAGTTGGTAAGACTTCACTGGCCATGAACGTAGCCCAGCATGTAGCGGTTAACCTCAAACGTGCAGTTGGCTTCTTTTCCCTTGAAATGAGCAAGGAGGAACTTGTTGATCGTTTGCTTGTAGGCCAGGCCGATATTGATGCTTGGAAACTTAAAACCGGAAAGCTCACGGAAGATGACTTTACAAAGTTAAGTAACGCTATGGGGGAACTCGCCGAAGCACCACTTTATATAGACGACACACCAGCCTTGTCGGTTCTTGAAATGCGTACCAAAGCAAGGCGTCTCCAAGTAGAAAGCGGCTTGGACTTTTTAGTTGTTGATTATTTGCAGTTGGCCAGGAGCCGCAATTTGGAAAATAGAGTTCAGGAAGTCTCAGAAATTTCCCAAGGAATGAAGAACTTGGCCAGGGAACTTAAAATTCCTGTCATGGTTCTTTCCCAGCTTTCCCGTGCAGTCGAGAGCCGGGGTGTAAAAAAGCCCCAACTTTCAGATCTTCGGGAATCGGGGAGTATTGAGCAGGATGCTGACGTTGTAATGTTTTTGTGGAGGGAAGATGAGGAAAACGATTCAGAAAATATGATGTTAGACATTGCTAAGCACAGAAACGGGCCTTTAAGGAGTATTCCTCTACGCTTCAGAGGGGATAGGATCAAGTTTTTCAGTCGTGACTCAAAACACAAAGCTTAGCGTGGGGGGAGGGGTTCAGCACCAGTAAATTCGAAATTGAGTTTCTTAGCTAATGCCTCAATAGCACGTGGAAGATATGCTCTTTGTCCATCGTTGTGGAAGTTAATCTTTTTACCACCATTTGGTAACTTCTCACTGCCGTATATGAGTACGTTAGCTTCACCCGACTGAAAAAGTTCCTTTACTTCTTGTGCACTGAAAACATAATCTGTTGATTGTGTGCCTCTGTCAATTCTCATAGCTTATAGTATATAACAAAGTGTCAAAAATGCAAGGAAATTAAAAATGTGGCCAGGGAGAGAGTCGAACTCTCACTGGGTGTAATCCCAACACGATTTTGAGTCGTGCGCGTCTACCATTCCGCCACCCGGCCACGTCGTCAAAGTAAGCTTTACTTCTCGCAAAGCGCTATCGCTTTTTGCTCACCGCTTCGCTACTTCTCCTCTCAAAATTGCAAGCAATTTTGGTTGGATAACGATATATTAACACAAATGAAGCTGGAAAATCAGTTTTTTAGCCAGAGGATAGCTGCAGCAATTGTTATAACTTGGGTCAAAAGTCCCCAAAGTGGAGTGGTATCGTTTTGGAGAGATTTTTGAAATGTTATCCAACTTTTTAAAAATTTACTTCTCATATTAAGAAAGAAATAGGGGGACTCGATTAAGTCGGGCAGAACTGACGCAAAGGAGGCTAGCATAATTGTTATGGCATGACCCCTATTTGGAAGCGCTTGCCAGGCGATTAAAGATCCTGTTCCAAGCGCCAAAGCTACATCAAGCGCAATTATAGTAATGCTTTTTTGTGTCGGGGCACCATATTTTTTGGTTTCGGTCACAATGTGCGGATTCCAATGAGGCACCTTTTCCAATACAAAGTGGCTCAAAAATGCCAAGGGAATTGCAATAAGGGGATTTGGTATTTTGGTTGCAATCGCAGCTCCTACTGCTACATGTGGGGTTTCAAGCATAGTGGTTACTATGATATTATCTTCCTGACTATGATTGCAAGTTTACTTACAAATTTGTTGGGGATTTTGGTCTTCCTGTTCATTTTTTGGAAAAGGCTTAGGGAAGATTATTCTCCGGAAATAATCTTTAAAACTGCCTTTAATATTCTTGTTGGAGTTCTTATTGGTTTTTTAGTGTCTTTTAAATTTGCACCAACTTGGTTTCTTTGGATAGCATTTCTTGGTGCTACAATTGGCCTTATATTCGGTATTTTTAGACTCAGAATAAAATTCTATGAAACTTTTGAAGCTATAATAATTTCCGGATTTCCTTGGGTTTCTTTTGTTTTTCTACTGGACTCAGTTAGAGATTCTTCTTTAAGTTCTTTCTTAGCATTCATTGCAATACTTATTTTTGTGTTTATTTCATATTATTTGGATTCGCATTATAAGAATTTTACTTGGTATAAGTCGGGTAAAATTGGCTTTGCAGGAATACTTACACTTAGTTTGTTTTTTATAACCAGGTCAATCCTTGCTATTTTTGGAATCAACATGCTATCCTTTGTAGTCCTGAAAGTTGAAGCAATAATTTCAGCAGCAGCAGCTTTTATTTGTTTTGTATTACTTTTCAATTTAGGTAGAATTAAAGAATGACAACGAAAACTAACACTCCACCCAGATTCCCGTCAACTGTTTTAACACCGGTTTATAATTTTCTTTCTGCCCGTTTGAATGTCCTTAAGAAAAGAAAAAAAGAAATTTCAAAAGAAGACCCGTTCCGCGATACTGATCGTGTTAACGATAATGCAGCAAGTGACATTGAAGCAGACGAGCAATTTGGCCATGCTAGGGTTTCAGCAATTGGAAGTGCCATTGGTAAGCAAATTATTCAGCTCAGAAAAGCCTTAACACGTATAAGAATAGGCAAGTATGGAGTTTGTGAAGTCTGTGGACAAATGATCGATACTGACCGCTTAATGATTTACCCCGAAGCTACTCTTTGCACAAAAGACGCAAGAAAAAGGGAAAAATAGTTATGGGAGTTGAAAATCCATTTCCACAAAACAACGCTTCTTTAAACCCCGAAGATAGAGTGTTAAGAAAAGTCAGTACAGGTCAATATATGTGGGGTACCGAGCCTCAAGTAGAAGTTGCAAGGAAGCAATGGAAATCTGCTATGCGTATTTATCCTTTAAGACAAGCTTTTTGGAAAGTTCAAGAGGCTGTTGAATCAGTTTTGGATAAATTTAGAAGTCCTTAAAAGTAAGTATCTTTATTACACATGTCGGCAGAACAGAATAAACAGGTAAAAAGAAAAAAATCAGAGTTTTATATCTCTGCAGTTGAGTCTGCGGCTGGAAGTATAGCGATGCATTTTTTAAGAGAAAATAAAGAAAAAGGAAGGCCATTATTAATACCCTCATTAGGGATTCAAATTAATGCCGATGGTACTCAAGAAAAAATATCTGAAATCACCAAACTTGATCCCGCCAAGTAAGACTTATTCATGGTAAAATAGTCCTTGTGGAACCTAAAATTATATTTGAAGATGACAGTTTCTTTGTTGTAGATAAGCCTTCAGGCTGGATCACAAATGATGCAGATACAACCACAACTCAGCCTGTTCTTCAGACTTGGATTCGCGAAAACTTTGACTATCCACTAAAGGGTAATAGGGAATTTAGAGACGGAATTGTCCACCGTTTAGATAAAGAAACCAGCGGTATTGTGATTGTTGCCAAAACCCAAGAAGCTTTCACTAAACTCCAATCGGGCTTTAAAGAGAGAAAAATAAGTAAAAGTTATATTGCGCTTCTGCATGGCAAGGTGGAACCCACAGAGGGTGTTATAACAGTCACAGTAGGGCGTTTACCTTGGCATAGATCTCGTTTTGGAGTCCTTCCCGGCGGGCGCGAATCAACAACAGAATATAAAGTTTTGGAATTTTACCCTGGCAATAACGCGGGGCATAGTTTAGTAGAATTTTATCCAAAAACGGGGCGCACTCATCAAATCAGAATTCATGCCAGACACATTGGCCACGCGATAGTTGCTGATGAGTTTTACGCTGGCCGTAAAACCGCCAGGAACGACCGTAAGTGGTGCCCACGGCTTTTCTTGCATGCTACCAGCATTAAATTTATTCATCCAGAAACTAACAAGGAAGTTGAGTTCAAATCCGATCTCCCGGAAGATTTAAAAGATGTTCTTCTAAAGTTAAAGAAATAATTTCACAACCCCTTTACACGGCTGTTGGCCTCGACTAATATAAATATGTATGGACATAATCCTCGGGATTTTTCTTGTTGTAGCTGCAGCAGTTTTTGGGGGAGCATTTGCAAAACTACTTAAGCTTCCGGTTTTGGTCGGTTACATTATCGCAGGAATACTTTTTGGAACAATTCTCCCGGGAAGCGCCAAAAACGTTGCAACTCTTGCCCAAATAGGCACAATTCTTCTTCTTTTTTCAATTGGTGTGGAACTTCCCATAACCCAGCTTTCAAAATTCCTTAAACTTGCAGTATTTGGATCATTAATTCAAATACTTTTAGTTACCGGAGTATCTTTTGTTTTCTTAAATTCATTCGGCTTTAGTCAGATTGTGTCATTAATTCTTTCTCTAGGATTCTCTATTAGCTCAACGGCCGTTCTTGTTCTGATTTTGGGGGATAGGGGAGAAATGGATACAATTCACGGCGGCATTATGTTTAGTTGGTCTTTAGTCCAAGACCTTCTTGTTATACCAATAATGATAATCTTGCCGATTTTAGGCACAACTGGTTGGGGAGCTGTTGGCTTAGTTGGGGTATCTCTTCTTAAATCAATAATAATCATATTTGTGGCGTTTGTTCTTGGAAAATTAGTTGTACCTTACACCCTCCGTTTAGTTACGGCACTTAATTCAAGAGAACTTTTACTTCTTTCTTCAGTCGCAATTGCCATGGGGACTGCTGCTCTTAGTTCCTATTTTGGAATTTCGCCGGCCATTGGGGCATTTCTTGCTGGGGTTGTAATTTCTGAATCTCAAGAACATCACGCAATATTTGCAGAAACCAGGCCACTTAGGGACTTATTTGTGGCATTATTTTTTGTAACTTTAGGGTTTTTGGTTAACCCCGCAGTAATACTAGGTAAATTACCTTTAATTATTATAGTTACTTTGGCTATATTAATTATCAAAGCTGTCATTGTCTTTGTTATAACTACAGCATTCGGTTACAAAGGAAGAACTGCTATTGCCACAAGTTTTGGTTTGGCCCAAGTCGGGGAGTTTGCTTTTGTAATATTTTCAACTGCCTTGACTCTTAATTTTTTGACCCCTTCTGACTTTTCTGTTGGAATTGCTGTGACTCTTTTAACATTAGTTGTTTCACCAATCCTTTTTACTTGGGTTGTTCCTTTCTGGCGTAAAATGCGCGAAATTACCAGTAATTCCGGGTTCGCCAAATTATTTGCCATGGGCGAAAAACGAGATATGGTAACAGAGAATTTAACCAACCATATTATTATTTGTGGATATGGCCGTGTTGGTGGGTGGGTAGGTAAGGGCTTAACTTCTTTTGGAATTCCATATATTGTAGTTGATTATAACCAAAAGGTTGTTCAGGATTTAAAAAACGAAGGAACCCCGGTTCTTTATGGTGACCCAACAGAACCTGAAGTACTGGAGGCTGTTTCGATTCGTGGGGCAAAAGCTGTAATTTTAGCAATTCCGGATCGTGTCGCTCAAGAAACTTTAATAGCCTATGTCCAAACAGTGGCCCCTGAAACCAAAATAATCTCGAGGGTTCATCAAGATTCTGATTGGGAAAAATTAAAAACCTTAAGAGTTGATAAAATTGTTCAGCCCGAATTTGAAGCAGCCATCGAGATAATTAAATCGATTTTAAAAAGCATCGGTAAAAATAAAGAAGAGATTGCAGGTTCAGTTAAGAGTTTGCGTGTTTCCCATTCCCAAGTCAGAATCTAAACATGAGATCTGCCCAACGTAAAAAGAGAATAGAGAATAGTAAGACAAAAAGCCGTGTTTTTGGCCTTTTGATTAAGGTTGTAATTCCTGTTGCACTTATACTTTTACTTCTTTTAGTTATTAAATTAAACACAAAATATTGGAACGGCCACGATAAACTTTCTTTTGTTACAAATAACCCAGACGGTACTGTTTTGGTTACAGTATTAGATCCTTTATTGAATGAAGAAACCAATCTAGTAATCCCGGGAGATACAGAAGTTAATGTTGCCAGGGGTTACGGTACACTCAGAATCAAAAATGTGTGGCAACTTGGACTAAATGAAAAATTAGGAGGTGGCCTTCTAGCACAAACATTAACTGAAAGTTTTCTTTTTCCTACAAATCTCTGGAGTGACCATGGATCAGACAACACATTGAATTTTATTTTTAAAACTAAAAATACAAATATTCCTTTTGGGGATAGGTTGTTTGCAGGTCTTTTTGCTTTAAAAATTAAAGCGGCTAACAAAACAGATATCGATTTGGCCAAGAGCCAATTTTTACACAAAGAAGTCCTGACCGACGGGAAACCGGGTTACGTTATCATGGGAACAATTAACAGTCGGCTTACAATATATTTTTCTGACAACAATATGTCCGATACTGCTACCGGTAAAAATTTAAAGTTTAGTTTGACAGATGCAACAGGCAAGAGTGGTGTTGCCGGAAATGTTGGTCAAATACTTGAGGTTTTAGGTGGAAAGGTCGTTGCGATTGACAAAGTAGCCAAAGACGACAGCCTTGACTGTGAAGTTAATGGATCGAATAATTATGCAGTCAAAAAAGTTGCAGATTTATTTTCTTGCAGAAAAATAATGGGTAATGGTAGTTTTGATTTGGAGTTAAGGCTTGGAGCAAAGTTTGCTAAAAGATTCTAGTACTGGCTTACTCAGTAATTTCTTCTACATTTGAAGTTTCCGGAATATCCCTATGAACAAGTTCTGGCGGGGTAAAGCTAACATAATCAATTTTTTCCGCAGGAAACGAAGCAATTCCCGTTTTGTTTTCAATTTCTTTAATAAGTACAGAAACACCCTTTTCGCCTGTCGACTTAATTAGAACTTGGTATTTATTGCCCTTTTTAAGAAAGTTGCGAAGCCTGGCGGCTAAGTCATCCGGAAGGCAACCAATATATTTGCCTGAATTATCAAGGACTGAAACTTTATGAGGTGAGGGTGCTAGTTTGACTTCATTGCCGGAATTTAAATTAATGAATATGTTTTTATTTCCGGGATTCATTAAAGTCACAATTTTTGTTTTACCCGATTCTTCCAAAAACAATTCGCCGGATAGAGCATAGGGTTTTCCATTTTCAGGAATGGGTCCGGATTGCCATCTTATTAAACATTTTTGAGCAATTGAGTTTGTCGGGTCAATTTTTAGAACTTTTTTTGTTGAAGCGATTGCTTTTGCCATACTGCCGGTTTCGGCATAGCACCTTGCAAGTCTGTTTAAAGCATCAACATCATCAGGATACTTAGATAGAATTTCTAAATTAATATCCAAGGCTTGCGTCCATGCGCCGGTAAGAGCACAGCTAATGGCTTTTTGGGCAAGTGAAGTTTCCATTTGTCTATAAACTAGTATGAGTATAAAGGGGACACTGCTTATGTCAATACCTTATAAACAGCTGTAATTGGAAGATTATCCCGTAGCTGATATAATTGTGCTTATATGTCAGGGCATTCACACTTCGCAACAATTAAAAGACAGAAAGCTGTTAACGACGCAGCAAAAGGCAATCTCTTCAGTAAACTTGCCCGTTCTGTAATGATTGCGGCAAAGGGTGGGGCAGACCCCGATATGAACTTCAAACTCAGGGTCGAAATCGATAAAGCAAGAGCTGCCAGTATGCCAAAGGAGAACATTGATCGCGCAATTGCAAAAGCAACAACAGAGGCCGCTAATTTGATTGAAATAACCTACGAAGGTTTTGGACCAGGAGGTATTTCTGTAATTGTTGATGTTGCAACTGATAACAAAAATCGCTCAGCTCAAGAAATAAAAAATATTTTTGAAAGGGTGGGGGGCACCATGGCGGGTCCGGGTGCCGTTTCTTACAATTTTGAGAATAAAGGTTTTATTTTGGTTAAAAAATCAGAAGACCCTGAATCTCAAATGCTCCAAATGATTGACCTTGGGGTGGAGGATGTTACTGAAACTGCCGATGGAATTGAGGTCTATACCGCTCCTGATAAATTAAGTGAAGAAAGAAAAAAGTTTGAGTCAGCTGGTTTTACTATTACCGAAACAGAACTAATAATGAAACCTAAGAATATGCAAACAGTTGAAGATTTACCACTTGCCAAAAAAGCCTTGGCTTTCCTCGATTCGGTTGAAGAATACGATGATGTTGTTAAAGTCTTCTCAAATTTAAATATCTCTGATGAAATTTCAGAACAGCTTTCAAATGAATAGTTTTTCACTTTTAACTTTTTAATATGTCTAAACGCCGTAGATTTGTAATTTCTTCAATTTTGTTGTCATTGGGTTTTGTGGGTATACAGTTTCTTACTGATCAAAACCGTTTTTGGGCAATTGGACTTTTAGGCCTTGCCACAATACTTTTATTTTCTTGGTCACTTTATGAAAGTTTAGGTAGAAATATGACACTTTTAACTCTTATTCTTCCGACAATTTTTACACTTGGGGTCGGAACATTTTGGTTTTTGCTCCCCGCCAATATTTTTGCCAGAATTCCTGTTGTCATATTTTATGGAATTGGCATGTATGTTCTTTCGTTAACGATGAATATCTTTACGGTTTCTGCAATCCGCACCATTGCTTTATTGCGGGCGGCAAGGGGAGTGGGTTTTGTACTCAATCTCATTACATCCTTCCTTGTTTTTGATGCAATTCTTTCACTTCGATATTCAATTTTCTATTTTCTCCCATTGGTGCTTATTGTTTCGTTTCCGCTTCTTCTTCAAGGGTTTTGGTCTGTTGTTCTAGAGAAGGAATATTCACCGGAGATATTTGTGATGGCAGCTATTTCTGCACTTGTAATGGTTGAAACTGCTGCAGCTTTATACTTTTGGCCTGTTACCGTAGTCGTAGGATCACTTTTTTTAACTGTCACTTTTTATATTCTTCTTGGCCTTGGGCAAAGCAAGCTCGAGGGCAGACTATTTTCCGCGACCGTTAGGGAACACCTTGTGGTAGGAGTATCGGTCTTCATTGCGATGTTTTTAGCCACACATTGGGGCGTGTAGCCCAAATATTTGTTTATTTGCAGATTTGCTTATTTGATCCCCGGTTTGGGGAACAGGGGAGAGAGCAGGGAGACACCCTATAATTATAGGATAAATAAGGTGTTCAACCTGTAGTTTTCACGAAAGTTATAGGCTATTTTCACGAAATGCGACACAAGTGGCAGGGCGTAGTAAACCCGAATCACTGTGGACCAAGGGGATGATATACAATGATATAGTTGCTAGCCTCAAAAGATTATACTTCTGTCTCTTGTCAGCCTGGATGTGGATAACTATTCTTTCGACACCTTTTCTTATACAGGCAACCCTGCCTTCAGCGGTATATTGAAGCCTTACTGTAAAGGTATATAAAGACCTGCCGTAGAGAAGTGTACACATACACCCAAGTTAGTTAAATGCTTTATTATCCTCTGGTAGTAGAAGGTCTAATGCACTAATGAAAGACATGCCGCCATAGGGAGCTTGATTGTATAGTGTCGCACAATAATACTTTTGCGACGTATACTAAAGCAGGCTGAGAGTAGAGCGTTTTTTGTGCACTTATATGCGTTTGTTTTTACCTTGTTCAACATTCTATGTATTAGATATGAATTATCACCTATTTTTTGTTTTTCTGTCTAATGCCTTCTCCGAACATTAACCGAAAGATATTTACCCTATTTTGACCACTTCCCCACTTTTATCCAATAAGTAAATAAGTGAATATGTAAATTAGCGAATATACTGTATTTCCCGTGTTTTCGGACAAAGTGGAACGGTCAGTTAGTCATCTTTTTAAAATAAATGCGTCAAAATCGATCTAGTGAGGTCTTAGCCTGATTCCAGGCACAAAAATTAGCTAATTCTACATCTCTGTAGTAGAATTCGGCCATATGTCTGAAGTTATTCAATTTTTAGGCCGCGGTGAAGGTGCAAAAATTTTTAACGATAAAATTAGAGTTACAAGTGCCGGGCCTTACATAAAAAATGATTTTACTAAAATTGCGGACAAGATTTTGTTGAACGATAAGAAAATTGATTTCTCAACAGGAAATTTTATTCCACATAATTATCAAAATTATTTAGATTTTTATTACAAAATTGTTATGGAGAATTTTGATGTAAAAAATCCATTTGACGTAACGATAAACGAAACGGTCAAAACCTTTAATAAACGTCCATTATGGGCCCAGACATTTACCGAAAAACGGTTTCTAAAATCAGTTAAGAGACCAGATTCTTTTGTTTCTCATGGCATTGATGATTGGGATATTGATCACTGGTGGGTTGAGCGCGAGCTTTTGCTTGATCAGAATCAAAAGGAGGTTCTGGTAGAGCGTGTAAATAGCCCTGGATCAGCACTCACAGACCTTTCAGTTATAACTAGCACAGAGGCTGCTGGTTTATTTCATCTCCGAACAGAAAGGCGTTTATCAAAAAGATCTTTTAGCGCCTCAATTGGACGCGTAGTTCATGTTGACGGTGGTTTGGCACAGTTTTTGGATACGAATATTCAGTTATCGAACTATTTCTATCTAAGAGGTTAGTGTCGCACAATGTCATTGACACCCCACGTCGCTTGAGTGTAGACTTTGTTTGTAAATGGTTGATACTGCACCAATCAATCAGTCCGAGATAGCAA
>WNFL01439094.1_pt1 | contig 101464 bp, 88 predicted proteins | sample 5400361 | NCBI WGS metagenome assembly WNFL01 (sample SAMN13153351, study PRJNA577476) | soil metagenome | isolation source: 40 cm soil on Douglas fir-dominated hillslope | place: USA:California | collected 2013-09-17
CCTTGTCCTCTGTTGTGTAAGAGTGTGTTGTGGTGACTCATTTCTTATCACATCAGAGGATTTTTTGTCAATTCATTGAACTAGCATAACGCCCTACTAGGAACTGTCTTATGCGGACGTGGCTAAAATTTTGGAGATCCCGCTCGGGACGGTCAAGTCCCGCCTGGATCTGGCGCTCAAGACCCTGCGCCGCGCGCTCGATAAGCAAGAACAGGAAGCCCGTCCCGGCCTGGCCGGGGAAGTGGAGTTGACAAATGAATTGTGAACAGGTACAGGCACTACTGGTCTCATATTTAAATAACGAGACGACCCCTTCTGAACGGACATTGATCCGCGCCCATGTATCCGGGTGCGCGTCCTGTCAGCAGGAAATGGCCCGGCTGTCGACAGCCCAGGGCCAGATCAGTTCGGTGCTGCAGCGCCGGGCTGCCCACGCCGCACCCTCGCCCCTGGCATGGGAACGGCTGGAAGCAAGACTGGCGAGGGCTGCGCAACCTTCGCCGGCATCCTTTGGAACATGGCTTTCGCGCCGGGCGCCAGGCGTGAGCCGTGTTAGATCCGCACAACTTTTTGCAGGAGGCGTAACAATGCGTAACAAATTAATCCTGGTGGCAGGCGCGGCCATTCTGGCGCTCGCCGTGGTCGCCGTCTCAATGTTCAACAACGTCAGCCCCGTCTCGGCCCAACAGATCATCGAGCGGGCGTCTGCGGCTCAATTCGCGGCTGCTGCTGCTCCCGGCATCTGGCACTACCGCATCGAAGAGTACCTGAACCCAGGTGCCGTTGATGGGAATGAGACCGGCAAAACCATGATGATTGATATTTATGAGGATCTTTCCCGCGACCTCTCCCGCAGCGTAACGCTGGATGCCGCCGGAAAGGTAATCCAGGTCTTTGCCAACGATAACTCCTTCTCCTACTTTGGGCCGCAGGCTGTTGATGGTTCCAGCACAGCCCCCCTGACCATTCACCGTACCCCTGAGCAACCCGACCCCCGGAAACTGCAACCGCAGCGCTCCGACGATCAGGCCGACCTGCCCAAATCGCTTTTCGAGCAATTCCGCGACAACCCCCACGTGGAACTGGCGGGTCGTGAAACCTGGGCGGACGGCAGCCCGGTCTACATCCTGATCGACCGTAGTTACCAGACCCAGAAATCGCAGAACGACAAAACCTTCACGGGGACGATGAAGATGGTCTTCAACGCCAATACCTACGCGTTACTCGAAAGTGAAACCACCGTCGTCCGGGCTGGTAAGGAAATCGTGCTCGAGCGCGTCCGCTTTCTATTGGATGAGAACCTGCCCTCGGGAACCGTTGTGACCTGGGACCTCAGCGACCTGGAAGGCGTCACTTTCGTCGACGATCCCGTCGTCGCACAGACCGATGCGCAGCCCATGGTGGGCATCTCCATGCAGGAACTGGCCCGCCATCCCCAGACCTATGCCCTGAAAACCATCCCCGAGGGCTATCGCGTGGAAATCGTCGCCGCCCCAAACCAGCCCGCCGACCAGCCTTATACCTACGAGATCACCTATACCAACCAGGCGGGTGAGAGCTTTGATTTGCAAGCGGTAGGTGTGCTGGAGGCCGGTTTTGTCGAGACAAGCTTCTACGATGGCAGCTACAAAACGGCTTCCGGGTTGGTATTGAACTTCAGCTCTTCGCAGCCCGAAGGTTCTGGCGCAGGCACCTCGGCCATGCTCACCACGCCGGAGGGAGTCAGCTTCCTGGTCATCTGTTCCATGTCGCGCGAACAGGTGCAGGCACTGGCGGAAGAGCTGGTGCGGCTGAAATAAACCCTCGAAGCACGTCTAGAATGACAGACAGCCCCGCGATTTCGCGGGGCTGTGTGATTGAAACAGTAGGGGCGGATCGCGATCCGCCTCTACAAATTAAATATGGATGGCATGCCCTTCGGCCACGTGCGCCGCTTCCATGATGACCTCCGAAAGCGTCGGGTGGGCGTGCACGTTGCGGCCGATCTCGGCCGGGGTCAGCTCCATCATGTGCGCCAGGGTCAGCTCGGGCAGCAGCTCGGTCACTTCCGGGCCGATCATGTGCGCGCCCAGAATCTCGCCATACTTCTCGTCGATGACCAGCTTGACCCAGCCGGCGTAATCGCCCATGCCGCGCGCCTTGCCGTTGGGCTGGAAGGGGAAACGCCCGATCTTGACCTTGTAGCCCTTTTCTTTGGCCTGCGCTTCGGTCAAGCCGAACGAGGCGATCTGCGGCTGGCAGAACGTCCCGCGCGGCATCATCACATAGTCGAGCGTCACCGTCTCGGCCCCGGCAATGTTCTCGGCGCAGACGATGCCCATGGCCGAACCGACGTGCGCCAGCATCAGTTTGCCGGTCACGTCGCCGATGGCCCAGATGTTGGGCACGTTCGTCTGCATCTTCTCATTGATCTCGATAAAGCCGCGCTCGCTGATTTTTACGCCCACCGCTTCCAGGCCCAGGTCTTTCGAGTTGGGACGGAAACCGGTTGCCACGAGCACCTGTTCGGCTTCAAGAACGCTTGTTTTGCCCTCGGCGGATACCGTGACCTTCACCCCGGTCTTGGTGGTCTCGACCGATTCGACCTTGTGCCCGGCCAGCACTTTGATGCCGCGCTTCTGGAAGGCCTTCGAGAGCTCGGAAGAGACTTCCTCGTCCTCCAGCGGCACGAGACGCGGCAGCATCTCGACGAGGCTCACCTCCACGCCGTACCCGTTCCAGACCGTGCTGAACTCGACGCCGATCGCGCCCGATCCGATCACGACCACGCTCTTGGGCAGCTTCTCTTGCAAAATGGCTTCCCAGAAAGTCAGGATCTTCTTACCGTCCACTTTCCATGCGGCCGGGACGGCGGCAGTCGCGCCCGTGGCGACGATGATGTTCTTGGCCTTGAGCTCGCTCACCTTGCCATCTTTGTCGGTAACTGACAAAGCATCTTTGGCGGTCAATTTGGCCATGCCCATATGGACAGTAATGTTGTTCTTTTTCATCAGAAAACCCAGGCCTTTGGTCTGGGCGTCTGAGACCTGGCGCGAGCGTTTGACGGCGGCGCCGTAATCCAGCACCAGGTTATCGAACGAAAAACCGAATTCCTTGCCGCGCTCGCGCAGGATGTGCGCGAGCTCCGCATTGCGCAGCAGCGCTTTGGACGGGATGCAGCCCACGTTCAGGCACACGCCGCCCAGCCACTCCTTATCGACTATCGCGACCTTCTGCCCCAACTGGGCAGCGCGGATCGCGGCGACATACCCGGCCGGCCCGGCGCCGATCACAACAACATCATAGGTTTCAGCCATGTTTTCTCTCCGTTTTTCGTGGATCGGGATTCAATTCTATTCTCAGGTAAGCTAACTGCGCGCTAATTTTACTACTGTCAGCCCTGAATCCAAAATCTTTATTTTGAACTCGTTTGAACATGATAAACTTGTTCGCAACGTTTTTTCACAAAGGAAATATTAATGAGTATATCAGCATGGCCGCGAGCAAAAAATCCACTCTTTTTCTTTCTAGCCGCTGCTTTTTTGGTAGTCATCCTGCGCTCCGCCTGGATGGATGAGGACGCTTATATCACCTTGCGCACGGTGGACAATTTCGTCCACGGCTACGGCCTGGTTTGGAACGTCGGTGAACGCGTCCAGACCTTTACGCATCCCCTATGGATGTTCATGCTGGCGGCCTTATATTTCTTCACGCATGAAGCTTTCTATACTTCATTGGCGCTGTGCCTGGTAACTTCCCTGGCTGCCCTGGTTGTAATTAGCAGGCTGGTCCAGCGTCAAACCCTTGCAACCCTGGCAATACTGGCGATTCTGCTCTTCTCCAAAGCCTTTGTCGATTTCTCAACATCCGGCCTGGAAAATCCCGCGACGCATTTGCTGTTGGCTTGCTTTCTGTTGGCTTTTCTATCTAATGAGGATATTGGGGCCTGGACTCACCGCAAAGTCTTTTTGGTGAGCCTGATTGCGGGCCTCGCCGCCCTGAACAGGATGGATACCATCCTGTTTTACGCCCCGGCTTTGGCCCTGGTGCTGGTGAAACGACCTGAGAAAGACACGCTCAAGTGGATGGCAATTGGTTTTGTGCCTTTCCTATTCTGGGAAGTTTTTTCAGTCATTTACTATGGCTTTCCTTTTCCGAACACTGCGTATGCCAAACTATACACTGGCATCAGCCGGACAAATTTGATTGAGCAGGGTTATTTATATTTGGTCAACTCGCTGCATTGGGACCCACTCACATTGCTGGCCATTGGTCTTGCAATTACACTCGCCATGATTGCCGGTGGGTGGAGGGAACGTAGCTTGGCAGCCGGCATGCTGCTATATCTCTTCTACGTGGTCTGGATTGGCGGGGATTATATGAGCGGGCGCTTCTTGAGCGGCGCTTTGCTGGTGGCGGTCGGTTTATTGCTGCGCGCCTTCGCCGGCTTGCGGCTTTCGGAAACCTTTTTTCTGCTGGCATTCGTCATTATCCTGGGCTTCAGCTCACCCACGCCGACACTGACCAGCATCGACGACGCCTCTTATCAAACGAGACGCATCAGCCCGACGGTACCGGTCAACGACGAACGCAGTTTTTACTTTCAACCTGCTGGCCTGCTATATGACAAACCAAACACGCTTGAACCGTTCCACGAATGGGCGCTCAAGGGCCAGCTCTTAAGAAGCAGCAACCGCAAAGTTTATGTTTTCGACCATGTCGGGTTCTTTGGCTATTTTGCGGGCCCCAACGTTTACATCGTCGATAACCTGGGTATCACTGACCCGTTCCTGTCCCACCTTGCGCCAATCCCGGGAAAGAACTGGGCAGCCGGCCATCTTCAACGCGCCCTTCCTGATGGATATATCGACAGCCTGCAGAAAAAACAAAATCTCATCAAAGATCCTGCACTGGCCCAGTATTACGATAAAATACTTCTGCTTGCACGAGGGAATCTCTGGAGTTGGGAGCGTTTTATGACGATCTGGAAAATGAACACGGGCCAGTACAATTATCTTCTGGAGCGGTATCCGTAGCATATGGAACCGATGATGCAAACCGCCTCACGGAGCCGCGAGAAGAATCCGATGATATTCTTTATCGCGGCTGTGTTTTTGCTCGTCATCCTGCGTTCGGCCTGGATGAGCGAGGATGCCTATATCACGCTGCGAAGCGTAGATAATTTCGTGCATGGCTACGGGCTGGTTTGGAACATTGGCGAAAGGGTGCAGACATATACCGACCCATTATGGATGTTCATGCTCTCCGTTGTATATTTCGTAACTCGCGAGAGCTTTTATACCACCTTATGGCTGTCAATAGCACTGTCGCTGGGCGCTTTTGTCCTGATTGGGCGTCTGATCAAGAAGCACAATCTGGCGACGCTGTCCGTTCTCGGCATCCTGATTTTTTCCAAAGCTTTTGTTGATTACTCCACCTCGGGTCTGGAAAATCCGGTTACTCATTTATTGCTGGCTCTATTTTTAATAGTATTCCTGCTTGAGCCAGATGAAACCCCACTTGACTCCCGAAGGATTTTCATCGTCAGTCTCATAGCGGGGTTGTCTGCTTTTAATCGTATGGATACATTGTTGTTCTTTATCCCTGCGTTGATTCTCATCATTATTAAGCGTCCAAAAAGGGATACGCTCAAATGGATGACGATTGGCTTTTTGCCGTTCATCCTGTGGGAAGTTTTCTCGATTATTTATTATGGTTTTCCATTTCCTAATACGGCCTATGCCAAGTTGAATACTGGTTTGTCGCGCCCTGACCTGTTTGAAGCTGGCTATCTTTATCTCATCAATTCATTGCACTGGGATCCGATTACTCTCCTTACGGTTAGTGTAGGAATTGGGCTGGCAATTTTCAATGGTACTCTGCCCGAACGTAGCGTAGCAACCGGGGTTTTGCTTTACATCTTGTATATCATCTGGATTGGCGGGGATTATATGAGTGGGCGTTTCCTCTCAGGTGCCGTGTTGATTGCTGTGGGCTTACTTATCCGCTATTTAGCGCATCTAGAAACGGCGGAGAGCATTTTTTTACTGGCCATGATTATTATATTTGGATTTATTTCCCCCACTCCCACGCTTACAAGCATTGATAATGCTTCTTACTCTACGGGGCGCATGAATTCTAATAACACGATCCGTGACGAGCGGAGTTTTTTCTTTCAACCAGCTGGATTGTTGTATGACAAACCCAACACGATCGAGCCTTTTCACGAATGGGTACTCCGCGGACTAGAATTTAGAAACAGCCAAAAGAAAGTATATATCTTTGGCGGCATTGGGTTCATTGGCTATTTTGGCGGTACTCAACTCCATATCATTGACCCGCTGGGTCTTGGCGATGCATTGATTGCGCGCATCCAGCCTGGCAAACATTGGATGGCTGGTCACAATACACGCGCAATTCCTGCCGGATATGAAGAAACTGTACGAACAGGTGAAAATCACATTCAGGATGCCGATCTGGCCCAATATTATGACCAGCTTAGTTTGATCATCCGAGGCAATTTATGGTCCTTAGAACGTTGGGCAGCCATCTGGAAAATGAACACCGGGCAGTATGATTATCTGCTTAACCGATATAACCAGAAGCAGAACACGCCCTGAGAGGCATGTTTTTGTCAATCGAGTTCCTTTTTGTGCAAGGCAAATGTTCTTTCTAAGTCTGGGATACAATCCTTTTATTTCTACAACCAGCGCCGCACTTTGGACTTGTAGTCCCGGTATTCCTGCCCGAACTGCGCTTCGAGATAGGCTTCTTCGAATTGAATGACCAGCCGGTTCATTAGCAGGATCAAAACCGGGCTCAGGATCAACCCCCAGTAATTATTCAGCACCAGTGGAAAGCCGATCAGGACCAGTATATTCGCCACATACATGGGATTGCGTGTAAAACGGTACAGCCCGTTTTTTACAACCGTACTGGCCCCCGCATGAGGATCGAAGGTCGTGTGTGCTCTAATGAACTGGCTGATCGCCCAGCCTGCCAGGATCACGCCTGCGACGGCCAGACTCCAGCCAAGCAGAGGTAACCATCCTGGGGTCGGGGCTGGCAAGGGGACCAGCCAGCCGAGTAAGAAGGCTGTCAGCAGGTGGATCAGAGTCAACAGGGGCGGCAGAATGCGCACGCCGGTCAGGTTTTGGTTTTTTTCGATCATATCCAATTCTCCAATACTCCTTTAACATGCGCCAGGAACCGGTCAGCCGCAGCACCGTCCAGAATTCGATGGTCGAATACGAATGAGAGATACACCATCGGGCGAACGGCGATCGCGTCGGTGCCGTTTGTATCCGTGACAACCAGCACGCGTTTCTGGATCGCGCCGCTGCCCAGGATGCCGCACTGCGGCTGGTTGATGACTGGCATGGCTAATAACGACCCGCTGATGCCGTGATTGGTCAGTGTGAACGTCCCACCTTTGACCTCGTCCGGCTGGAGCTTTTTGGCATGCGCCCGGCCTGCGAGGTCGTTGATGCAGCGAGCCAGCTCCAATAAGGAGAGAGCGTCTGCTGCTTTGATCACGGGCACAATCAGACCTGCCTCGCCAAGCGAGGTGGCCATGCCAACATTGACGGCCGCATGCACGATAATCCCCTCGTCGCTCCAGGATGAGTTCACAATCGGATACTTTTTCAGGCCAGTGGCAATGGCCGCGATGAAATAAGCCGTATAGGTCAGCCTGACTCCCTGGCGCTCGAACACCTGCTTGTTGGCAGCCAGGTGGGCAGCGACCTTGCTCATATCCGCTTCCATGACGGTGAGCACATGTGGTGAACTGCGCACGGATGCAAGCATGTGCTCAGCGATTTGTTTGCGTATCGGGGTGTGTTTGAGCAGGGTGTCAGGTATTCCAGTTTCAGGTATCAGGTCAGGCGTGGCAGGTTTCACTTGTCCACTTGATACTTGTTTACTTGATACTTTCACAGCATCCACAACTGCCAGCACGTCATTCTTTGTAATGCGCCCGCCCAGCCCGGTGCCTTTGATCTGTTGCAAGTCCAGGCCATGCTCGGCGGCGATTTTGGCAACCACGGGAGAAATGAATTCTGATGGAGGGTGGACCGCAGACGGTGGATAGTCCACTGCTTCATCCGTTTCTATCACCGCAAGGGGGACTTTCTGCGAATCCGTTATGGAGTCCGTTGATGAGATCAGGGCCAGTACCTCGCCCACTTTCACAGTCTGGCCCTCCCGGATCTCGATCTTCAGCAGTGTGCCGCTGGCCGGGCTGGGGATTTCCGTATCCACTTTGTCGGTATTCACCTCCAGCAGCGGCTCAAGTTCGCTAACCGGGTCGCCTTCCTGCTTGAGCCACTTGGTGATGGTGATTTCTTCAACGCCTTCGCCGAGGCGCGGGACAAGAACTTTAATGGGCATAGGTCCTCCAGGGTTAGAAGCAAGTAACGAGAAACAAGGTACTCAGCACAATTTTCTCTTTTCTCATTACTCGTTACTTAAATCTTTGGAAACTTCACCGGATCGACTTCATTCATCATCTCATAAACAGCGTCAAAAATGGTCTCCGTATTCGGCTTCGACCAATAATCGCCGTCGCTGCCGTACGCCGGGCGGTGTTCCCTGGCGGAGAGCGTCTTCGGCGGGGAATCTAACCAGAAATAGCCGCCCTGTTTTTCAATGACTTCCTGCAGCATATATGCCGTCGTCCCGCCGGGAACATCCTCATCCAGGAACAGAATGCGGCTGGTCTTTTTAAGCGACTCGAGGATTTTGCCATGCAAATCAAACGGCAGCAGCGACTGTACGTCGATCACTTCCACCTCGATCCCGGCTTTCGACAGTTTCCCGGCGGCCTCCAGCGCAATCCGGCAGCAGGCGCCATATGTGACGAGCGTAACGTCCGCGCCTTCACGCAGAAGGTCGGGCATTCCGGGCAGCACTGTAAATTCATCGATATTATCTGGCCGGCGTTCCTTCAAGCGGTAGGCGTTGAGCACCTCCACCACCACCGCAGGATCGTCCGATTTCAACAGCGTGTTATAAAAGCCCGCTGCCTGGGTGAGGTTGCGCGGTACGAGCACGTAGATGCCGCGCACCAGGTTGATGATACCTGCCATGGGCGAGCCGGAATGCCAGATGCCTTCCAGCCGGTGCCCGCGGGTGCGGATGATGACCGGCGCCTTCTGCCCGCCTGCCGTGCGCCAGTGCAGGTTGGCCAGGTCGTCGGCCATCAGTTCGAGCACATAGAGCAGATAATCGAGGTATTGGATTTCGCAAATCGGGCGCAGGCCGCGCATGGCCATGCCGATGGCCTGCCCCAAAATCGTCGCTTCGCGGATGCCGGTGTCTGAGACGCGCAGCGCGCCGTACTTCTCCTGCATGCCGCGGAAACCCTGGTTGACGTCACCCAGTTTGCCCACGTCTTCACCGAAGGCGATAACACGCAGGTCGCGCGCAAAAGCAGCGTCGAAGCAGGCGTTGATTACTTCGAAGCCCATGACGATCGGCGCGCGCGGGCCGTAGACCGGCCTGACTTCAGAGACGGCGAGCGCCGAAGCAGACGATTGGGAATACAGGTGCGATCCGTAGCGGACTTCATTCTCGGATTCCAGCGCTGACGCAAAGGCTGCCAGCTTCTGGCGCTGCGGTGAGCTTTTGCCGCGCGTCAATATTAGTGCCTCGTGGGCGGCTGCCGCGATGTCGCGGCGCAGCGGATTGGGCACGGCATCCAAGCGCCCCGGAAGTTCCTTCAGGCCATCGGCCTGGTGTTCGGCCTCGGCCAGCGCCGTCAGCAGGGAGACGGCCTCCGCCGTTGCGCGCAGAATCGGGGTGGTGAATGCATCCCAGGCCTGTTTGCGGATTTTCTCCACTAGTTGGCGATCCGTCTCTTCGTAACGCGCCAGAGTTTTGTCACCTACCAGTTTATTTTCGATCAGGTACGAGCGCATTTTGACCAGGCAGTCGAAGCTTTCCTCCCAGGCAAGACGCTCGGGCGATTTGTAGCGCTCATGGCTGCCAGAGGTGCTGTGCCCCTGCGGCTGGGTCAGTTCGGTGACGTGCACGATGGCCGGGATATGATATGCGCGCGCGATCTGCGCCGCATCGTGGTAGGTTTCGAGCAGGGCAGGATAATCCCAACCGCGCACGGAATACAGGTCGTAGCCGTTGGTTGCCAGGTGAGGATCGCGCTCGAAACCTTTGAGGATTTCGCCGATATTTTCCTTGACCATCTGGAGATGGTTGGGGACCGAGATGCCATAGCCGTCGTCGTAGATGGTCAGGATGGCGGGAGATTTCAAGACCCCAATGGCGTTGACCGATTCCCAGAAGAGGCCTTCCGCGGTGGATGCATTGCCGATGCTGGCCCAGGCGACTTCATTGCCGTTGCTGGAAAACTGAGTATGAGAGCGGAGCTCGGGGATTTCGCGGTACAGGCGCGAGGCATAAGCCAGGCCCACGGTGCGCGGCATTTGCACGGCGGTGGGCGAAGCATCGGCGGCCACATTGAACATCACGGTCTGGTCACGCCAGGAGCCGTCCGGGTCGATGGTACGCGAGGCGAAGTGGGCGTTCATGGCGCGCCCGGCGGTGGCAGGCTCGGCGGTACTATCTGCATGGGCATAAAGCTGGGCAAAAAAAGCGCTGATATCCAATACCCCCAGGGCGAACATCCACGTCTGGTCGCGATAGTAACCCGAACGCCAGTCGCCTTTGTGAAAGGCGCGCGCAATCGCAAGCTGGGTCACTTCTTTGCCATCGCCAAAAATACCGAACTTGGCTTTGCCGCTTAAAACTTCACGGCGGCCAATCAGGCTGGCCTGGCGGGAACGATAGGCGAGTCGATAGTCTTTGATAATTTCGTCAGGTGGCAGGGGAAGTGCAGGAGCTTTCTTCCCTTTGGGCATGCGCGCTCATCTCCTGAACGGGTCTGGGAAGACTCGCTTTAATTATAAGCCGAAACCAAACTGCAAAGCAGAGTAGCCTGTAAGACCTTCTTAAGGTGCAGGGTAGGCATATTTGAGACGATTGCAATTATCCTGTAATCTTTTGTCAGCCGACACTAGGACTTTTGGTGGAGTGCCATTTTGCAAAAATGTTAGGGAGGGACCAACTTTTTAATGAGTGAAAGCGATACAATAAAACTACACGACACAAGGAGCGCCATGACGCGCAAACCTCTCGAATTCGTCAGCGGGCTGGCAGTTTTTTTCGTCTTGTGGGTTGCAGTAATGAGTGCGGTTCGTTTTCATCTGCTCATTCCGCGCCCACTATTGGTCTGGTTGAGCCAGAGTCCGAACCCCCAGCAGGCAGTGCTTTCTTTTGGGGCGCTGGCTGGAATTATTGTTGTGGCGCTGCTGCGCCTGGGGGTCGAAATCCCATTGCTCAAACCGTTGATTTCATCCGAACGTGTGCGCGCCTATCTTGCCGGTTTGCCCTTCTGGGCCATCGGCACGATTTTTGCCATCTCGTTGGCCGGGCTGCTGCTCGTGTTTCCCGCCTGCCAGCCGCCCGCTTCGGTGCTGTTTGATGTCGGTGGAACTACGCTACGCCCTATGGATGTGCTGGCGGTGAAGCCGGGCGACTCGGTGACCGTCGCCGTCAAACCCATCCAGGACGACGTCATCCTTTCCTGCGAATGGCAGTACGCCGGGGATGCTTTCGAGACGCTCGGCGCAAACAATGGCTGTGAGATCAGCCTGGAATTTGCCCGCCGTCCCGGGGATGGCTTTTTGACCCTGCTGGCCTCGCAGGATTTTTGCCGTCAAAGTTCTGTTTTTTCTCTGCGGGTGCAAGTCAATGCGCCCTGAAAGCCCTTATGCTGAAGCGTTGTTTGCCGATATTTTTGTTACCCGTTTTTGTCCTGAGCGCCTGCGCAGGTATTGTCAGTGCAGCCGGCCAACCGCGCATCCTGCCGCTTGATTGTCAATTGGATGCTGGGAAAAGCATTGCGCTTTCGTTGGACGGCGTACTGCCTCAAAACGCGGCCCTGCGCTGGGAGGCCAGTGCGGGAAGCATCGTCTCCACCGGACAAGGTCTGAATTCCGTCTTCACTGCGCCGGACATTTCTGCCAACGTCATCGTTTCAGTTTATATCTCCTCCGGCACGCCCGGAAGCAGTAGCCAGCCGGTCACGCGCGACTGTTTCGTTACTGCGACTGCACCCACCTCTACTGCAGCAGGGAGTCCGTTTCAGCCCTCGGCGAGTGCGACTGCGCTCAGGTCCTCCACAATAATCATCAGTGAAGTAATGGCAAACCCGTGCGGCGGGGATGAGTTCAGAAAATGGAATGATTATGTAGAACTCTACAACGACAGCGACCAGCCTCAGGATGTGGCCGGCTGGTGGCTGACGGTCAATGGCCCCGACAACAAATCCGACATGCTGGTAGCCTGGGATACTCGCAACCCCAACATCGCTCTCAACCAGCCTGTTATCACCAATACCACTCAGGTCCCTGCTCATGGATTTGCGATCGTCCTCTCCCCGATCTATATGCAGTCTCTCGATCCTTACCGGATGCCCTATCGTTTTCCTGCGGGGACGCTAATCCTGACTATTGCCGATGGGGACCGCATTGGGCATAGTGTTTACGGGATCATCGGACATGGTGGCGGTCGCGATGCTGTGGTGCTCTACATTGGCGGGGCGAAATCCATCCGACAGGTTATTTCCACCTATGGTAGCCCGATCCTTGGCAGGTATCCACAGGATATCCGTGATGACCGGGCTGACAATCTGCCGCTCGACTTGCACACCTGTTCATCCGCAGAGCGGGTCAGCCCATTGGCTCCAGATAGATTCGAGAAATGGCGCGAGGTATTGGGCGGTTCGCCCGGCGAGGCGCCGTATCCTTAATGAACAACACGTCGACGCACCGGATGGTGCAACGCAGTATAATCATCCTGTATGTCCGTTTTGAATGACAAACATATCCTGCTCGGTGTAACGGGTTCCATCGCGGCCTATAAGGCCGCCGATCTGGCATCCAAACTGGCCCAGGCCGGCGCGCGGGTGGATGTGATCCTGACTGCCGGCGCGCAAAAATTCGTCACCCCGCTGACGTTCCAATCTGTAACGGGCCGCAAGGCGTACGTTGATGCAGATCTATGGGGTGGCGAGGCGCATGTGCTGCACATTGGTCTGGGGCATAACGCCGATTTGCTGGCCATCGCGCCCTGCACCGCCAATACACTGGCAAAACTTGCCCAGGGCCTGGCGGATACGCTGTTGACGGTCACGGCGCTGGCAGCGGAGTGCCCGATCCTGGTCGCTCCGGCGATGGATGGCGGTATGTACCGTGCTGCAGCGACCCAGCAAAATGTGCGCATTCTGCAGGAACGCGGTGTGACTTTCGCCGGCCCGGGGCAGGGGCATCTGGCTTCAGGGCTGACGGGGGAAGGCCGGATGCTCGAGCCTGTCGAAATCCTGGGCCATATGCGCCTGGTGCTGGCGCAGAGAAACGGTGGACTGACCGGAAAGCGCATTGTCGTCAGCGCGGGCGGGACCCAGGAGCCGATCGACCCTGTCCGGTATTTGACCAACCGCTCTTCGGGCAAGCAGGGTTATGCCCTGGCCCAGGCCGCGCTGGACTCAGGGGCACAGGTGACGCTAATCACACATCCCACCGGGCTGGTTCCGCCCGTGGGCGCTGAAGTGATCGAAATCCGTACGGCGCAGGATATGCTCCAGAGCGTGCTCAAAGCCTGTGAAAACGCCGACGGCTTGGTGATGGCTGCAGCGGTGGCCGATTTTCGAGTGAAACACGTTGCCGAGCACAAGTTAAAGAAACAGGATGGGATTCCGCACCTTGAACTCGAAGCGGCGCCCGACGTCCTGGGGATGCTGGCAAAGGCACGCGCGAGTCTGGAACGTCTTAAAGTTGTGGTAGGATTCGCGGCAGAAAGTCGTGACCTGACTGAAAATGCATCCGCGAAGTTAACGTCAAAAAAACTTGATTTTATTGCTGCCAATGATATTTCGGCGCCTGATGCCGGATTTGCTGTTGACACGAATCGTATCACGCTGCTATACGCCGATGGCCACCGCGAGAGTCTGCCGCTGATGAGCAAGGATGAAGTGGCTGAAGCGATCATCAAGCGCATGACAGCGCTCCTGGAGAAATAATGCGAGTCCTCGTAATCTCTGACATCCATGCCAACCTGACTGCCCTGGAAGCCGTATTGAAAGATGCCGGAACTACCGACGAGGTATGGTGTCTGGGCGACATGATCGGGTATGGGCCCAATCCCAACGAGGTGATCGAACGCCTGCGCGGCTTGCCAAACCTGGCCTGTTGCATGCTTGGTAATCACGATGTGGCCATCCTGGGAGAGATGGATTTCGCCGTGTTCAACACGGAAGCACGCAAGTCACTGGTCTGGCAGCAGCAATCCGTTACCCCGGAAAATCTGAAATACCTGCGCAGCCTGCCGCAGGAAACACTTGTCAAAGGTCAGGTGACGCTGGCGCACGGCAGTCCGCGCGACCCGGTGTGGGAATATATTCTCAATACGCTTATTGCCCGGATGAACTTTGAGGCCTTTGAAACACCGTATTGCTTTGTGGGACATACTCATATTCAATGTTATTTTCAGTTGGATTTGGCGAACGATCGCATTTCGCTTGAAGTACCGGCCGTCAATCAGCCGGTCAGCCTCAGCCCGCGCGCGATCTTGAACCCGGGGAGTGTGGGCCAACCCCGGGATCGCGACGCGCGCGCGTCGTATGCGATTTACGACTCCGAGGCCGAAACGTGGGAGCCGTGCCGGGTGGCGTATGATATTGAGTCAGTACAGAAGCTAATCCGTGCGGCAGGCTTGCCTGACAAGCACGCTGCGCGCCTGGCGGAAGGCTGGTAATCTCGCAGGGTCATGGCCTCGCCGTGAGCCTCTATATTATGTTAGCGGAACAATTGGATGAAGCATAGCGTCATTGGGGAGAAATTACCATCTGCTTTTACTCTCACCTGTAAGATCTGGATACCAGAAGGAGGAATAGCATGAAACGCAGCTTATCTATCGCGGGTATTGTAGTAGTCATTGCACTTGTCTTTGTAATAGGTGTTGTAACCATTATGGGTCCCCTGACAGGCAAGGTTTTTTCGCCCATTAATTCCCCGTTGAATTATTCGTATGCGGAAGCACCCTCCGCCATCGGGGGCGGTGCGCCGGCAGACGAATCTGCAAGAGATGCTTATTTGGAGGTCAGTAATTCGGGCGATACCTCTGCGACCGGCGCTTCAGAGCCACAACGCTTGGTCATCAAGAACGCCGACCTGACGATTGTGGTCAAAGACCCGGCAGCCAAGATGCAGGCCATCAGTACCATGGCTGAAACGATGGGTGGCTTCGTGGTTTCATCCAACATGGGTCAAACGTATGCTCCTGATGGCACAAAAGTTCCCGAAGGCTCGCTTGTTGTGCGTATTCCAGCGCCGAAACTGGATGATGCATTGAAGGAAATCAAGAGCGATGCGGTGGATGTCCAGAATGAAACGCAATCGGGTCAGGACGTAACCAAGGAATATACCGACCTTCAGTCGCAGTTGAAAAACCTGGTTGCCACCGAGCAGCAACTGACCCTGATCATGCAAAAGGCAGAGAAGACCGAGGACGTACTGGCTGTTTTCAACCAACTAACCCAGATCCGTGGCCAGATTGAAGTCATCAAGGGACAGATGCAGTATTATGAACAGTCCGCCGCGCTTTCCGCCGTCACTGTGCGCCTCGTCGCCGAGCAAACCATCAAGCCGATCAAAATTGCCGGTTGGCAGCCGCAAGGCGTAGCCCGCGACGCGGTACAGGCGCTGGTGAATTTCTTCCAGGGTTTTGTCAATTTCCTGATCTGGCTGGTACTGTTTGCCCTGCCTGCCCTGCTGCTCGTGCTGCTGCCTTTCTATCTGATCTTTCTGGTCATCCGCGCATTCGTGCGGCGCAGCCAGCCAAAGAAACCCGCAGCGTAGGGAGCGGCAAGCGACCTTGCTTGATTAGAAAAATTGGACCCGACAGGTTGGTTTCACAAAAACCTGTCGGGTCTTTTATAATACAAACGATGGAAAAACTCATCCGCGAAGCGCAGCAGTTGTTTGGTGTGAGCCTGTCTCCCAAACAGGTGACGATGTTGGGCACTTATGAACGTGAACTGCTGAAATGGAATGAGAAATTCAACCTGACGGCGATCCGTGACGTGGAAGGCATTCGCAGCAAGCATTTTCTGGATTCCTTTTCGTGTGTTCAAGCCTGGAGGATGCATCCGCCTGTATCCCTGATCGATGTAGGCACCGGGGCAGGTTTTCCGGGCATCGTCTTGAAGATCCTGTATCCGTCTATGCGTCTGGCGTTGGTAGAATCGGTTGGGAAAAAGGCCAATTTCTGCCGGCACATTGTTGCGGTATTGGCCATGGAGCATGTGGAAGTGGTCAGTGTACGCGCTGAAGATGTGGGGCAGATGCCTGTGCACCGCGAGAAATATGATTGGGCGGTAGCCCGCGCGGTGGCCGCCATGCCGGTGCTGGCCGAATATCTTTTGCCACTGGTCAAAGTTGGCGGCGGGATGCTGGCGCAGAAAGGTGAAAATGGTCCGCTAGAAGCCCAGAGTGCCGAGAAAGCCTTCAAAATGCTCGGCGGCCGGCTGCGCCAGCTGGTAAGGGTGACACTGCCGGGGGTGTCAGATGAGCGTTACCTGGTCATTGTGGATAAAATCGCTGCCACCCCATCCAGCTATCCGCGCAGAGCAGGAATTCCGGCACAAAAACCGCTGTAAATCCAAATCGTACCTGCATAAGCCAAGTATCTTGCAGAAAAAACTCCCGTGGTGCTTAAGTCCTGTTACAGCTTTGTTTTGAGAATGTGTATGCTATTATTTTTTTAATACTTATTTCATCAAAAAGGAATTCGTTTTATGAAACTCGATAAAAGCATGCTCATTATCTTATTCATCGTCAGCCTGTTCTGCGGAATCATTATCGTCGCGATTGGCTTCGGAGCCGCTTTCCCAGTTATCAACAGGGTGGCTGCGCCGTTTGCCTGCAACGGCAAAAAACTGGAACTGGAGACCGAGGCGTATTCCTACCAACCCGGCCAGCAGACCACCACCATCGATTGGTTTTGTGTAGACGAAAAAACCGGCGTGAAAGAGGGTGCCTCCTTTCAAGTGATCCTGGCCGCCGGGCTGATCTATTCGCTGGTCATCTTTGCAGCGTTTATCACCCGCTGGCTGGTAGTAAAACGGCCAGGGAAAAATATGACCCCAAGCGCGAGTATGTCTGCGCTGCCACCGGCTGCCGTATTTTCTCGAAAGAATGACGGCCCGGAAAGCGCCTGGAAAAGGCTGGAAGAATTGAAGCGGCTGCGCGCTTCCGATCTGATCAGCGATCAGGATTACGAGAAGAAGAAAGCCGAAATTTTGAAAGACGTGTAAACAGCTTTACCTTTGTGTTATGTAGTTCGATAAACTACTTCTTATCTGCCATGCGCCGCTTGTAATATTCGGCCTTGTCGTGATATATGGCATCGTCTGCCTGGTTGATAAGCTTTTCGGGCGAGAGCCCTGGCCGGCTGGTGGCAGTGCCGATCGAGAGGCTTGGTCCGGGGTCGCGGCAATACTTGTTGTTCAGTTGCACCGGAGCCCATATGTGCTCAACGGCAAAACGCCGGGTTCTTAAACATCCGGCGTTTTTTCTTGTGTCACGCTGCACGATGTGTCAGCATCACACCGTTTTGGAATGGGTCGTGGAACAGAAGAACATTGTCCATTTCTTCCTCCAGCGCGACGCCAGCTTTCTGCAGGCCCTTGCCCAGCTTCTCGAACTCGGCCTCGTCCGGCAGGCTGATCTCGAAATGACGCAGCCCCACGGTCCCTGCCGGGGGAGGCGGCGCACCTACACCTTCCCAGGTGTTCAGGCCGATGTGGTGGTGGTACCCGCCGGCAGAGATGAACAGGGCACCGCCGCCCAGGCGCGCCATGATATCGAACCCCAACAGGTCGTGATAGAACGCTTCTGCCTCGGCCAGGTTGCCAACATTCAAATGCATGTGACCGATACGCGTCCCCACCCACAGCCCGTTCCATGGCTGTGGTGCAGGGCCGACCTCCGCCAGGACGCCGTCGAAATCGAGCGGGTTGGTGGCCATGCGCACCTGTGAATTCCGGAAAGTCCAGGTGTCGCGCGGGCGGTCGTGATAGATCTCGATGCCGTTGCCATCCGGGTCAGCCAGGTAGAGCGCCTCGCTGACGAGGTGATCCGCAGCGCCTTGGATGGGGTATTTCGTTTCGATGATGCGCAGGATGGAACGCGCCAGGTCTTTCCGTTCGGGCACCAGGATGGCAAAATGATACAGCCCGGTGGTGTGCGGCGGCCGGGGCTGCGCGCCCGGGTCACTTTTCAGCGACAGCAGCGGTGTCTTGCCGTCGGCGGTCAGCGGCAGGGTGTCGTTCTCGCGTTCCAGGGGCTTGAAACCTAGCACGTCGCGATAAAACTTCTCGGAACGGTCCAGGTCGCTGACGGTCAGAAAGACCGCGCCGATGTTTGTATCTGGGTGGATGGAAAAAGGGGTCATGGCAGCCTCGCTTTGCTGTATTTTATCAGTATGCACCGGATTCCTGCTCTGCGGTTGTTTTGCAGAGTAAAATTCCATATACTAATATTCTATTAAAGGAGAAGTCGCCTTATGTTTGAACACCACACCGAACCTTTACTTTCTTACCGGGCATTCCTGCTCAGACTAGCACGCCATGGAGGCATCGCACTCGCGCTGGTCGCCGGCTCTCTCGGCATCGGCATGTTAGGTTATCACTTCTTCGAGGGCCTTTCCTGGCTCGACGCATTGGTGAACGCCTCCATGCTGCTGGGCGGTATGGGTCCCGTCAACCCATTGCAGACCACTGCCGGCAAACTGTTCGCATCGTTCTACGCGTTGTATTCCGGCCTGATCTTTCTGGTGGTCGCCGGGGTACTATTCGTACCAGTCTTCCATCGCTTCCTGCACCATTTCCATATCGAGGAAATAGATAATGAAGAACAGGAAAACGCAACTTAACCGACCAGAATGCCGAAAAGGCATTCCTGTGCCGAGCTATTTACGCAGCCTGTAAGGAGAAGTAAAATCCAAGTATGTTCGATCTCTCCAACTGCCGCTTTGCCTTCCTCGACATCGAAACCACCGGCCTTTCGCCCTGGTTTGGCGACCGCATCTGCGAGGTGGGCATCGTCCTGACGGAGGGCAAGCGTATCAAGGCCACCTACCAGCAGTTGGTCAATCCACAATGTGTGCTCTCGCCCGTGGCGGCCAGCACCAACGGCCTGGCTGACGACGACCTGCGCGAGGCGCCTGTTTTCTCAGAGATCGCCTCCGAAGTTGCCTCCCAGCTGCAGGATACAGTGCTCGTCTGTCACAACGCCCAGTTCGACCTGCAATTCCTGGATAGCGAATTCCGCCGGCTGAACCGCGAGATCCAGCTCCCTAATGTGATCGACACCCTGCACATCGCACGCGACAATTTCGACTTCCAATCTTACAGCCTACCCTTCGTCGCCGCCGAGTTTTCGGTCCCTGCAACGGAAGCACATCGTGCCCTGGCAGATGCCCTGACCGATAAGGCCGTCTTCTTCGGAATGATGGACGCGCTTAAACCCACCCGTAAAACCTTCGACCATTTCATCGGTATTTACAACTCTCCGGCCTGGCCCAATGACGGAATCCAGCTCCCGACCGAACTAAGCGAAGCCATCTATAGCGGCAGGCGCATCCAGATCACCTACCTCGATAAAGACGGGGAGCGTACCATACGCTGGATTACGCCCATGCAGGTACTGGGACTCTCGGATTATATTTACCTGCAAGCCTACTGCCACCTGCGCGAAGCCGAACGCAGCTTCCGCCTGGACCGGATCATCGAAGTCCACATGGAAGTCTGAGCCGCGTCAGCGGGTCATTACGGGCAAGCCGTCCGAAAAAGGAACAATGTATGTCAGCCGAGTCATTCTCCACAGAACAACTGCGAGAATTCGTGATTGCCGGGCACTGGAATCTTCCCAAAGTACAGGAAATATTGGCTCAATTCCCGGAAATATTGAACGTCAGTTATGAATGGGGGGAGAATGATTACGAGACGGCCATTCAGGGCGCAGCCCATGCGGGCAGTGCACCTGTGGCAGAATTTTTGTTGAGCCGGGGTGCGCCGCTCGAGATCTGTACCGCCGCCATGCTGGGACGTGAGGACGAGGTAATACGTTTATTGGCCGAGGACCCCGGCCTGATCAACGCCCGCGGAGCACATGCGATTCCCCTGATGGCGCATGCCGCCCTGAGTGGAAACGTGGCGCTGGCGCAGATGCTATATGAACACGGCGCGCATGAAGGCGTGTCGTTCGCATTGGGCCTGGCGGTCAGCAAGGGCCATCTCGAAATGACGCAGTGGCTGCTCGAGAACGGCACGCCCGACCTGAGTTGGAAAAACTACGAAGGGAAAACGCCCCTGATGGTTGCCACCGAAACCAGGAACGAAGCTATTGCCGCGCTGCTGCTGAAATACGGCGCGGCGTGATCCCTGAGGCGATTATGGGCTACCTGCTTCTCGAAGGCGGCGCAGAGTTTGGCGGACAAATGTCGCTGCCCGACCGTAAAGCGCTCGAACTGGCCGGTGGCCCGGACGCCCCGGTCTGTATCATCCCAACCGCCGCCGCGCCGGACAAAAACCACATTCGTGCCGGATACAACGGGGTGCGCTGGTTCGAGAGTCTCGGAGCGAGGAATGTTAAATCGCTGCCGCTGGTGGATAAGGCTGCTGCTGAGAACAAGGAAATTGCACAGAGTCTGCGTGGGGCAAAGCTGATCTATTTGCTGGGGGGATTTACCGATTATCTTGGAAGAACGTTAAAGCTGAGCCTGGCCTGGGAAGCTGTGCTGGAAGCTTACCGGGATGGGGCTGTGATTGCCGGGAGCAGCGCCGGCGCAATGGTGCTATGCCAGTTCTATTATGATCCCGACGCAGGAGAAGTATATGACGGGTTGAACCTGGTGCGAAATGCCTGCGTGTTGCCCCATCACAATACCTTCGGGAAGGGCTGGGCGCCTGATCTTTTGTCGAAGCTGCCGGGTGTGACTCTGCTCGGAATCGACGAACGGACCGGGCTGCTGGATGACGGTCCGGGGAAGAATTGGTCCGTGCTCGGCCAGGGAACCGTGACGCTTTACCAGAGTGAAAAGATCAAAAGTTATCGTGCCGAAGAATCCCTGTCAATCCAGTAAAAAAAGGCTAGCTGCTCTTTAGGGTGCTTCCGGCTCGGGCGCCCTGTTGCGATGCTGCTCAATGAAGGTGCTGGCAAGGCTGGCATCAAATGTTTCCATGCGTAATATGAATCCCCAGGAAGTCATGATCAGGGGAACGTCGATCGAATCCCAGGGATAAGCGATCACCTTGAAGTTGTTTGCCCCATCCATCACACTCTTGATCTGGGTTTTCATCTCGGAACACTGGCTGTCGCTCAGATTTTTGCAGTTGTACCAGAAAATAATGTAGCCATGTTCAAGGTTGTGAACCAGATATCCCTGTGGATAAAGGTATTGATTTGTATCGTAAAACCCGGCATCCAACCAAGTTGGGTAGTGGTGACCAGAGGTGGGAGGGTTGGTGCTGTATTGACCCGGATCGCTATCTTTCGTTATATGGCTGCGGTCAGAATTCACCGCCACAGCTTCACCCAACATATCGGCTGCGGCGGGTAGGGCAGCTGTTGTAGGCGTCGCTGTGGTTGCCGGAGCCGCGGGCTTTGTGGCTGAGTTCCATATAAAATATCCAAGAATAGCAAACAAAATAATCAGGCCCAATCCCCACACGAACCCGATAATCCGATTCTGACGGCGGCGCTGTTCCCTTAACTGCTGGCGTTTTGACATTTTCGACTCCTGCAACAAAGTTTTGATGACCAAGAGAGACGGTTTGGACCATTTTTATGATTGTAAACGCCGTTTCTTAATCTTGGATGAGTAATGATACCTGATGTTATCTCAATACAGAAGTTAAAGGGTTGTACGAATTGAAGGAAAACAGTAGTATATAGATAACATCGAGTCCCCGGCCCAGACTTGCGAGCCGACGTTATATTGCGGGCTTAGACCAAAACAAGAGTTGGAATAAGGAGAATCAGGCGTGTCAACATCGAGAACATTTTCAAGGCGTGATTTTCTGAAAGCCTCCGGCCTGGCAACTGCCGGTCTTGCACTCGCTGGCTGTGCACCGGCCCCGGTCCGGCCGGCGGCCGAAACTCCGATTAAAAATGCTGACCAAGCCTTGCAGCGGCTTCTGGAGGGCAATCAACGCTACACTGCAAACAGGTCAACCGACCTGAACGAGAGCCAGGGGCGGCGCGTGGAACTTGTCAACGGTCAGAGCCCGTTTGCAACGATTTTCAGTTGCGTCGATTCACGCGTGCCGCCTGAGCTGGTCTTCGACCGCGGCCTGGGCGACCTGTTCATCGTCCGTACTGCCGGGGAAGTGATCGATCATGCCGTGCTGGGCAGCCTGCAATATGGCGTAGCCGAGTTGAAAATACCCCTGCTGATGGTGCTTGGGCACGAAAAATGCGGGGCAGTCAAAGCAACCATCGAGGCCGTTGAAAGCAATAGCAAAGCCGAAGACGAAATCAACTGGCTGGTGGAGGGTATCCGCCCGGCAGTTGAAAAGGCTCACGGCCAGCCGGGTGACCTGCTGGACAACGCGGTCAGGGCCAACGTCGAATTGACGGTCGAGCGTTTAAAGAATTCGGCTATCCTGAAAGATGCGCTTCAAAAAGGGGATTTGAAGATCGTAGGCGCCCGCTATGACCTGGATACAGGCCTGGTTGAAGTCATCGCCTGAGAATACTCTGGCCGGGCTCATAAAACCAAACGACCTGACAGAGCTACAAACTTGTCAGGTCGTTTGGTTAGTGTCTTTTTTTATGACTGCTCTGTATAAACCGGAGAGATAGGTAACACCTGTTCGGAGACATAGGTAACAGCTTTTAGAATCCCAGCATTTCTTTCACAATAATCATGAAAATATTTGTGAAGCCTGGAAGATCAAAAGCTCTTCAAGCCCCTGGCGTTGCGCCACAGAATCAGCCGGGATTTCGCGCTGGAGCAGGCTAAAGCCACGTTTGCCGAACAGGGTAAAAATTTCAGGAAGTGAGACGGCGTACGGCGGCCCACCTTTGTGTGTGTCCAATGGGAAGGCCAGGTTGATGTAAATGCCACCGGGTTTCCCCAATACAGGGTTGGGACTTCGCAGCAGGCGTGCCACTAGGTCCGCATATTCCTCCCGGCGCTGCGGGTCGATCGCGCAAAAGCAGGTATATTCGAGAACGTAATCGAAGTTGATGTCGAATTCAGGCGGCAGTCTAAAAAGATCACTTTGCACAATCTGCACGGGCGCGTCAGGTTCGGCCAGCCGCTGCATCTCCCGCGCGGCATACGGCGAAAAATCAACCGCCGTCACCTGAAAGCCCTGTCGCGCGAACAGGCGCGCGTCGTGTCCGCGACCTGCGCCGAGCACGATCATGCTTCCCGGCTTGAACCGGCCGCTCGCAGCCAGGCGTTTGAATACCGCAGTCGGGCCGTTCAAGTCCCAGCCGTCCGTCCCGCGTTCGTAGTCTGCTTCCCATTTGTTAGGCGAATTGACGTCGTGTTGAGATGACACTTGACTCTGCTCCTGATTCTGTTTCATTCGCGGCCTGACCGCGAACCGACGGTTAAATGATATCGCGGCTTTGTCAGAATGAGATTATAAAACACTGCATACGGATGAGGATCATGAGCCGATATCCTGGGTGCATGTATAATTATTGTTAAGGTTAAGTTTGTTGCCATCTTTGCTATCCAATAACGAGGAGTAACCATGAACATTGCCGTTGCGCTGGTACTTGGACTGTTGCTCGGATGGCTGGCCGAATGGATCATTGACTGGTTTTACTGGCGCCGCGCCAGACCAGAGCCGGTTGTTGATGCACCCGTAATCTCTGCTGCTCCAAAAAAAGAGCCGGATATGACGCCTCCCGCCCACCCGGATGATCTTACCGTTATCAAGGGCATTGGACCTGTGATTGCGAAGAGACTTAACCAGGCGGGACTTTATACTTATGAACAGTTGGCCGAGCTCACGCAGGATGAATTCGAGGAAGCGTTGGGCAACCTGCTGGAGCGCTTTATCAATGAAAGATCCATTCTGCGGCAGGCTCGTGAGTTGGCCGGTAAAAAGAAAGCGGAGCAATGATTATGAGGCGCGCCAGCTGGCCAAAATATGCCCCGGGCTATGACTTGTTCAAGTTGATCGTGGCGGTGATTTTGACGATCATCCTGGTTGCGCTGCTGTTGCTTGACCTTCAGCGGAAACCTGCGCCAGTCCCGGTCATGATTACGATGGCGCCGTCAACGGCGACGGAAGCCGTTACGTCGCTCCCGGTCACCTTTACCGCGACGGCTGGGCTCGCGACTCTCACGGCTCAACCTTCAGCCACTGTTACCGCAACGATCGAGCCTGCCACTCCAACAGATCAGGCATCATCAACCGCCATCCCGACGACGACACCTGTGGTGCCGCCCATTTCAACCCCAATAGCATCCCCTTTGGGGACATCGTTGCCTGTGCCTGTAGAACCAATCCCCACGTCTGACCCGAACGCATGCCCGTCGGCTGCCAGCCGCATCCGCATCGGCGACACCCTGCACGTGCTCGTCCGTCTGAATTTTCGCACCGGTCCCGGTCTTAATTGGCCCATCATCCGGACGAATGACCCTGGCACAAGCATGCGAGTGATTGGCGGGCCGGTGTGCACCCGCAGAAGCGGGGCGGGAATTCCCAGGGCTTATCTGTGGTGGAACGTACGCATGCAGAATGGTCAGGAAGGCTGGTCTGCGGAAGCGCCCCTGATCAGCCCATATTACTTCCTGGCGCCGATCCGATAAACAAGCATCTCCCCGCCGAAGTTTATTCGGAGGGGAGATGCTTTGCCAACGATCAATCGATTCTCAAAATAATTCGTCCGCGCCCGTGCCCGCTCTGGCTCAATTCCTGTGCCTGGCGTGCTTCCGCCAGCGGGAAGACCGTTCCTACGAAGGGCTTAATCTGGCCGGATTTGAGCAATTCTGAAATCTGGCGCAGATTTTCCGTTGCGGCGCGCCCGGCACTTGTGACGCGCACACCTTCAGCCTTGCCTGCTTCCGGGGCCGGCCTTCCCGCAACGGTGACGTAGATGCCATCCGGGCGCAGCACTTTGTAGGAGCGCTCTTCGAGGTCCCCGCCAACGGTGTCGATGACCGCATCCAGGTCGTGGACCAGCGTTTCAAACCGTGCAGCCTTATAATCCAGCACTGTCCTGGCGCCCAACGAGTGCACGAAATCCAGGTTGGCGGCGGAGGCCGTAGCGATCACTTCCGCGCCCTTCCAGCGGGCCAGTTGGACTGCATAGAGCCCCACCCCGCCGGCGCCGCCATGCACCAGCACGCGCTGGCCGGTCTGGACGTTTGCAGCCTCGATCGCCCCCCAGGCCGTCAGTGCGCCCAGCGAGGCGGAGGCCGCCTGTTCGATGGTCAGGTTTTCCGGTTTCGGCTGGATATCGCCAGCGCCTGCAAGCGCATACTCGGCATACGAGCCCACGAGAATGCCATAAACCTCCTGCCCGGGGTGGAACTGGGTCACGCCGGCGCCTACCGCTTCGACGATCCCTGCGCCTTCAAGACCGGGAGTCGAGGGCAGCGGTATGGGTCCGAAGGCCTTAACGCGCATTTTCCAATCGGCGGGGAGCACCTGACCGGCCTCCGGCTTAGGGCGCGGCACTTCGTCCAGCACGAGCACTTCCGGCCCGCCGTAATCGTGAAAACGAATGGCTTTCATTGTAGTGGTTGACATTTTAGATTCTCCTGTGCTATGAAGTTCATTGAAAAAAATGTACTTGCGTTAAGCCGAAACGGAACCGGTGCCCAACATCAGTTTGTTTTGGAACGGATTGTTGACCAGAAAACCGGCCTCGCTCTGTTCGAGCGGGATGGCCCGCGAAAGCCGGTTGAGTTGGTCAGGCGAACTGACGCTGGCGGACACACTCTCTCCTTTCGGATTGCAGAAATTAGAAACCCAATGGTTCCTTCACGATGATCATCGTGATACGACCTGGGCGTTCCTTATTGATGATGAGCAATTTGTTCAGGCTGGTGTGCATGCCGCCATAGGCTTTCTGCGCACGCGCATCCTCGAGATGGAAGGTATATTCTTCGATGCGGCGAAAGCCTTCTGACAGGTCCTTGACCAGCTTTTGCGCGCCAACCACCCAGACGACCTTGCCAGCTCCCGAGACGTACGGCCCAAGCTGGCTGCCACCGGCGGATGCAACGATCACGTGCCCGTCCTGGCTGACGGCCTGGACACTTCCCACCATGATATCGGGACTGGCACCCAGGCGGCGGATTTCATCGCCCTGGGTCTGACGATCGAGGCTGCGCAGCTTGGGGCGGATCGAGTCGAAGCGTCCCGAGGTTTCGATTTCGGCGGTGATCCCCAATATCTCAAGGGTCGCGGAAGCACCCTGATGCACCTGGGTCCCTTCCGGAACAAGCTCAAAGAAAAGCTTGCGGGCCTGTTCGCCGTTTTCAGCGATCAGGGTGTGAATGCCATTGGCCTCCAGGGCCTGGCGCGTGAGTTCGATCTGCTCATTCGAAGCAAGTTTGGCAAAACTCAAGTTAATCTCTTTTGTGACTTCCATGATGGTGGACATGCTGCAAATCTCTTTTCAGTTGATGGAGTCCATGCCGGTGTATCTTCGACATGGATGAGTTTATAGTTAGAAACCAACAATTTCTTTCACAATAATCATCGTGATACGACCGGGACTGATCTCTTTATTGACGACCAGCACTTTGTTCACGCCGCTATGGACGCCGTAGGCCTGCAAGGCGCGTTGGTCTTCGAGTGGGAAAGCATATTCTTCAATGCGGCGCAGCCCCTCGTCAAAGTCCTTAACCAGCTTCTGCGCGCCTACCACCCAGATCACCTTTGCCGCAGCAGCGGCATAAGGCGCCAGTTGGCTGCCGGACATCGAGGCAATCAGCACCTGCCCATCCTCGGTTACGGCATGCACGCTGCCCAGGATATATTCGGGGGTGGCGCCCAGCTTGACCATTTCGCGGTGCTGGGTCATGTCATCCATTTTCGACAGCCTGGCGCGCACAGAATCGTGACGCGCCAGTTTTTCCAGCCCGGCAAGGATGCCGAGCTTTTCCAGCGTCTGCGAGGTAGCTGTGAAAACTTCCGCGCCTTCAGGGAGCAGGTCGAAGACCATTTTCTCCGCTTCGTCCCCGTTTTCGGCGACCAATGTATGGATGCCGTTGGCTTCAAGCGCCTGTGCTGTACGCTCGATTTGCTCGTCCGAGGCGAGCCTGGAAAAAGCAAGGTTGGGTGTGGTGGAAGTTAACATAATATTTTCTCCTTGAAATGAACGAAATCAGTGGTAAATAATCCTCAATGGCCGATGACGACAAAAGCGGATGATGCCAGCAGCAAAAAGTTCACCGTCCTAACTATTCCACCGGGCAGGCATTTGACACTGACCGGTTGCCGCGGCCGTCTCGATCGCGTCCAGCATGCGATGACGCGTAACCGCGTCGTCGAACGTGGGACAGAGATGCGTTCCCTCGCGATAGTCGCGGGCGAAACGCGCGTACGCCTGGGCCACGTTGGTGGATGGGCCCTGCAGCGGCGACCACCGGTACTGCTGCGGCACGGGCAGCAGCTCGAGCGAGGGCTGCGCGCCTTTGCCGCCTCGTACGGTCATCTCGAAAATCTGGGCCTGGCCGCCGGCAGCGGTGAGCTGCAGATCGCCTTCGGTGCCGTTGATCTCCCAGAGCAGGTTCGTGCCGCGCGAAACGCCGCCGCGATAGTGGATCGAGAGCACGGCCCCGCCCTCGAGCAGTCCGGTGATACCTACCTGGTCATCAGTGCTCATTGGCTTGCTTTCGTCCGTCCCCGCGACCGTGAAGGTCTTTCGGCGCATGGTCATGGTGGCCGAGAGCTCTCGGACCTCGCCCAAGCAGTAACACAGCGCGTCCGCCGCGTGGCCGAGCGCGATCGAGAGCATCGTCGCGCCGTTTTTCTTATCGTTGAGGTAAGCGTTGTACGGTTCCACCGTCGGTCCCCAGCCCATTCCTGAACCGATCAAGGTGGTGGAGAGCACCTCACCAACGTAGCCTTGCTCGACCAGGTCACGCACATAAGCCACGGATGGGGCAGAACGGGCCTGCAGACCTGCCACGGCGAGCACGCCCTGCTTCTTTGCCAGTGCGGCCAGGGTCTCCGCCTCTTTCAAGCCGTTGCCGAGCGGCCATTCGCAATACACGGCCTTGCCTGCAGCCAGCGCCGCAGTTGCCAGTTCGAGGTGATACGGCACCTTCACTGTGATGGCGACGACGTCCACGTCTGCGCTGTTCACGAGGTCTTGGTGATTGTCGAACGCGACGGGCACACCGAAGAGCTTGCTGGCGGCATCGGCGGATTCGCGCCGGCTGGTGGAGAGCGCCGTGATCTCGAAGTCATCCTGGAGAGATTTCAAGGCAGGCATGTGCGCCTGCGCCGCCCAGCCGCGATCCGGATTGGCGCCGATGATGCCGACGCGAATTCTCTTGGGTCCACTCTTGCTCATAGTGGCCTTTCCTTTTTTCCTTGGTTTCAAATCCGCTCGATGATCGCCTTGACTCTGCGTTAGGATCGTGGTATCTTCTATACAGTCGTTGGGTAAGAAACAAGTGTTGCGATATTAAACCGCCAAGAAGCATAAAGGTCAACCATCAAAAAGGCGTATTTGTTGTCTAAACAACACAGGAGCCAAAATGTTGTGTAACTCACCTGAAGAACGCGAAAAACTCGATCCGCGCGTAAAGCGCACCCGCCAGATGCTGGACCAGGCCTTTATCGAGCTGCTGGCCGAGAAGGGTTTCGATGCTATCACGGTTCAGGACGTCACTGAGCGCGCAGGCGTCAACCGGGCCACGTTTTATGCCCATTTCCAGGATAAATTTGCGCTGCTCGATTACTCCATTCGCGAATCATTCCACCAAGAGATGAGCAAGCGCTTGCTGGATTCCTGTAGCTTCAGCATGGAAAACCTGCATCACCTCATCATGGCCGTGTGCGAATTTACGCGCAACCTCAGTTCAACTTGTGTCCCCGCCCAGCGGCAGTTCGACCCGCTGGTGGAGAATCAAATTAGAGGCCAGCTATATGAGCTATTACTGATGTGGCTCAAGAAAATCGAAACTACGGTTTCCCCCGAAACATCTGCCACGGCTGCCAGTTGGGCCATCTACGGGCTGGCCATGCTGTGGAACCGCGAAAAGAAATCCCGGACGGTTAAATCCTTTGCCGATGAAGTCCTTCCGCTGGTAGCAGCCAACCTGAGCCTGGCGCAAACGGTAAGTGGCTAAACCGGGCGAAGCCTACTCTTATATCCGGCCCGGATTTCCCCCTGCTCCAATAAATCCAAAAGCTGCGTGTGCGACCGGATCACGGGACAGCCTGCCTGCTCGAAGACGCCCTGAACGTCCAGCAGGACCGGTTTCATCCCCGCATTGCGGGCGCCGACGACATCCGCGAAGTAATTATCACCGACGTAAATCGTCTCTTCAGCCTTCACACCGGCCATTCTTAAAGCGTGCGCGAAGATAGCGCCATCGGGTTTCCAGGAGTTGACCTGTCCCGCTGCAAGCGAGAAATGGAAATATTCTCCCAGCCCGATCTGCTGCAAATACTCCTGATAGGGCGTATCGCGGTTCGAGACTACAGCGAGAATATATCCGGCTTCTTTTAATGTATTTAAAGCCTGATGCACATCCGGCATCAGGATATCATCCGGACGATAGTGCTCGTTCATATACTGATGAAGCGGCAAGACCAGTTTTTCGGCGAGTTCAGGCGCAGCGCCCAACGCGATCAACTGGCGGCGGCTGTAGTTCATCCAGAACGCGTCGTTTTCCGGGAAGGCGGCCCGGTCGGCGCGGACTTCATCCGACTCGGCGAAGTAGGAATGCTCCCAACGCATCGTGCGCAGGCGGTCTTCCGCCGTGACGAGCAATCCCAAGCCGGCGGCCTGCTCGACAAACGCATCCCTGGCCGGCGGGTTGCTGGTGCGCAACGTGCCGTCGAGATCATAGAATACAGCTTTTATTCCATTAATTGGCAAGATTATTTTTCCTCAAAATCAGCCCCCAATTTGGTTCATCACCCGGTTCAAAGGGATCACACCTTCATCGAGGCCGTGGCCCCAGGGTTTTTCCCATACTCCCTGAAGGATCATCGCTCGCAGGTCTTCCAGGCTGGCACCATTGCGCAGCGGGGTAAGTAAATCGATTTCTTTCTCACGCAGCAGGCACATGCGCAGGACACCATCGGCAGTGAGACGGGCACGCGTACAGGCCGAACAGAACGGGACAGTAACTGATGAGATGAACCCAAGCGTGCCCTGTGCACCGGGGATGTGATAAATGCGCGCCTCGCCATCATATTGTCCGCTGGCTTCGAGCGGCCCAAAGCGGGCTTCGATCTTCTGCTGGATCTGGGCGGCAGTCACCACCTGGTTTTTTTGCAAATCGGTCACACCGGCAAAAGGCATCATCTCGATGTAGCGCATCTGCCAGGGACGCTCAACCGTAAGCCCGGCCAGGTCGACCACATCATCCTCGTTGTACCCTTTGACGACCACGGCATTAAGTTTCATCGGTGCCAGCCCGGCGGCTTCGGCGGCCATGATGCCGTTCCAGACCTCGTCGAGGCTGCCCCAGCGCGTTAAACGGTGGAACTTTTGCGGGTCGAGTGTATCAATGGAAACGTTCACCCGCTGCAAGCCGGCCTCTTTTAATTGCTGCGCCAGCCGGGAGAGCAGGATCCCGTTGGTCGTCATGGAAAGAGATTTGACACCGGGTGTGCCGGCAATGCCGCGCACCAACTCAACAACGTTGGCGCGCACAGTCGGTTCACCACCGGTCAGGCGGATTTTATCGAAACCGAGTTCGGCAAACAGGCGGGTCAGAAGCAGGATTTCGTCATCCTGCATCAGTGCCGCATTCGGGCGGAAAGTTTGATCTTCCGGCATGCAGTAGACACAGCGCAAGTTGCAGTGATCGGTCAGGCTGATTCGGAGATAGTGGATTTTTCGTCCAAAACGGTCAAGTGACATCATGCCCTCACAGTACCAGTAAGCAAAACTATTATACAGCCTGCATGAGAGGGAAAGGTAAGAAGAGTGTTAGAAATGTGGAAATGCAATCGGCCTGCAATTGACGCCCGGCGCCGGGCGTGCTATCATTTACGCGCATACAATTTACGAAATCGGGCAAACTTTTTCCGTATTTTTTTACCTGGCCGCGCTTTTGTGTTATGCAAAGTATAGAATGTCATTTTTTGCATTTATTTCAGAAGGAGTCATTATATGAGTGTTGAATTTATTCTTCGTATTATCGGCATGTTTGTTTTTGCGATCATTGGGGGTTACTGGGGCTTCGGGTTCGGACTGGGGACAGATCAGGGTCCCCTAATCTATGCAGCGAGTATTGGCCTGGTAGGTGCGCTGTTCGGGCTGATCGCAACCCCCTATTTCACTACACGTCCTATCCGTTGGCTCCGTACGATGTTGGTGCGCGTCTCGGCGGAGGGTTTGCTGACTGGGCTGACCGGGTTGATAATTGGCCTGCTTGTAGCGGCCTTGCTGACCTTCCCACTGTCTTTGCTCCCGAAGCCATTCGGTAGCATTCTACCCTTTGTTGGGGTGCTGTTGTTTAGCTATCTCGGTGTGGCCCTATTCTCGATGCGCCAGGCCGACATGTTGAATGTCTTTTCATCATTGACCAATCGCAGCGGTGAATCAGGCGGGAGCGCCAGTGCTCCCTGGGGACAATCTTCGCGTACGATCCTGCTCGATACCAGCGTAATCATCGACGGGCGCGTCTCAGACATTGCCAAGACCGGCTTCCTGCCCGGCACACTCTTGATCCCTCGTTTCGTGCTGAATGAACTCCAATATATTGCTGACTCCGCCGACAGTCTGCGCCGCGCGCGCGGACGGCGTGGCATGGAAGTGCTGGCCGAACTGCAAAAGGTCTCGGCAGTGACGGTGCGTATCAGCGACATCGACGTGGAAGGCGTGCGCGAAGTGGATGACAAGCTGGTCATCCTGGCGCGCCAGATGAAGTGCCCGATCCTGACCAACGACTATAACCTGAACCGCGTCGCCGAACTGCAGGGCGTGACAATCCTGAACATCAACGAACTGGCGAATGCCGTCAAATCGGTAGTGCTGCCTGGCGAAACCATGGGTATCCAGATCATTCAGGAAGGCAAGGAAATGAACCAGGGCGTGGGCTATATGGACGACGGCACGATGGTAGTGATCGAAAATGGCAACAAGTTCATCGGCCAATCCAAGGCCGTCACGGTTACTAAAGTGCTCCAGACCGCCGCGGGTCGTATGATCTTTGCCAGGCCGGATGATTAAGCTGGCAGTAATAAAAGTGAGAAGTGAAAAGTGAGAAGGTTGAACTACATCCTTCTCACTTTTCTTTTACTTCTTCCTTCTCACTGCCCTGGTTTATAATCTACCCATAGGAGAGAAATCATGCTGCGCCTTTACAATACCCTCACCCGTAAAAAAGAAGATTTCCAGACGCTCGAACCAGGCGTCGTGAAAATGTACGTTTGCGGTGTAACCGTCTACAACGACGCGCACGTCGGGCACGCCATGTCGGCGCTGGTGTTCGACATCGTGCGTCGTTACCTTGAGCATCGTGGTTACAAGGTCAGGCACGTGATGAACTTCACCGACGTGGACGACAAGATCATCAACCGCGCCAGGCAGTTGGGCGTCGATCCGTTTGCGCTGGCCGAAGGCTACATCAACGACTACCGCCAGAACCTGGCCGACCTGAACATCCTGCCGGCCACTGCCAATCCGCGCGCCACACAGAGTATGCCGCAAATCATCCAGATGATACGCGAACTGGGCGAACGAGATTATGCCTACGCCCCTGGCAACGGCGACGTCTACTTCCGCGTCACCAAGGATGAAGACTATGGCAAACTCTCGGCCCGCAAGCTGGACGATATGCAGGCCGGTGCGCGCATCGAGGTGGAGGAGCTGAAGGAACACCCGATGGACTTCGCGCTGTGGAAGGCTGCCAAACCGGGCGAACCCTCCTGGGATTCGCCCTGGGGTAAGGGTCGCCCTGGCTGGCATATCGAGTGCTCGGCCATGAACCTGGCCGAACTTGGCGAGCAGATCGACATCCATGGTGGCGGAAACGACCTGATCTTCCCGCACCATGAGAATGAGATCGCTCAAACTGAGAGCTACACCGGCAAGCAGTTCTCGCGCTACTGGATGCATAATGGCATGTTACAGCTTGGCGGCGAGAAAATGTCGAAGTCGCTTGGCAATATCATCAGCATCAAGGAATTTCTGCTCAAGCGCGACGCAGACGTGATGCGCATTCTCGTCCTGAACGGATCATACCGCGCCCCGTTGATGTTCAACGACGAGACGCTGGACGGTGCCGAAAAGGGCCTCGAACGGATCAAATCGGCCCTGCGCCCGGCTGCCGCTGCGTCGGGTGCTGCTTCCGCCGAGGTCCTGAATGCGCTCTCGGTGCAGTTGGAACTGACCCGCAAGGGCTTCACCGAAGCCATGGACGACGACTTCAACACCGCCGGCGCGCTGGGCAAGATCTTCGACCTGGTGCGCGCCATCAACACCACCCGCGACGAAGGCGCAACGGACGAACAGCTCAAGCCCGCGCAGGATACCATCCGCGAACTGGCCGGCGTCTTCGGGCTGCGTCTGGCCAAGAAGACTGGCTCAGGCGGCGCCGACGCATTCATCGACCTGCTGGTCGAAGTACGCGGCGAAGTGCGCAAGCAGAAACTGTGGGCCACGTCCGACCTGATCCGTGGCCGGCTCAAGGAGCTGGGCGTGACGATTGAGGATGGCAAGGACGGCACGAGCTGGCGGTATTCGTAAGAAGTTAGAAGTGAGAAGTTAGAAGTGAGAGGTGAGAAGTGAGACTAATGCGAAATAGCTAGTAAAGAGCAGGCAGCAACCGCTGCCTGCTGAATTTTCAAACACACAGGCTGCCTGCACGTACTACCACTCGACAAAGCCCTGAATAAACGTATAAAAGCTAAAAAGCTAGTACTTTCAGGCCCTGATCTCCGTTTCCATTCGGGCTTACAATTTAATCCTGTCATATTCAAATGTGCGTATTACTTTATAAGTGAGGAAATCATGAAAACTGTACAGAAGCTTTACCATCTCGGCGTTGTCGCGGCCATGCTGGGCGTTTTGTTCGCCAGCACTACCCCGGCGCACGCCGCAGGCATCACGGTCACAGGCACGGCGGATGACACCCTCGTAAATTTGGCACTTAATAGCACCTGCGATCTTCGTGAAGCCCTCTCAGCCGCAGATAATGATGCAGTTGAGGGTCAATGCTCGGCAGGGTCCGGCATCGACACGATTGCCTTCAACATCTCTGGCGCCGGTGTACATACCATTACGCTCACCAGCGTCCTCGCGGTGAACTCAGTTATCATCATCGACGGCACCACCCAACCGGGTTACAGTGGTACGCCGCTGATCCGCCTGGACGGGGATGGCGGAGCAGGTGCGCAACTGACCCTCGGTCCCGCGACAGATGGTAGTAGTATAAAAGGTTTGATGTTTACCAACGCAACCTGGAACGCGCTCTATATCGGTGACGGCGCAGATAACGTTACCGTTACCGCAAGTTATTTTAATACCGACGGCATAGCCGATCTGGGCGTCAATCCGGCCGGGATCAATATCCGTGTAGCAACAAATACCACGGTAGGCGGAAGCACATCAACGGACCGCAACCTGTTTTCAGGGAATACCGGCGTGCAGATCGACGGCGGGTCGAACAACCTGATCGAGGGCAACTACTTTGGAGTGCGCGCCGACGGCGTCACGCCAATTACCAACCAGACCGTGAACAGCGGCGCCGTGTACATAGAAGTCAACCTGACCAATATTCCCACAAACAACACCATCCGAGGCAACGTCATCACGGGTTTTGGAGATGGGATAGATCTCGAAGAGCAGGTTACTCAGACCACCATTGCGGGCAACTATATCGGCCTGGGCGCAGATGGTTCCACAGACCTGGGTACGGGCACAGGCATTGCCATAAATGGCGCAAGTAACAATGCCATCGGCGGCACGACTGCGGCGGACCGCAACGTTATTTCAGGGAACAGCAACTACAATATTGCCATCTATAACACCGCCTCTTACAACGCAGACGCGAACGTCATCCAGGGCAACTACATCGGCACCAACGCGAGCGGATTAAGCGTAGCCTCCGGTACCCCAACTCCATATGGTATCTATATAGGCGGTGGGGATGGCACGGGCGCCGGCAACCTGGTTTCCGGTCACAGCAGTGAGGGCATTATGCTGACCGGAACCTCTGTAAACACGCAGGTGTTCGGCAACCTGATTGGCGCCAACAGTAATGGCACCAGCGCGCTCCCAAATACCGGTGAAGGTATCCGGATTATAGATTCGGGTGTTACTGCCGTCATTGGCAGTGTCACAACGCCCGGGAACAACCTGATCTCCGGGAACGGCGACGGCATCCTGATCCAAAACACCACCAGCGGCGTAACCGTCTTCGGCAACAAGATTGGCACCAATCTCGATGGAAGCGCTGCTATTCCTAACACCTTCCAGGGAATATACATAGGAAGCGCCTCGGCTCAGATCGGTGGGAACTGGATTGCCAATAATCCCGAAGGAATTTATGTTAACGCTACTTCCACTCTTACCGGCCCTTCGAGCGGTAACTGTTTTACCAGCAATGGGACGTTCGGGGAAGCCAGTGATAATACCGGGGCTACAGCTCCATTGACTGGCAATTGGTGGGGCAGCGCCACTGGCCCTACCAATCCGAGCAATCCAGGTGGAACAGGCGAAGTTGTCTCAAACTACATCGACTATTCCGGCTTCCTGACCAGCGCGCCTGCGACCTGCGCCCCGGTCATCAGCCTGAACCTGCCTTCGCTCTCCTTTGGCAGCCAACTGGTTGGCACAACCAGCCTGCTCCAGACCGTTGACCTGACCAATACTGGCGGCAAGCTGCTCACCTTCACCAGCATCATGACCAGCGCCCCCTTCAGCATCGACGGCAGCAGCACCTGCCCCACCGGCGCCGGTACGCTGGCCCCCGGCGCTGGCTGTAGGATCAAGGTCAAGTTCTCCCCAACCGCAGCAGTCTCCTCACCCGGAACTGTCACCATTACCACCGACGCGGCTAGTTCCCCGGATATCGTCAGTCTTTCGGGCACAGGTGTGGCCGGCACACAACTGCTCAAAAACGCATCTTTCGAAACGGATGCCAACAACGACAAAAAGCCCGATAACTGGACGCTGGCCAAGTTCAATGTCCTTACCGACGGCCGGGATTGTACCTTCAAGAAGTCCGGAGCCTGCTCATTGAAGTTTGTCGGCAATGGGGCTGTGAAGACGGCTGCTGAAACGATCATAAAGAGTGGTGTTGCCAACGATGACTTCACCTTCAGCCTGTGGAGCAAGGCCAGTAGCGTTCCGGCCGGCGCCACCTACCGGCTGACGGTCTATCTCTACAACGGTGCGACGCTGATCAAGAGCCAGAGTTTGAATTTCACCAAGGGCACGCACGGCTTTATGAAGGTTGCCGGCAGCTTCGCGGCTCCCGGTCCCTACACCAAATTGGTCTTCAAGATTATCTACAAGGCTGCTTCGGGCACGGTCTGGTTCGACACCGCCAATCTCAGATGGGCGCCCTGAGATTGCTTATATTCCTACCAAACGGCGGACGGGAAAATTCGTCCGCTGTTTTCTTTGTCTTGACGCCAGCCTCTCTAACTGGTCTAATAGAAGAAACTTATGAAAGAACTCATCTATGGACGCAACGCAGTTTACGAGACCCTGCGCGCCGGGCGGCGGCAGGTCTTTTGTCTTCAGGTTGCCGAGGGTGTGCAGGAAAAGGGCCGCCTGAGTGGAACGCTCGAGATGGCCCGGCAGCGCAAGATCCCGGTAGAACGCGTGCCGCGCGCGCGGCTCGAAAAACTCAAGGCCAACCATCAGGGCCTGGCGCTGGAAGCCAGTGCCTATCCGTATGTGGACCTGACCGAGGTCTTCGAACTGGCTGAACAGCGCCAGGAGCCGCTGTTCGTGCTCCTGCTCGATACGCTCAACGACCCGCAGAACTTCGGCACGCTGCTGCGCACAGCGGAAGCTGTCGGTGTGCATGGTGTGGTCATCCCGCTGGCGCGCACGGTCGAGATGACCCCGGCCGTAGTCAACGCCTCCTCAGGGGCCAGCGAACATTTGCTCGTCACGCAGGCCAACCTGCACCAGGCCGTCGAAGAGCTGAAAAAAGCCGGGGCCTGGGTCGTTGGCCTGGAGGGCGGTGACCAGCCTGAAGGCCGCAGGCGACCCACGCGGGTGGAGCAGGTGCGGCTGGATGGCGCTCTGGGACTGGTGGTTGGCTCGGAAGGCGAGGGCATGCGCCCACTGGTTGCAAAATCCTGCGATATTTTGATGGAACTGCCCATGCGCGGGCAGATCGAGTCGCTCAATGCAGCCGTAGCCGGATCGGTGGCGCTGTATCTGGCTTATTTGGCACGTAACAAGTAGGGGAGACCCTTCCAGACGTGCAGGCGCGGCTTGAAAGTCGGGGTTCAACCCGATATAACAAATATTTTATGCACGGGGCGGGTCGCCCCTACGTAAACGGAGAAGAACCATGGCTCAGGCAATCATTCATTTCCCGCGCGGGTTTTTATGGGGCAGCGCCACGGCTGCGCATCAGGTTGAAGGCAACAATACCAACAATCAGTGGTGGGCCTGGGAAAAGCTCGATGGACATATCAAAAATGGAGATGTATCTGGGCTGGCCTGCGATTGGTGGGGTGGGCGCTGGAAGGAAGACCTGGACCGCGCCGCCGAGACGGGGCAGAATGCCCACCGTTTTTCGATTGAATGGAGTCGCATCCAGCCTGCTCCGGATCGCTGGGATGAGGATGCACTGGAGCGCTACCGCGCCATGTTGCGCGGTATGCACGACCGCGGCCTGATGCCGATGGTCACACTGCACCACTTTACCAACCCGCTCTGGCTGGAAGAGCAGGGCGCCTGGGAAAACGATGACACTCCGCAGAAATTTGGGCTTTTCGTGCGCAAGGTTGTCGAGGCGCTGAAGGAATATGTTTCTTCCTGGGTGACGATTAACGAACCAAACGTCTACGCTTATGCCGGTTATAGTGAAGGCGTCGCCCCACCCGGCAAAAAAGATATCAACGCCGCTTTCCACGTCATGACCAACCTGGTGATCGGGCATGCAAGGGCGTACCATATCATCCACGAAATCCAGCCTGAAGCGCGCGTGGGGCTGGCAATGAACTATCGTTCGCTGTTCCCAGCCAGCGCCTCGCCGCTCGATAGGTTTGTGGCAGGGATACAGTCTGCTATTTTCAATGACCTGTTCCCCAAAGCTGCCCAGGATGGCAAGGTTCGCTTTCTGTATAAGACCGTCAGGGTTCCAGAAGCTGCCGGGACCCAGGATTTCCTGGGCGTTAACTACTACAGCCGCGACTTCGTCTCCTTCGATATCACCCGCGCGCCTGCCCTGTTTGGGCGCTTATTCTACGCCAAGGATGCTGATCTGAGCGCCGGCGGTTTCATCGCCAACATTCCCGAAGGCTTCTTCGAGTCGCTTAAGTGGGGCTTGCAGTTCAACGTCCCGATGATCGTCACTGAAAACGGCGTGGAAGACGCAGACGACAAAATGCGCCCGCGTTACCTGGCTCAGCATATCCAGCAGATGTGGCGCGGCGTCAATTTCAACTGGCCTGTCAAGGGCTATTTCCATTGGTCGCTGGTCGATAACTTCGAGTGGGACCGCGGCTGGACGCAGCGCTTCGGCCTGTGGGGTTTGGACTTGGAGACCCAGGCGCGCATCCGCCGTCCTTCAGCGGATTTATATGCCGCCATCTGCAAAGAGAATGGATTATCCTCGGATATGGTGGCGAAATACTGCCCCGAAGTCCTGCAGAAAATGTTCCCGGATTAATAGGATAAGACATTTGTTGTAGCGACTGTACCTTAATTGCCCACCCACGGTCCAGGGAAAAGCTGCTACTACGAATCCGGCTGGATTGTAGCCCGGAATTCTGTTATGATTCTCCCGTCGGAAACACCGGTTTCCGCTACAAGCGTCACCTGGCGCTTAACAAGGAAAGGGCAGCATGAATACAGACTATAAAACACAACTTTCGAGCCTGAATGATTTTCTGGGCGCCGCCTACGGCGCAGAAACACAGTTGAGCACTTGGCTGGCCAATCTCGGCTTTGAGCGCACCCAGATCGAACTTCTGAATGACGAACACCTGGGATATATCGTCTCACAATTTGTGGACGTCATCAGGGAGAAGTTGACCAGCGGCGGCGGAAAGAGCGATCATCTTTTCCAGGTTGTCAGTCGTCGCTATGGGCTGGATGGTGAGCCTGCGGAAATGCTCGATTCCATCGCCAAAAAGCACGGCATCAGCGCGCAATATGCCCGCCAGTTGGAAGAAGAGGCCTTCCAGAAGTGTCGCTCCAAGACTGCGCAGAGCGATTTCAACAAAAGTTTGCAGCACATTGTTGTAGCGGAGCTTAGCAAAATCGCCCCGCCGCCCACCAAACAGCATGTCTCTGAAAAACTTTTCCGCCTGACCAACCTGCAGGCCGCCACGGACCTGACGCGCATGGACTACGATGAGAAGCGCACCGAGATCCTGAAACAGGTCCAGACCGAGCTGGATGCACTGGATATCGAATACAAACCTTTGCTCGAAGCTGCAGAAGAAAACATTGCCGCGCTGACGGCCGAGATCAAAAACGACGTGCTGCTGCATGGTGACAGTGTACAGGGCGGGTCGTACCGCGCCATGTATGTGCAGGGGCGCACCTCATGGGACAACGCCGGTATAACGAAATATGCAGTCGCACATCCCGACGTGCTGAAGTTCCGTAAGCAGGGCCAGGCCAGTGTCACCCTGCGAACGGTGGAAGAGAAGAAGTAATCTCTTGTTGTATGCCTGACCTGCCTCCGGATTTCATCCGTAATATCTGCCATTCGTTTGACGAAGATGGCGAGCGCTTCATTGCCAGCCTGCCAACGCTGCTCGAGGAAGCGGCCCGCCGCTGGAACCTGACCATCGGCGAGCCGTTTTTGCTTTCGTACAACTATGTCTGCGCGGCGAAAGATCGCAGCGGAAAAGATCTTGTCTTGAAGATTGGCATTCCCGACCCAGAGCTCACCTCCGAAATGGAGGCGCTACGCCTGTACAATGGAAAGGGCGCCGTGCGCCTGATCGACTCGGACGCCGAAAAAGGCATGCTGCTCGAAGAGCGCCTGCAGCCCGGCACGATGCTGGCTGAATTGCAGGACGATGAACGGGCGACGGAAATCGCTGCCGGCCTGATGCGCGCCCTGTGGCAGCCTGTCCCCGCGCAGAACCACTTCATCCGTCTGGAAGACTGGTTTGACGGTCTCAAAGAACTGCGGAGCAAATTTGGCGGCGGCACCGGCCCTTTTCCACAGAAAATCGTCGAGACCGCCGAAGGCCTGGTGAAAGACTTTTTTGCCGAAAACGAGCCGCCGGTTGTGCTGCATGGCGACTTCCATCACTATAACGTACTGCAAGTGGATGATGCCTGGCTGGCGATCGACCCGAAAGGGGTCGTCGGCCCGCGCGGATACGAAGTTGGGCCGCTGTTGATCAATCCATGGGGGGAATTCTCCCGGCAACCGGACGCAGTAGCCCGCACCAGACGGCGTTTTGCGATCCTGTCGGAACAGCTTGGCATGCAGCGCGAGCGCATCTGCGGCTGGGGTATCGCGCATGCGATGCTTTCTGCCTGGTGGGCCATGGACGATGCAGGCAGAGGTGGTGAAGCTCCCTTGCACTGCGCCGAATTATTCATGTCCATCCCAGAATAAAAAAGACAACCTGCCGCGCGGCAGGTTGGTGGGTCAATAACGGAATTCCTGGATATCGGGGTCTTTTAAGATCTCCGCCACAAGGCCGTGGTGCTTCGACATGCTGCCCTCGGCCAGCCACTGGCTGACAAAGACTCCGCTGTGTTTGAGATTCTTACGCTTATGGATATATAGTTTGTGCGTCTTGAAGGCTTGCTCCAGTTGTTCGAGCTTTTCCCGTTCGGCGTACGAGATTTCGTAGGTTAACGTCTCACGAGTGCTGGCTTCTACCAGACGACCTACAAATGAAAACAGCCACAGCACGACAAGTACGATGATGGCAACAATCATGGCAAGTTGAAAATCGCCAAAACCAATCGCAATGCCCGCAGCAGCAGCGACCCATATTGATGCAGCTGTCGTCATTCCCCGAATACGTCCGCCGGAAAACAGGATAACGCCCGCCCCCAGAAAACCCACCCCGCTGACGATATTTGCCACAAGACGATTGTCGCCAGAGCGAAGCGAGATGATCGTAAACAGCGTGGAGCCCAGGCAGATCAGCGTGATCGTCCGCAGCCCGGCTGCTTTATTATGCAGCTCACGCTCGATGCCAATAATCGCCCCAATCAAGACGGCGGCGAAAAGTTTGAGTAGATCATCCTGGCTGACAGCAAACATAGTTGCCACCTTTCAAAGACAATCCAGGGCGGACATGATCGTCCGCCCTGGGAATAGTACTGGATCACTGCCTACTTGATGGTAAGAGAGTAATTGCCCTCAGCACGGGTGAAGTGAGTCGTACCGCTGACTACCAGTACGGCGTCGCTTACGCCCTCCAGGCTGATGTCTGCGGTCTGATCGGCATTGACCGGTACCGTCTGGACGGTCGTCTCACCATCCTTTTTCAAGATCAATGCCAGGCGGAAGGTCTGCGGCAGCACGTTCTGCAGGCGCGCAAAACCCGCCGCCCGCCAGCCGCCATCGTCCGCCTCGAAATCGGTGGAATAATCGAGCTCGGGGATCGAGACGTCATCCAGCAAAAAGCCTTCGCCGTTGACTGCGGCATCCGTCACGTACTCAAAACGCAACTGGACCTTCTTCTTTGCAAACTGGCCGAGGTCGACCTTTTCCTCGATCCAGCCACTCGCGGCTCCGTTATATCCACATCCATAGGAATTGCCTGAAGGATTGTCGGTGGTGCAGGAGGGCGTTGTGACAATCTTCCAGGTTTTGCCGCCATCTGTGGAAGCTTCTACAAATACGTAATCGTAGTCTTTCTCCAGGTCGTACCAGGTCTTGAATTGGAGCGTGATCGGTGAGGCGACCTTCGAGAAATCGAAATCATGTGTCAGGGTCATATCTGATTCATCGCCTTTATTCGACCAAAAGGCGTATTTGCCGGAAGCGGCATCTGCATCTTCGGGCAGCAACCTGGTCTGCGTATCACCTTCGAAATGCAGGTTGATCTTGCCATCGCATGAAATGTGAATATAGTCCACACCATACTGGTGAACGTTGCCCGATAGATTGGCCGGGCAATCGGAGATACTTTCAGTATCGCCCGCTTGCGGAGCGTTGGTATAGGTCTTATAGATGTAGCGCCCGTCACCGACTGTACCATCCTGCAGATAGTTTGTGACAGCCCAATCCATGAATAGATCATTGGCATGGATCGGTTGGCTGGTAACGGCATCCGTCGCCTTGATCGATTGGAGCACCTCATCGACGCTGTCCATGCCGTTCTGCTGGTCGTGGACGAGTTGCTGCGTTGCTTCCTTGCCGAAACGGTCCAGGAAATAAGCCAGGAACATGAAGGCGGAGCCGTAATGCGGACCATTGGTACCTGGATCGGGGCCCCAGTCGTTAAGTTGGACGTCCGTGTTGCTGGTATATTCGCTGGCGGCGCCGCTGGTGTAGTATCCGTTGAGCAGAACCGCTACTTCTGAAAAGCCCTCGTTGATCCAGGAGGTCTCATTGCGGTCCTGCTTCCAGTGGATCATGTGTTGGAATTCATGCGCCAGTACACCGTAGGTATACGTATCGCCGAGCGGAGAATTATCGGCATTGAAGACGAACATCTCATGTGCGTTGGAATACTTAAAGGCATCGGGAGTATATTCATCAGGCGAAGAGAAATAGCCGGCGACCGACCCGCCAATCCCGCGCGCATAAACCAGGTAAATATGTGCGTCGCCGTCCACACCCGGGCTCCACTCGCTGCCGAAGAACTCGCGGTCGGTTGGGTAAATTTTGTTCTCGAAATCGTCGACCAGTGTTTTGGCTTCGCCGTCATCAAACTGGACGCCGTCCTCCACCCAGAAATAGGCATGCTCGGTCAGGTATTTCAAGGTGGCGTTGATCTGGAAACTCTTGGCGTTGTCGGTATTGGTAACCCAGAAGGTTTGCTTCTTGCCAGTTTTAAACGGGCCGCTGGGGAGAGTCTCCGGAACTTTGCATTTTCCTTCCAGGCGGCAGGCCAGGTCACGCAGGTCATTGACCGGGGCAACCGTGTTTTCCAATATCGAGACGGTATCCGTAGGGATCTGGTCTACTGGAACACGGGTAAGTTCGACTGGTGTGGAGGGAGTCGAAGGTGAAGTGTCAGTTCCAAAATCGAACGGTGTTTCAGTAGCCCCATCCGTAGGCGGAGTGAGCAGCGTGCTGGAAGAGAAATAGCTGAAGCCGATCAGTGCCAGCACAACCGTACAGCAGCATAAAAGGATCAACACCAGCACGATCCAGGTGACGGGCGACGACAAAAAGCTTTTGTTTTCTTGGTTTTCCATGGCTCCTCCGGAATAATTCTGCGCACTGGGCGGTATTTATCTGGCAGTGGGCCTGTTTCCATTCCTCCAAAGCCAGGTTAAGAAAATCATACAAAGGACAGCATGGCGAGATTCTACTCCAAATGCCGCTTGTTGCATAATTTACTAAACTGCGTTGGCAGAAATCACTGGTAAAGACTGTAGTTCTGATTTAGTTACGCATGCCAGTTATGCGTGCGGCACTCTGTGGGCAATAAAAAAGGCCGGGCTTCTCACGAAACCCGGCCTCTGGTACCTTTGGTTATTTAAATACGACTTTATCGTCGTCCACATCCACAGTGACCTTGCCGCCTTCGGTAAATTTACCACCAAGCAGTTCCACCGAGAGCGGGCTCTCGACAAATTTCTGGATGGCGCGCCGCAGGGGCCGGGCGCCAAAAGCGGGGTCGTAGCCCTCCTTGGCCAGCCATGCACGGGCAGCGGCCGTCAGCTTTACTTTGACACCATACTCGTTCAGGCGGTCCATGACTTCCTTGATCTGCAGATCGACGATCTTTTCCATCTCCGGCAGCGAAAGCGGCGAGAACATGATCACCTCGTCGATACGGTTCAGGAACTCGGGCCGGAAAGTGCTCCTGAGCGCCTTCTCGATCTTATCATGAGACTCGCGCTCCTCGTCATCGGCCTTTTGCTGCAGGAAACCGAGCGTGCCGCCTTTGCGGACATACTCAGTGCCCAGGTTGGAGGTCATGATCAGCACCGTATTACGGAAGTCGACCACGTTGCCTTGCCCGTCCGTCAGGCGGCCGTCATCCAGGATTTGCAGGAGCGCATTCCAGACTTCGGGATGTGCTTTCTCGATCTCGTCGAACAATACAACACGATAAGGGCGGCGGCGGACGGCTTCGGTCAGTTGGCCGCCTTCCTCATAGCCAACGTAGCCGGGGGGCGCGCCGAAGAGCCGGCTGACGGTATGCTGTTCACGGTACTCGGACATGTCGATGCGCACCAGGGCATCTTCGTCATCGAACAAGAATTCCGCCAGGGCCTTGGCCACTTCCGTCTTGCCAACACCTGAAGGGCCAATGAAGATGAAAGAACCGACGGGGCGCGCCGGGTCTTTCAAGCCGGAACGGGCGCGCCGGATGGCGTCCGAAATGGCGTGGATGGCTTCGTTCTGGCCGATGATGCGCTCATGCAGGCGTTCTTCCATGTGCAGGAGCTTTTGTGATTCCGCTTCCATCATCTGGTTGACAGGGATGCCGGTCCATTGGTGGACGACTTCGGCAATGTCATTGACATCCACCACCTCGTCGAGCTTGTGCTCCGATTCCCACTGGTCGCGCTTGGCTTTGAACTCTTCATCCTTGCGCAGGCGTTCCACTTTGATCTCAGCGGCGCGCTGGTAGTCGCGCGAATTGGAAGCCGCGTCTTCATCCGCCTGCAGCTTGTCGATCTCAGTCTTCATCACTTTGAGCTCGGCCGGCATCGAATACAGGGCCACACGCAACTTGGCGGCTGCCTCGTCCATCAGGTCGATGGCCTTGTCGGGCAGGCGCCGGTCGGTAACGTAGCGGTCGGCCAGCCGGGCGGCGGCGGCCAGGGCTTCGTCGGAGTAGCGCACTTTGTGGTGGGCCTCGTAGCGATCACGCAGGCCGTATAACATCTTGATGGTATCGTCGACAGTCGGTTCCTCCACGTAAATCGGAGCGAAGCGGCGCTCGAGCGCGGCGTCCTTTTCGATGTATTTGTGGAACTCGTCCAGGGTGGTCGCGCCGATGCACTGCAGTTCACCGCGCGCCAAGGCCGGTTTGAGCATGTTGGATGCGTCCATGGCTCCCTGGGCGGCGCCTGCCCCAACGACCGTGTGCAGTTCATCGATCATCATGATGATATCGCCCTGGGCACGCTGTACTTCCTCGATCACGGCCTTCAGGCGCTCTTCGAACTCGCCGCGGAAGCGTGAGCCGGCAATCATGGAACCCAGGTCGAGCGCCACGACCTTTTTGCCGGACAAAATCTCGGGCACATCGTTGGTGGCGATCTTCTGTGCCAGGCCTTCGACGATGGCGGTCTTGCCCACGCCGGCTTCGCCGATCAGGACGGGGTTGTTCTTGGTGCGCCGCGAGAGGATCTGGATCAGGCGCAGGATTTCATTGTCGCGCCCGATAACCGGATCGAGTTTGCCCTCGCGGGCCAACTGGGTCAGGTCGCGCGAGTATTTTTCGAGTGTGCGGTAGCGTGTCTCGGCTTGCGGGTCGGTGACGCGCTGCCCGCCGCGCATTTGCTGGATGGCTTCGTAGACGCGGTCACGGTTCAGGCCGGCGCTTTCGAGGATGCGCGCGGCCGGGGTGTTGCGTTCGGTCATGATTGCCAGGAAGATATGCTCGGTGGAGATGTATTCGTCCTTCAGGCGGTTGGCTTCTTCGTTGGCCAGGTCGATGATGCGTTTGACGCGCGGGGTAATGAAGATCTGGCCCGCGCCGCCGCCAAAGATATTGGCTTTCGGGCTGGCACGCAGGGTGGCATCCAGCCGGTCGGCCAGCGCCTGGGCGTTGACGTTGAGATTCCCCAAAATTTGAGGGATGACACCGTCCGGCTGTTCGATCAGCGCCAGCAGGATGTGCTCCGTATCGATCTGGTTATGTCCATAACGTTGAATGATTTCGGCCGCACGCTGTGCAGCTTCCTGCGCGCGCTCGGTAAATCGATCAAATCGCATCATAGGCGGGAATTCCTTTCAAGGAGCAATGGGTAATTTGCCCGTTTTATCATATGCGCAAGATTATAGCAAAAGAGTATCGGCAGTTTGCAAGAAAGGCATAAGAACTGTATTTGATTCTATTCTACACGTAATTTCGAAAGCGGGGATTAAAAAGAAACGAGAAAGGAGAAAGAGCAGAAACGAGAAAAGAGAGAACGAACAAGAGCGAGAAAACAAATGTATCGAAGAAATAAGATCAAGCCAGGTAGGCTGCCAGGAAATTATTGATGATATGGATCACCACAGGCGGCCAGACGGAGTTGCTGCGCCGGAGCAGCCAGCCGAGCAGCAATGCAAGCACAAAAATGCCAATGGATGTGACCAAAATGCTCGCCTGCAGCCCGCCTGTCCCAGGAGTAGTGAGGCTGACCCAGATCCAGTTGGGCCAGTGTATGGCTGTGAACAACAGGGCTTGCAGGATGTTTGCCTGCCAGAATTGCATATGGTTGCCCAACTGCGGCAGCACAAAACCACGGAACATGATCTCCTCGGAGATCGGAGAGAAAAAGACCTGCGCAAAGGTCACCAGCCACGCGCCGGGGGCAGCCTGGAGCAGGGGAACAAGAGTGCGCCCGGATTGAAATTTCTCGAAGCTGAACATCGATACGAAATAGAACAGGCTTACCAGCAGGCCAACGGCCAGCCCGCTCGTGTCGACCGGCGTAGTGATTTTCAGGGCCATCCAGGGATTATCGTGCTCGAGCCACAAGACGTATGCCGCCGCAGGCAGCACCCATAGGAGGAATTTGACAACGTTGGAGAAGATCAGCCGGCCGGTTTCATCGGGAATGGCCAGGTCGACGGCAGAGTAAAAGAGCGTGGCGCGCGCAACCCAGGCAAGGTAGAATGCCAGCAGGAATACAGTAAGCGTTTTTGCGGTGGTATTCATCGCACATCAGAAAAGGTGACGGTCACTTTCGAAATGACCGTCACCTTTATTGGTAAGTAATTTCCTCAATACGCCACTCTTCGCCGCCCATCAGCTTTTTCAGCCGCTCGAGCATCTCGGCGCCGATGCGCGTGGTGTCGTTGGGGAAGTCGATCAGATGGCCTTTACTGTTCTCGAAGATCTGGAACTGGAAGCGGTCCTTGCCCGGGTGCGAGATCAGGATGCCGTAGACGTTCTTGATACGGCGGCGGTCGCGGTCGGGGTCGCCGGAGGGACGCAGGAAGACCGTAAGCAGCTGCGGAGGCAGACCGTCATCAGTAGAGGGCTCGGGCAGCGGCGGCGGGGCGATCGGTTGGAAGGAAGAAGGATGAAGGGTGAAGGGTGAAGGGGTTTGGACTTCGGAAGTAACGGATGTTATATTTGGCGTAGAGCTTTCCATCCGCAATCCTGAGGGGACTTCGCCTTCGGTTTTCAACTCATCACTCTGCGGTTCGAGCTGCTGGATAGTCAGCATGTCGTCTAGCGGAGTGGCGGGCGCGGCATAGGCTTTTTCAGGCAGGCTGTAAGCATCCCAGTCAGGCGGGTTTTCGGGAGGCAGCGGCATGTCGTCGTCGAAATCATCGGCGAGACTGGTGGTGTAATCGAGAGCAGGTTCGGCAATTCGGACCGTGGACTGTGGACGGTAGACGGTGGATGGCGCTTGAGGGGCTTTGTCATGGTCCACGGTCAACGGTCCACGGTCTTCCTTAAGAGAAGCAGATGCAGGAAGGCTGGCATCCGGTGCCTCGTAGTAGGTCACATCCGTGCGGATTGCATCCACCAGTACCTTGGGCGGCTGGTTGGCGGCGTCCACTTTTCCGTCGACGACGACGACTTTGCCTTCCTGGCACAGCGCGCGGAACTTTTCCCAGGTGCGCGGGAAGATGACCAGTTCGATGTTGCCGGTCATGTCTTCGAGCGTGACAAAGCCCATCATTTTATCGGTCTTGGTCTTGTACGGCCGTGTAACAGCCACCATGCCGGCCACGCGCACACGCTCTTCGTGCGAGGCCTCGTTGAGCGTTACGGCGTTGTGGCTGACGGCCTTGGTCAGCAATTCAGTATACGTGGAGAGCGGGTGGTCGGAAAGGTACAGCCCGATCAGCTCACGCTCCCAGTTGAGCATTTCCTTGCGGTCGCCCTTGATATCCGGCAGGCTGATGATCTCGTCCTGCACGCCGCTGGCCCCGCCGAACAGGGACATCTGCCCGGCTTCGATCGCGCGGAAGTGGCTGCTGCTGGCCGAGACGATGCGCTCGAGCGCCGCCAGCAGGGCCGCGCGGTCGTCGAAAGCGTCCATGGCGCCCACTTTGATCAGGCACTCGAGGGCGCGCTTGCCGACGGCGCGCAGGTCCACACGGCGGGAAAAATCATTGATATCCTTGAACGGACCGCCATCCTGACGGGCCGCGACGATCAGCTCCACCGGCCCCTGGCCGACGTTCTTGATGGCGCCCATGCTGAAGCGGATGGCAGGTTTCCCCGAAGGACGGTCTTCAATGGTGAAACCGAATCTGGAATGGTTGATATCAGGCGGGAGCACGTCAATGCCCATGGCGCGCGAATCGGCGGCGTACATGGCAATCTTGCCGGCGTCATCTTTGAAGACCGACATCAGCGCAGACATGTACTCGGCCGGGTAACGGGCCTTCAGAAAGGCCGTCTGGACCGAGATCACGCCGTAATCGGCGGCGTGGGATTTATTGAAACCATAACGGGCGAACTCTTCCCAGTCGGTAAAGATGGCGTCAGCAGTCTCTTGCGGTATGCCGCGTTCGGAGGCGCCGGCGATGAACTTCTGCTTGTGTTTGCGGATCTTATCGGCCAGTTTCTTCGAAATGGCCTTGCGCAGTTCGTCGGCCTCAGAAGCCGTATAGCCCGCCAGCTCGACGGCGGCGCGCATCAGTTGTTCCTGGTAGATCGGGATGCCGTAGGTATCGCTGAAGATCGGCTGCAGCGCCGGGTGGCGATACTCCACCGTCTCCTCACCGTGCATGCGTTTGATGTAACTGGGGATGAAATCGAGCGGGCCGGGGCGATAGAGCGCCACCATGGCGATGATGTGGTCGAGATTCTTGGGTTTCATCTCGATCATATAGCGCGTCATGCCGGTACCTTCCACCTGGAAGATGCCGGCCGTCTGCCCGCGCCCATAGAGCTTGAAGGCTTCGGGGTCGTCGACGGGGATGTTATCCAGATTGTAGTCGACCGCGTGGCGCTCCTTGATCAATTCACAGGCGCGCGCCATGACCGTCAGCGTGGAAAGACCCAGGAAGTCGACTTTGAGCATGCCCAGGCTGTCAAGCACGCCCATTTCGAACTGTGTGACTGTTTTGATGGGGGTTTCTTCCGACCCGGAGGTGGGCCGGTGCAGAGGCAGGTATTCCAGCAAAGGCCGGTCGCCGATCACCACCCCGGCGGCGTGCGTCCCGGCATTGCGGACGGTGCCTTCCATATGGATGGCGGTATTGATCAGTTCTTTGATGTGTTCTTCGGCGTTGTAGGCAGCCTTCAGGTCCGGGATCTGCTCGAGGGCTTCGCTCAGGCTGACGGGTTTCCCCGGCACGTTCGGGACGAGCTTGGCCACCCGGTCCACTTCTGGGATGGGGATGTCCATCACGCGCGCCACGTCGCGCAGCGCGCCGCGCGCGGCCATCGTGCCAAAGGTGATGATCTGGGCCACTTTATCGTCGCCGTATTTGCGGGCGCAGTATTCGAGCATCTTCGAGCGCAGGTCGTCGCGGAAGTCCAGGTCGATATCGGGCATGGAGATGCGGCCCGGGTTGAGGAAGCGTTCGAAGATCAGCCCGTGGTGGATCGGGTCGACCATGGTGATATCCAGTGTGTATGCCACGATCGAACCGGCCGCCGAGCCGCGCGCGTTGTACCAGATGCCCTGCTCGCGCGCATACCGGCACAGATCCCAGACGATCAGGAAGTAGGCGTTGAAACCCATTTTATTAATGACGCCCAGCTCGTAATCGAGCCGCTCGCGCACTTCCCTATTGAGCGTGCCATAACGCCGCTCGGCGCCTTGCTCGCACAGTTTGCGCAGGTAGGTTTCGGTTGTATGATCCTCGGGAACCGGGAACTCCGGCAGGTGATAGCCTTTGAATGACAGATCCACCGCGCAGCGTTCGGCGATGGCGATCGTGTTTGAAAGCGCTTCGGGGACTTCGGCAAACAGCGCCGCCATCTCCTGCGGGGTGCGCAGGTAGTAGGACGGGTCCGTCATGCGCATGCGATTTGTATCGGAGAGCAGCGTGCCGGTCTGGATGGCAAGCAGGACGTCCTGGTATTTGGCGTCCTCCGCCTCGATGTAATGCACATCGTTGGTGGCGACGAATTTGGCCGCATACTTGGCGCCCATCTCGAGCAGTTTCTTGTTCAGGTCGGTCAGTTCTTTGATGTTGTGCGACTGCAACTCGACGAAGAAACGCTCCGGGCCGAAGACGTCGTAATACCAGTTCATCTTGCGCACGGCTTCTTCGGGGTTCTCTTCGAGCAGCGTACGCGGGATTTCGGCCGACATACAGCCCGAAGTGGCGATCAGCCCTTCGGCGTGGGCAGCCAGGAAGTCGTGGTCGATGCGCGGGAAATAATAGAAACCGTCCAGCTGGGCTGCCGAGGCGATCGCCAGCAGGTTGCGATAACCCACTTCGCTTTCCGCCAGCAGCAGCAGGTGCGAGGATTTCTTATCCAGCTTCGAATCGCGCTCCTTCATCCCGCGCGCGGCCATGTAGGTCTCCATACCGATCAGCGGCTTGACCCCTGCATCCTTGGCGGCATTGAAGAACTCGACCACGCCGAACATCGTGCCGTGGTCGGTGATGGCCAGCGCCGGCATGTCCATCTCTTTGGCGCGTTTGACCAGCTTCTTGATGTTGGAGAAACCATCCAGGAGCGAGTAAACCGTGTGGACGTGCAGGTGGACGAAGGAATCGGTCATAGGAGTGGGGCTAAAAAGATTATAGCATTTAAGCAAGCCCATCCACTTGACAATTGGCTTAAAATATCTCGAACAGAAGTTCTCTTTAACATTAATTACCCATATGTGTCAAACCTGCGGTCTGGGCAGGTTTGACACATGCAAAACAAGCTCAATTTTTTCTCATCCCCACTGATCCTTGATCCACTCGAGCAGCAGGGATGTCCACTGACCGACCTCGCCGGCCTCACCGAGGGCCAAGCCCATACCGTGCGGACCGTGCGGGTAGAGTTTATAGGTAACCGGTACTTTGGCGTGCTTGCAGGCCTCAGCGAACAATCGCGAATGTGTGTAGGGCACCAGGCCATCATCCCGGGTCGTCCAGATGAAAACCGGCGGATGATTGCCATCCGTGTGCAGCTCGTTGGAAAATTCGCGCCGAAGACTTTCGCTGAGGCCGCTGCGGCCGAAGAAGTTTTCTGCCGAGCCAACGAAGGCGCCCGGCGAGTATCCGTCCACGAACGAGATCAGCGGGTACGCCAGAACGACGAGATCAGGACGGCCGGAAACGGAACCAGCCAGGTCGTCGTCCGGATGCCGATATAGATCGGGTTGGGTGCTCAATAGAGACACCAGATGTCCTCCTGCGGAGAAACCCATGACTCCGATACGCTGCGGGTCAATGCCCCATTCCAAAGCCCGGCTTCGGACGAGCCTGACCGCCCGGGCCGCATCGGAATAATTGGCCGGATAGGATTCCCCGCTACTCCGGGTCCCATATTCCACGCGAATGCCGACCATGCCTTGCCCGGCGGCCCACTCGGCCGATCCGCCGCCGCTACCCATGCAAGATGCATATGCGCCGCCCTGAAAAACCAGCAACGCGAGGCCCGGATTCGATCCGGCGGCCTTCGGAAAGACCAGTTTCATGGCAGGGTGAGCGCGTCCGGGCCAGAGCGGAACCTCGATAGGTTGGGAAAAAGATTGCGGCCCATGAGCCGGCGGGCCGGCGGGTTTGTCAAGCGCGCCCTTCCGTTTGAGCCTATCTTCCAGGAAACCGACGACTTGTTTGCGGACCTCTGGCGTACTCGCAATGACATGCCCGCCTTGATGCTCCAGCATCAGCGGGGTCTTGAATTTGGATGCCAGCTTGCGGGACTCCTCGCTCGGGACGATATAGTCTGAACGGCCGATGATGTGGACCGACGGAAGGTCGTAGCTGTCGTTAGAATCGTATAGTTTGGCCAGGTTGGAATCGATGCTGATAAAGCCGCCGGCCAGCATGGCGAAGTCGAAGATAAGCGGCTTCGATCGGGTTGCCTTGCCGTCCGGCGCGCGTAATCCGACCAGCAGGGCAGTCAGGGCCGCTCCCTGGCTGAAGCCGAAGACGCCGTCGAAAGGACCCTGCTGCGCAAAAAGGGCCACGGCCCAATCACGGGTTTTTGACCAGCCTTTATAGGTTTTGGCTCCCGGCCCGACGCCCGGGTCTTCCTGGTCCACCGCATATTCATTTGCGACGGCGTGCCACCAGCCGAAATCTCCGGCAGCCAGGGAGGGCGCGTCGACATAGACAAACTCCGCCAGGGAATCCAGGTCAGTGGCCAGGGAGGCCATTTGACTGCGCAGGATTCCAGCGTTTCCGTGATAACCGTGCAGGCAGAGAATGCGCAGCTTTTTCACAGGTTCTTTATGCTCCTGATTAGTGAGGAAAGATTATAGCATTTTAGGAGAGCGTGAAACCCAAGAGTGGCTAAAATATTCGAATGGAAGTTCTCTTTAACATTAACGATAAAGAATTCAACGCCACTCGTTTGCTTCAAGATGGGCCATCCGGCAAATTGAAATTATCGGCGAGGCCGTCAGACATATTTCAAGCGATTTGCGAAAAGCCTATCCGGAAGTTCCCTGGCAGGACATTGCCGGGATGCGCGATAAACTCATCCATAATTACTTCGGCGTCGATCTTGAAAAGGTCTGGTTGACGGCGCAGGAAGATTTGCCTGTGCTCAAAGGTCAGGTTGCGAAAATCCTGAAAGACTTTGCGCAGGAATAAAGAGTGGGCTTTTGCATCATCATTCCAGATACCACTCACTAAAAATCAGCATCAGCTTTAGCCGCGCTCGCGCATGATGGCGCAGAACAGGCGCAATTATTAGTCACCCAAAGCAAAAAGCGTTGCGCCAAATTGTGAAACCGTCTATACTTAGCCGCGTCGATTTCAGCACACCGCGCCGGGAACACCAGCCAGAAAAACGTATATGCCCGCTCAAAAATCCGCTCCAACCCAAGAACTCAAAGTCGTCATCCTGGCCGCTGGGGAGGAATCCATCTCCGCCATGCCGATCCTGCTGCAGAATCTAGGCGACCGCAAAGTCATCGATTACGTGCTCCAGAACGCCCGGCAGTTCGCGGCACCCGCGGATATCACCATCGTCGTGGGCTACCAGCAGGAAGAGATGCGCGCGCACCTTGGTTCAGAATACCAATACATCCACCAGGACAAACTGCTTGGCACGGGCCATGCCGTTTTGCAGCTCAAGCCGCTGCTCGAAGACTTCCACGGCGACATGCTCATCCTCTATGGCGATACACCGCTCTTTCACCCCGATTCCATTCGCGGGCTGATCAATCGGCACCGCCTGCGCCAGGCGCACCTGACCCTGCTGACCGGGATCATCGCCCATCCGCATCCCTACGGGCGCATCATCCGCGATACCACCGGCCAGATCGTCGACATCATCGAGGCCGCCGAAGCCTCGAAAGCGGTCAGCGAAATCCGCGAGTTAAATGTGGGCGCATATATGGTCTGCGCCGATTCGATTTTCCCGGTGCTGGAAAAACTAGCGCCTTCGGCTGACGGCACCTACCGCCTGACGGACTGCGCCCACGAACTGATCCGCTCAGGGCTGACCGTGGAAAGCTACCAGATCTACGACCAGGATGAAGTACAGGGCATCAATACCGCTGAAGACCTGGCCCAGGCCGCCTTTATCGTGCAGAAACGCCTGTTCCGCCCGCACCGCCCCGGTGCGGAAAGCACCGTTGCATTCGGCACCGGCGGTTGGCGGGCTGTGATCGGTGAGGGTTTTACAATGTACAACGTCCGGCGCCTGTGCCAGGCCCTGGCCAACAACATCATCCGGCGTGGCCAGGAAAAACAGGGCGTGCTGATCGGCTATGACCGCCGTTTCCTGTCGGACCGCGCGAGTGAAGTCGCCGCTGAGGTCTTTGCCGGGAACAACATCCCCGTCATTTTGCTCTCAGAAGATGCGCCCACGCCCCTGATCACCTATGCCACAGCACTGCTGGACTCGGCTTACGGCCTGGCGTTCACAGCCAGCCACAACCCGCCTGAATGGAACGGTCTCAAAGTCTTCCTGAACGACGGCTCGCTGCTGCTCGACGAAGAGACGCGCCAGATCGAGGCCGAGACGAATCAAATGAGCTCCGCGGATGTGGTCAAACTCGAACTCGACATGGCCCTCGAAGCTGGGATCGTCAAGCAGCGCGACATGACCAACGAATATGTGGATGCGGTCGAGAAATTCATCGACCTGGACGTGATCCGCAAAGCCAACCTGAAAGTCATCGTCGACCCGATGTACGGTGTGGGCCAGCTCACCCTGGATATCATCCTGACCGAGGCGCGCTGCCGTGTCTCTTTCATCCACGAACGCCACAACCCGCTCTTCGGCGGGCGCTCCCCAGCCCCGGACCTCGAAGCCCTGCAGCAACTGATCGGCACCATCCAGGATGGCAAATACGATCTGGGCCTGGCCACCGACGGCGACGCCGACCGTATCGCCATCGTGGATGAACTGGGCAATTACATCTCCACCAATGACATCCTGCTGCTGGTTTACTGGTATATGCACGAAGTGCGCGGCGAGCGCGGCGGTGTGGTACGCAACCTGGCCACCACGCACCTGCTGGACCGCATGGCGGCCAAATTCGGCGAAGAAAGTGTCGAAGTGCCGGTCGGTTTCAAACACATCGCCTCCGGGATGGTCAAACATGATTCGCTGCTGGGCGGCGAATCGAGCGGCGGCCTGACCGTGCGCGGGCACATCCTGGGCAAGGATGGTATCTTCGCCTGCGCGCTGATCGTCGAGATGCTGGCGCGCACCGGCAAACGCCTGTCGCAGCTCCAGGAGGAAGTCTACAAGATTACCGGGCGGCTGTATTCGCTGGAAGAAAACATGCCGGCCACCCCGGAAATGCGTGTGGCGGTGCCCAACAAGCTGAAGGAAACGCCGATCAAGCAGATCGGCGCCTATCCTGTCAAGAGCATCTCGCATGTGGACGGGACCAAAATCCTGTTGGACAACGATAATTGGGCGCTGCTGCGCTTCTCCGGCACCGAACCGGTGCTGCGCCTGATGGTCGAGGCAGATACGGTCGAGAAGGCGCAGGAGTTGATCGACTGGCTGAAGCAGTTCTGTTCGACAAGCTAAAAAGCGGAACACAAAGGACACGAAGGGCACAAAGGTTTAAGGACTTAAAGATTATGGGCAACTCGGCTAAGAGGGTCTTCCTGCCGATACCGCTCGAAGTGGAGCGTATTGGGAAAGCGGTGCTTGACGCGAGCTTTAAAGTGCACACAGCGCTTGGACCAGGTCTGCTCGAGTCTGTCTATGAGACAACCTTAGCTTACGAAGTGCGCAAAAGCGGATTGCTGGTTGCAACACAAGTTAGCTTGCCCATCCATTATGATGGAAATGTTTTAGAGTCTGGATTGCGTGTGGATATGCTGATCGAGAAATGTGTTATTGTGGAACTTAAATCAGTTGAAACAATGAACCCGGTCTATGAAGCGCAGCTCATGACTTATCTCCGTTTGAGCGGCATTCGCCTCGGCTTTCTAATGAATTTCGGCGCACGACATTTAAAAGACGGTATCAAACGAATGGTCGTTTAACCTGGACAAACAGGAAAAGAATAAGGAAAACCATAACACAAAGGTTTTTCTTGGTTTTTCCTTCGTGACCTTTGTGGCCTTTGTGTTAGAAGATCTCACCCTTATAAATTGGAGAAATACTCAATATGCGTTATGGCCATTTTGATGATGCAAACCGCGAATACGTGATCGAACGCCCGGACGTGCCGGTCTCGTGGACCAACTATATCGGTGTCAAGGATATGTGCACGGTCATTTCGCACAACGCCGGCGGTTACTCGTTTTACAAGTCGGCGCAGCACCAGCGCATCACGCGTTTCCGCCAGAACGGCGTGCCGCTCGACCGCCCGGGGCACTACGTCTACATCCGCGACGACGATACGGGTGAGTACTGGTCTGTTTCATGGCAGCCGACCGGCAAGGACCTCACCAAAGCCAAATACGAGTGCCGCCACGGATTGTCCTACTCCAAATTCTCGTGCGACTATCAGGGTATCCAGGCCGAGCAACTGCTCTTCATCCCGGTCGAAGACGATGTGGAGTTGTGGGACGTGCGGCTCAAGAACACCTCCGGCAAACCACGCCGGCTGAGCATCTTTTCCTACGTCGAGTTTTCCTTCCACACTATTGAGATCGACAACCAGAACCTGCAGATGAGCCTGTATGCCGCTGGTTCCAGCTACAAGGACGGCGTGATCGAATACGACTTCTTCTACGAGCCCTGGACCTTCCATTACATGACCGCCAGCTTCGAGCCGGATAGCTTCGACTGCCTGCGCGACCGTTTCATCGGCAACTACCGCACCGAGACGGACCCGGAAGCGGTGGAGCGCGGCGAATGCTCGGGCAGCTCCGAGCTGGGCGGCAACCACTGCGGCGGCCTGCACAAACGCCTGAGCCTCAAACCCGGCGAGGACACGCGCCTGGTCTTCATGCTGGGCGTCGGCCCGCGCGCCACCGGGCAGGAGATCCGCAAGAAATATTCCAACCTGTCCAACGTCGATATAGCCTTCGCCGGGTTGAAAGATCACTGGGACAAGAAACTGGCCAAGTTCCAAGTCAAGACCCCGCATGCCGGGCTGAACTCGATGGTCAACATCTGGAACCTGTACCAGGCCGAGACTTGCGTGGTCTGGTCGCGCTTTGCCTCCTTCATCGAAGTCGGCGGGCGTACCGGCCTGGGCTTCCGCGACACATCCCAGGATGTGATGAGCGTCCCGCACACCAACCCGGCCAAAGTCAAGGAGCGCATGGCCGAGCTGTTCAACGGCCAGGTCAGCCAGGGCTACGGCCTGCACCTGTTCGACCCGGAGGTCTTCAAGCCCAAGGAAGCTAGACTCCCCGGTGTGAAGCTGCCGACCGTCGTCCCCACGCCCAATCTCTCGGATCTAATCCACGGGCTGGAAGATACCTGCTCCGACGACGCGCTCTGGATCATCGCCTCGGTCTGCGAATACATCAAAGAGACCGGTGACGTGGCTTTCTTCGAGCAGGTCATCCCCTTTGCCGATAAGGGCGAGGCGAGTGTTTATGAGCATCTCAAACGCTCGCTGGATTTTTCCGCCGAGCAGGTCGGGCAAACCGGCATCTGCAAGGGCCTGCGCGCCGACTGGAACGACTGCCTCAACCTGGGCGGCGGCGAGAGTGCCATGGTCTCCTTCCTACACCACTGGGCGCTGATCAACTTCATCGAGGCGGCCAAATTCCTGGGCCGCGAGGCGGACGTCAAAAAATATACCGCGCTGGCCGAAAAAGTGCGCAAGGCCTGCGAAGACAACCTGTGGGACGGCGAGTGGTACCTGCGCGGTTTCACTAAAAAGGGTATCAAGATCGGCTCGGCCGAAAACGAGGAAGGCAAGATCTTTATCGAGAGCAATTCCCTGGCCGTGCTATCGGAAGCCGCCTCGCCCGAGCGCGGTCGCAAAGCCCTCGATTCGGTCGACAAATACCTGTATTCCAAATATGGCGTTCATCTGTTGTGGCCGGCCTTCTCCAAACCCGATGACGACATCGGCTACGTGACGCGCGTCTACAAGGGCATCAAGGAAAACGCCGCCATTTTCAGCCATCCGAACCCCTGGGTGGTGGTGGCCGAATGCAAGCTGGGGCGCGGCGCACGCGCCATGAAACTCTATGACGCGCTGCTGCCCTACAACCAGAACGATATGATCGAGATCCGCGAAGCCGAACCGTATTCCTATTGCCAGTTCATCATGGGCAAGGATCATACTGCCTACGGCCGCGCGCGCCATCCCTGGCTGACCGGCAGCGCCGGCTGGATGTACCACGCCGTCACGCACTGGATGTTGGGCGTGCGCGTCGGATTCGACGGATTGACCATCGACCCGTGTATCCCCGCCGACTGGAAGGAGTTCGAGATCAGCCGCCAGTGGCGAGGCGCGACCTATAACGTCAAGATCAGCAACCCAAGCGGCGTCGAGAAAGGCGTCAAATCGGTCACGTTGAACGGCAAACCCATCAGCGGCGCGATCCCACCGCAGCCGGCCGGCTCGGTGAATGAAGCTGTAGTGGAGATGGGCTAAACCGTCCGCTAAAATAAGAGTTCTATCAGACCCGGCTGGCCCAACAGACCTGCCGGGTCTTTCTTTGATATAATTTGTGCTTCGAAAGGGTATTTTCCCGATGCTTCCAAAAATTCTGACTGCCCTGAGCGGCAACCCCAACAAACGTGAAATCGAAAAACTGATCGAGGTCGCCGACCAAATTAACGCGCTCGAGCCGGATTTCGAGAAACTTAGCGACGAGGCCCTGCGCGCCAAAACGGACGAGTTCCGCGCGCGCATTGCCAATGAGCTGCCCCCCCCATCCCCACCCATTTCGAACTCCAGAAATGGGCGGGGCGAGGAGGGAGACGAAAAGGAACGCAACCTGGTCGAACAGGCTGTGCTCGAGGAGTTGCTGCCCGAAGCCTTTGCCACGGTGCGCGAAGCCTCCAAGCGCACCCTCGGTCTGCGCCATTACGATGTGCAAATGCTCGGCGGCACGGCCCTGCACCGCAGCACCATTGCCGAAATGCGCACCGGTGAAGGCAAAACGCTGGTTGCCACCCTGCCGGTCTATCTTAACGCACTCACCGGGCGTGGTGTGCACCTGATCACCGTCAACGACTATCTGGCCCGCCGCGACGCCAAGTGGATGGCACCAATCTACGAAGCGCTGGGTATGACAGTCGGTGTGTTGCAAATGGCAGCCGTTACCGAAAACGGCAAAAAGGCTTTCCTGTACGACCCCGAAAAAGAATCCCCGCGCGAAGACCAGGATAAGCTGCGTATGGTCGATCGCCGTTATGCCTACGAAGCCGATATCACCTACGGCACCAACGCCGAGTTCGGCTTCGACTATCTGCGCGACAATATGGTCTATACCCCGGCGGATAAAGTCCAGCGCGGGCATTACTATGCCATTGTCGACGAAGTAGACAACGTCCTGATCGACGAGGCGCGCACCCCGCTGATTATCTCGGGCCCGGCTTCGGGTGAGTTGGAGACCTACGGGCAGATGGCGCAGATCGTGCGTCAGTTGAAGTCCGAAGATTACGAGATCAATGAAAAGGACCGCAACATCTCCCTGACCGAGATCGGCACTGCCCATATCGAGCAATTGCTCGCCCAGCCGCTGCGCGACCCGGACCGCCCAGAAGATGTAACACCCGAACAGGCGCGCCTGCTGGGCTTTATCGAACAGGCACTGCGCGCGCAGTATCTTTTCAAACGCAATGATCACTACCTTGTCCAGGGCGGCAAGGTCGTCATCGTGGACGAGTTCACCGGTCGCCAGATGCCCGGACGGCGCTGGTCCGACGGCCTGCACCAGGCCGTGGAAGCCAAGGAAGGCGTCAAGGTCGAACCGGAAAACATCACCTACGCCACTATCACCCTACAGAACTACTTTCGCATGTACCAGAAGCTGGCCGGCATGACCGGTACGGCGCTGACCGAGTCGGAAGAGTTCCACAAGATCTATAAACTCGAAGTCCTGCCTATCCCCACCAACCTCGAATACAATGGCACCCGTCCCGATTCGCCGCTGGTCGAGATCAAGAGCAAGGATGCGGATGGCTATGCCATTGCCTACTTTGCCCGCCGGCCCGCCTCTGGCTCCCCCCGCCCGCAGGGAGAGTTGGAACCCGTATTCTGGCGGCGCACCGACTATCCCGATTCGGTCTACCGCACCAGCGAGGCCAAGCTGCGCGCGATCGCAACGGAGATCGTCCGCGACCACGTACTCGGGCGGCCGATCCTGGTCGGCTCGACCTCGGTGGAAAACTCCGAGCGCCTCTCCAACCGCCTGCGCTCCGAGCCGGTACGGCGTCTGCTGCAGATCCAGCTGCTGCGCGATATCTGGTTCGAGCAGAATAACAAGGAACAGGACGGCCGGCTGTTTGCCGAACTCGAGCCGCTCTACAAGCCGCTCGACCAACTCGAGCCGAACTTCCTGCGCCAGTTCGCCAAACCGCTCAACATCTCGATCAACCCGGAAGACCCGGAAAATCTCGCCAGGCTGGTGCGTATTCTGCGCCTGCAGGCGGACAGCCAGAACCGGCTGAAGTTGGTGTTACAGGGGGGCGTGCCGCACGAAGTCCTGAATGCCCGCAAGCATACCGAGGAAAGCCAGATCATTGCCGGGGCGGGCGCATTTGGCGCCGTAACGATCGCCACCAATATGGCCGGCCGCGGTGTGGACATCAAACTCGGCGGCGAGGTGGCTGATGAGATCACGGCGGTGGTCAGCCGTGTGCTGAAAAAGGCCGGGCTCGAGCCCTATAACATGCTGCTGGAAGAACAACGCCAGGCCCTGCTCAAGATGGACCCCGCCGATTTCGGCATCTACGAATCCGAAGTCAATTTCTTCCTGCAATATTTTGAAGACATGGAGAGTGTGCGCCGCCTGGGCGGCCTGCACGTCATCGGCTCGGAGCGCCACGAAGCGCGCCGCATCGACAATCAACTGCGCGGGCGCGCCGCCCGCCAGGGCGATCCCGGCTCGTCACGCTTCTATCTCTCGCTCGAAGACGATCTGATGCGTATGTTTGGCGGTGAGCAGGTGGATAACATCATGCAACGATTCCGCCTGGATGACGACTTCCCACTCGAGAATCGCATGGTCTCGAACCTGATCGAACAGTCGCAGCACCGGGTGGAAGGCGCCAACTTCGACGTCCGCAAACACCTGCTGGAATATGACGACGTGCTCAACAAACAGCGCTCGATCATCTATTCGCAGCGCGACCGCGTAATGGTCAAGGACGACCTGGGCGAGGATGTAACCGAACTGCTGCGCGCCGAAATTGCCGCGCGCGTGCCGCCCGCTATGGAGGATCAAGAAGGCCCCTGGAAACTGCTGGCCTGGCTGGAACAGATCCAGCCCTCGTTTGCTTACGCTGAAGGGAAGATCCACCCTTCGTTTACCTACCGCCTGCTGCTAGACGAGTTGTCCAAAGCCAGCGGCAGTCCGAAAGAAGCTCTGCTGGAGATCGTCCGCCGGGCCGTGCAAGCCGAAGAGGCGCATATCATGCGCGCCATCGATGCGGCTATCGAGCATACGGCCGAAAACCTGGAAAACCAGGTACAGGAGCGCTTCGACCTGCTGGATACCTTCTTCGAGGGCCTGCGTGACAGCGAAGAACAGAAACGTCCGCAGGAGATCCTGGAAGAGCTGAATTCCACCATCCATATTCAGTTGCGCCTGAATAACGAGCAAATCCGCCAGCTCGCTAGCGATCCTGATGCGCTCGAAGAGCCAATTAAAGAGCAGTTCGACACTGCACTGACGAATCTGGCCGTCGCCCGCCTGGTTGCCACCATCGAATACCGTCTGAACGAGCCACTGACCGTCAGCAAAGAAGAAATGGCCCGCCTGGGTTGGGATGATGCTGCTGCGCAGATGCTCGTCTCGGCCAGGAAAATGCTCGAGATTCGCCTCGAAAAGCTGACGGGGGGCAACGGTCAGGTGGCCCGCGATATCGAAGCCCTGCTGGCGCGTATGAACGCCGCCGAACTGCAAGAGTCTGATCTCGTCGTTCTCTTGAACAGCCTGGCGCGCGGCCGTCGCACCGCCTTTGACACCAAGACTCATCGCCAGGTACAGGAAGAGTATCTTCGTTTCAACTACATTTACCTCGCCGCGCACTTGCTCGAAGACCGCCAGGCAGCGGACGTGGAAGCCGACCTGCTCGACCACCTGGAAGCTGCCCGCGAGACTCTCACCGAAGGCTGGGGGCAGGTGGAGTTTTCGCGCCTGGGCCAGAACGCCGGGCGTCTTGCGGATGTAGGCCCGGCCGCCGAAGTACTCGGCGCGCTGCCCTCCGGCGATTTGCTCTCTTCCCTGACCGAGGAGCAGCGCTCCACCCTGAGCCTTGAACTGGGCCGCCGCCGCCTGACCGAGATCTACCGCAGCGTGCTGCTGGGCGCGATTACAGAACTGTGGGTGGATTATCTGACCCGCGTGGAGGCCTTAAGAATTTCGATAGGCCTCGAGGCTTACGCCCAGCGGGACCCGCTGGTACAATATAAGAGTAAAGCGTCGGAAATGTTCCAGGATCTTCTGAAGGAAATCCGCTCCGGCACGGTCAGTCGCATATTCCTGTACCTGCCGCGCATGGTCAACGTCACTGAGACAACTGCCGAAGCTGTTACACCGACTTCTCAGGGCCAGAACGAGACAGATTCGGCCCGCTCGGGGCGCAAACGGCACAAGAGACATTAGTCCTCAGCCAACATAAAAATGTTGGCTCCATGTGGCCCGTTTCAGGGGTCTTGCATCCTACATCTTTAAAAAGTCCGGGTATTAGCTTCCACAAATTATGGGCAACACGTTTGCTCCTCCCTCTGATGAATACCGCAGCCTTCCAAAGGTGGATTTACACCGCCATTTGGAAGGCTCGTTGCGTCTGGAAACCATGTTGGACGTGGCCCGCCAGCATGGCATGACCTTGCCGGCTAGTGTGGTGCGCCTGAGCCGCCTGGTGCAGGTACAGGACGAGGAGCCGCTGACCTTCGAAAATTTTCTTGGCAAATTCAATACGCTGCGCATGTTTTACCGCTCGCCGGAAGTGATTGACCGGATTACCCGCGAAGCCATCGAAGATGCCGCCAACGACAACGTCCGCTATCTTGAACTGCGCTTCACGCCGGTGGCCCTCAGCCGCGCCGAGCGCTTCCCGCTGCACGACGTGATGGACTGGGTTTGCGCCAGCGCCAGAGAAGGCGCCAAAAAGCATGGCATTACCGTGCGCCTGATCGCTTCGGTAAACCGGCACGAATCGGTGGAATTGGCCGAGCAGGTGATCTGGATTGCCGGTGAGCATAGCGATAAAGGTATTGTCGGCGTGGACCTGGCCGGCAACGAGGCGCAGTTCCCCGCCAAACCGTTCATGTCACTTTTCAAGGAAGCGCACCAGGCGGGCCTTCGTACCACCATCCACGCCGGGGAATGGAGCGGGCCGGAGAATGTGCGCGAAGCCATCGAGGATTTCCATGCCAACCGCATTGGCCACGGCGTGCGCATTCTGGAAGATGAGTATGTCACCGCCCTGGCGCGTGATCGTAAAACGACATTCGAAGTCTGCATGACCAGCAACTACCAGACTGGTGTTGTCCAATCTCTGCCCGAGCACCCCGCAGCAAAAATGATCGCCGCCGGGCTGGACGTAACCATCAACACGGACGACCCGTCCATTTCACAGATCACGCTGAGCAGGGAATATCAGGCTGTCGTCGAGGATCTGAAAATCAGCAAAGAGATACTCAAGGAACGGATCCTGGCCGGCGCGCAGGCTGCTTTTTTGCCGGAGGCCGATAAGAAAAAACTGGTTGCTTCGCTCAAGAAAGAGCTCAATAAGAAGCAGAACAATAGGTAAGCAAAAGCGACGTGCTTAAATCTTAAAAAATTACATAGACTTGGTCTCTAGCCGCAATTTTCTGGTATATTTAGAGAAGATATATCCATCATCTGGTTTTTTTTATTCATAGCATAGAACAACAAAGGCGCACCTTTGGGTTCTTTGTGAAACTGATGTGATTTCCGTTCGCCACACAGTCACAAGGAAACAAAGGTGTTTTATTGTATGCTGCGTAATTTGCAGTACTGTGTGAAGAGAGTACAATGAAAATACTTGTACTCCAGAAAACAGCCAAGGAGTTCGTAATGAAAGATTTATTTAAAGCCCGTGACCTGCTGAAGGTCGGCAATAAACAATACACCTTCTATCGCCTGGATGCGCTCGAAAACATGGGCTTCGCCCAATTGAGCAAGCTGCCCTTCTCGATCCGCATCATGCTCGAAGCGGCCCTGCGCCAGTGCAATGACCGCGAGATCACCCAGGATGACGTAAGGAACATCGCCGCGTGGACGCCTGCCCCCGGCGCGGAAGGCCGTCCCGGCATTCCCTTCCTGCCGGCCCGTGTGGTCATGCAGGATTTTACCGGCGTCCCGGCGGTTGTAGACCTGGCAGCGATGCGGGAAGCCGTCGCCCGGTTGAAGAGTGACCCGAAAAAGATCAACCCGCTGGTGCAGGTGGACCTGGTCATTGACCATTCCGTGCAGGTCGATTTCTTCGCCAGCGGCGACGCGCTGCAGCGCAACACCGAGATCGAGTTCCAGCGCAACCGCGAGCGCTACGAATTCCTGAAATGGGGTCAGAAGGCCTTCTCCAACTTCCGTGTCGTGCCGCCGATGACCGGCATTGTGCACCAGGTTAATCTTGAATACCTGGCCGAAGTGGTCATGACCAGGCAGGACGGCGACGAACTGCTGGCCTTCCCGGATACATTGGTCGGAACGGACTCACATACAACCATGATCAACGGCCTGGGGGTGGTTGGCTGGGGGGTGGGCGGCATCGAAGCCGAAGCCGTGATGCTCGGCCAGCCGATGGATATGCTCCTGCCGGATGTGATCGGCTTCAAACTGTATGGAAAATTGAAAGAAGGCGTGACGGCCACCGACCTGGTCTTGACCGTGACGGAAATGCTGCGCAAACAGGGCGTCGTCGATAAGTTCGTCGAGTTCTTTGGCCCGGGCCTCGAGTCGATGGCCATCCCGGACCGGGCGACGATCGCCAACATGGCGCCCGAATATGGCGCGACGATGGGCTTTTTCCCGGTGGATGCCGAGACGCTGCGCTACATGCGCCTGACTGGCCGCCCGGAGGAAGTCATTGCGCGCACCGAAGCCTACTGCCGCGCTCAGGGCCTGTTACACGATGCGAACACACCCGCCCCCGAATTTACGGCCACACTTGAACTCGACCTTGGAGCCGTTGTACCCTCGCTGGCAGGCCCCAAACGTCCGCAGGACCGTGTTGCCTTGAGCGATATGAAGCGCGTCTTCGAGACGGCGTTGAGCGCTCCGGTCAAGGAGCGCGGTTACGAACTCAAGCCTGAAGCCCTGGAAGCGCACGCCACCTACGGAACCAACGGTGGCTCGACAGAGATGAAGCACGGTGCGGTCGTCATCGCTGCCATCACATCCTGTACCAATACATCCAACCCGTCTGTGATGGTGGCAGCGGGACTGCTCGCCAGGAAGGCGCTTGAGAAGGGATTGCTGACCAAACCCTATGTCAAGACCAGCCTGGCACCCGGCTCGCGCGTGGTGACCGAATATCTCAACGCTGCCAATCTGATCGACCCGCTGGCCAGGTTGGGTTTTAACGTGGTCGGTTACGGCTGCACCACCTGTATCGGTAACAGCGGCCCGCTCCCGGGGGAAGTGGCCAAGGCTGTCACCGGCGGGGATCTTGTCGCCGCGGCGGTCCTATCGGGTAACCGCAATTTCGAAGGGCGTGTCCATCCGCTTGTCAGAGCCAATTATCTCGCCTCCCCACCCCTGGTTGTCGCGTATGCCCTGGCAGGCACGGTCGATATCGACCTGAACAATGAACCCATTGGAATCGGCACAGAAGGGCCGGTCTATCTGCGCGACATCTGGCCGACCACAAAAGAAGTGGCCGACGTGGTGGCATCGAGCGTCAGCACGGGTATGTTCTCGGATAAATACGCCAGCGTCTTCGAAGGCTCGGAAATGTGGAAGGATATCAAAGTGGCGGAGGGCGAGTTGTTCGCCTGGGATGAGGCTTCCACCTACATCCAGCACCCGCCCTTCTTCCAGTCGCTGACTCTGGATGTGCCGCATATCGCAGAGATCAAGGGTGCGCGTGTGCTGGGTTTGTTCGGCGACTCGATCACCACCGACCATATTTCCCCGGCCGGTAACATTGCTGCCGACAGTTCGACGGGCAAGTACCTGCAGGAGCATGGCGTGCAGCCGCGCGACTTCAACTCCTATGGCTCGCGGCGCGGCAATGACCGCGTTATGACGCGCGGTACGTTCGCCAATATCCGCTTGAAGAATATGCTCGTCGCTCCGAAAGAAGGCAGCCTGACCAGGCATCAGCCTTCCGGTGAGGAGATGTCGATTTTCGATACGGCCATGCGTTACCAGTCCGAAGGCGTCCCGGCGATCGTGCTGGCCGGCAAGGAGTACGGCACCGGCTCCAGCCGCGACTGGGCGGCCAAGGGCACGCTGCTGCTGGGCATCAAAGCCGTGATCGCCGAGTCCTTCGAGCGCATCCACCGCTCCAACCTGGTGGGCATGGGCGTGCTGCCGCTGCGCTTTGCAGAAGAGAACGTCGAGTCGCTGGGTTTGGATGGCAGCGAGATTTTCGACATCGAAGGCTTGAGCGACAATATCCTGCCGCTCTCCATGTTGATCGTGAAGGCGACAAGAACCAACGGAACAATAATCACTTTCAAAGCCCAGGTTCTGCTCAATACGGCTGTGGAAGTCAACTACTATCGCAACGGCGGTATTTTGCATACCGTGCTACGCAATATGGTTCGGTAAAAGCCGAGAATGGAAAACAAGATAGAAAAGCAGATTATCATCACTGGCCCCACGTCGGGCATTGGCAAAATCATTGCCCTTGAACTCGCCGGTCCCGCGGTAAACCTGGTGCTTGGCTGCCGGGACAGCGGGCGGGGCAAGCAGACGGCGGAAGAAATCCTGCGCCGCAATGGGGCGGCAAACGTTGAAGTCATGTTGATCGATACCTCCAGCCAGCAGTCCATCCGCGATTTTGCGCATCACTATCGTGAAAAACACTCCCGCCTCGACGTACTGATCAACAACGCCAGCCTGAGCCGCGGTATGCTGCCGCGAGAGAACAGTGTGGATGGTATCGAACTGACTTTTGCCACGAATGTCGTTGGCTATTATCTGCTGACGCATGAACTCCGTGACCTGCTCGTGGCCAGCGCGCCGGCGCGCATCATTAATGTGGCCTCTGAATTTGCCAGCGATCTCGATCTGAATGATCTGCAATTCGAGCGCCGTCCTTTCGATTCGATGAAAGCCTATGCCCAGTCAAAAGCCTGCGAGCGCATGCTCACTTGGGCGCTCGCGCGGCGGGTCGCAGGAAGCAACGTCAGCGCCAATGCGATGACGCCCGGCCTAGTGACAGAAACCGGGCTTTATCGCGACGCGTCACCTGAAGTGATGGCCCGGCTGCGCCAACGTGGCGGCCGCACCGCCGAGCAGGGTGCCGATACGGCCATCTGGCTGGCCACCAGCCCTGAAGTGGAAGGTGCCAGCGGCAAGTTTTTCGAACAGCGGGCCGAGGTTGCATGCCAGTTCCGAAACCCGGATGCAGAAGAACAGCTGTGGAATATTTGCAAACAACTGACAGGCTCGGATTAATCAATAAAGTCTTTCAGATCAAACCAATCACTCACAGGCCGGCGCATACTGCGCCGGCCTGTTCTTTTTCTCGAGGATTCTCCTGGATTGAATGGTTTCCGCACGGAATTTGAGCGACTTGCATCGATTTTGAGAACCGGTGAAAACAATATTCATGTAACCTGTGTATAGGTATTGAATTCGCATGTAAGAAAATTAAAGTTAAGCAAGTTCAAGTTTGCATCGAAAGATCTGTCCCTACTTTGTTCGTTTCAGAAAAGGAGAAAGAATATGCGTCGCTTGACTTACATCACCCTTGTTATTGCCTTTCTGCTCAGCCTGGTGCTCGTAGTTCCTGCCGGTGCGTCCCCCGCGCGCGCTGACCGCGGTGCCTGGGCGGTTGGCGTGGCCTATGCCGTAAACGACACGGTCACTTATGGAGGCTCCACCTATAAATGCCTCCAGGCTCACACATCCCAGGCCGACTGGACACCGCCCGCCGTCCCGGCGTTGTGGCAGTTAGTGGCCAGCGGTCCAACGGCCACCAACACTCTCACCGGTCCAACAGCAACCCGGACCAATACGTCCACCGGTCCAACAGCCACGCGGACCAACACACCAATTGGGCCTACCGCTACCAGGACGAATACTCCCAGCGGCGCCGGTTGCTGGACTGCCTGGGTCTTGACCACCGCCTACAACGGCGGCGCACAGGTCAGCTACAGCGGCCAGAACTATCAGGCCGCCTACTGGACGCAGGGTGACCAACCCAATACACACAGCGGCCCGGCCGGCAGCGGCCAGCCCTGGATCCCGATGGGCGCCTGCGGTGGCGGTGGCGTAACGAATACCCCCACTCGTACAAACACACCTACCACGCCCACCGGGCCAACCAACACTCCCACCCGCACTCCCACGCAGGGCAGTGGCGGCAGCATCAGCCGCGTGGGTATGTACTATGCCGACTGGGACATCTACGTCCGCAACTACCAGCCCAAGCAGCTCGAGACCAGCGGCACGGCCGCCAAGCTGACCGACCTGGTATTCGCATTCGGCAATACCACCGGCGGCCAGTGCGCAGTTGGCGATGCTTATGCCGACTATCAGAAGCTGTATGGCGCCGCTGATAGCGTGAGCGGTGTCGCCGACACGGACTCCAACAACGCCGGCATTATCGGCCAGTTGCGTGAACTCAAAGCCCTGCACCCCGGCCTGCGCATCTTCTGGTCCTTCGGCGGCTGGACCTGGTCCGGTGGTTTCACTCAGGCTGCTGCCAACCCGACAGCCTTCGCCACTTCCTGCTGGAACCTGGTCAATGATCCGCGCTGGACGGGCGTCTTCAACGGCATCGACCTGGATTGGGAATACCCGAATGCCTGCGGTCTCTCCTGTGATACCAGTGGCTCCGCTGCTTACAAGAACCTGATGGCTGCCATGTTCAACAGCTCCGCGCGCGGTGGCAAGATGATCACAGCGGCCATTACTGCTGACGACCAGCCCGGCGGCAAGATCGACGCAACCGATTACCTGGGCGCCTCGGCTTACGTGAACTGGTACAACGTGATGACCTACGACTACTTCGGCGCCTGGGCCGCCACCGGACCGACGGCTCCCCATTCCCCGCTGAACAGCTATGCCGGCATCCCGATTGCGGGTTGGGATACGCAGGACAGCCTGGCCTACTTACGTGGCAAGGGCATCCCGGCCAGCAAACTGAGCTTCGGCATCGGTTTCTACGGCCGCGGCTGGACCGGCGTCACCCAGAGCGCACCAGGCGGTTCTGCATCAGCTGCTGCGTCCGGTACTTATGAAGCCGGTATCGAGGACTACAAGGTCCTGGTAAACACCTGCCCATCGACCGGCACGGTTGGCGGCACCGGTTACGCTTTCTGCGGCAACAACTGGTGGAGCTATGACACCCCCAGCACCATTGCCGGCAAGATGAGCGCCATGAAAGCCAGCGGCAACGTCAGCGGTGTGTTCGTCTGGGAAGCTAACAGTGACACCACCAGCGGCACCCTAATCACGGCCATCAACAACAACAAGTAAGCGCACTGCTGGACCAGTAATAAATATATGCCGCGGGAGATGTCTCCGCGGCATATATTTATTTAATAGACCTTCGCCTTGCGACTACGGTGCGACCCCGCCAAGTATGTGGGGCAGGCGAATTCACCTCCGCTCAGGGCGAACTGCACAAAGCCGAATCCCGATACGAACGTGTGAGACCTTGGATGCCCGGTTTTACACTGATGATTGTTTACCAATTTGCTGAGTAACCGAGGCACTGATTTCCCAGTTATCCCAGCCCCACCTTGCCGTCCTTTACCTGCCACAGGGTGGAGGCCTGCGCAAATTCGGGGCTGAACAGGTTCAGGTCGGTGGTGGTCAGCAGGGATTGTTCGCTCTCTTCCAGTGCGGAGAGCAGGTCCGCGCGGCGTTCGCTATCGAGTTCGGCCATGACTTCATCAAGCAGGATCACCGGCCACTCGCCGGTGCGCTCCTTCATCCAGGCCACCTCGGCCAGCTTGAGTGCCAGGATGGCCGTGCGGCCCTGGCCGCGCGAGCCATAATCGCCCAGGTCGATGCCGTTGGCCAGGAAACGCATCTCATCGCGCTGCGGACCGATTGTCGTCACCCCGCGGCTGATCTCATCGGGACGGAGCTTTTTCAAGGCTTCGGCAAAACCTCGTTTGATGCTCTCCAGGTCCAGCGTGGAGCGGTCGACGGGCGCATCCAGCTTCAGCGCGAACTGCCCGTTCGGGTGGGGCAGTGGGTCGTAGGCCGGGTCATACGTCAAGCGCAGCACTTCCCTGCCGCGAGTCAGCTTGTGATGGGCACGCGCCGCCAGGTGTTCCAGCTCCTGGATGGAGCGAATGCGCCACAGGATCAGTTGCGCGCCTGCATCTACCAGGCTTTGATCCCAGAATTCGAGCTGGGAGCTATCGCCGCCTTTTTCGTTAAGCTGCTTGAGCAGGGCATTGCGCTGGGTCAGTGCGGCATGATAGTCGCTCAGTGTTTTGGCATAGTGAGGGATGGCCTGGGCCAGCGCCAGGTTCAGGTAGCGGCGACGGTCTTCGGGGCCACCCTCGATGACTTGCGACATTTGCGGGATGAACAGCACGGCGTTGAAGTGGCCGATGACCTCGTTGGCGCCGCGCTTGACGCCGTCCAGCAGGATTTCCTTGCGCGCCCGCAGGCCGAGCGGGCCGACAGCTTCCACGATGATGCGCACCTCGATGCGGTGGGCCTTCTTGCCGCGCTGGTAATCCGCGACGAGACGCGCCACGGCCAGGCTGTCTTTTGCGGCGTGGAAGTTGACCAGTTGCCGGTCTGTGTGGGTCTGGAAGGAAGTGAAGGTGGAAAGGAAATAAGCTGCCTCGAGCAGGCTGGTCTTGCCCTGCGCGTTGCTGCCAACCAGCAAAACAGCCCGCCGTGGAACGTCGATGTCCAGGCGGGCAAAATTGCGGAAGTTGGTCAGGGAAAGGTGTTTGAGGTACATGAAAAGTTGCGAATTGTGAATTAGGGATTGCGAATTAGGCAGGCGCTTGATGTGAATCTGTAATCCCTAATTCGCAATTTGGTGCTCACTCCGGTCTGCTGTGCAGGTCGGTCAGCTCTTCTCCATCTTCAGTAGGCGCTTCAAGCTTCCAGATGCTGGTTGCCAGGTCGGTGAATAGAATACCGTTCAAATGATCGATCTCGTGTTGGAAGATGCGCGCCGTCCAGCCTTTTAGTTTGAGTGTCAGCGGCTGGCCGTGACGGTTGAGGCCTTTGACGGTGATGGCGGTGTGGCGTTCCACCTCGCCGTTGATGCCGGGGATGGACAGGCAGCCCTCGACACCCGGCTCGGTTTCCGGCGATTTACGCGTGATCTCCGGGTTGACGACCATATACAGCCTTTTCGGGGCGTCTTGTTCATTCTCTTCCTGCTCGGCCTGTTCTTCGTTCTCGTAGTATTCAGCCACGATCACGCGCTGCGAGATGCCCACCTGCGGAGCGGCCAGGCCCACGCCTGGAGCCAGCCGCATGGTCTCGACCATGTCGTCGATCAGGGTCTGGAGCTTATCATCGAACTTGGTCACCGGTCGTGCCTTGCGGCGTAATACTTCTTCAGGCACGGCGACAATCGTACGGATCGGCATAAACAAACCTCTATAGTGAATAGCGTTCTGCCCGCGCCAGTGCCGCAGGCACCTGGCGAGCGGAGCCGCTGGCTGGCCCTGGCATCGACCGCGCACCCGGCCTGCCCTAGGTTTGTCCCCAAAGGGGATGCTATTGGGGTGCTTCTTCGGGGGGTGACGGTGTAGCGGCGTAGTCGAAGAACGATTTTACTCCGGATTTTCCGGAGATGACTGGTTTTGATCGCGCCGTATTTCTTCGACGGTGCGATGGTACATAGCCAGCCAGTCTGCCAGGCGTTCGCGTTCGCCGGCCGTTTCTGCCTCACGCTTCTTGTGCAGGCGCGCCTGCTGGCGGCGGACCACATCCTGCTGCACGGTCGGCGGGTCGGCTACGTCCTCGAAATTGAACTGCGCGCCGCCGACCATGATATATAAGGTCCCGAAGTTGAACAACATACCCACAATGCCCCTGCGCTTATACTCGCTGCTCAGGATGTTTTCCAGCGGAGCGGCTTTGCGGTCTTCGGTACCAAACGGTTTGCGATTGATATCGATGATCTGCTCGGCAGTCACCTGATAGATATCGTTCGACCAGTCCATGTATTCATAGATCCACGTGACGGTGTCAATCATCAGCGCCAGGACCAGCACAGCCAGCAGCCATAGCGGCGGCGTACCGAAGAAAACACTCCACAAAAATGGGGCCAGGAATAAGAGCAAGAAAACCAGGTTCTGTATCCAGGTGTCGCGGAACAGCACGAACACGTGTTTGCGGTAGGTAACAGTGCCGCCCTCTTCGATGCGCATTTTGAAGGCGTCGCGCCACAGGTCGCGCAGTGTGACTCTCTGTTTTTCAGGCTTTGCCGCCGCAGGCGCGGGGCCGGCGGCTTTGGGCGGGTTCAGCCCGAGCTTGCTGCGGATGGCCTGCTTGATGCCCTCCTGCTCGGATTGGCGCACGTTATCTTTGGTGCGCATCCAGTATTCTTCGATCATGGCTGCCGCCTGTTTCGGGGAGCGCATATACTCCATGCGGATCTGGCCGGTGAACGTGCGCACGATTACCGTGCCATAATCGAACAAGCGCCCGAACTGGTCCGTTTCGGTGCTGACCGAAAGGACCGAACTCATATTGGCTTCGGTTCGGCTGTCGTAGAGGCCGATGACCTTCTCGAGCCAGATTACGCGCTGATTGGTGACAATATAGAAATCATTCCCCCAGTCAATGTAGCTCCACAGGCCCCAGGCCAGGTCCAGCACGAAACCGAACGCGCCGATTGCCCCGAACACGGCGCTGTTCCAGACAAAGGCCAGCCCGAGCACCCCGAGGACGGGGATCATCAGCAACACCGGCAGGAATAAGGCCTGCTGTAACAGCGCAATGTGCTTGCGGGTGATGAAATAGACGACTTCGTTATCAGCCAGCCATTTAAAATTCAATTGACGTGCCAGGCGCCGGCTGCCGATCATGATCTGAAAGTTGGCGCGCAGTCCCGGTACTTTGCGCAGCAGGTGCTTGAAGTGGTCCCGGTATAAAAGGAGCAGGAGCGTGCCTTTTTCGGCCCGGACGGTCGCGTTACGCGTGCTCCCGGTCAGCAGGCCCTGCTCGCCGAAGTAATCCCCGCGCACCAGCGTACCCAGCTTGATCTCTTTTTCCTTTACCTGACGGGTAATACTGACCCGTCCCTGATAGACAAAGCCCAACGAATCCGCAGCCTGGCCCTGGATGAAGACTGTATCCGGCTCGTCGTAGGATTGTTCCTGCAACTCTTCCGCCACCGATTTGAGCTGGTCGTCGCTCAGGCCGCGGAACAGGTGCATCTTCTTCAGAAAGTCAACACGCGCAAGGGTATCGGGCACGTGTTGATTCTACTTCCCTTTGGCTGAAAGCGTAAACCCTAAATTGTCTACAATAAAAGCGGCTGTTTCTGGTTGAAATTGCTACCTTGCCAGGCACTCTCAAAATGCTTCATTTTCAAGCGACGGAAGGTGCAGCGATCAGCCGCTCCTCTGGTACAATCGCCCCATGAAAAAATGGCAGTTCTGGCTTGGTGTTTTGATCAGTATATTCTTTGTCTGGATCTCCCTAGCGGGGCTCAAACTCGACGAGTTCTGGAATGCAGTCTCACACGCCAACTACTGGTGGATTATCCCCGGCATCGCCGTGTACTTCGTGGCCGTCTGGGCTCGCGCCTGGCGCTGGCATTACCTGCTCAAGCCGATCAAGGAAATCCCGACGAAGACCATGTTCCCGGTAGTGGCCATCGGCTATATGGGCAACAACATCTACCCGGCGCGGGCCGGGGAGGTGCTGCGCGCAGTGGTGCTCAAACGGCGCGAAGGTGTGCCGGTCTCGGCTTCGCTGGCAACCATCATCGTCGAGCGCATCTTCGACGGGGTGGTGATGCTGTCCTTCGTCTTCATCAACCTGCCCGAGCTGGCCAAGCTTACCGGTGGTTCCGGTTTCGTAGGCAACATCCAGCAGGTGGCGATTTGGGGTACGGCCGCTTTCACCGGCGCGCTGGTTGTTTTCCTGCTGGCGGCCATGTTTCCCCTGGTTACAGCCAAGGCAGGTTTGTGGTTTATCGAGCATTTATTGCCCCAACGATTGCATATCAAGGTCATCAGCCTGATGAACAAATTTTTAGATGGGCTGGCCTCATTGCGCTCACCGGCCAATATTCTGATGGTCTTTGTCACATCGGTAGTCATCTGGCTCCTGGAAACCGTAAAATACTGGTTCGTGATGCACGCCTTTGGCTTTGAAGTCAGCTTCTTTGCGTTGATGCTGATGAACGGCATTGTCAACCTGGCTACGACCATCCCGTCTGCGCCGGGTTATATTGGCACGTTTGATGCGCCCGGTATCGCAGTGCTGACGGCCTATGGCGTGGAAAAGGCTACTGCGGCTGGGTATACACTTGTGCTGCATGCCGCCCTGTGGATCCCGATCACGCTGCTGGGTATGTATTACCTGGCGCAGGAAGGCATCAAGTGGAGCGATTCGTTGCGGGCTGAAACAAGTGAAATTTAATTACAAAGATACAGGGCATAACGATTTGCAGATTAGCACATAGGTTATATTGCGTTATATAATGAAACTGGATGTCGAGAACATTGGTCAGGAAAACACCCTTTGGGAGGCTTTCTCCAGGAATGAATTACAAGAAAAATATCTTTCGACGATTGATACAAATTGCCCGCACGCTTATTCGTCGTATACTCGGAATATTCGGCCCGCCCTTGCCACAAGTAGTTCGCACAATAAGGGCAGACAAATTGTCCTATCTAAGCCTGCAGGCTTTGGGCGAGATCTATTATTCCATCAAGGAAATCGAACAAGAGGGCATACAAGGCACGTTGATTGAGGCAGGATGTGCTCTAGGTGGTTCAGCAATTGTTATCGCAACGGCCAAGAGCGAAACACGTCCGTTAAACGTCTATGATGTTTTCGATATGATCCCGCCTCCAACCGATGAGGATGGCAGCGATGTCCACCAACGATATGAGATCATAAAAAACGGACAGGCCAAAGGTATCGGTGATGCAAAATATTACGGCTACGAAAAAAACCTGTATGAAATCGTAAGCAATAATTTTCGCACACACGATCTTGATCTTGAAAAAAACAACATACAGCTTATCAAGGGTTTGTTCGAAGATGCCATGTACCTGGAGGGGCCGGTGGCTTTTGCCCATATTGATGGCGACTGGTATAACTCGGTTATAACCTGCCTGGAAAGGATCGTCCCAAAACTTGTGCCAGGCGGCAGGCTGATTATCGATGATTACGATTCCTGGAGCGGTTGCCGGAAAGCAGTGGATCAATATTTTGCCGGCGGTAAAGATCAGTTCAAATTTACCTGGAAGTCCCGACTTCACATTATTCGCAAATAGCCGGATCTGAGCGGATTTGTAATTTACGTAACAAGCGATAGAAGGCTGAAGGTGTGCAGATGACGCAAACCGAGCGGTCCCCCAAAAAAAAGCTCAGGGTGCTTATCGCCGACGACATCCAGGAGACCCGCCGCAGCGTTCGATTAATGTTATCCATGAATCCAAATGTTGTTGTCGTTGCCATCGCCACGAATGGGCAACAGGCAGTTGAACTGGCCAAAGAACACCACCCGGATATCGTCATTATGGACGTCAACATGCCGGAAGTGGATGGGCTGGCTGCCTTCAAGGAAATCAGCCAGGTCTATCCCGAAACAGGCTGTATCATCATCTCCGTACAAAGAGATACCACTATCTTGAGTACCGCCATGTCGCTCGGAGCGCAGGAATATCTGACCAAACCCTTCACGATCGACGAGTTGAACGAGGCGGTAGACCGTGTGGCCGTGGAAGTGAGTAAAAGCCAGCAGAAACTGGCCGAAGCCGATCGTTTACACCACAAAACCGAAGATACCCTCAAGCAACTGGCGGACGAATACGCCAAATCCAAACGCACGGACACCATGGCCCTGGGTGTTTTTGAACAACTGGCCGAGAACCCGGAATGTGAACTACACTGGCTGCGCACCCTGGCGATGGTCTATATCGTCCGCAAAGAGTGGGGCAAACTCAAGGTCCTGGCCGCCAGGCTGGAGAAAGCAGACAAAAAATAAATAGAGGCACGGCGACGCCGTGCCTCACAGAGGAGATTGAATGAAGATCGCCATCATCGGTGCCGGGTTTGGCGGCATGGCCGCAGCCTACGACCTGCGCAAGGCCGGACATGAAGTCATTATCTATGAATCGGCGGATTTCGTCGGCGGGCTGGCCAGCGGTTTCAAGGAACCGGGCTGGAAGTGGTCGGTGGAGAAGTTCTACCACCACTGGTTCGCCAGCGACAAGTACATGCTCGGCCTGATCGACGAGTTGGGCATGCGCGACAAGGTGTTGTTCCCACGCCCTTATACCGTCGTCTATCACGAGGGCAAGTTCTACCCGCTCGATTCCGTCATCAACGCCTTGAAGTTCCCGGGGCTGGGATTCGGGATCAACAAGATCCGCTTTGGTCTGATGGCCCTATACCTGCGCCTGACCAATAACTGGCGGGCACTCGAAAAGACCACCGTGGATGCGTGGATGCGCAAGTGGGTCGGGGAAAAGGTCTACAAGCTGATGTGGGAGCCACTGGTGATCGGCAAGTTCGGCGAGCATTACTACAAACAGGTCAACATGGCCTGGATGTGGGCGCGCCTGCATGCCCGCACAACGCGCCTGGGCACCTTCGAAGGCGGCTTCCAGGCTTTTGCCGAGGCCTTTGCGCAGCGCTTGCGCGAGATGGGCGTGCAGATCAAGCTGTCCACACCGGTGACGCATATTAAACGGGATGACACATCCGGCCAGATTGAACTGACGACGCCCGAAGGTACAGAGCAGGCCGAGAAAGTGCTGGTCACGCTCGCACCGGGCGTGGTCGCCAAGATGGTCCCGTCACTCCCCAGGGAGTACCTGGAAGGTTTGCTGCGGCTGAAATCGATGGGCGCAGTGGTGATGGTGCTCTCGCTGAAACACCAGCTTTCGAAGGAAGGCTATTACTGGTACAACATCCCCAAATCGGCGGGCTTCCCGTTTCTGGCGGTGGTGGAGCATACCAACTTCGTCTCGCCCGAGAATTTCGGCGGCGACCATATTGTTTACGTAGGTGATTACCTGGAGCCGGAGCATGAGTATTTCCGCCTGACGCAGGAGGAACTGCTCGAACGCTTTGCGCCCTCACTGAAGAAGTTCAACCCGGATTTCAGCCTGGACTGGATTAAGAAGGTCTGGCTTTCGCGCACGGCTTACGCCCAGCCCGTGCCGCTGGTCAACCATTCGAAGAACATCCCCGCCATCCAGACGCCCATCGAAGGATTATATTTCGCCTCGATGAGCCAGGTCTACCCCTGGGACCGCGGCACGAACTTTGCGGTGGAGATCGGGCGGCGGGCGGCGAGGTTGATGATGGGGGAGGAAGTGAAAAGGAAGGAGTAAGGAGTGAGAAGTAAAAAGTAAAAAGTAAAAAGAAAAAAACTAGCGACCTGACACTTTAATAAAAAGATGGTTGATCGGCATAGTTCTCCAATAAAATTGGTTTATCTGGAACCATTTTAGACACGGAGTAACGAAATGCCGACCAACCGCCTCTATCATACATGGATTCAACAAATTCGTGAATTGCGTCCGGAACAAAGAATAACGCAGGTGCGAAACTTCGTTTGGCTGATGATTGGCATCTATCAAAGCCGTTCGGTGTATCTAAGCCGGGTGGCCGGGAAGATCCCGGGGCAAGCAAAACTGCCGAGTGTCGTGCAACGGCTTGGTCGCTTTCTGGACAATCCAGCCATCCAGGTTCGTGAATGGTACGAACCGATTGCCAGGCAGTGGTTGGAAGCACAGTTGATTAGCTGTGGAGAAATCCACTTGATCGTGGATGGCACTCGGATCGGGTTCTCTCATCAGTTACTGATCATTGCCCTGGCCTATCGCAAGCGCGCCATCCCGATTGCCTGGACCTGGGTCAAATATACACGAGGTCACAGCACTGGCAACAAACAATTGGCCTTGCTGGCTTACGTCAAAACACTGATTTCGCCAGATGCAGCCGTTTTCCTGGTCGGTGACACCGAATTTGGGCCGGTAGCAGTCCTGCAACAGCTGGATAGCTGGCATTGGTGCTATGTTTTGCGCCAGAGAGCCTATACATTGGTGTGGTCACCGTCTGAAGACCGGTGGGCACCTTTTGGCAGCTATATTCACAAGGCCGGGAGAAGCTTGTGGCTTGGAAAGACATATTTATCGAAAGCACACCGCTATTCAACTAACTTGCTGATCGATTGGAAAATCGGCGAAGAAGAACCTTGGTGTTTGGCGACCAACTTGCCTGATCTGGGTACTGCTTTACGGTTCTACAAACGCCGCATGTGGATTGAAGAAATGTTCGGCGATCTAAAAAAACATGGCTTCGACCTGGAATGCTCCATGCTGCAAAGTTTCGTGCGCTTGTCTCGACTAACTCTGGCGGTAGCCTTCTTGTATGTCTGGTTGGTCTCGACTGGCAGCCGCACGATCCACCTGGGTTTGCGACATCTCGTAGATCGGAATGATCGCCGCGATTTGTCCATCTTCCAAATTGGCTTACGCTTTATCGAGCGACGTCTCGTCAACGATTTATCGCTCCATCTTTCAACCTGCGTTTACCTATGAAACCAAACTGTAGGGTCGCTAGGAAAAAAATACAAAGGAACGTCCTTTCGGCGAGGGGAGGGCGTTTTTGTTATTTCAGGCTAACGTTCCATTTCGAGTACTTCCTCATCTTCAAGGATGGGCATATCCCCGCCGTGATACCAATCCCTGTGCAGCGACCACTGGCGGCAGGACGGGCAGACGGTTTCTTTCCACCACTTGAAGCACTTGGGGCATTGTCCCTGCGTATCGAAGGTATGCCACTTGTGATGGCAACCGGGTTTGCAGATCCACAAGTCGCGATGGGTTGGCTCGTAAGCGCATTTTGGGCAGGAGATTTTCATCAGTGTCTTTATCGAAAGTGGTTCAGGCGGATAATCATTACTATACAACTGCCTTTTCATAAAGGTAAGTCATCTGCCCGGTCAGGGCTTTCTCAAAGTCTGATTCCGGGCTTCGTCAAGGCTTTTCGATCCGCTAATCCACGCAAATACCCTGGCGGGCACGCGTAAACGCGAATTTTTGAAGCCGATTAGCGAAAATTGGCGAAAATTCGCGGACAAAGATCGACTTTGAGAAAACCATACCTGCCCGGTTGCCATTTGCCATTACCCGGGTGTCTCCTGCTCCACAAATCCAAAATGGCATAGCCCATCCAGCACGCCGCGCGCAGCCGGGAAGGAACTGTAGTAATGCCAGGGCCGGTTCGCGCTAGTTTTTAGTTCGTCCATTGCGTTGGCCGGCAGGATGCCTTTGAAATCCGTCTCGAACATCAGGCGCTCGTTGCCCGAATCCCCGGCCACGACGACCCGGCCCGGGTCCAGGCGCAGCTCACGCTGCAGGAAGCGCACGGCATTGCCCTTTCCCAACGCCGCGGGGAACACATCGATAAACTCGCGGTGGCTGGGGAGGATATGATAAGTGTCATCGTCTGCCAGCCGGCGTTTGAAAGCGGCCAGCGTTTGCGCATCCCCGTCCCAGAAGAAACCAGCCTGGAAGCGCGGCTGGCCGTCGCGGAAATCCTGGCGCCGGATGCCCGGGCCCTCGCCTGTTGCATAGATGGCTTCCAAATCCCAGCCCGGTGGCACCTGCGCCGCATATCTTTCTCCCAGGGCGTTGCGCGGATCGCTGCAATCGAAGAGTTCCGTGCCGACGTCGCTGCAGATAAAATGTGGGCGCGGCAGGCGGCCTTCGTCCACAAGCTGAAGCACGGACCAGCGATAGCGCCCGGTGACATAAGCTAGGTGGAACTGGTAGGTATATTGTTGCGCAAATACTTTCAGCCAGGCCTCACCGCTTTCGTCGCCGAGCAGCGTCCCATCCAGGTCCGCGGCAAGCAGGAAAGGTTGGTCTGGCAAGATGGGTCGCAAAGCAGATAGATCCAAATTTTCAGGCACCCGGTCTACCAGTCCTTGTATTATTCTTGCATGAAGATCCCAGGCAGAATCAAAAAAGACGGCCTCTCCGCAGAAAGGCCGTCTTTTGGATGCATGATCAGGCTACCTTTTCCAGGTAAGTTTTCAAATTAGAGAGCGTATTGGTCTCAGCCTGCATCGATTTTGTGATGAGCGGGTCCATCAGTTTGGCCAGACCCTTTGGTTGGAAATCGAGGCTGAAAGTCAATTTGGTTGATGTGCCAAGTGACTCAAAATGATAGACGCCGGTTGGTCGGGCAGGGCCGGCAGTTACCTGGAATTCGATCAGTTGATACGGCTTACATCCCGTGATTTCGTAATCGCCGTCGATGCGCCCGCCGGGGCCTTTGAGTCCCTGCTTGTAAGCGGAACCAACGCCCAGGGGTTGATGATCCGAGAGAAACCGGATATCGGTCACGGATGGCCGCCAGAGCGGGTTATTGGTACCGTCCAGTATAAAGTCGAAGACCGTCTTGACCGGTCGGGCAATCGTGATTGTTCCTTCTGCGTGGGCCATACTTGCCTTCCTTTCCGGGTACGAATAGCAGAAATAGCCCCTGATACTTATATAACGCGGCCTTGCCTGGCGCGTTACACACCCTTTTACTTAATTGCAGCGGCGACCAGCCTGGCGATGGCTTTTGCGCCGTCTTCCCTGGCTATGTCGCCAAAGGCCACCACAAAAGCGACCTTGTCATCGATCTTGACCCACAACTGGCGGGCATCAGCCCCATTGTTGAAATAAGCGCTGTCGCCGATGCCGCTCACATCCACATTCAGATAGAGCGGCTGGTTGTTATAAACGTCAATGGGTGTCAATACTACGTAGCCGAAGTGAGCCTCGCCGTCAGAATCCTTGCCTGCGTTATACGTACAACCGCTTGTTTCAGGTGTATCGTAGTATGTGAAGCGCTGCGGCGCGCTGGCCAGCGTGCGGCCCATGACCGCCTCGATATCCTCTTTCGGGATGGCCTGGCACACGTCGATCTGGCCCAGGTCGGCGCCAATCGTGATGGGTGCCACGGGGACTTTTGGTTCTGACGGCGCACTCGAAAGCCCACAGGCCAGGGCGGTGAACGCCAGCAGGATGCCCGGCAGGATCAGAGGGATGGAACGGGATTTTTTCATAAGCTTCTATTCCCTTTCTGGCGGATAAGCTTTGATGATACTCTACCGAATACTATACTTCGATTTGGGGACAGAGGCAACAGGTTTAACAAATAGAAAACACCCGAAGTCGTGAGACTTCGGGTGTTTTGGTTTCAGGAGGGTCCCCGGTTTTCCCGGCTTCGTTCCGGCAGGTTTTAGATCAGTAAGCGCAGCAAGGATTCTCCGCCACTCCCACCGCCCGCAGCTTGCATGCCAGCGACAATGCTTATAATGATGCTCAACACAATCACACCGGTCCAGATCCACATCATGTTGGTGATATTCTCTTCCTTGGCATGCTGCCAGCCCCAGATATAGGTATACAGCATGCAGATGAATCCCAGAATACCTTTCAAGGCGCCTTCTTTTTGGAATAGCTTAATGAGGACAACGATCCCCACCACAAAGCTGACCAGACCGGCTATCGAGGAAATCATATTCATATTGTTATCTCCTTTTGGATGTGTGTTGATACCTCACCTTACGCAGTTTTTGCCCTCGCTGGGGCTGGGCCTCAGCGATTTATGCCACAAAACACGGTAGGCCCAGCCTGCCTTTGAGCATAAGTGCGTAAGGTGTGTTGATAATTAGAAAAAGCTCTTCTGTACTCAAAGCCAGAGGAGCCGGAAACCCCAATAGAAAAGCAGTCCTAACATGATCAGTGCTGTTACACCCGTACGCTTTTCGAGCATTGAAACACTTTGGATCGCCTGGGAACGCAGCGGTTCGGGCAGAAGGCTGACGCCCAATATGAGAAGTGTACCGGCAAGAAAGATCGGCGCAAAAGCATGCGTCGTCATGGCGGCATGCCACTGTCCGTGCAGCAAGAGGCTGGTGGCCGTACTCAGCCCGCAACCAGGGCAGGGAATCCCGAATACTGCTTTGAATGGACATACCCAGCCGGGCAACCCTGCAGTTGCAAGGCCAAACTGAAGCCCCACTGCTCCACCCATGATCAAAGCTTGCCTGCGCTCTGTCATGAGTGAGGCCAGCAGGGGTGGAAACAGTTTATCTTGAATGTACATACTTTGTTTGGATTTATATTGAAAGTTAAGGATAAATTCGATCGTCAAACTCCCTATAACTATACAGGAAATTTCAGCTAAAAACAAGCAACTTTCAAATTTCACAACATGACGCGAAAGTGATAGGCATTGATCGTCAATCGCTCGCGGAAATAAAAGCGATGCGTCGGTTCGCGTTGTACGCCTGAATCCAGGTGCAGCTGCCCGCAGCCACGGCTGCGGGCCTCGGCCTTCAACCAGTCCATCAAGGCTTTGCCATAGCCCTTCGAGCGGGCGTTTTCGCCGGTGTTGAGATCGTCAACGTACATGATCCTACCGCAGTAGAGCATCTCGATAAAGCGATAGCCCGCGACGGCCCGTACTGTTCCATCATCATACAGGGCAACCAGATGGTAGCCATCCGTTTGCATCATCCGTTTTACGGTGGGTAAATATTCGTCAGGAGTAACGTTGGGACGCAGCTGGCGCATCACCTCGCGTGTTGCCAGCACTTGCTCATCGGTCATCGCTTCTTCGATCATTTTTCTCTCCCGCGGAGTCGATTTTCCCCGGCACCGCAACGGGTGACGGCGTACCAAACCACATCCGCCCGAGGTAATTCTCCCCGCGCAGAAATTGATGATAAATCGCCACCAGCACATGCTGGGCGATCAAAGCCATCAAAACGAGTGAAAGTGCTCCATGCCAGGCACGGGCCGGATAGACGTAGAAATCGGCAGGCAATGCTGCGCCGGAACGTCCCCAGATGATGGAGAACAGGTTCGCCGGCAGGGCGATCGCGATCCCCAGGAGAGCCATCAGCGCGGTGAAGAAATACAGCAGGGTGTGTACGTAGGGGGTCATCCGGTCCAGCAAAATGAGCTTCTTTTTCGCAGGAATGGATCCGGCAGACTCTGCCCGGCGTGCGGGTTGAAAAATCAGTATCCGCAGTATGTAACGCACTACGACGATGGCGAGGATCGCGATCCCAATCGCCATATGCAGGCCCAGGGGCACGAGTTTTGCATCCGTATTGGGATGATTGGCCAGGCTCGACAGGCCAATTCCATAAGTCGTAAAGACCAGCAGTGCCATCAACCAGTGCAGGCTCACCCACAAAGGGCGGTAACGTTTTTTCAAGGACATATCCGCAATTATAAAGGGCGTCCGTTAACTGGACGCCCTTTGTTTTTAGCTTTGGCTGGATTGCTCAACTGATCGCCCGGGCAATTGCGAAGGCGGCGGCAGCGGCCACCCCGCCGATCAGTACGGTCTGGACGGCGGAGCGTAGCGGCTTTGCGCCTGTGAATATGCCCTTGATATAACCGAAGACTCCCAGCGCGATCAGCGTCACTGCCACCGAGATAATCAATGCGGTACTGGCTGTCGGGATGAAAATATACGAGGCCAACGGGATAAAGCCTCCGGCAATGTAGGCCCCGGCAATCGTCAAAGCGCTGGTCAGGGCGCGTTTGGGATCAGGCTCTTCCAGGCCGAGTTCGAAGCGCATCATAAAATCCACCCACGCCTTGGGATTTTTGCTTAATGCTTCGACAACCGGCTTGCTCTGCGCAGGAGTGAGGCCATACGCTTCAAGGATCTCAGCGGTCTCCCGGATTTCGATATCCGTCTTTTCGATGATCTCGTACTCCTCGCGCTGGCGCTCGCTGACGTAGTGTTCCTCGTCGCTACGCGCGGCGAGGAATCCGCCCAGCCCCATCGCGATGGATCCGGCGGCGATTTCCGCCAGACCAGCAATTACGACTACGTTGCTGGCTGCGACGGCTCCCGTCAGGCCGGCGGCCAGGGCAAAGGGCACGGTCAGGCCGTCAGCCATACCGATGACAATATCGCGAACGGTTGCAGAGGCGGTAAAGTGACTTTCAACGTGCGACGTTGCGGTCATAAGTTTCTCCGGTTAGAATTTTGTTTGAGTATAGCCTTAAACATAGAGGCCTGCAACATTCGACAGGGAAATATCGGAACACAATGAATTTTTAAGTTCACTTATATACCGTGGGCTGCGTAGCGGCATGCAAGCAGCAGTAAGTGGTGTAAAATTGATAAGAATACTGTCACCGTCGTGATACGGCGGTACCTATACCATATTAGAAGGAGATATCTATGTACCAAACCCTGGTTCTTGTTGGCAATCTTGGGAAAGATCCGGAAATGCGTTATACCCCTTCAGGCCAGCCCGTCACGTCTTTTTCTGTGGCTACCAGTCGCCAGTATACCAATAACGGCGGCGAAACGATCAAGGAAACCGTCTGGTTCCGCGTCACCACCTGGGGAAAAACGGCCGAAAACTGTAATAAGTATCTCAAGAAAGGCGGCAAAGTGCTCGTCGAAGGCCGCCTGACGCCTGACGCAGCCACCGGCGGCCCACGCGTATGGACCGCCCAGGACGGCACGCCGCGCGCTTCGTTCGAAGTCACGGCGAATACAGTGCGGTTCCTTTCCTCGCGCGGTGAGGGAGGCGATGGCTCTGGTGGCGATGTTGGCGATGCGGGCGGCGGTTCCTTTGTCGGCGCGCCCGAAGATGATATTCCGTTTTAGTGATCATGTTAAAACCCTACAGGTCTTTTAGACCTTTAGGGTTTTTCTGTAAAAGCAAAGGAGGCCGTATGGCCGATCCCCAGAATCGTCCGCCAACTTCCCTCGAAGTCCCTGCATCGCTCCAGCCGGTGTATGCCAACCTGGCGCGAATTGCCCATTCCCCGGCAGATATTGTGCTTGATTTTGCGCACCTGCTGCCGGGTGAGACCAGGGCGCTGGTTGGAGCGCGGGTGCTTATGTCTCCCTTGAGCGCAAAACTATTGTTGCGGGCGCTGGGGGAAAACCTGGCCCGTTATGAAGCAGCCTTTGGCGAGATCAGCGTGCCAACATCCACCCTGGCGGATCAATTGTTCAAGCCTTTGTCGCCGCCTGAAGAAGGAAAATCCTAGCATCCCAGTCGTGTTATGGAGAATAAGGTTTTCATGGAAAAACTTGAGACGATCGCGAACCAGATCCGCGAACAATTCGATGCCCGTACCGCCGCCCGCGACCAGGCTCTGGCCCAGGCGCGCGCGCTTACGCGTGCCTGTTCACAGGCCATTCGCGCTGTCCACCGCGATGAAGATGACACCATGAACGAGCATCTTGGTGAGGCGCGCAAGCTGGCCGAAAGTCTGCGTTCAGATCTGACGCAGCACCCCGATCTTTATTATGCCGGGTACACTCAAGATGCCCTGAAAGAATTCGTCGAAGCCAATGCCACTTGTGCACTGATCAAGAATCAGCCACTTCCCAACCCACAAGAACTGGACGTGGAATACAATACCTATCTCAACGGCATGGCCGAGGTGATCGGCGAACTGCGCCGACGTTGCCTGGATATTCTCCGTCATGGTTATTCTGCCGAAGCCGAGCGCCTGCTTACGCTGATGGACGACATTTATTCCATCTTGGTAACGATGGACTATCCGGATGCCATCACCAACGGCCTGCGCCGCCAGACCGATATCGCTCGCAGTATCATCGAGCGTACGCGCGGTGACATTACCTTCAGCCTGCGCGGTGAACACTTGGAGCGCGCCATTTTGCACTTAAGTGAGCAGATTACCGGCAATCCCGGCCCATCCGGGCCCGTTTTGAACCGCTTCGGGGGTGAGGAAGAATAATGGCGAAAGGCGGCAGGAAATACCGTCTCTTGTTGTATGAGCACATGCTCAACCGCTGGTGGCCTGTCACGCTGTGGCTGGCGCTGATCCCCCTGGCAAACGTCGGTGTGTTGTGGGGCGCGCAATGGTATTTCACCAACCCGGCCGATAACCCGTTAATGGAGCTCTCTGATGAGAATGCCACCATCCTGTTTGTCATCTCTGCACTCGCCTTTATGTTCACTGTCGCGCTGCTCATAGCGCGAAAAATGGCCTATGCCCAGCTCTTTGCGGATCATATGCTGCTGGCTACGCCCTTCATGCGCCTGAACATCTCTTATAAACGCATTCAGCGCAGCACGACCGCGCAATTGGCGAGCCTGTTCCCCCCAAAAAGCATGTCCGGAAATAATCGTGAGATCATCGGACCGATCTCGGGCAACACTGCGATCGTCGTCCACCTGACAAGCTATCCCATGCCGCGTAATTCGATGAAGATGTTCCTGTCACCTTTCTTTTTCTACGACCAGACCCCCCATTTCGTGCTGCTGGTGGATGACTGGATGAAGTTCAGTGCCGAACTGGAAAGCCGCCGTGTCTCAGGCAAAATGCCGAACAAGCCAGCACATCCTCACAACGTCAGATCCAGCTCGGGCTTGCTCGATGACCTGAAGAAGAGATAATTTGCAAAGTGGGCTACTTTAAAGATAAAAACGGACTTGGCAAACAAGTCCGTTTTTATTGTTTCATCCCAGAATGAAGTTATCGATCAGCCTGGTTTTTCCCACAAAGGCTGCCATCGAGAGCAAGGCCTTGCCTGTTACCCGTTCCAACTCCTGCAGGCTGTCGTAGTCCGCGCATGAGACGTACTGTAAGCGGGCCAACGGCTCGGTGGCAACCACATCCACCACGATCTTACGCAGCATTTCGGCGCTGCGCTGGCCGTTTTCATAAGCCGTTCTGGCAGCCGAAAGTGCGCGGTACAACACCGCCGCGGCCTTGCGTTCGTCGGGACTCAGATAGCTATTACGGCTGGAGAGGGCCAGTCCGTCCGCTTGGCGTACCGTCGGGCAGACGATCACCTGAGTGGGGAAGTTCAGATCCAGGGCCATACGGCGGATGACGGTCGCCTGCTGGGCATCTTTCTGCCCGAAGTAGGCCTTATCTGCGCCAACGGCGTTGAACAGCTTGCCGACGATCGTCGTCACGCCGCGGAAATGGCCGGGACGAACGGCGCCCTCCAGCGGCAGGGTCAGCCCTTCGACTTCCACCCAGGTCTGGAAGCCCGGCGGGTACATCATTTCGGGAGTGGGCGTCCAGACCAGGTCCACGCCCGCGGGTTTGAGCAGATCCAGGTCGCGCTGCAGGTCGCGGGGGTATTTCGTTAGATCCTCGCTCGGCCCAAACTGCGTCGGGTTGACAAAAATGCTCACAACCACACTTTTGCACTCATCTTTGGCGCGGTGTACGAGGGAAAGATGCCCTTCGTGCAGGTAGCCCATCGTCGGGACAAATCCGAGCGGAGCGTTAAGCGGCCGACGGGCGGCGCGCAATTCATTCAGTGTTGAAACGATGGTCATCGCATCAGGCATAAGGGATCCTCATTAAAAAACAAACAAAACTAAAACAAAACAAGCGCCTTGGTCGGCAGGGTATAAGGTGGCAGCGTACCAGACGTCTACGGTTTCAAACCTTAAAATTTCAAAAAGACATCTTGACATTTTCTAATTTTATCTTATACTATTATAGAATATACATTCTATAATCAGGAGGAAAAATATATGCCAGCATTAAACCGTGTTCAACTCATTGGATATCTGGGCAAAGACCCGGAGAGTCGCTTCACCCCCACCGGCAAGAAGGTGGCGCATTTCAGCCTGGCAGTTACGCAGCGCTGGAAATCTGGTGGTGAATCTAAAGAATACACTGAATGGGTCAATATCGAGGCCTGGGGTCGGCTGGGCGAAATTGCGGAGGAATACCTGCACAAAGGCAGCCTGATCTACATCGAAGGTCGCTTGAAAACCGACAAATATGAAGACAAAGGTGAGACAAAGTATTTCACCAAGGTAAACGCGCTCACGCTCCAGATGCTGGACCGCAAGGGTACAGAAGAACCTGCCATGACGGTCGAAGACGAGGAAGCGGAGTACGAGGCGGAGTAATCTTGAAACTAAGTAATGAGTAAAAAGTAACGAGGAACAACAAAGGCCTCCAGAATATTTTCTGGAGGCCTTTCCTTTATTTCTCGTTTCTCATTACTTCTTTTACCCGATTTTCTCCAACTCATCCACCAGCCCTTTGATCACGTCAAACCCGCCCTGCCAGAATGCAGCCGAGTGGATATCGATGCCTGCCTTTTGCAGGATTTTCTCGGGGGCCTCGGCGGCACCCATTTCCAGGATTTTCGTATACCGCGGCTTAAAGGCCTCGCCTTCGGCCTTGAACTGCTGGTAAAGTGACAGGACCAACAGCTGTCCGAATGCATAAGCGTAGACATAGAAAGGGGTGTGGTAGATGTGGGGGATGGAAACCCATTCCCACTTGAATTCTTCGCTCAGTTCGACGGCGTCGCCGAACTGTTCCTTCAGGTTTTCCATGTAGGCGGCAGTGATTTCGTCCACCGAAGCGTTGTTCTGGATCATCTCGTGCGCCTGTTTCTCGAACAGGGCGAAGTAGGACTGGCGCATGATGGTGGCATACGAATCGTCCACCTGGCGGAAGATCATGTCGCGCCGCACGGCCGGGTCGCTTTCCTGTGCCATCAACAGGTCGACCAGCATCATCTCGCCGAAGGTGGAGGCCGTTTCAGCCAGCGGGAGTGAAGCCTGCTGGGTGAAGATCGAATGGTGCTCGGCCAGCATGGAGTGGATGGCATGCCCGAGCTCATGGGCCAGCGTGGCCACATCATCGGCGTGGCCCTGGTAGTTGGCCAGCACCCAGGGAGTCAGGTCCGGGCCGACCGTCCAGCAGAAGGCGCCGCCGCGCTTGCCTTTGCGGACTTCGCTGTCCAGATGCTTGTCGTCAAAGACGCGTTTGGCCAGGGCGCCAAATTTCGGGTCGAACTGGTTGAGGGAGTCGAGCACCATGGTGACGGCGGCATCGAAATCAAACGTCTTTTCGGATTTGCTGATGGGCGCATAGATGTCGTAACGACGCAGGCGTTGCACGCCCAGCAGGCGCGCCTTTACCTTGAAAAAACGCTGGAATGTATCCGCATTCTTGCGCGCCACATCGAGCAGCGTATCCACGACATCGTCCGGGATATCGTTGCCGAGGTTGCGTGCGGCAATCGGGTTGGTGTACTTGCGCAATGAGATGTTCTCATTACGCCAATCGCGCACACGAGTCTGGTACATCTGCCCCAGGATTGGGCCGTTCTCCCCGTAGACGCGATACAGTTCCTGGTAAGCGCGGGCACGCAGGTCGGGATCACCCTGGCGCACATAACTCATCAACTCGCCGCGCGTTATCTCTTTGGTGACACCTTCTACCTCCAGCTTGAAGGTATAGCGGTTGGTGATCGAGTCGTAGAGATTGTTGAGCGCTTCGGTACCTGTGACATTCTTGATGTTGACGATTTTTTCTTCGGCTTCGCTGAGTGTATGCGGCTTGAACAGGCGCATGGCTTCGAGATAATAGCGGAAGTCACCGGAAGTTTCCAGCAGGCGTTTCGCATTGGTTTCGTCCAGATCTTTCCACCACAGGTCGAAGAACAACATACGGTTCTGCAGTTCAGCTATGAACTGCTGGACGCGTGCCTGCAACGCCTGGGCCGCCTGGTTCTGCGTATCGGCGCTGAAAGACAGCCCGGCAAAACCGTAGACACGATAGCCCACGCGGGTGATCTCTTCCGCTTCGCGCAAGATCATCATAAAATGCTCGGATGTGATCGTAGGCTTCAGGTCGTCGCGAAATTTCTCGAACTCGGTGATGCAGTTTTCCAACTGTTTGAATGTATCGTTCAGCGCAGGGCTGTCAATTGAGGGAAACAGGTCGGTCAGGTCCCAGGCAGATTGTTTATAAGTCATCTTCATTCTCCTTCGCTTCTACCGCTTATCGGATAGATCGCTAAACTTTCCAACAAGTTTTCGTGGCGAAAAACCGAGAGGTCGGTTTACCGCCGGCGCGGCACACTCTGTAAAAAATACGCACCACGCGATACATGGTGCGTATTCTGTAATGCGCATGAGCATAATTGTATCAGGGAAGTGTCTTGAAATGGTTTGTTAGCGTGTTGGTGATGTAGTTTTCCCAGAGTGCCTGCATCTGTTCGCGGTGGTAGTCGTGGCTGGAGAAAGTCTGGATGATCACACGGCCCTCGAAGCAGGAGGTCAGCAGGCCGTTGCGCGATTTGTCGTTAGGTGAACCGCCGGCAAGCAAAACCGCGTCGCCGCTGCCGCTCAGGCGCACGTAATCGCCGCCTTTATCCGTCCAATATCCGACATAATTTGTCAGCGAAAATCCGCCGTTCGGGTTGGAAAAGACCGGGTTGGCACTATCGAGCGTATAAATCGAATCCACAAATTTTCGTGTGGACTGAAATTGGATGCCGCATTTGCTCGTCAGGGATTGGATGCGTCCGCTGGCGATCTGGGACAGGTACCACATCTCCACGATCAGGGCGGTCTTGTCGCTGGTAACCTTGGGCGTGATAATGTCCCAGAACTCACCCTGCACGCCTTTGCGGCTTTCAGCCGCGACAATGATCAGGTCCCAGCGTGTGCCGGAATTGAGATGTGACATAAAATTCCCAAGCGCGTCACTATCATGGACGTAGTTCAGCCCCATCAAATCCAGTGTAGATTTGACCCATAGGGCCAGCCCGGGGTTCCCGGCATCTTCATAGACCAGGATTTTTGCATTTTTGATCTGTGCCTGTATGTTCTGAACGGTTGGCTGCGCGGTGGGGGGAATCTCGGTCGTGGCAACCGGAGCTTGTGTTGCCGCTGCGACGGGCGGCTGCGTTGTTTCACCAGCCTGCTGGGTCAAAACCGCGGCCAGCGCCGTGCCCTGGATCTCCAGCGTGATTTTGGTTGCATCGACAGGGGGCATGGCAGTTGGTTCGGGGTTTTTCTGGACCGATACATTGCAGGCCAGTGCCGCTATTACCAAAACGAGAAATACAAGCTCGAAACGACGTCTTGAAAACATGGGCCCTCCGTTGGCATGCAATAATTATCGCATGAAACGGAAGGGCCAGTACCTTGCAATGTACTAAAGAAATCGGGATTGTCCTGATTTCGTTTTAGATGCTCGAACGGATATGGACGATGTCCCCGTCCTTGACGACATATTCCTTGCCCTCCAGCCGGAACTTGCCCTTGGCCTTGCACTCCGCCATGCTGCCCAGCGCGATCAGGTCTTCATACGCAACCACTTCGGCGCGCACAAACCCGCGGGCGATATCGGTATGGATTTCACCGGCCGCTTCGACGGCGCTAGCGTTGCGGCGCGTGGTCCAGGCGCGGACTTCGTCCTCGCCGACGGTGAAGAAGGACTGCAGGCCGAGCAGGTCGTACGACAGGCGGATCATCAGATTCAGCGCCGGCTCCTCGATGCCGTATTCGGCCATGAAGACCTGGGCATCTTCCGGCGCAAGCTGGGAAATCTCCATTTCCAGCTTGGCCGGCAGCGCCACAGAGGGGTGATCCAGTTCCACGGCAGGGGCCTTCTGGCCTTCGCCCAGGTTGAAGACCGTCAGGATGCGTTTGCGCGTCAGCAGGCCAAAGCTGGAGAGTTCCCTGGCTTCATCGGCGGAATATTCCAGTTCACGCAGCGGCTTGTTCTCGTTGAGCGCTTCGTGCAGGCGGGTAAACAGCGCGGTCTGGCGCTCGTTCAGGGCTTTATCGGTGCCGCCTTTCTTGCGTTCTTCGGTTAGCTTTTCAAGCCTACGCTCGACGGCGATCAGATCATTTAGCAGCAGTTCCGTGACCATCGCGCCGGCATCCCGCGTGGGGTCCACCGACCCGGCCGGGTGCGGGACGTTGTCATCCTCGAAGCAGCGTACCACATGGATGAATGCATCCATCTGCCCGAGCGTATTGAGCAGGGTTCCTGAAATGGCACCTTTGGAATTGCCTTCTAGGCCAGCAATATCCGCATACGTGACCTTGGCGTAGATCGTCTTTTTGGGGTTGAACATGCCCGAGAGTTTGTCCACCCGCGGGTCGGGGACCTCCACTACGCCGGTATGGACTTCCATGCGTCCGGCGGAGGCGGTGGTGGGCGTGTTGCCGCGCGTAAGCGCGTTGTACAGCGTGGTTTTTCCAGATTGGGGAAGACCGATAATTCCTAGTTTCATCTTGACCTTATGTTTGGGAGTGGTATACTTTGCGCGGTGCTGTTAGCCACAGAGTTCACAGAGAAGATCATAAAGAAAACTCTGTGTTCTCCGTGTCTCAGCCTGCCCCGGCGGGTTTTGCCGGGGTGGCCCGTTTTTGCCGGAGTGGCGGAATTGGCAGACGCGCACGACTCAAAATCGTGTTCCGTAAGGAGTGAGGGTTCAAGTCCCTCCTTCGGCACTGGTATTATAACCGCAACGTCCTCTCAAATTAGGAGGACGTTGCGGTTTGCAGTAGAAATGAATGAGAGAACACTAATTTAGGGCTGATTCTGATTGTTTCCCTATATAATTGAATTACATAATCTCCTGTTCGATGAGCGGCGCGCATCATCCCCAAAAGGGATGCAGGGGAATAACATACTAATACGCGTGTGGAGGAAGAATCTATGTCAGCAGCCTTGGAAGATATTCTGGCAGTCATTATGGGCGGGGGCCGCGGTGCGCGTCTCTATCCTCTCACCAAGTTACGCGCCAAGCCGGCCGTCCCGATCGCGGGGAAATACCGCCTGATCGACATACCGATCAGCAACTGTATCAATTCGGGCATCTACCGCATCGCCGTGCTAACCCAATTCCACTCCGTCTCACTCAACCGGCACATTACTCGCACCTATCGCTTCGACAACTTCCATACCGGCTGGGTGCAGGTGCTGGCCGCCGAGCAAACCTTGCAAAGCGACGACTGGTATCAGGGAACGGCGGACGCCATCCGCAAGCAGATCCGCGAGATTATTGCTTCGGATGCCTCCTATGTGCTGATCCTGGCGGGCGACCATCTCTATCGCATGGACTACGCCGCCATGGCGCGCTATCATTGGGAAAAAGATGCGGACATCACCGTGGCCGTCCAGCCCGTTTCACGGTTTGAAGCACCGCGTTTCGGCATCCTCAAACGCGGCGAGGAAGAACGCATTACGGCCTTCGTCGAAAAGCCCAAAGATCCCCTGGTGCAGGCCCAGTTCGTCAGTCGTGAGGACGACGCGGAGCGGCCATTCCTGGGCTCGATGGGTATCTATATGTTCAAAACGGAAGTGTTGATCGAATTGTTGACCAACTTCCCCGACCACGACGACTTCGGCAGTGACGTGATCCCCAATGCCATCCGCACGCACGCAGTCTATGGTTACGACTTCGATGGTTACTGGCGCGACATCGGGACGATCCGCTCGTTCTACGAGACCAACCTGGAGCTGGCGCGCCCGGATGCGCCCTTCAATTTCTTCGATGCGGAACGACCGATCTACACCAATCCGCGCATCCTGGCAGGTTCGTTCCTGCAAGACAGCGTCCTCAAAGATGTGCAGCTCTGCGAGGGCTGCCGCATCGAAAAGGCAAAGATTACCAATTCGATCATTGGCCTGCGCAGCCAGATCGGGGCAGGTACAAAGATCAAAGACAGCATTTTGATGGGAGCAGACTATTACAATAACCCCGCTATCAGGAGCACCGACGTGCCGATCGGCATCGGCCCGAACTGCGTCATCGAGGGCGCCATCCTGGATAAAAACGTGCGCATCGGTGAAGGCGTGGTCATCAAGCCTTTTCCGCGTGGTACCGAAATTGATGCGGGCACCTGGGTGGTGCAGGACGGGATCGTTGTCATCCCCAAGGACACTACCATCCTGCCCAACACACATATCGAACCGGAATAGAAGAGCGGTAAAGAGCAGAGAATAGAGAAAAGAGAGTAGATAATAGAGAGCAGGAAGTGCCGTGGTCTACCCACTACTCTCTGCTCTCTTCTCTCTTTTCCTCCCACAATCAAGGAGTCTGGATGCCCGAAATGCAAAGCGAATCGCATTGGCACACGCTCTCGTCGAAAGAAGTGCTGCAACGCCTGGGCGTTGCAGAGCATGGCCTGAGTTCCGAAGAGGTCAAAAAACGCCTCCAACAGTACGGCCTGAACCATCTGACCGAGGCCCCCCGGCCCGGTTTCTGGTCTCTGCTTTGGGATCAACTCAACAATTTCGTCGTCATCCTGCTGATCGTCGCCTCCCTGATCTCGATCCTGCTTGGCGAAACGGTCGATGCGATCGCGATCATGGCGATTGTCGTGCTCAACGCCATCCTGGGTATTGTGCAGGAACAGCGCGCCGAACAGGCCCTGGCCGCGCTGCGCAAGCTGGCCGCCCCCGAAGCGCACGCGCTGCGCGATGGGGAGCGCATCAGCATCCCCTCCCCCGAACTCGTGCCAGGGGATATCGTCTACCTCGAAGCGGGGAATTTTGTCCCGGCGGACGTGCGCCTGCTCGAAACGGTCAACATGCAGGTGGAGGAAGCCTCGTTAACCGGCGAGTCATTGCCGGTGCAGAAGAACGCCACGCTTGAACTGGCAGAAAATATTCCGTTGGGTGACCGTAAGAACACTGCCTTCATGGGTACGGTCGTCACCTACGGGCGCGGCCGGGGCGTGGTTATCGCCACAGGTATGAGGACCCAGTTGGGGCTGATCGCTACCATGCTGCAGAGTGTCGAAAGCGAGCAGACCCCGCTCCAGCGCCGGCTCGATGAACTGGGCAAGTCGCTCAGCATTGCCGCGCTGATCTTGGTTGGCATCGTTTTCCTGGTCGCCGTTTTCAACGGGACCGAACTGGGCCAGCTTGTCAGCAATCCCCAAGCCTACCTTACAACCTATGCAAAGGCCATTACCGACTCCTTCCTGATCTCCGTCAGCCTGGCGATCGCTGCCGTGCCGGAAGGCTTGCCGGCGGTCGTGACCATCAGCCTGGCACTGGGCATGCAAGAGATGATCCGCCGCCATGCGCTGATCCGCAAACTCTCCTCGGTCGAGACGCTCGGTTCCGCCACCGTGATCTGCTCGGATAAAACCGGCACACTGACCCAGAACCAGATGACCGTCACCCGGCTGTGGGCGGACGGCCAGCTTATCCATGTCACCGGGACAGGCTATGCCCCCCTGGGAGATTTCCAGTTCGACAGCAAACCCACCACACTGGAAAAATTTCCAGCCATTGAAACTACCCTATGGCTGGGTGTGTTGAACAACGACGCCGAAGTCCATCCTGGCGTGGACTCCTACCGAGTGATCGGCGACCCGACCGAAGCGGCGTTGATCGTCGTCGCTACAAAGGCGGGTATGATCCACGAAGACCTGGACGAGGCCTATCCGCGCGAGAACGAAGTGCCGTTCGACTCGGACCGCAAGCGCATGATCACCATTCACAACGTCAGTGATCCACAGTCAGACGACCCCTCGCCCTTCCACGGCGACAAGCACCAGGACTGGAACGTGATTGCCGTCAAAGGCGCGCCGGATGTAGTGCTCAAGCTGTGCAAACATTACCAGACTGCAGACGATAAATCCGCGCCGATGGATGAGGCCGCCTTCCGGCGCATTATGGACGCCAACGATGCCATGACCAAAGACGCCCTGCGTGTGTTGGGTGTAGCCTATCGCGTGCTGCCCGAAGTGGCGGATACGATGAGCCCGGAAAGCCTCGAAGATGATCTGGCCTTTGTCGGGCTGATCGGCATGATCGACCCGGCGCGCGAGGAAGTCAAACCGGCCCTGGCGCTGGCTGCCCACGCCGGCATCCGCACCGTCATGATCACGGGCGATTACCCTGCCACGGCGCGCGCCATCGCCGAAGCGATCGGCCTGCTGCGCCCCGGCAAAAAAGTGCTGACCGGCGCGGAACTCGACGAGATGAATGATCAACAGTTGACTGCCGTCATCGAAGATACCGACGTGTTTGCGCGCGTCTCGCCCGAACACAAGATGCGAATCGTCGACGCGCTGCAGGCCAACTATGAAGTCGTGGCTATGACCGGCGATGGCGTCAACGACGCCCCGGCCATCAAGCGCGCCGATATCGGCATCGCGATGGGCATCACTGGCACGGATGTTGCCAAGGAAACCGCAGATATGGTGCTGACCGATGACAACTACGCCAGCATCGTCTCGGCCGTGGCACAGGGGCGCATCATCTACGGCAACATCCGTAAGTTCGTATTCTTCCTGCTGTCCTCCAATGTGGCTGAGATCATGATCATCTTCCTGGCCACCTTGGCCGGTCTGCCTGCACCGCTGACGGCCATCCAGCTCTTGTGGCTCAATCTGATCACCGACGGTGCGCCCGCCCTGGCACTGGCGCTGGAAAAGGGTGACCCGGACGTGATGGATCGCAAGCCGCGCCCCAAGAACGAGCCGATCGTCAACGCCCCAATGCGCCTGGGCATCATCATCCAGACCATTGCCCAGACTGGTACAGTGCTGGCGGCTTTCATGCTGGGCCTGCTGTGGGAATTGGGCGCGCTTGGCCATGCCCCCCCTGACGGGACGAACTGGTTCACCTTCCTGCTCGACTTCGACTGGAAAGCGGTCGATCTTAATGCGCTGCACACCGCCGAGACGATGGCCTTCCTGACGCTCTCACTGTGCGAACTGCTGCGCGCCTACACCGTGCGTTCGGAGCGCGCCTCGCTGCTCAGCATCGGTATCTTTTCGAACAAATGGATGCAGTATGCCGTGGGCGTTTCGATCACCCTGCTGCTGGTGGTCTGCATCGTGCCCTTCCTGCAGGAGGTCTTCAACACACACTGGCTCTCGGGGAGTGAATGGGCCGTGGTACTGGGCCTGTCGGTCATTCCGGCGGTCGCGGAGGAAATGACGAAGTTCTTTTTGAGAAAAGGGAAGGGATAAGAGAACAGAAATAAGTAAAAAGTAAGGGCGACCAGCCGGTTGCCCTTTTTGTTTGCCCATCCCGCTTGCCCCTGGCATGGATTTATTTATCCTACAATCAGAACAATATCCATTATTGGTAGCCCGAGGCGGATCGGCCATTACTGGGTGGGGTTCCCCACCCCTACGCGATTGTGGCAAGGCATGGTGCAACGCTGGATTGACAGGCAAAACATTCCGAAGAAGTGCGCAAGAAGGCGGAGGAGGTCTCATAAATCCGCGTTGTCCTGCCGAAACTATTCTCTATTCTCTATTTTTCTATTTCCGATTCTGTACGACTTTCTGTGGATAAGGCACAACCCAAATTTACGAATCGCTTCCTGATGGATTTTCGTACCATACCCTTTATGCCGTGCAAAACCATATACACTGTATTCCCTATCCAGTTCGCGCATCATATCGTCCCTGGTCGTCTTCGCCAGCACCGAGGCGGCGGCGATGCTCAGGGATTGGCTCTCGCCTTTGACCAGTTTTTCGCCGGGGTAGGGGCAATCTTTCCAGTGGATGAAGTCGAACAGGAAGTGTTCGGGTCTAAACGCCAGACCCTGGATGGCGCGCGTCATGGCCGTACGTGTGGCCGGTAGGATGCCGATAGCGTCGATCTCGGCGGCGGAAACCAGTCCCACGCACCAAGCCAGGGCAGCGGATTTGATCTCCACCGCCCAGCGTTCGCGCTGACGCAGGGTCATCTGCTTGGAGTCGCGCACACCGTTCAGAGTGGCTCCGATGCGCGGGTCGTTCGGGAGCACCACCACAGCCGCCATGACCGGCCCCGCCCAGGCCCCGCGCCCGGCTTCGTCGATCCCCGCGATGAATTGAATGCCTTGTTGCCAGAGGGATTGTTCGAGATGCAGGCCGGGGGTCTTGTGTGGGCCCTTTATAACAGGACGATGTCCTTCGACTGCGTTGGAGAACGGTCCCCCGATAATGCCGGGGACTTTGCCGCTCAGGATGAGTGTGTCAGTCATACTTCCCCTGCCACCCTTTGCGGCGGATGGCGAGCAGATCGCTGAACATACGCCAGGAATCACGCAGCACGTTGATCTTGCTCTCCGAGTTGAAATACCACGGGACGGGCACTTCGAGGATCGGGTAGCCGCGGCGGCTGGCGATGTACAGCAGTTCCACGTCGAACGACCAGCCCATCAGCGTCTGACGTGGGAACAGATCCCGGGCGGCGTCGGCGCGAAACATTTTGAAGCCGCACTGCGTATCCTGCAATTTGGGCAACACCAGCAGGCGGATGAGCGTGTTGAAGACGCGGCCGGTGATGTGGCGGTAGGATGGTTCGTCGTAGCGCACTGCACCCGGCGCTTCGCGCGAGCCGATTGCCACTGGCACATCCACGACAGGCGGGATGAAGCGGCTAATCTCGCTGACAGGCATCGAAAAATCGGCGTCGGCGAAGAAGCGGTACTGGCCTGCGGCGGCCAGCATGCCTTTCTGCACAGCGCGGCCCTTGCCCGGCAGTTCCTCGTGGATGGCGCGGACCAGCGCATGGCGGGCGGCAAAGTCCTGGGCTATTTTCAGGGTCTTGTCACGGCTGCCGTTCTCCACCACGAGCACTTCTGAGTCGAACGACTGCTGATTAACAAAAGTCACCACCTGCTCCAGCGTCTGGGGCAGGCGGCGCTCTTCGTTATGCGCGGGGATGATGATACTCAGAAAGGGTTCAGGCATGGCTTCAGAGATTGAAGTAGAGGAAAACGGCAAAACCTGCCATCGCACATAGCCAGAAGATCAGCAGCGCCGACAAAATAATCCACTGGTTGCGCGTCAGGCCTTGGGCGCGTTTTCGCGCTGCCGGCCGGCCCGCAGCCCGCGGGCGTGGGCCGGATGCTCCCGGTTCGCCCGTCGGGGCTTGTACCCGACCTTCAACCTGGCCAACCTGTTGGGCGGCTTGCTCGGCAGGCTGCTGGTCATCGAACGAGAAGCCTAACGGATCGGATGAAAACGCTGCGCTGCTTTCTGAACCTGGCTGCCCAGGGGTATAAGTCTCGAATGAGGAGCCTTGCGCCTCGGCCGGGGCGGCGGCAGGCTCAGATGCCTGCCTCTTTGGCCGTCCAATCAGGATGGCTTGCACAATATCATTGACGGTCGGGGCATTCAGAGCGATGCGCCCCTGGGTAAGCGAGGCCGCAAAACGTTCCAGCGCATCGCTCATTACAATACGCACGGCCGGGCGCGTGGACTCAATGTGCATGCCAGGGTCGGCAGCCATCAGGATCGAATCCACCACCAGCATGCCCTTGAAGCCCTGGCGGTCCAGGTAGACTTGCAACACGCGCTGAAAGGTCAACGTACGCTGGATCTGGTTGATGCCTGCCGGGACGAAACGCTCGCCCGCAATCGTGCCCCACTCATCGTCCTTTGCCCGGTATACACCGTGCTCATGTGTGACGTTGATCAGGGAAACGCCCTGTGGACCCACCAGCACCATCGGCAGATTGATCTCTGTGTTTGGCAACGTGATGTTGCGCAGCAGTGTATAGCTATTACTCAACTGCTTTTCCATGACCGCAACGACCACATCCTGGGCCTGAATGCGGTTGTACCAGGTCAGCCCGTATTTCAATGTGCCCTGGATGCGCCCCAAAATGTCGATTTCGCCGGCCTCAGTACGATATGGAGTTTTATCTTCGATTTTCATGGCTTACCTCCACCGGAATGCCCGGCCCCAGTCAGAGTCGGGGTCTTCGTGAACAACCAGCCAGCTAAAAAACAGGGACTTCTTCGAGCGCATCACGGTAGGCGTTTTCGGACGTAGAAATGATTTCCTGCCCTTTGCCGCCCGTCAAGCGCACCCTTTTTGCCGTCTCGAATGTGCTGGCCAGCAGTTCCTTGCGCTGACCCGTGACAAATTTCTTGCCTTTTTTCAGCTTTTCGACGAGCGTCTTGCGGTCGAGCAAAACGTAATCGGAAAAAGTCGCTCCCCGGCGTTCGTAGGCGCGCACCATGGCAATACTGCCGTCCGGCGCGTAACGGGCCGCTTCAATCACACCATCAAATTTCATGCCTGCCATCAACATCCTCCAGAATAAAGCGATAAGCTATTTTACTTCTATTTTACCCGTCCTGTGGACGCTGAGAAAACATAAACCGCCGACGTATTGAACTGCACCCTGTAGGCGAGACACGAAAAAGAAAGCCCCCTGTGGCTAAGAGGACAGACACCTGGTTTCAAAGGGTGTCTGTCTTGTTTTCATCGGCTGGCCGTAAAGTCACGATTGAGCACATTTTCATAACGATGATAGGTCCCTAACTCCGACATGCGCTTGAAGATCTTGCGTCTTCGGGCGATGGAATGGATCTGGAGACTATTCATCAGCCGCAAAATCGCTTTGCCGTTGATCGACTGGTCCTTGTTTTTGTAGATCCACATACCAATGCGCCGATAGCCGTAGGTCTGGTGTGACTTTTCGTAAGCTTCTTGGATCAACTGCTTGCGTTCTGCGTCCCGGTCGGGCTGGTCTATTTGCTTGACCCAAGCATAGTACGCTGCTCGTGAAATACCAAAGAACTTGCACATCGCCTTTACTTCGTGCGTTTCTCTTTGGTTATAAATGATCCGATATTGTGCTTCACGAGCGCCTCTTTGCGCAATTCGGCTTGTAATTTTTTTAGCAGACCATTCTCCATCCGCAGCCGTTTTAACTCTTCCTGTTCGCTCTCCGCCCCACCTGGCTGCTTGCGAGGCCGTCCAATCGGCTTCCTGAAGGCATCCGCTTCATGGCGATACTGGCTCACCCATTCCTGCACACGTCCTTCGCTGCGCAACCCCAACTCCCTTGTGATCTCAGCCCGCGTTTTCCCTTCTTCTAGAAACATCCGCACGGCCTCCAGTTTTACTTCCACTGGATAATGCATCATCCCTTTTTTCCCTGCCATAATAAAAGCTCCTCCTGTGTTATTTCCTCACAGGAGGGCTTTCTTTTTCGTGTCTTCTTTTAGGGGTGCAGTTCA